>JABAOF010005238.1_pt1 | contig 39202 bp, 30 predicted proteins | sample 7062171 | NCBI WGS metagenome assembly JABAOF01 (sample SAMN14538628, study PRJNA623070) | marine sediment metagenome | biome: marine biome [ENVO:00000428]; feature: marine pelagic biome [ENVO:01000023]; material: deep marine sediment [ENVO:00002113] | place: India: Gulf of Khambhat ...
TTATTTGTAAATGTTCTACCTAATCCTATATTTTAAAATTGTCTGCAATATTTCGGAGGTCTCTTAAATTTCTATTGGTAATTAATTGAATCAGCTTCCCATTTTGCACCATTATTTAAGGTGAGTCCGGGAATATCTATATGTGTAACGTCATTACTGTTGGTGTTCTGCTTTGTTTCATCCTTTCCACTATTGCATGCAATCAACAAAATGGTGATTAAGAATAGAAAAAATTGTTTTTCCGGAATCTCTTTGTAGAGATCCTATTTTTATCTTTTTCATGGTTTTCGATTGAATTGTGATAAAAAATGCTATATAATCATCAATTGATGCTATTAAAATTACTTTAATATTTTTTAATTCAAAAACAATTTTTAGCTTTTCCGATTTGTTTTTTTAAAATGCTCGCTATTAGTTTTTTGTACATGAAAATACTTCTTTATTCTTTAAAGAAGGTAGATGCATTAGCCTGTGCAGTGCTGGTTACAATTAATTCGTTAATGCAAACATGGGCAGGCAGCGTTGCACAGTAATAAGTAATGTTGGCAATATCTTCCGCATACAATGGTGTATAACCCTCGTAAACAGATTTTGCAGTGGTTTTATTTCCTTTAAAGCGTACCAATGAAAATTCAGTTTCTGCGGCACCGGGATGTATGGCTGTAACTTTTATTTTATGTGGTAATAAATCAATGCGCATGGCTTTACTAAGTGCATCAACAGCATGTTTACTGGCACAGTAGCCATTCCCGTTTACATATACTTCTTTACCTGCTATTGAACCAATGTTAATGATATGCCCTTTTTGTTGTGGTATCATAAATGGTAAAACGGCTTTGGTTACATACATCAATCCCTTTACGTTGGTGTTTAACATGGTTTCCCAATCATCAATATCGGCTTTGTCAAAAGGCTCTCTTCCTAAAGCCAATCCTGCATTGTTTACTAAAACTGTTATTCCTTTCCATTCTTCCGGAATATTTTCAATACATGTAAATACAGCATTCCTGTCTTGTACATCAAATACCAATGGCAATGTTTTAACACTATATTTTTGTTCTAATTCTTTGCTGATTTGTTCTAATCTTTCTTTTCTTCTTCCTGTTAATATCAGGTTCCATTTATTTTTTGCAAATAATTGGGCAATGGCTTTCCCAAATCCGGAAGTAGCACCGGTAATGAGTATAATCTTCTTCATACTATAATGGTTTGAATTGATAATTTTAAACGCTGGAACAATGTAAAAGTGATTGCAAAATTACCTGATTAATATGACTGTGCCATTTTTTGAAATGGTATTGCCTAAATAATCCATTCCTTTTGCGATGAACACATAAGCCCCACTGGGTTGTGCAGTTCCATTCATGGTGCCATCCCATCCTGCATTGGGTTGTGAAGTGGTGTAAATTAGTTGCCCCCAACGGTTATAAATACTAAAAAAATCTAAGCGACTGATCCCTAACAATATGGGTCGCATAATATCGTTTTTTCCATCGCCATTGGGTGTAAAGGCTTTGGGTACCAATATATCAGGCCCTGAATTATATACCTTGACCCATAAACTGTTTTCACCAAAACAACCTGAAATGGAATCAGTAGCTCTTACCGTAAATCTTATTTCGTTAACCGGGCTTGTAATGGTGGCAACAGGATGCGAAATAGCCGGGTTATTGAGATAGACTGATGGTGTCCAGTTGTATGCAAAATGACTGCTATCTGCTAATAAAGCCTGTAATTGCAGAGGTTGATTGAGTACTACTGAAGTATCATTTCCCACATTAATTTGTATGGGCTGTACCACTTTTACCAATACAGTATCTGTTACCTGTTTAATACAACCACTGTTATTTTGCCCGGTTAAAACATAATGAGTAGTTTGGTTAGGGCCTGCAATGGGTTGCAATGTATTGCCATTGAGCAGCGTGTTTATCGGCGACCAGCTAAAATTATCTGCATTGGTATTGCCGTTTAATTGGGTTCTATTGCCAAAACAAATAATAGCATTTCCCGAAGCCTGAACGGTTGGGTACGGAAATACCTGTATGTTAACCGTATCATAAGCAGGACATTTGCCTAAGTTGGCTTGCACATAATAAGTAGTATTAGTAAGTGGTGCTACTTTTGGATTCTTAACCGGCGCAATTGGTATACCGTTAGTGCTCGTCCATTTATAACTGAGTGCATAACTTACAGGGTTAAACTGTAAGGTATCGGTTTTGCAAATACTGGTATCGGGTCCTGCATTAATGGTAATGAACTGTAGTACATTTACCTGTATAGAATCTTTATTAATGCAGCCATTATTATTTACAGTTACCACATAAGTTGCCGTGTCTTTTGGATGTACCTGTGGGTTGGGTGCAGTAGCATTGATAATACTACCCGGTGCCTGTATACTTGTCCATTGAAAACTACTGCCGGGACTGTTGGCGATTAATGGTAAGGTATCTATGCTGCAAATCAGTGTATCATGAAAAGGTAAACTTAAGAAAGGTTTATCAGGAACGGCAATGAATTTAGAAAGCGTATCGGTACAACCTTTTGAACTATATACCGTGAAGAAAACCTTTTTAGTTCCGGTGGAAGCATAAGTGTATGTTGGATTTTGTTGGGAAGAAGTATCTGATGTTGTGTTGGCATCTCCAAAGTTCCATTGCCAGCCGTTTATGATTCCATATTTGGTATTACTTGCATCTTTAAACTGATAAGGATTTAAAATACAACTACCAGAAACAGAAAAATCTGCTTTGAATCCGGGGAAAACAGATACCTGAGCAGTTGCAGAATCTTCGCAACCGCCGGTTGCGGTTACTTTTAATTTCATTTCAAAAGTTCCGGTATCTGAATAAGTATAAGTGGGTTTTGGACTTGTTGAAGTATCTTTCAACGGGTTTTTTAAATCGCCAAATTTCCAGGCATACGACTGTATGTTTGGATTGGTACTCTCATTAAAAAAGTTAAATGTAAAATTGTTGCAGTTAATGTATTTCGGATTGAGGCTGGCGCCGTTTACAGAACAATCGCCAATTGTTAATATAAAATCTTTTCGGTGATGGTCTAATAAAACGCCATTACGCCATTCTTCTACAATTACACATACCACATATTTTCCTGCCGGGGGTGCAATACCTGAAATTAAACCGGTGTGAACGTCAATAGTAACACCGCTACCCAATGGACTAAGCCCCGAGTAAGGTGCTATATAATTTACTAAAACGGGTTGTAAAGTGGGAATAAGGCTGGGATCAGGATCGGGATTAGTGCTTACAGTGTAATTACCGGGTGTACCGTCGTATGCCGGCGCAAATTTATAGGCCAATGAATCTCCATCAGGATCAGAAGCTGAGTAATTGAAAGTAAATCCTGTGTTTTTACATACAATGGTCGTATCACTAATGGTAAAAACAGGGCTGCTGTTGGTGCCTACAGGTAATTGCTGTGTGCCGGGAATTTCGGCAGTAAAGGTAGCGCCAACACTGCTGCCTGCTACATTTTGAACCACTGCTCTTGAATAACGAACCCATGAAAGGGTATAGCCTCCTGTATTAATTGGTAATTCTATGGTGCTGCTATAAGTACCTACCTGATAACAAGCCACCGGATTACCGGTTAAGCAGGGATTGATGCCTTGTGTGTTTTGAATTGTGGGTGGATTGCCAGCAAATTGCTGTGCCAGTTTGATAGAGGTAATATAGGTGGCAGTTGCTTTATCATAAATGCCAACCGTTACATTTTCTTCATTCAAGGGTGCTGAATTTGCGGGAGCATTGCACTCTCTGAACAAACGCATGGTAATTAAATATTTAGCCGTGTTGGGTGAGGAGCCAGCACCCTGGTATAAATAGCTTAATTCACCTGCTGCAATATGCACGGCATTTGCATTTTGAACCAGAAAGAGTAATAAAAAACTTATGAATAAATATTTCAGCATATCAACTTCTGCATCAACAATTAGGTGAATAGAATCAGTATTTTATTTTTCAAGCGGATATTGGTTTTTTATATGTACAAAGATGTATTTGCATTTGATAATGCTGCTTATCTGATGAGTACCACTGTTCCCTTTTTATAAATTTTTTTACCTGTAAAATCTATTCCCTCTGCGGTATAAACATACGTACCTGCCGGCTGCATGCTGCCATTATAAGTGCCATCCCAACCTTCCCCAATTTGATTTGTGGTAAAAATAAGTTGCCCCCATCTATTATAAATGCTAAAATATCGTAAATCGGTTATACCAACGGGAATGGGTTTCAGTATATCATTTTTATTATCATGGTTGGGGGTAAAAGCAGTTGGTATAAAAATATCGGGGCCGGTTCTAAAAACTCGAACCCAAAGTTTATCAGCACCGGTGCATCTTGCACTGGTGGTTGCCATTACGGTATATTGAATAGAATCTGTAATTCCGTTAAAGGTTGCAATAGGGTTGGGAATGTTAGGATTACTTAAATAGCTGGTCGGAATCCAGGCATATTGTACTATAATGCCGGTACTATCACTATCATAATTACTGGTAGCCATTAATTGCAAAGGCTGGTTTACTACTACTGCCGTATCATTGCCGGCATTTACTTTAACCGGAGTATACACTGTAACTAAAATAGTATCGGTAACCGGTTTAATACAGCCGGTATCATAACGAACGGTGAGTGTGTAAGGGGTAGTATTGCCCGGTGCAACAATGGGTTGTAAGGTATTGCTGTATAGTATATTTTTATTGGGCGTCCATTCAAATGCGGAGGCATTGGTAGTTGCATTCAACTGTGTTCGTCCTCCAAAACAAATACCTACATCAGGCCCGGCATTGGCTTTGGGATAAGGGTCGGTAATAATACGTGTATAAGCAGTATCCCTGCATTTACCTAAATGAGCGATGAGCCGATAGTTGGTAGAAGTAGTGGGTTGAAATAACGGGTTTTTTAATTTTGGGTTATCTATTCCTGTAGCGGGAAACCATTCATAGCCCAACGCTTCACTTACCGGATATAACCGAAACGTATCATTTAAACAAACCGTTGTATCGGGCACTACTTTTACGGAAATAGAATCTAATACTCGAACGCGAATACTGTCTTTACTCACACAACCATTGTTGTTTACCGTTACCTGATAAGTAGTAGTAATTTTGGGATAAACAAAAGGATTGGGTGTATTGGGATTAATGATATTATAATTAGGTACCCAACTATAAGCGCCAATGCTGGCGGATTGTAGTTGAAGGGTATCAATACTGCAAATCAACGTATCGCGAAAAGGTAACTGCAATGGTGGATTACTATATATAATTACTGATTGTTTGGCAGTGTCAATACAACCTTTATCGCTTTGCGAAATAAGTGTAACATTTACGGTACCTGGGGCAGAATAGGTGTACGATGGGTTTTGTTGTTTAGAACTGGCAGCATTTGAATTGGGATCACCAAAATTCCATTGCCATTTACTAACGGTACCGTATTTTGCCGTACTCTTATCAGTAAATTGAAATGGCCTTAAATAACAATCGCCCTGTACACTAAAATCAGCTTTATATCCCGGATATACCATTACAATAGTACTGTCGGTACCTACACAATCATTAGGTCCGGTAACCGTTAAATGTGCAACAAAACGGCCGGAATACGGATAGGTATATTGCAGGGTAGGTGTGTTGGCCGAGAAGGAAGGATTGGCAGGGTCTCCAACCGTCCATTTATAGGAAAGTATGGAAGAAGACGTGGACTGGTTCTCGAAATAAACAGTATAATCTTTGCAATTTACAATGCTGGAAGGTAAGTCGGCTTCAATAATATCGCAGGATTGTACTTTTAAAATAAAATCTTTTCTATGATACCCAATTTGTTGACCATTCCTGAATTCAGCAATGCAAACATTCACTACATATTGCCCGGCCGGAGGTGCAATACCACTAATAATGCCGGTAACAGGGTCAATGGTTACCTGATTGCCCAATGGCATAGTGCCACTATAACCGCCACCATAAGGTACAGGCGTTAAGGTTAAAAATTGCGATGGTGCCTGATTTTGCCCGGTATTGGGTGCCGAATAAGCATCGCAAAAAGAGTAACTTAACGAATCATTATCGGGGTCCACGGCACTAAAATCCAAATTGAATTTTTTGTTGGCGCAAACCAATGTTGTATCTTTTATTTTGTATTCAGGGCTGCTATTGTGGCCAACGGGCAGGGTATTGGTGCCTGGCAAAAAAGTTACATAATCGCTACCTACATTGTTATTGGTAAGGTTTGAGATATTATCAATACGGCAGCAACCCATTCTGGAAAGTGTATAACCGTTGGCATTAATCGGTAAATCAATTGTGTTGGTATATAATGCAATTTGATAACACACGCTTACATTGCCCACCAGACAGGGAAAATTAGCTGTATTTAACTGAATGGTTGTGATGCCGCCGGTTAATGGCAGGCCCAATGATTTTACCAATGTGGTTCCATCATAAAATCCTACTATCACATTTTCAGATTGCAATAATGGCCCCGTTGAAGCACAGTCTCTAAATAAACGCAAAGTAACCTGATAGCTATTGGTGCCGGGTGTTGTACCAGGACCTAAATATTTATAAAATAATTCACCACCGGCTACATGCCTGGCCCGTGCCAGATGTGCAACTGCCATCAATATTATAATTATCAATAAAATCTTTTTCAAGTGGTATAAAGTTTTATGCTCTATTCACTGCTTCTCATGCTTCGGCAGGATTGTTATATACAGACATTAAAAAACTGTTGATATGCTGATTTACTTTTTCTGTTTCCTCCCACATACCTATGTGGCCTGTTTCAGGAAGAATATACACATAAGAACAGTTGGGCAAATGTGATTGTTGTAATACATCTTCCATAGGTGCAGCTTTATCTTCTGTACCCATAATAAACAAAACCGGGCAACCTGCGTTTTTTAAGACATTGGTTCTGTCTGGCCGCAAACGCATAGCTTCATAATATTGCTGACATGCCTGTGTATTGCTGTTTTTTGCCCGTTCTATTAACAGATCTATTTTTTCGGGATGTGCTGCCTTAAAACGTGCGGCAAATAAATTAGGGATGGTAGTTTTGATAAAAGCATAGGCACCATATTCTTCCATTACCTGGATGCCTTTTAAACGGGTTTCTTTTTTTTCGGCATTGTCTGCAAATGCGGTTGAATGAATGAGTCCAAAACCTTTTAACTGTTCCGGATACAATGCAGCAAATGCTAATGTAATATAGCCCCCTAAACTATGCCCCAACATTACAAAATGGGTGATGTTTTCTTCCTCAATTATTTTTTTGATGGCCTGCGCATAATCTTCCATTTCAACAGCATCTTTTCCTGTTTGCGGTTGTAACATATCGGCATTGCCCGTTCCGGGAATAGATGGTGTAATTACAGTAAAATTATTTTTTAAAAAAGCAACTTGTGCATTCCAAATAGATGCATCTTCTCCAAATCCATGTATTAAGAGTACCACAGGTCCGGCCCCAACTTTGTGATAGGCCAGTTTACCGTTTTTGTAGTTGCAATATCTTTCCATCATACAATTACCTTTTTATCTTCAATTGCCACCATTTGAACAATTGATATAAAATTACCAATAACGCTGCAAATGCCGCCAGTTTGTATAACCAATCGCCCCATTTTACATACAAGGTACTACCGGATGCAGCAGGAATAGGAATATTGAATTTAATTACCGCAGCTTTGTTGTAATCTGTTCGGGTTAAAATTTTGCCCGATGGGTCAATCACTGCACTAATTCCGGTATTGGCACTACGGGCTACAAATTTTCTGGTTTCTATAGCTCTTAAACGGGCATAGGCTAAATGCTGTAAATGACCGGGTGTATTGCCCCACCAACCATCATTGGTGATAATAGTTAATAAATTGGCGCCTTTTTTTACATATTCTGCCACATAAGCACCATATATACTTTCATAACAAATAATAGGTGCCATTTTGTAGGGATTGTTGGTTTCTGAAAAAACCACGGCAGCCGTATCACGGCCATAACCTCCGGTAGTTCCTCCAAATTTTTCAAAAACAGGCCCCATAAAATTTAAAAAGGTAGGCAATGATTCTACACCCGGCACCAATTTGCTTTTGTTATAAAACTGATTGGGGTGGCCTACATTGATGGCAACAGCACTGTTATAGGCATCATAGTATTGTCCATTGGGCATGGCGTGTGCAGTAGGTGTTACTTTTTCATTCCCATACAAAACATAGCTTTCTAACCCGGTTAAAAGGGTAAGATTAGGATGTTGTTGTACAAACTGAAATACAGGTTGGTAAATAGCACTATTATTGAGTTCTTGTTGAATAACCGGTTCGGGCAAAGCTGTTTCGGGCCAAATAACCAATACGGTTTGTGGGTTAATGGCCGAATCGGATAAGTGAATTAAACGTTCTATTTGTGTTTGTGTGGAAAAACTTTCAAATTTTTGGTAGGGGTCAATATTGGGTTGCACAATTACCACATTAGTACTCATATTAGCTGCTTTTATGGTGGGGATAGATAGGTATCCAATCATAAGCGGTAACAGCAAAGTGACCAAAAAAATGCCTGCTAATGGTTTAGAAATGCGTTGACTGGTTTGGTGTATTTGTAACAGTTGAAACAACAAAATATTGACCAATAGAATCCATAATGTTCCACCGCTAACGCCGGTAACTGAATACCATTGCACCCAATTGGGATGGGTAGCAAACACATTGCCGAGCGTTAACCAGGGCCAGCTGAGTTGCCAGTTTAAATGTATCCACTCAAACAGCATCCAGTATACAATCAATGCAACACCGCTATAGAATGGAGTGGTTTTTTTGCGCAGTTTAAAATAGCCCCATAAAGGAATGCACATTAATATAGTATTCGCTATTATGGCAGCAATACTGCCCACATCGGTTGAGTTCCAAATCCACCAGGTGGTACCCACATTCCATATCAACAGGCTCAAAAATGCATAACCTATAAAACTACGGATTTTAGTAGTAGAAGCTGCTATCCAAAGCAAAGGCACAAACGCAAAAAATATACAAAAGGTGAAGGGCGATACCGGCCAGGATGCTACCAACAGCAGGCCACTTGCCATACTTAAAAAAAACAGTTGACTCTTTTTCAAACAAAATATATTTTTTCGCTCGAAAGTTCGGTTTTTTTTTGAAAGTGCCTGTTTTTTTAAGTTAAGTGGTCATTATTTTTAGTTGTGGTTCGTGCGTCAGAGTAATGCAAGTTTTTTTGCTTTAGGAATCAACAGGTTGTTTTCAATTTGCAGGTGCTCCCCTAAATTTTGATACAAATCTTTTAATGCGATGAAACTGAGCTGAAAAGTTTTACAGGCTTGCGGAGGTGTAGTAAAATTTTGCGTAAGCGTTTTTATTTTTTCCATTAAATCATCAGAATGGTCATGTTCTTTTTCTAAGATGCGCAATAATTTATCTAATTCTGACATGGTATTTTCCTGATTGTCTGTTGGTTGTTTTTTTTCCAAAGCTGTAATGGCCGGAAAAAGCTTTGATTCTTCATAAATTAAATGTGCAGAAATTTCATCTTTCCACATCTCAAAAAAGAAAAACACATCTAATAAAAATGGAAATTTTTCACCATGTTTATTGGCTACTTTTTCTAATTGCCCCAATAACACGGGTAACTGCATTTTTAAATAGGCGTGGTAATTATTGAGAATATAATTGATGAGTTCTGTTAATGAAAGCTGGCTCAAATCGCTGCTGTTGTTATTTGGCTTGAATGCCAATACTTTTTGAATAGCATTTGCTATTACGGAAGCAGGTATTTGTTGGATAGCACAAACCTCGGCCAATGTTTTTTTGCTCAGATGACAATAGTCAACATGAAATTTTTCCAGTACTGCACCTGTTGCCGGCGATTGTGCTACAATGGAAAAAAGTGGTTCTGACAAAATGTTTTCCATAGCTTTTTTTGCAAAGCTACAATGGTAAGAAAGTACAAACTATGATTAAAGTCAGTATGTACGTTTGTTTTTAAAATTTAACCCAAAAATTCCGGCCATTAATACCAGCGCAGCAAAAAGCAATGCTTCATTCGTATATGGAACAGCGTGGTAAGATAAATCTGCAATTCCTTCTATCATCAATAGCAATTCATTGAGTAAAATACCGGCAATAAATACAATCATACCTTTTTTGATACTCGGAGTGAGTATGATTATTTCTGAAACCAAACAATGCGCAATAATGTACAAGGAAATTACCCCCAACAAAACCAAATGCAAATAGCCAATAACAATTGGCCTAAAGCCATAAGTTAAAGTGCTTAATGCAGGAATGGCTGAACCTAATTGCAACAACAACTTTATGCTAAATGCAATGGCTACCAGAAATAATACAATTTTTGTAAACTGTGGCATCTGTGTTAAGAGTTGTTTTTTGTTTTGCAGTATAATTTGTAGCATCATTATCCAGGCAATTACCTGGGCAAATGCAGCGGCTACCACCAGCCAATAAACGATGGTTGGAATGGGTATCCATGGTGCTGACAGAAAATAATCTGGTACACAGGAACCCGCAAAAAGATAAAATAACCATTTTAATTTTTCTGTATTCATGCCACTTTGCTCTAATAAATGATTCCATAAACCCAAACAGGCAAATAAAAACCATCCATTATATTGAAAGTGGAGAAAAAAATATACAGAAGCCAAATAATTGTTCTGTTCAATATGTTGGGTAGCCATCATATAGGCTAAGGCAAAAACACCAATAGAAGAAAGTGCATTGAATAAAACCGCAGCTTTAAAATAGGCGTGTGTGGTACTATACCACTGAATTTTTTTTACATCCTTCCAATATAAAACTGCAAAAACATAACTTACTATAATAGAAAGGGTAGAGAAAGTGATAGAAGCTGCAGCATACCCTTCAAAAGGGAAAGTAAACAACATGCCATAAGCAGCCATTAAATTAGCCCATAAAACCGGTTTGTATTTTTTAAAAGCATGCGGGTTTTGATGATGGGCTAAATATTGCACCAATAACGTCATTAATGCCATACTAACCCAGCCTGTAAATGCAAAATGCGAGTGGGCATGTAATAAATATTTTTGATTTACAACAGGCAGTGCGTAAGCAATCTTATACCGAAGCGTTACGCCGATGATGGCTACAATCAATAAGTTGAACAAACTAACGGATATCCATTTTTGTGTGGCATCTTTCATAGCGTTGCAAAGTAAAAACAGCATTTTGTGTGCCGATATGATTTCAATCATGCCAAAGTATAAAATATTTTAAACATTCATGATTGTTGTAAATAAAATGTTTGTTTACAGGCACATTATCAGAAATATACTTTTCCTTTTGCTATGGCCAATTTTCCTTTATCCTGTAATTGGCGAATACTTCTGATAACCGTTTCTACGCGAAGGCCTGTCATATCGGCTATTTGCTGGCGGGTTAGTTGTACCATATTGCATTTGGGGCAAAAAAATTTTTTATTGTTTTTGAAGTAAGTTAACAGGCTGCATATTTTTTCTTCTGGTTTGTTATTCGCCAGTTCTTTCGACATTAAGAATTTAAATCTTAATCTTTTGGCTAATAATTTCGAAAACATAAAATGAATTTCCGGTTCTTCTTTTATTAATTGGTGAAAATGATGTTTTTGTAATCTTAAAATAATACTTTCTTTATTCGAAACTGCAGTGGCAGCGTATGGTCCCTCATCAAATAACGACAGTTCACCAATGGGTTCGCCGGGTTCAATCATATCCTGAATAAATTCTTTTCCTTCCTCATTGATATTGATCCATCTTACAGAACCTTCAACTAATTGATAATAAAAATGACATTCATCTCCTTCACGGAAAATCACTTCATTAGCTGCTGTTTTTTTGTAGGTAGCCCCAAAAGAAAGTAATAAGTCTGCATCTATCATGGTATGTTGATTCTGGTGAAGTATAAATTTAGATGCCACACTGTGCCCTAAATATGATATTAAGCAGTTGGGCACATGATTTTCGTCATGTTTTTTTGAATTGTTCAATCGAAGCATCTGCTGAAATATTGATGTACAAAGGGTTTTAATAAAAATCTGCAATTATCATTTTTCCTGCAATTCGGGTTGATAAATGCAATATGATTCTACGCATAAAACGGTGCCATCACGCTTTGTAATCTTGTGTTGAAAAAAATCATTATTGTCCGACAAAACTTAAACTAAAAAATCGCTGTAATCCTTTGTTGTAAATGATTACAGGCTAAAAAATGATTGTTTCAAAATTGGAGGTAGTACCCCATCTTTTGAAATCGGCTGAAATATGTTTCTGTAAAGGGTTTGGACCATTATTTTACAATTTTAGTCGGACAACAATGAAAAAAAATAAAAAGTTTGTTACATCCCGTTCTTTCAACACTTAACTAAACAATACAATTTAAATTTAAAATTAACATGAAAAAGCTGATTATTTTAAGCATTTTTGGATTATTGATGGTTGCCTGCAGCAATTCAGGCGAAAAAAATGAAACAACTGCAAATACTTCCGGCAGTGCTGCCACTTCAGAAACGGCTTCAAGTAACAATCCATCTTACGATCCCAACAGGGGAGAGGGCAAATTCACCCATGTGGAGGTGAGTTCTACGCTTGATGCAGCGATGGCAGAAGCAGGCAATAAAGTGTACACCGTTAAATGCAGTGCCTGCCATAAACTAACCGGTGAAAAGTTAGTTGGTCCCGGTTGGAAAGGTGTTACACAACGCCATACACCGGAGTGGATTATGAATTTTGTTACCAATACAGATGATATGCTAACAAAAGATCCCAAAGCACAAGCCATGCTTGAAATTTGTCTGGTACGTATGCCTAACCAACATTTAACTGATCAGGAAGCCAGAGAAGTGTATGAGTTTATGCGTAAAAATGATGGTGTAAAATAACCCAATTTTCATTTATAAAATTTAACAAATATGAAAAAGAATAACTTTTTTAACTATGCATGGATATCTCTGCTTGTAATGGGCGGTCTTTTTTCATGCAAACCCAAAAATACCAGTGATGCCGTAAGTGGCGATGCTGCACAAAGTGTATATGTAGCACCGGGAAAATACGATGAGTTTTACAACTTTGTATCCGGTGGTTTCAATGGCCAGTTAAGCGTTTACGGATTACCTTCGGGCCGCTTACTGAAAATTGTACCCATTTTTTCTGTTTTTCCTGAAAACGGATATGGTTATAGTGAAGAAACCAAACCCATGCTCAATACATCGCATGGTTTTGTACCTTGGGATGATCAGCACCATTTGGAATTATCGCAAACCAATGGCGAAATAGATGGTCGCTGGATTTTTGCCAATGCCAATAATACCCCTCGTGTAGCAAGAGTTGATTTAACTACATTCAAAACTGCTGAAATTTTGGAATTGCCCAATAGTGCAGGTAACCACTCCTCACCGTTTATTACAGAAAATACCGAGTATGTGGTAGCAGGTACCCGCTTTGCAGTACCGATGGATAATGATAATGGAGATGTGCCCATTAATTCATACCGCAAAAATTTTAAAGCATCCATTAGTTTTATTAGTGTAGATAAAAATTCCGGCAATATGAATCTGGCATTTCAATTGCAGGTACCTCCGGTTGATTTTGATTTGAGTCATGCCGGAAAAAATAAATCGCACGACTGGTTTTTCTTCTCCTGCTATAATACCGAGCAAGCCAATACACTATTAGAAGTGAATGCATCACAACGCGATAAAGATTTTATTTTGGCAGTAAACTGGAAAAAATTAGAAGAATATGCCAAACAAGGTAAAGGCAAAACAGAAGCAGTTCAATATGCACACAATGTGTATGATGAAAACAAACACATGGCCACTTCTACTATTGAAAAACAAGTACTGGTGTTAGATGCTAAAGATTTGAAAGATGTTTGTTATTTTATTCCCTGTCCTAAATCGCCACACGGGTGTGATGTAGACCCTTCAGGTGAATATATTGTTGGTAGTGGCAAATTAGCCGCATTAATTCCGGTATTTAGTTTCGATAAAATTCAACAAGCTATTACCAATAAAAAATTTATTGGTGATTATGATGGCATTCCGGTAATTGAATATGAAGCTGCATTGTATGGTGAAGTTAAAAAACCAGGTTTAGGCCCATTGCACACAGAGTTTGATGGAAGAGGTAATGCTATTACCACCATGTTTGTTTCTTCAGAAATTGTAAAATGGAATATTAAAGATTTAAAAGTAATTGACAGAGAACCTACTTATTACTCACCCGGCCACTTATGTATTCCAGGTGGGGATACCAAAAAACCAAATGGTAAATATGTAATTGTATATAATAAAATTACTAAAGACAGGTATTTGCCAACAGGTCCCGAACTGGCACAGGCAGCGCAGTTGTTTGATATTAGTGGAGATAAAATGAAATTACTACTCGATTTTCCTACCGTTGGTGAGCCACACTATGCACAAGCGGTAGCCGCTTCACTCATCAGAGATAAATCAGTAAAATATTTCGATATCAATAAAAATCAAAATCCTTATGTAACAAAAGGTGAAGCTGATTCAAAAGTGGTGCGTAATGGCAAGCGTGTAGATATTTATATCACGCAAATTCGTTCACATTTTTCACCCGATAATATTGAAGGTATAAAAGTGGGAGATGAGGTATACTGGCATGTTACCAACCTGGAGCAGGATTGGGATCTACCGCATGGTTTTGCCATTAAAGGTGTGCCTAATAATGCTGAATTACTGGTTATGCCCGGTGAAACACAAACCTATAAATGGAGTCCTGAAAAACCCGGTATATATCCATTTTATTGCACCGATTTTTGCAGCGCACTGCATCAGGAAATGCAGGGTTATGTAAGAGTTTCTCCTGCAAATAGCAACGTGTCGCTTACTTTTAGCACAGGTAAAAATATTCCTGATGCTGCAACGGCACCCCCTTTGCTCGATAAATAATCTCACCCCTATTCTAAAGCCAACTACCGGAATATATCACGATTCCGGTAGTTTATTTCTTTAAATTTTTTATCATGGCCAATCATTTCCATATCTCAAAAATTAGTCGTATTCTTCTGACAATAGGCGGTATTGCATTATTAATCATAGTAAAAGTGCCCATGTGGCGTATCGATTTATCGGCACCACAATATCCGGAAGGATTAAGTATGTTTATTTATCCCAATCATTTGGGCGGTAATCTTGATATCATTAATGGTTTAAACCATTATATTGGAATGAAACATTTACGGACTGAAGATTTTTTTGAATTTTCTATGCTGCCGGGTATTATAGTTGGTTTTGCTGTTTTGTTTTTTATTGCTGCTTTTTTTGGAAAAAGATGGATGGTGCAAACATTGATTGTTTTATTTGTATTATTTGGCATTGTTGCGATGTTTGATTTTTGGAGATGGGAATACAATTATGGCCACAACCTCAATCCGGAAGCGCCGATTATTGTGCCGGGTATGGCTTATCAACCACCATTCATTGGGTTTAAACAGTTGCTGAATTTTGGTGCGTATTCAATTCCCGACTTGGGCGGATGGCTTTTTGTAGGCGTGGGTTTATTGTTGTTGGGTGTTAATATTAAAGAATGGATGGATGTAAAAAAAATAGCTAAAACTCTTCGTCAGCCCGCTACCACTATGGTTGCTACAATGGCTTTTTTATTTTTTTCTTGCAATACAAAACCTACTCCATTAGTTGTTGGAACGGATATGTGCAGTTATTGTAAAATGCCCTACAGCGATAATCGCTTTGGTGCTGAATTAATTACCCGAAAAGGAAAGATATATAAGTTTGATGATGTGCATTGTATTGTTACTTTTATACATGATCATACCGCCGAAACCGAAAATGGGAAAATTTATTTTGTAAATTTTGAAAATGGCCATCAACTCATTCCTGCTGAAAATACTGTTTTAATTAAAAGTGATCAATTGCATAGCCCCATGAATGGGGATATTGCTGCCTTCAACAATGTTGCTGATGCTAAACAGGCCCTTGAAAAATATACAGGTACTGTAATGGAATGGAATGAAATGATAGCTATTCCCAAACCTTGAAATATAGAAAGGCCAAAGCATGTTACCTGAATTTTTTTGTAATATTTTATAAAACATGAAATCTTTTTTATTGTGCATAGGCTTCATGTGGTGTGTGTATTGTATCCCCATTCATGCTGCAATCATTTATGTTGGCAAGGGCCATGCATATGTTAGTATACAACAGGCTGTAACCGCAGCAAAAAATGGCGATACTGTTTGGGTGGCTCCGGGTATTTATAAAGAAAAAAATATTATTATCGAAAAGTCGCTTGTTTTATTGGGCAAAAATTATCCGGTTATTGATGGAGAACATACATACCAGATGATTTCAGTAAGGGCTAATGGGGTAACCATAAAAGGATTTAAATTAATACACTCCGGCACATCCAGCCTTATTGATATTGCAGGTATTAAAATTTACGATGTAAAAAATATTAATATTGAAAACAATGTATTAGAAGATACTTTTTTTGGGATTTATTTACAGGGTGCTACTAATTGTACCATAAAAAATAATCGTTTAACTGCTTATGCTAAAACCGATCAGCAAAGTGGCAACGGTATTCATTGCTGGAAATGTGACAGCTTAAGCATTATTGGTAATGCGGTAACCGGCCATCGTGATGGTATTTATTTTGAGTTTGTAACCAATTCGCTGATTTGGAAAAATCGGTCAATCAAAAATTCGAGATACGGGTTGCATTTTATGTTTTCGCACAATGATGCCTATATCGCCAATATATTTCAAAATAATAGTGCCGGTGTTTCTGTAATGTTTACACATGGTGTTAAGATGTTTAATAATGTATTTGAAGATAATTGGGGCGATGGCTGTTATGGTATTTTTTTAAAAGAAATTACCGATAGCCATATTTCCGGAAACACTTTTCTAAGGAATACCACTGCTATTTTTTTTGAAGGTGCCACCCGTGTGTTGGTTGAAAAAAATACATTCATAAAAAATGGATGGGCTGTTAAAATTCAGGCTAACAGTATTCAAAATACCATTAAGCATAATAATTTTTTAGCCAACAGTTTCGACATTGCTACCAATGGCTCGTTGGTTGAAAATACTTTTAACAAAAATTATTGGGATAAATATGAAGGGTACGATTTGAATAAAGATGGTGTTGGCGATGTTCCCTATCATCCGGTAAGTATGTTTTCAATGATTGTTGCTGAAAATCCTACGGCAATGATTTTGTTTAGAAGTTTTATGGCCACACTTTTCGATAAAACAGAGAAAATTTTACCCAGTTTAACGCCTGAAAATTTAGTGGACAAATTTCCATATATGAAACCTTTACGATTATGATTATTGCAACCAATGTTACTAAAAAATTCGGCAGGCTTACGGTATTAAGCAATGTATCGGTAAACTGTAATAAAGGCGAATGCATTGCATTAATTGGCCCAAATGGCAGTGGTAAAACTACTTTAGTAAAAAGCATATTGGGTATGGTAGTTCCTGATAGTGGTTTTATAACATTTAACGGACTAAACATTTTACACAATTGGCAATACCGCAGACATATTGGCTATATGCCGCAAATTGGTCGATATCCGGAAAATATGACCATCCGACATGTATTTACCATGATGAAAGATATACGTAAAGCAGAACAGCACGAGCCATTAGATGAAGAACTGTTACACTCATTTGGATTACCTGGCATCATGGAGAAACGGATGCGTACCCTTTCCGGGGGAACCACACAAAGGGTTAGTGCTGCACTGGCTTTTTTATTTAATCCGGATGTGTTAATTCTGGATGAGCCTACTGCCGGTTTAGACCCCATAGCTTCTGAAATATTGAAAGAAAAAATTGTAAAAGAAAAAGAGCGCGGCAAATTAATCATCATTACTTCTCATATTTTAAGTGAGTTGGATGATTTGGTTACACAGGTTATTTACATGCAGGATGGGAACTTGTTGTTTCACAAATCTTTGCAAAATCTACAAAAAGATACTGGTGAAACAAAATTGTCAAGAGCCATTGCTTTTATTATGAAAAATAAATAAGGAATATTTAATGATTGAAAGAACCATTTAACCATGATAAAAATTATAAAATATGTTATTGCAGATATTCTGCGTAATAAAATAGTGATTGCTTATACTATTTTTTTACTGGCTATTGGTATGAGTGTTTTTAATTTAGAAGACAATACAACCAAAGGCTTGTTGAGTTTATTGAATATTGTATTAATAGTGGTACCGTTGGTGTGTATTATTTTCTCAACCATTTATATTTACAATAGTGCTGAATTTGTAGAGTTATTGGTTAGTCAGCCATTACAACGAAAACATATCTGGTTAAGTTTATTCAGTGGTATAGCACTGGCATTAACACTTGCATTTTTTATAGGTATTGGTATACCGGTTTTACTTTACTCTTTTACTGCTACCGGTTTAATATTGGTAGGGGTGGGTTTATTGTTAACTACCATATTTGTGGCCATTGCTTTATTGGCTGCGGTGCATACCCGCGATAAAGCCAAGGGTATTGGTATTGCAGTATTATTGTGGTTGTATTTCTCTTTATTATTTGATGGGTTGATTTTATTTATTTTATTTCAATTTTCCGATTATCCTTTAGAAAACTTAATGTTGGTTTTAAGCGCTTTGAATCCGGTGGATATGGGCAGAATATTAATTCTTCTCAAAATGGATATTTCGGCGCTAATGGGTTACACCGGTGCTATTTTTCAGAATTTTTTTGGAACTACAACAGGTATTATATCCACTTTACTGGTGATGCTTTTGTGGATAGTATTGCCGATTGGTTTTTCTTTAAGAAAATTTAAGCGAAAGGATTTATAAAATGGAAGTTGCCGGGAAAATATGCACCGAAATTTTGAATAGCAAAACAAATCATTAATTGTATTGTTACTGATATTTTTTCATGAAAAAAGATATTGAAAATAGAAATGATATTGAACTGCTGGTCAATACTTTTTATGCAGCAGTAAAAAAGGATGCCCTGTTGTGGCCCTATTTTGCTGCTTTATTGGAAGCACAATGGCAGAAACATTTGGAACGCCAATATTTATTTTGGGAAAATGCTTTGTTTTATACCGGTGGTTATTTAGGAAACCCATTGCAAAAGCATAGAAAAATTCATCAAAAAAAAATGATTGAAAACAAACATTTTAAACGTTGGCTTGATTTATTTTTTTCAGTTACAGATAGTTTGTTTGAAGGTGAGAAAGCCGAATTAGCCAAGCAAAGAGCCTATAACATTGCCGTTGTAATGAAGCTGAAATTAGATGACCAGACAGGTGTTCATGAAAACTAACAAAAAATATTTTAAATAAGAAAGCCCCTTTTTTAAAGAGGCTTTGATGCGTTGTATTGTTGCAGTACAAGTGTGCGACGCAACAGAAGCATTATAGTAGTACCATTAGCCGGGTACATACAATTATTTTCTGCTATAGTTGGGTGCTTCCTTGGTAATATCAATATCGTGTGCATGGCTTTCCTTCATACCGGCATTGGTAATTTTGATGAAAGTGGCATTTTGTAAGGCCTTAATATTGGCTGCGCCGCAATAACCCATTCCTGCTCTTAAACCACCTACAAACTGGTAAACAATTTCACTTAGATTGCCTTTATAAGCCACTCTCCCTTCAATGCCTTCGGGAACAAATTTTTTAATATCATCTTCCACATCCTGAAAATAGCGGTCGCCGCTGCCCTGGCTCATGGCAGCAAGACTGCCCATACCTCGGTATTCTTTAAATTTACGGCCTTCGTATATAATGGTATCGCCAGGGCTTTCTTCCACACCTGCAAATACACTGCCCATCATCACTGTATTGGCACCGGCAGCCAGTGCTTTTACCATATCGCCGGTATAACGAATGCCTCCATCGGCAATACACGGTATACCCTTTGCTTTTAGTGCCCGGCTTACTTCCATAATGGCGGTTAATTGTGGCACACCTGCTCCGGCTACAATTCTTGTTGTGCAAATAGAGCCGGGCCCAATTCCTACTTTTACACAATCGGCGCCGGCATCGGCTAATGCTTCGGCACCTTCGGCGGTACCAACATTGCCTGCAATAATTTGTAAATGTTTAAAATTTTTACGAAGACTTTTTAACGCTTCAATTACACCTTTGCTATGTCCATGTGCACTGTCTAATGTAACTACGTCAACGCCCACCAGTATTAATGCCTCTGCACGTTCCAATACATCTTTGGTAATGCCTAAAGCGGCCCCAACCAGCAATCTGCCATAGCCGTCTTTCACTGCATTGGGGTTATTGGTTAATTGCAATATATCGCGGTACGTAATTAAGCCAACTAATTTCCCCAGTTTGTTTACAACGGGTAATTTTTCAATTTTATAGTTGCGTAAAATAGTAGCAGCTTTTTTTAGATCGGTTCCTTCCGGTGCGGTAATCAGATTTTCTTTGGTCATTACTTCTGCAACCTTTCTGGTGTTGTCTTTTTCAAAACGCAAATCACGGTTCGTTAATATACCCACTAATTTTTGCTGATTATTTACGATAGGAATACCTCCAATTTTATTTTCTTTCATTAGCTTTAAGGCATCGCCAATGGTGGCATCTACCAGCAATGTAACCGGGTCAATAATCATCCCGCTTTCACTGCGTTTTACCTTGCGTACCTGTTCAGCCTGCTTTTCTATACTCATGTTTTTGTGTAGAATGCCCAATCCGCCTTCACGAGCCAGTGCAATAGCTAAATTAGCTTCTGTAACTGTATCCATTGCTGCGGAAAGCATAGGTACATTGAGTATAATTTCTTTGGTTAAATGACTGGAAATATCAACTTCACGAGGTAGTACCTGGCTGTATGCAGGCATTAATAAAACATCATCGAAAGTTAAACCTTCGCCAAACAGGCGGGAAGCCGGGACGGAATTGCCGGAGTTTTTTTGTGTTGCCATGTGCAAAGATAGGGTACCATGCTATTACGATACAAATTTGAATGGATAAAAATATAGGAGAGTATGGTATGATTAATTTAAACGATACATTTTCCCCGGTAATGCTGTAATGACATTTTGTAATTCTAAATTGAGTATGGCTGCTGCAACACTGCTACTGCTTAAGCCACTATGCAGGTATAACGCATCAATGGGTAGCGTATCTTTTTGCTGTAGAAGGCTTACTAAAATTTTTTCTTCCTCCGTTAAATCAATAAATAAACTTCTTTGTGCGGGTGCTTTTATTTTTTTGGTTTGCCAACCCAATTCATCCAGCAATTGTGCGGCACTTGTAAAAATAATGGCTTTGTTTTGTTGAATTAATTTTAGGCAGCCACTGCTTTTATTATCAGTTATTTTTCCCGGTACTGCAAATACATCCCGATTGTAAGTGTAGGCCAGTTCCGCGGTGATCATACTGCCGCCTTTAGTTGCAGTTTCTATAACAATAGTGGCATCACTCATGCCTGCAACAATACGGTTTCGTTTGGGAAAGTTGTGTTTATCTGCAATTACTGTACAGCCAAACTCAGTTAGTAAACCGCCCAGCTGCAACATTTCTTTTGCCAATGATTTGTGTTGTTTTGGATAGATTGAACTTAAACCATGTGCCAGCACACCAACGGTGGGCAATTGCTGTTGCAGTGCTGCACGATGTGCAATACTATCAATACCAAATGCTAATCCACTGGTAATTAATACCTGATACGGTTGCAGTTCAGCCACAATTTGTTCTGTTATATTTTTTCCGTATTCGGTATGCAGGCGGGTACCAATGATGCTAATGACTTTGCTGTGATTTAAATCGGCGTTGCCTCTGTAAAATAATACAGATGGCGCATCATAGCAATGCATTAAACGCTGCGGATAGGCAGGGTTCCACAAGGTTAATATTTGAATATGGTGTTTTTGGCAAAATTCAATTTCCTGGTTTGCCTGCTCAAAATCTTTAAAGCCTTTAATTGCTTTTGCTCTTATTTCGCCAATTCCTTCAACATGTGCCAATTCTTTTTTTGATGATTTGAAAACCTGTTGTGCATTGCCAAAATGCTCTATCAATTGTTTGCCCTGCACAGCCCCAATGCCCTGTACCTGTGTTAAGGCAATTTCATAAACCAGTTCATCTAACATAAAAGCAATATTGTTTTGAATAACTAATATAATTTCTTTTTACTAAATGATTGAGTATAATTACATGCCGGTAATAATAAATGTGGTTCTCCGGTTTTTCATTCTGCCTGCTTCAGTGGTATTGTCGGCAATAGGATTGGCTGAACCATAACCTTTGTACGACAATCTTCTGTAATCAATTCCATGTATGGCCAAATAATTGGCAACTGCCTTGGCTCGTAAGGTTGAAAGCGTAATATTATCGGTTTCTTTACCGGTATTGTCGGTATACCCTTGCACTTCAATGGCAACCGATGGATTGTCGTTTAAAAAATCAATCACTTTATTCAATTCAATGGCATCTTGTGGTAACAACTCGTAAGAGTTGATGTTGAACTGAATGTTTTTGAAGGTGAAGCCGGCATTTTTGGTAATGGGTTGCAATGAAATATTTTTTTGATAGGTGCTATCTGCATGGTGTTGTTGCATGTTAAACAATTCGCTGTACAGTAAATAACCTTTTCTGTTCACTACGAAAGTATAATTGCGGCCTACCGGAAGCGGTACAAAGTATTTGCCCAATTCATCCACTTTTATTTGCATGGCCGGTTTGCCGCTATGGTTATCTATCAGTTCAATAGAACAGGGAATGCCTTTTTGCGTAACCGCATCTAATACTGCACCTTTTACAAACAGGGTTTTTAAGGGTTTAATATGAGGAGAAATGGTGAACGAATATAAATCCAATCCGCCACGGCTATCGCTTCTGTCGCTGGCAAAATAACCGGTGGTGCCTAACGAATTGATGGTGATGCTTCCTTCGTTTTCAATCGTATTGATGGGGTAGCCTGCATTTTTGGGTTTGCCCCAGTGTCCGGTACTATCTTTACGCATGATAAATAAATCGGTACCCCCATAGCCGGGTAAACCATCGCTGGTATAGTAAAAAGTTTGATTATCGGCATGAATATATGGGTAAGCATCATCACCGGCAGAGTTAATGGCCGGACCCATGTTGGTAGCCGGTCCCCATTGTCCATTGGGTTGGCGAATACATTGGTACAAATCTCTTCCTCCATAACCACCGGGGCGATTACTGCTGAAGTATAAAATATGATTATCGGGACTCAATGCCGGTGAACTATCCCAATATTCCGAGTTTACATTGGGGCCAAGGTTCTCGGGTTCACTCCAGCCTTGTGGTGTCCAGTAAGAAATATACAGATCAAAATTGCCAAAGCCATTTTTAAAATTACCTGCAAAAATAAGCCAGTCGCCATTTGCTGAAACGGTAATGGCGCCTTTGTAAGGTTCAATATTAATATCACCTTTTACTAATTCGGCTTTTGAAAATTTTTTATTGCGCATTACGCTTTGATAAAAGTTTTCAGAAACGCCATCGCCTCTTCGTGTAAATATGAGCAGGCTGTCATCAATGGTTAAGGTAGGGTAATATTCTGATTGCGGTGAGTTAACACTGTCGCCTAAATTCTTCGGGGCAAAGGCGGTTACGTTATTCATTGGATGTTCCTTTGCATATTGAATGGCAAATGCATAACATTGTTGCCGATAAAGGCCGCTTTTTCGGCTTCGTTCATTTAAATCTGGAATGGCCAGAAATGCATCAATAGCATTGGCTGCATCATTAAAACGGCCTAAACCCGCTAAATTAATAGAGTAGGGCAGATTGTAGGGAAGAAAGTAAACACTATCTGCATTTTTTACTTTTTCATAGTATTGTATAGCCAATGGATAATTTTTTAATTCGCCATATACACCAGCCAATGAAAGCCAGGCATCTAAAAAGGTAGAATCTTTTTCCAATACTTTGTGTAAAACAGGAATGGCATCTTTAACATATCCATCGTTTAAATATTGCATGGCTTTATTGTATTCCTCACGAATGGAACGGCTGCTGTTTGCAGGATGGTATGTTTGCGCAGGAAGTTCAGCAGCAAGTAGGCAGGTAATATAGAGGAAGCAAAATTTCATTGGGATATTTGTATTTTTTATGCAAATGAAAGATACTAAAAACCGTACACAGATTGTGCAATATGATATCCGGATGCGGTTTTCTGTTCACGAAAAGGGAAGATCGGATATGTTATGAAATTATCTTGTTCAAATCAGGGAACGTGAATGTATTTGTGCAATTGCAGACTAAGTTCCCATTGGGGATGTTGTTGAATGTATTCAATAATCAAGGGTGTAACGGTAGCAGCTTTATCCCATTCTGGCTGTAGGTATAGTTTACAATTGGGGTTGGTTTGCCGGGCATAGGTTTCGGCCCATTTAAAATCATGCTGATTAAAAATCACCACTTTCAACTCATTGGCCAAAGACACAATTTCGGGTAGGGGTGCTTTGAATTTTTTGGGTGAAAGGCATATCCAGTTCCAGTTGCCGCTTAGGGGCGATGAGCCTGAAGTTTCAATATTGGTTACAAAACCGACATTTTGCAATGCAGTAGTTAGTGCATCTAAAGGATGTAATAAAGGTTCACCACCGGTTACAACACAAAGCGCATTATGTACGGCGCCAGCCTGCTTGGTTACCTCTTCTACTGCTTTTTGCACAATGGCATCAATGGTGTATAGCGGATGTTTGGCGGCATTCCAACTTTCCTTTACATCGCACCAAACACAACCCACATCACAACCGCCCAAACGAATAAAATAAGCGGCATGCCCCTGGTAATACCCTTCTCCCTGAAGGGTATAAAAACTTTCCATAACCGGCAATTGTTGCATTGTTTGTTGCAATTGAGTTACTTTATTAAATAATAATTTTTTGAATAAGTACTTTTTTTTATGCTGTTACATTGTTTAAATAAGCTTGCAGGGTATTGGTTAATAAGCCTGCAATGGTCATTAATCCAACACCCCCGGGTACCGGTGTAATGGCGGTTGTTTTAGGTGCTACTTCATTAAAGGCAACATCGCCTTTAATACGAAAACCTTTTTTTGCAGTAGCATCTTCCACTCTGGTAATACCTACATCAATTACAATGGCACCGGATTTTACCATATCGGCAGTAACAAATTCGGGTTTGCCAAGTGCAGCTACCAAAATATCGGCCTGCAAACAAATGGCTTTCAAATTTTGTGTTTGTGAATGGGCAATGGTTACAGTGCAATTGCCATAAGGAATATTACTGCTGAGTAAAATACTCATAGGGCGCCCTACAATATTGCTGCGCCCCATCACAACTGCATGTTTGCCTTTGGTTTGTATATGAAAATGTTCTAACAACAGCATAATGCCATATGGGGTGGCTGGTATAAAACCGGGTAATCCCTGTACTAACTTACCTGCATTAACCGGGTGAAAACCATCTACATCTTTAGCAGGATGAATGGTTTCAATTACTTTTTGTTCGCTAATATGTTTGGGGAGAGGTAATTGCACCAAAATGCCATCTACTGTATGGTCATGGTTCAACTTTTCAATGGTTTGTAATAAGGTTGCTTCATCAACTGATGCATCGAGACGAATGAGTAACGATTCAAAGCCTGTTTCTGCACAATTTTTTACCTTGCTAGCTACATAAGTTTCGCTGGCGCCATTGCTGCCTACTAAAATTGCTGCCAGTTTCGGAGGGCGATGCCCATTTGCTGTAAAGTTTGCAACCTGCGCTTTCAGTTTGTCTTTTACGGCCTGTGCCGCAATTTTCCCGTCTAATACTATCATGCGGCAAAGGTAATTTTAAATAATTGCGTATAAAAACGAAAAATCGCTTTTCAAAAAAACAAGAAAACAAACCAATGTTTGTATTTATTTTTTCAATATTTATTTGTATTTAATTTGAAAAATTTAATTTGATAAATAATTGAAAATGAATGATTTGTTGAAAAAATATTTACTTTTTTGGAAAAACAGATTACTATGTAGAAAAATATTTTAATCAAATTCTAATCTCTCTTTGCAGCATTTTTGAATGTATTCTGTCCTTATATTTGACCATTGTTATAATTTAACAAATGCTTAATGGCATTTTTGAGGGTATAACAAGTCATTAACAAATTTTAGAAAATTAAAACGAAACACATGAGAAAATTGCTATCATTAGCTGTGGTGCTTTTGTTGGGTGTGTCAACTCTGTTTGCGCAGACACATTTGGTAAAAGGACGCATTTTGGATGGTGACGGAAAGCCTGTTGATGGGGCTACTGTCCGCGTTAAAAAAGGCAATGCCGCAACGGCAGCCGATGCGCAGGGTAATTTTAAAATTGAAGCCAAAGCAGGCGATGTGCTTGTCATTTCAGCCGTAAATTTTGGAACAAAAGAAGTTAAATTAGGCAATGAAACCGATGTGGCCGTTACATTGGCACGTCAAAGTTCTCAATTAGATGAAGTAGTAGTAACCGCAATGGGTATTAGACGGAGTAGAAATGCACTCCCTTATGCTGCCCAGGAAGTAGGCGGCGATGAGGTAAGCAAAACTCGTAATTCTAACTTTGTGGATGGCTTATCCGGTAAAGTTGCCGGTTTGCAAATTACACAACCCACTGCTTTAGGTGCCTCTACCAATGTGGTGTTAAGAGGTATTAAATCTATCTCTCAATCTAATCAGGCTTTATTTGTCGTAGATGGTGTTCCTTTTGATAATACATCTTCTGCTTCCGGCGGTCAAAGAGCCGGACGGGGTGGTTATGATTACGGTAGCAATGCCGCCGATTTAAACCCCGATGATATTGCCTCTATCTCGGTATTAAAAGGTGCTGCAGCTTCTGCCTTATATGGCTCCAGAGCAGCCAATGGTGTTATTTTAATTACCACAAAAAAAGCCAAAAGAGGCTTGGGTGTTACCGTAAATGCGGGTGTTAATGTAGGTTCTTACGATAAAAGCACTTTTGTGAAATACCAACACGAATATGGCGCTAACTATGGTTCAGGTCCTGAAATTGGTGGTGCATACCCTTACGGTTATGGTTCACCCGATGGGAACTTTTTATATGCACCTTTGCCGCAGTTTGGTCAGAATTCTCCACAACTGATCGTGCCCACAACTGAAGATGCCTCTTATGGTGCGAAATTTAATCCCAATTTATTGGTATACCAATGGGATGCATTTGCCAATTACCCCGGCAATCCGAATTATGGTAAACCAACACCATGGGTAGCTGCCAAGAATGACCCTTCTACCTTTTTTGTAAATCCGGTATCTTACAATACCAGTGTATATATTGATGGGGGTGGTGAAAACGGTTCTTTTAAATTAGGCTATACCCGTACCAGCGATAATGGTATTTTGCCCAATAGTAACATTACCAAAAACATGTTCAATTTTGGTGCAACCCATAACTTAACCAAAGATTTAACCGTGGGCGGTACCATCAACTATTCTGAAATCAGTGGGTTGGGCAGGTATGGTACAGGTTACACTTCAAACAACATCATGTCTAATTTTAGACAGTGGTGGGAAATGAATGTGGATATTAAGCAACAAAAAGCCGCTTACTTTAATTCAGGTGGTAAAAATGTTACCTGGAATATGACCGACCCTGTAAATGGCAATACTAACCCTATATATTGGGATAATGTATACTTTGTGCGCTATCAGAATTATGAACAAGATAGCCGGCAACGTGTATTTGGTAATGCTTATATCAACTATACACCTTCTAAGAGCATTACTTTATTGGGCAGGGTTTCCATGGATACTTATAATTCTTTACAGGAAGAAAGAGATGCCATTGGTTCAGTAAATGTGCCTTTCTATTCCAGAAACAACATCAACTACAAAGAAATTAACTACGATTTCTTAGCTACTTACAATAAAGATTTATCTACCAACTTTAACTTTAAGGCATTGGTGGGTGCCAACTTAAGGCAGGATACTTATTCCAGCATTTTTGCATCTACCAACGGCGGTTTAAATCTGCCGAACTTCTATGCTTTATCTAACTCAGTAAACCCCATTAATGCGCCTGTAGAGGCATTGTTGGAAAAAGAAGTAGGGGGTGTATTTGCCGGTGCAACATTAACCTATAAAGATATGTTGACTTTAGATGGTACAGTTCGTCGCGACCAATCTTCTACTTTACCTGCCGGTAACAATGCCTATACATATCCGGCCATTTCCGGTAGCTGGGCATTTTATAAAATGATTGACAATGCGCCATGGTTATCATTTGGTAAGGTTCGTTTAAACTATGCGGAAGTGGGTAATGATGCCCCTTATCATAGTGTATTGAATACATACACTATTAACTCTCCGTTTAACGGAAATGCATTGGTATCGCTACCTACAGTCAATAACAACCCCAATTTAAAACCGGAAAGAACCAAAAGTTTTGAAACCGGTTTGGAAATGGCGTTCTTTAAAAATCGGTTAGGTTTTGATTTCACTTATTTCACTTCTAAAACCTTCGATTTAATTACACAGGTTAATACTTCTGGTGCAACTGGCTATTTGAGTCAGTATGTAAATTTTGGTTCCATTCAAAACAATGGTATTGAATTGTCCATCAATGGTACCCCCATCAGAACACGTAATTTTTCATGGGATATCAATGTAAACTGGAGCAAAATCAATAACAAAGTATTGTCTCTCTTCAATAACCAGAAAAACCAGGTATTACAATCCTATCAGGGCGGAGTTTCTGTAAATGCAACCGTAGGTCAGCCTTTCGGAACCATTCAGGGAAATGACTTTGTGTATACCAACGGACAAAGAACCGTTGGTAGCAATGGTTATTATTTAAAGGATAATAAAACAACTGATATTATTGGTAATGCTACACCTAATTGGACCGGTGGTATCAACAACAGCTTCCATTACAAATCATTTACCTTAAGTTTCCTGATTGATATGCGCCAAGGGGGTAGTGTATTCTCATTAGATACCTATTATGGTTTTGCAACCGGCCTCTATGATATAACTGCAGGCTTAAACGATTTGGGTAATCCTTCCCGTAATTCCTTAGCCAACGGTGGTGGTATTATTTTAAAAGGAGTAACTGCCGATGGTAAACCCAATACAAAAAGGGTTGATAATAGTGGAAATGGGTATGGATTATATGGATACTACCGAAATCCTGCCAGAGCCTTTGTTTATGATGCCAGCTTTGTTAAATTAAGAGAACTGAATATTTCTTATTCATTACCTCAAAAAGCTGTTGAAAAAATGAAGCCCATTAAAGGAATTGATTTTGCTATTGTGGGAAGAAATTTATGGATTATCAGCAAAAATGTTCCTTATGCCGATCCTGAAGATGGTTTGGGTGCAGGCAATGCACAAGGCTATCAGAGTGGTTCATATCCTGCTGTACGCAATATCGGCTTCAATGTTAAATTCAAATTCTAAAATCAGGTATTATGAAAAAATTAATATTTTATAGCGTCCTATCGGTATTTGCGTTGGCATCCTGTCAAAAAAACATGATCAATCTGAATATCGATACCAAGAATCCCTCTTCTGCTCCTTCTTATGCGTTGTTTACCAACGGACAGAAAAATTTGGTGGATTACATTACTACACCTAATGTAAACTCGAATATTTTTCAATTGGTAGCTCAATACTGGACAGAAGCTACTTATACCGATGAGAGTAACTACAATTTGGGAAACAGAAATATTCCACAAAACTTTTGGAATAACCTGTATGTAGGTGCATTGAATAATTTTCAACAAGCCAAACTGTTAATTCCTACTGATGTTACTGATCCGGCTGTTGTTAAAAACGAGCTGGAAATTACCGACATTATGGAAGTGTATACGTATTATTATTTGGTAAATACATTTGGTAATATACCTTACACACAGGCCAATAATATCAACAAATATCCTTTCCCGGCTTATGATGATGCTAAAACCGTTTATTACGATTTATTAAAAAGGTTGGATACCTGTATTAATGGATTAAATACCAGTGCACCTAGTTTTGGTACTGCCGATTTAATATATGGTGGCAATGTGGCTAAATGGAAAACCTTTGCCAACTCTCTAAAATTAAAAATGGCGATGCTGATTGCAGATTCTGACCCTGCAACGGCTAAAACCAAAGTAAATGAAGCCATTGCCGGCGGTGTATTCCAATCTAATGCCGATAATGCAGTATTTGTATATACTGGTATTACACCCAATGCGAATCCGGTTTGGGTAAACCTGATACAAAGCAACAGAAAGGATTATGTGATTACCAAAACGTTACTGAGCCCAATGGTGGCATTAAATGACCCTCGCCGTTCTGCCTATTATACCAACCAGTATAGTGGTAGTGATGTAGGCGGTACCGTTGGTGTAACCAATACATGGAACAACTTTTCCAATCCCTATTTCAGCCCTTTAACCGGCACAATTGTAGATCCTGCTGCTCCCTCTGTATTATTAGATTATGCAGAAATTTCTTTCCTGCATGCAGAGGCTGTTGAAAGAAATTTTATTGCAGGCAGTGCTGCAACTTTTTATAACAATGGTGTTACCGCTTCTATTGAAGCATGGGGTGGTTCTGCAGCCGATGCTGCTACTTATTTGGCACAGCCTTCCGTTGCTTATGCTACAGCACCGGGCGGATTGGGTGCCGGCGCTATTGGTAGTACCGGAACCAATACTTCTTCTGTTCATTGGAAACAAGCCATTGGATTACAGCAATACATTGCTTATTATATGAGAGGTTTTGATGCCTGGACATCCATCCGCAGATTGTATTACCCTGCAATGGCAGTTCCGGGTAATCCGCAGTCTGCATTTCCATGGCGTTATACTTATCCTGCCAATGAAGCAACAGCCAATGGCCCCAGCTATACGGCAGCTATAAGTGCAATGGGTGGCGATGATGTTACCATTAAATTATTCTGGATGCAATAAACATTTGTTTGTTGTGTATTAAATACTTCAACTAAAAGGCGGCAGAGCAATATTTCTGTCGCTTTTTTATGTTTAGGAATGAATAGCTTGCCCTATCTTCGAACAAAATTTAAATTACATGCAACAAGTGCCCAATAACCAGTTAAATATTGAAATTTCTGAAGAAGTAGCCGAAGGCGTATATGCCAACTTAGCCATCATTACCCATAGCCATGCTGAGTTTGTGGTAGATTTTGTGAATGTAATGCCGGGCACACCAAAAAGTAAAGTAAAAAGCAGAATTGTTTTAACACCCATGCATGCCAAGCGTTTCATGAAAGCATTAACCGAAAATATTCAACGTTACGAGGCTGCCAATGGCCCTATTCAGGATATGGAACAGGTTGAAATTCCACTCAACTTTGGGGGGCCTACTGCACAGGCATAAATAGGTGTTTGGAACATATAATATATAGTATATTAATATATTATGTGTTTTCATTATAATAGTCCCTCATCAGCAAAGCTGAAATAACCTTCATGGCTTACAATAATATGGTCTAATACCACCATGTCAATTAATAAAGCAGCCTGCTTTATTTTTTGGGTTAGTTCTTTGTCTGCAGGACTGGGTTTTAAATTACCACTGGGGTGGTTATGCGATAAAATCATTGAACTGGCATTACATTCTAAGGCCTTTCTTAAAATAATTCTCGGATCGGCTATTGTACCCGTAATGCCTCCGGTGCTAATTACTTCATGCCGTATTATTTTGTTGGCACGGTTTAAATAAATAGCCACAAACATTTCAATTGGTTTGTGTTGCAATTGTGCCCTTAAATAATCGGCGGCATCTTTACTGGTAATAACACATGCTTTCTTTTGTTGAAAAGTATGGGTTCTAATTCCTAACTCTAATGCGGCAACAATGGTTACTGCTTTTGCAGGCCCTATTCCTTTAATTTTTAATTGGAGTATTTCAGGTACACTCATCCCCGCTAATCGGGTTAAATTATTGTTTACTGCATGCAACAAAGTTTTGGCTAATTCCAATGCAGATGTATTGGCAGTTCCATTATTCATTAAAATAGCCAGTAGCTCTGCATTACTTAATGCACCGCATCCTTTCAATAACATTTTTTCTCTGGGGCGGTCATCTACAGCCCATTGTTTAATACTGGTTTGTGCCATAAGCAGTTGATATGAATGAAGATGATTTTTTATGTATTATAAAAATAAACTTTGTTCACAAAATGCGGAAATCCTGTTTTCTCATTTCCTCGTTGAATGGTTATCTTCGCAACTCATTCCAGTTATTATGAATCCTTCAGTTAAAGTTTTTGCCGGTGCCGGTTCGCAAAAATTAGCAGAAAAAATTGCACAACGATTTGGCGCTCCGCTTGGGAAAGTAAATATTCAAAAATTCAGCGATGGCGAAATGCAGCCGGTTTTTTTAGAAAGTATTCGTGGTGATTATGTTTTTTTAGTACAAAGCACTTTTGCCCCGGCTGATAATTTAATGGAATTGTTATTGATGATTGATGCGGCCAAAAGAGCCAGCGCCTATAAAATTATTGCCGTTATTCCCTATTATGGTTATGCCCGCCAGGATCGAAAAGACCGCCCAAGGGTGGCCATTGGCAGCAAATTAGTAGCCAGTTTGTTAGAAGCAGCCGGTGCCAACCGTATTATTACCATGGATTTACATGCACCGCAAATTCAGGCTTTCTTTGAAATACCGGTAGATCATTTAGACAGTTCCGCTATTTTTATTCCATACATAGAACAATTGAAATTAGACAACCTCACCTTCGCATCGCCCGATGTGGGCAGTAGTAACCGCGTTCGCGAAATTGCCAGTTATTTTAATGCAGAAATGGTTATTTGCGATAAACACCGAAAACGTGCCAACGAAATTGCCAGCATGGTAGTAATTGGCGATGTTACCGGAAAAGATATTATTTTAATTGATGATATTTGCGATACAGGCAGTACATTAGCAAAAGCCGCTGCCCTGCTTAAAGAAAAAGGCGCTACCAGTGTGCGTGCCTTATGTACCCATCCGGTTTTAAGTGGTAATGCCTACCAAAATATTGAAAACAGTGAACTGGAAGAATTGGTGGTTTGCGATACCATTCCTTTAGCTAATCCCAATACCAAAAAAATAAAAGTACTTTCTGTAGCCGATTTATTTGCCATTGCTATTAGAAATGCTTACGAAAACAAAAGCATTACCAGCCTTTTCATTCATTCGCAACTAAGAAATACCAGAGTTTAAAGACTATTTAAGTGCCAGAAAAATATAGAAAGCACCGGTAAACGATAAATTTTATTGGCTGGTGCTTTTTTTAGGTGCATTCCCTTACCTTTGCCATCCAAAAAATTATCTCACAATAACTACAATACCCAATAAAAAAAAGTAAGTAGTTATTAAAACAAAAACAACAATGAAAACGATTACAATCGATGGACAACTGAGGACCGAAACCGGGAAAAAAGCCACCCGACAAATTCGCTCTCAGGAAATGGTGCCAGGTGTAATTTACGGTGGCGAAAAAGAAATTAATTTTGCTGCGCCTGTAAAGGCCTTTAAAGATCTGGTGTACACAGCAGAATTTCAGATTGCTGAAGTTAAAGTTGACGGTAAAACCTACCGTTGTATTTTAAAAGATTTGCAGTTTGACAGGGTGAATGATTCATTGGATCATATTGATTTATTAGAACTGCAGGATAACAAAAAAGTAATTGCAACCTTACCCCTTCATTTTACCGGTACTTCTATCGGTGTAAAAGGTGGAGGGAAATTAGTGATTAAAATGAAGGCATTGAAAGTAAAAACTTTACCTAAATACCTGCGTGAATTTATTGAAGTAGATATTAGCAATCTGGAACTAAACGGTAATATCCGCGTTGAAGATGTAAAGGCGGAGCACATGGAAATTTTAAACTCTCCACGTATTCCTATTGCATCTGTTGTTATGACACGCCAGTTAAAACAGGAAGAAGCAGCAGCTCCTGCCAAGAAATAAGGTTCAAATTCAACCCAAATATATCCTCCGGTGTTTGCCGGGGGATTTTTTTTGACCTCAAATTAGCCACGCTCTCAATATATTTACAGCCATAAATGCTTTTGTATAACTGTTTTTGCTTATAACCTTGTGGTACTATATTTCAGTTAGGTCATTGCTAAATGAATACTTACATGAAAAAATATTTAATTGTAGGATTGGGGAATATAGGTCCGGAATACATGCATACCCGCCACAATATTGGCTTTGATGTGGTGGATGCTTTTGTATTAAAACATGGTGGCTTTTTTATGCCCGACCGCCTGGCTTTTAAGGCCGAAGTAAAATGGAAAGGGCATCAGTTTATTTGTATTAAACCCACCACGTTTATGAATTTAAGTGGAAAAGCCTTTAAATACTGGCTCGATAAAACAGCCATACCCTTAGAACAAACCTTAACCATTGTAGATGATCTGGCTTTGCCCATAGAAGTACTCCGTTTACGTGCTTCCGGTAGCCCGGCCGGCCATAACGGGTTAAAAGATATTCAATTAACAATTGGTACCGACCAATACCCCAAATTACGCTTTGGTATTGGCAATAACTATCCCAAAGGCATGCAGGCCGAATTTGTTTTAAGCAAATGGCTCCCCAATGAACAACCCATCGTTCGGCAAAAAATTGAAAAATGTGTAGATATCATTGAACAATTTGCTGCCGTGGGTATAGAAAAAACAATGAATATGGCTAACAGCTATAAGTTTATCTCCTAATCTTATCATTTTTAAACCAAATAGGAAAAACTTTACCTCGATTTAAGTAAATTCGCAATATTGATTGGATAAGCGGCGAAGAGTATGTTGCAAAGTCACCCTAAATTAACAGGAGTATGAAAATTTTTTGTGTAGGTAGAAATTATGCAGAACACGCCAAAGAATTGGGAAATGCCATTCCGGAAGAACCGGTTATTTTCATGAAGCCAAAATCAGCTTTGCTACAAACCAATGTTCCGTTTTATTATCCTGAATTTACCAATGAATTACATTATGAAGCCGAATTGGTATTTCAAATTTCCAAAAATGGTAAATACATTAAACAAAAAGATGCACCACATTTTTACAATAAAATAACCGTTGGTATTGATTTTACAGCCCGCGATATTCAAAACGAATTAAAGAAAAAAGGACTACCTTGGGAGAAGGCCAAAGCTTGGGATCAATCGGCTGTGGTGGGTAAATGGATGCCTGTTGAAAAAGACAGGATGAAGCAACCCATTGAATTCTCTCTCTACAAAAACAACGAACAGGTTCAATTAGGCAATACTTCGCAAATGATTTATTCGGTTGATTATTTAATTGCCCATATCTCTAATTATTTCTCACTCAACATTGGCGATTTAATTTTTACCGGTACACCCGCCGGTGTGGGCGAATGTGTGGTGGGCGATGAATTAACCGGATTTCTGGGTGAAGAAAAGATGTTTGAATTAACCATAAAATAAGTACCGTTACAGTTCGTATCGGTAGGAAAAATATGCTAACGACTGATTTGCTTTTGAATGCTTACCGCATTATGTTTACTGCCCGCTCTATGGCAGCCATTTATGAAGAAAACCGAACCATCACTAAATATGTGCATTCTACCTCTTCAGGCCATGAAGCCATTCAAATAGCCGCCGGATTACAATTATTACCTACCGATTGGCTCAGTCCCTATTATAGAGATGATAGTTTAATGATGGCTGCCGGGTTTGAACCCGAACAATTAATGTTACAATTATTGGCCAAAGCCACCGACCCATTTTCGGGTGGGCGCTCTTATTACTGCCATCCCAGCAGTCGCGATGCCGATAAACCCAAAATAATGCACCAAAGCAGTGCTACAGGTATGCAGGTAATACCCGCTACCGGTATTGCACAGGCTATTCAATACCAACTGCAACAGGGTTTATTGCCCAACAACGTCAATCCATTGCCCGTAGTGTTGTGTTCATTGGGTGATGGCAGCGTAACCGAAGGTGAAGTAAGCGAAGCCTGGCAATTTGCTGTTTTAAAACAATTACCCATTATTTATTTAGTGCAGGATAATGGCTGGAGTATTAGCGCTGCCATCCCCGAAGTGCGTGCCATGAATGCATTTGAATATGCCGATGGTTTTAAAGGCTTGCATAAACTACAATGTAACGGTGCACACTTTGTGCAAAGTTACCAAACCATGCAACAGGCGTTTGATTATGCCAGAACCGAACGTAAACCGGTGCTGGTGCATGCCACCGTACCTTTATTAGGGCACCACACCAGTGGAGTAAGAAGAGAGTTTTACCGAAGCAAAGAAAACCTGCAACAACACAACGAAAATGATCCTATGCCGCATCTGAGACAAACTTTACTGGAAGCGGGCATTACCGAAACAAATATTCTGGAAATAGAAACTACTGCCCGGCAAATAGCACATGGGGCATTTGAAAAAGCAGTAGCTGCACCCGAACCCAATCCGGCAACAGTAACCGATCATGTATTTGCACCCACTACCATTACCGAAGAAAAAGGCGAAAGATGCCCTAAAGCCGCAGAAAAAGTGTTAATGGTAGATGCGGCCTTACATGCCATTGAAGAAATTTTAGCCGCCCACCCCGAAGCCTTATTGTACGGCCAGGATGTAGGCAGGCGCTTAGGGGGGGTGTTTAGAGAAGCAGCCACTTTAGCCGATAAATTTGGCGATAACCGGGTATTTAATACTGCCATTCAGGAGGCCTATATTGTGGGTTCTACTGCCGGCATGTCGGCTGCCGGTTTAAAACCCATTGTTGAGGTACAGTTTGCCGATTATATTTACCCCGGTTTTAACCAGTTGGTTACCGAAATAGCCAAATCATGCTACCTCAGTAATGGCAAATTCCCCGTACAAATGGTATTGCGCATACCCACCGGTGCTTATGGTGGCGGTGGTCCTTACCACAGTGGTAGTATTGAAAGTACGCTTTTATCTATTAAAGGTATAAAAGTAGTATATCCCTCTAATGCGGCCGATATGAAGGGGTTAATGAAGGCTGCTTTTTACGATCCTAATCCAGTGGTTATGTTAGAGCATAAGGGTTTGTACTGGGGCAAAGTACCTGGTACCGAAGGGGCCAAAATGCCGGAACCGGCGGCCGATTATGTATTACCATTGGGTAAAGCAGCAAGGGTAATGGAGGCAGCACCACAACATATAAAGCAGGGTACATCTATCTGTGTGGTTACTTATGGCATGGGGGTATATTGGGCAAAGCAGGCGGCTCAGGCTTTTCCGGGGCAGGTAGAAATGATTGACCTGCGTACTTTGTTTCCGTTGGATGAGGCAACGATTGATGAAACGGTTATCCGCCATGGAAAAGTGTTGGTGCTTACCGAAGAGCAGCAAAACAATGCCTTTGCTGAAGCATTGGCTTATAGAATAACACATAGTTGTTATCAGTTTTTAGATGCTCCGGTAGAGGTGTTAGGCGCTTTAAATACACCTGCAGTACCTATTCATCTGGCATTAGAGGCCGCCATGTTGCCCTCGGTGGCCGGTATTGAAAAACGAATAGCGAAACTTTTAGCGTACTAAACTTTGCCAAACCATACGATATACTATATTTGCAGCCCGAAATGGCGAGGTAGCTCAGTTGGTTAGAGCGCAGGATTCATAACCCTGAGGTGATGGGTTCAATTCCCATCCTCGCTACTGTTACAAAAAAAGAGGCTAGTGTTACTACATAGCCTCTTTTTTGTTACGTTTATTGATTTTTGTAGTAAATATTTGTTTAAAATACTTCTATTTCAGTACTTGTTGTACTGCTATTTTTTTAGTACCCTCATAAATGGAAACCAGATACATACCGGCCGCCCAATGTGCAGTGGTAATAACCGGGTTAAGTTGATTGGGATGTAGGGAAAGTATACGCCTGCCCTCTAAATTAGTAATAATAATAAAGGTGTTAGATAAGTGAATACTATCGGGCAATTGAATGGTAAGTGAAGTTCTAACAGGATTCGGAAACACCCGTACATTTTTGTGAATAGTAATAGGGTTTTCTACGAGCGCATGGCTATTAACCGGGCCGGTACTTAAATAACCCTTACCGCCGCCACCACTGCCGCAGCTGGAAGCAATAGGCCCAATGGTAAAAGAGGAAGTGGCACTGGCTGCCGATACCCCGCAATTGTTGGTGGCTTGTACGCTTAAATAATCATAATAGGTAAAACCAACATTATTTTGCCCCAATGGTTTTAACAAAAAATAGTTACCGGATGTACCGGGATTATTTTGCACCACCTGACCATAATTAAAATTCCAAATAAACCCCGTGGTATTAGCCGGAACATCGCAATAGGCTTCTACAAATGTGCCGCAGGTATTATCATAATTTAAATTGGTAATAGTGGGTGGGTTAGGTGTTCCAATATAAATGGTTTGTGAAATAGAAGGGTAATTTTGTGCACATACATTATTAACAGCAGCCTGCAGAATAACATCTCCATTGCCGGTTTGACTAAGTGTAGCTGTATTGCCATTAGTAGAAAGGTTGGCAATACCATAAGGAGAAACAGACCAGCTCACCGTTGCATTACAGGGTAAATTATTGATAAAATAATGATTGCTTCCGCTACAAAAACTGGTAACCCCATTAATAGATAAATTGGGTTGTGTGATGGAAACATTGACTGAATTGGTAGTATAATTTGTGCCGTTGAATGAAACTGTGGCATTTATACTACTCAATACACTGCCACAAACCGGTGTAAGTGAGAGGGTGTTGGAAGAAGAGGTAATGTTAGATGGGGCAGCGGTACCATTGTATAACCAGCCATTGTTACCTGTGCCAACATTAAATTGGTAACTTAGGGAAGCCCCTTGTGGAACACCGGTTCCTGTAATAGTAAAGGTAATGGGTTGCGCATTGCCGCAAGGAATGGAAGTGTTGGAAGCAGTTAATTTGAAAGCAGTAGGAGGTGTTTCAGTAATGGTTACACTTTTGATGAAGACCTGATTTGGTGAACTACCCCCCCCCATATGCTAAAATAAATAAATATTTTGGTGTTTTAGTAGCAGTTGCAGTATAGGTACCTGGTGAATTATAGACCTGGAATGTATCATTAGTTTGGAAGGAATATAAAACAGGATAGCCCAATAAAAATCCCCAATTGGTTTGCGGTACTGCATTACAGGCTGTGGGATTGGAATTAGTAACATTAGGGTCTGGTATTTGATCAGAAAGTGTTGTAAAAACAGTAGGATAGTTATTGTTATTACCCCCATCTATTCCCTTTACATTCATG
>JABAOF010001731.1_pt3 | contig 39189 bp, 41 predicted proteins | sample 7062171 | NCBI WGS metagenome assembly JABAOF01 (sample SAMN14538628, study PRJNA623070) | marine sediment metagenome | biome: marine biome [ENVO:00000428]; feature: marine pelagic biome [ENVO:01000023]; material: deep marine sediment [ENVO:00002113] | place: India: Gulf of Khambhat ...
AGGAACTGGGGCGTCCTTCTTTAAGAAGGATTGCTCGCCGTTGCATAAAATTCGCCGAAGAACATGGGGATTGATCTTTGGTTTATACACCAAAATTGTTTATATCCCACCTCAACCCAGTGACTTCTCAGGTGGATCCTTTTGAATAGGAGACAAAGGCACTCAAGGCGCCGAGAGACGGTTCCGCTCGAGAGAACCAGCAAGTATACGTGGCGCATTCCTCAAAAGTTTAAACCTGGAATGCGAGTGCCAGGAATGGTATTCGCTGATGAAGATCTGATTGAAAAGATGAAAACGGACAGGACACTCCTCCAGTGTACGAATGTCGCTCACCTACCTGGCATCTACAAGTACGCGGTCACCTTGCCCGATGGCCATGAAGGCTACGGCTTTCCTATAGGCGGGGTAGCCGCCACAGACTATGAAGAAGGGGTTGTCAGTCCGGGGGGAGTAGGATACGACATTAACTGCGGCGTCCGCCTTTTGACGACGAATTTCTCTGAACACGACGTAAGAGCCAAGCTTGTCGAATTGACAAATGCCATTTTCAGGAGTGTCCCGTGTGGGCTTGGCAGCCGCCGTAAAGACTTTCGGTTGACGTTCCAGGAACTCGACAGCGTGGCCTCAGAGGGTGTGAAATGGATGGTGGATCATGATTTGGGCCGCGCAGAAGACATTGTCCACTGTGAGGAGAATGGATGCATGGAAGTGGCCAATCCAGATAGGGTGTCGTCCACTGCAAAAAAGCGTGGGCTATCGCAATGTGGCACCTTGGGCTCAGGGAACCACTTTCTCGAGATCCAGAAAGTGGACGAAATATTCCAGCCTGAAGTCGCCAAGACCTTCGGCGTCAACAATGAAGGACAGGTCACAGTCATGATTCACTGTGGCTCGCGAGGGTATGGCCATCAAGTTTGTTCAGATTACCTGCGCGTCATGGAGCGAGCTGTCCACAAATACGAAATCACGTTGCCCGATAGAGAACTCGCATGCGCACCGGGCACAAGCAGAGAGGCAGAAGACTACTATCAGGCCATGGCTTGCGCCGTCAACTATGCGTTCTCCAACCGCCAAGCGATCACACATTGGGTGCGCCAAAGCTTCGAGGAAGTGTTCAAGAGACGGTCAGAAGAGATGGGGTTAGATCTCGTCTACGATGTCGCTCATAACATAGCAAAGATTGAAGAGCACAAGGTAAATGAGCATACCCGGAAAGTGTGGATCCACAGAAAAGGCGCCACCCGTTCGTTCGGGCCTGGACGCATAGAGGTTCCGGCCGACTACCGATCCGTTGGACAACCAGTGTTGATTCCTGGCAGCATGGGCACTGGCTCTTGGGTACTGGTCGGCACGTCAAAAGCTTTGGAAGTCTCGTTCGGTTCAACAGCTCACGGAGCTGGTCGTATGATGAGCCGCACGGCTGCGAAGAGAAGTTTTTGGGGTGGAGACGTAAAGAAAGCCCTAGAACAACGTGGAATCGCCGTGAAGGCTGCAAGCCCCGTGGTTCTTGCTGAGGAAGCGGACCCAGCCTACAAGGATGTAGACCGAGTCGCGGAAGTAAGCGACAGAGTCGGCATTGCAACAAAGGTGGCCAGACTCGTGCCCCTCGCTGTTGTGAAAGGATAAAGAGGCTCAGCTTCGCAACTTTTCTGCATCAGTCGTAGTCTAGTGACGACGCGAATTGAAATGTTGGTCCGATGTGCTTGCGCGCGTTGAGGACGTCAGTGCGCGCGGACAACCAAAGAAGACTATCGACTAATCTAAGACCACTCGTCTCAACGACCGTGCGTAGCATCTGAACCGGAATATGTGCATCTACGTTCTAGGTTTTGTTTTGCCAGAATGGGACTAGTCTTACGACGGGATTTCTTGTTCGGTACAGGTGGAAGAACTCTCCCTTCTCGCCGAAAGCCTCACCGTGATCAGCCGTTATGGCGATCTTTGCATTATCAGATTCTTCTATGATTTCTCCTACTGATTCCAGCACCCATTCCAAATTGTCTCGGTAGAAATATCTGAGGTCGTTGACGGTGTATTCTCTCCAGTAAATCTCGTTTAGGTCCTCAAGAAAATGGAATTTGAGGTTCTTTTTCAGTTGCCAATAGGTGGTCCTCAAACGTGAGAAATCAATGTCCAGTGAACGAAGCAAATCCCTCAACGTCTTTTCAAGCAGAACGGCCAACCTTGAATTCCTTTTCACACCCACCAAGTCAGAATATGTAGAGGGGCAGGGCGCCTTCCTATAAGGGAAATGGGGTTGTATGAAGTGGATTATCGTCTTTCTGTCAGGGTGTTCCCTGATGGCTTCGATGGCGATTCGAGCGACCTCATTAGGCAAGGATGACCCAATTTTCCAATCCCATCCGCTAATCCAAGCGTCATATACCTTGTAGAACTCCTCACCTGCGTTGAAACCGCCCCACGCAACACCTTTGCCATTTATCCCAGGATGCGCACTAACATAGATTATGTCATACGATCCGTTTCCATTGAAAACCGAATGTAACCAGTCAAACGTGTCCGACGCACCAAGCCTTTTTTCTAGCCTTCCCGGGGGCAAATACCGACGATAAATATCTTTGAAGGCATCATATCTGCAGGCATCCAGAATTATAGCAATATCCCAATGCTCGGTCATTAAACTGAGACACACAGATACTTCACCACCGTGCAAAGAGAGCTGTTTGGTTTCGCGTACACGCGGTTCTCATGTCAAATGCGACCTCTTTTACCGAATCAGTCTGCATTTTCCATTTATTGATTTTACTACACACCTCTTAGCACAAATGCATGTAGAAGAGAGGGAAATGAGAAGGTGATGTATTTATGCCATCGACTATTAAAGGGTTTTTCAGGCTAGATGCCCTCTTGTCTCGAGCCCTATTCTGCAAACTGCAAATCTGTAAGACGCACGCACGGAAAACCTATAAGGCGCGTTCGTCCTTCAGAACTTTCGGAGAAGAAGATGGGCGGCGGAAAGAAGAAGCTCACTCTCAAACAGATGGAGAAAACGCAAAAGAAACAACCAAAGAATGAGACCAAAACCGGCAACAAATCCACGCCTGATAAAAAAGCCGCCGGAACGACCCTGCCAGATCTGAAGAGTGAAAAGATCATTCCTAGGCTGAAGAAAATGGGCGCTATCACACCTTATGGCACTGCGTCTCGTTTCGATGTACGTCTCAGCACGGCAAGAGAAATGCTCAAGGAGCTAGAAAGACAGGGAACTATTGAATACGTCTCGGGAAGCAAGAATCTGAAGATATACAAGCTTCCGAACTGACATTGAATAACAAGCTGCTTTTTTCCTCTTGAATTCTCACCGACAAGCAAGGACGGTGGAAGGCATGGAATTCCCTGAAAGAGTCTACACAATCCACGAAGTAAAGGCGGCTAGAGAATTAATAGAGAAAGGCTACAGACATCGTTTGACGATAAAAGGCAAGCCAGCATTCAAACAAAAAGTGAAGAAAGCCCTGAGACTCATCAAGATTGCTAACTACTACGACTTCATCCGAACGTACATTAGGCAAATCCGCGAAATCGATGGCATAAGTCAGCTACGCGAGACTGAAGCCGCCATCTGGGCGAACATATACTCGATGGAAGACCCGATTGATGCTGCCAGCTTCATAGTGCAGAAGACACAACAGATGAAGGATTACATCGAGGGCAGACTCTACTACGAAATGGGAGAAACACGGGCCGTTGAAAAACGCATCGAATTCCTGGAAACCCTAATAGCGAAGAGCCAAGATCCAACCATTAAAGAGCGATGCCAAGAAATCTTGAAGCGCTGGACTGATGTGCCCTTACCGTGACCTTGCTATATCTTTTCAACAGTTATTCTCGTTCCACTCTTCACGTGCCGGAACAACTCCAGATTCTCTGTTACTTTTCCGACGATGTTTACAGGGCTATAGGGCTGAGTCTCACCATAGAATACACATAAGGCATTGCCCATAGGCCAAAAGGCAATCGTGCACCGCTCCACCGTGGGTTGAGCCTTCTCTTCCCCGAGCTTCACGGGAATCTCGAAGTACACTTCCTCCATCCACAGGGCTGCACGACCTTCGAGCGGCAGCTTCTTGACGATGGCATCCACCGTCCTTGGAGCCAAGTAACGAACGAGTTCTCCCTGGCTACTGCCCAATCCCTCAATTTTAAATCGGATTCGTATACGAGATATACTTTCTTCTTCCATATCGAGATCAGCCCTGACGAGTCTTCAGAAAACGACGTTCTAGAACGTCTTTCAAAGCAGGCTTGCTGACTTCTTCAAGTTCATAGGTGACTCTCACGGCAGGTTTGTTGACACGTATCATACGCCGCAAGTCTACGGGGGTACCTATAACCACAACATCACAGGGAGTTGCGTTGATTGTCTTCTCCAGTTCTGCTATCTGCTTTCTGTCATACCCCATAGCCGGCAGAATCGTGCCCAAATGAGAGTAATTGGTGAACATGTCCTTTATCGAGCCGACGGCGTATGGACGTGGATCAACTATCTCGTTCGCGCCCAGTCTCTTGGAGACGATTGTTCCCGCGCCATATGGCATGTTGCCGTGTGTCAGCGTCGGGCCATCCTCAATTACTAGCGCCCGTTTCCCTCTGATGAGATCTGGATCGTCCACAGTTATTTGCGAAGCCGCTTCGATAATAATTGCGTCTGGATTTATCGATCGCACGTTTTTTCGAACGATTTCGATTTTCGAAAGGTCAGCAGTGTCTACCTTGTTGATGACGACTATGTCAGCCATCCTTAGATTTGCTTCTCCGGGGTGATAGGTCAGCTCGTGCCCCGCTCTGTGGGGGTCTGCAACCACAATATGCAAATCTGATACGTAGAAGGGTAGGTCGTTATTTCCTCCGTCCCAAACAAGTATGTCAGCTTCGTTCTCTGCCGCTCTCAGGATTTTTTCGTAGTCTACACCCGCGTAGACTACAACCCCATTGTTGATATGGGGCTCGTACTCTTCCCGTTCTTCAATGGTGCAGTGGTATTTTTCAAAGTCTTCATAGGAAGCGAATCGTTGGCATGTTTGGTGACGCAAGTCGCCGTAGGGCATCGGATGTCTTACAATAACCACGCTCAAGCCCTTCGCCTTCAAGATTTTTGAGACCTTTCTCGAAGTCTGACTCTTACCTGCCCCAGTTCTGACAGCACACACTGAAACCACCGGGACGTCGGCTCTCAGCATAGTGGATGAAGGGCCCATAAGCCTGAAATCGGCTCCACTGGCCAGCACTATTGACGCTTTGTGCATGACATATTCGTGTGAGACATCACTGTAAGCGAAGACCACCTGATCTATATCGTATTCGTCAATGAGGGATGGGAGTCTTTCTTCTGAATAGATAGGAATTCCCTCAGGATAGTTGGAACCAGCCAATTCGGCTGGATATATTCGCTTTTCTATGCCCGGGATCTGGGTGGCGGTGAAGGCTACGACTTCGTATTTCTTTCTGTATCGGAAGTAAACGTTGAAGTTGTGGAAGTCCCTTCCAGCCGCACCCATTATAACAACTTTTAGTCTTTTGTCACTGACCGATGACTTCTTAGTCAAGGTTCGTCACCTTCTGAACGACGCTAATTCTTTGAATGCCTTCTTTGAAAATCTTTCCGCTATGCTATATATGCCTGCCTTGCTATCTCAGGCTTTCCGATATCTCCTTGGGAGTTTGACAGTCCCTTTCCCGTTGTCACCCTTGATCTTCGTTGCTTTCCATGCTACCACTTATTTCATCTTGAAAGAGTGGAGTATGCTTCAATACGCCTAATTTTCGTGCATGCACACGAAGGCTATTTTCTCATTGTAATGTAAGCCTTCATAGCGGCTGCAGACGCGTGCGCCACAGTCTCAGCTATGTTCATTGGCTGCTGCACCGCTCCAGCCACAAATATTCCTTCTGCGGGCGTTCCCGTTGTCCCTAATATTGGATTCAACTCTTTGAAAAAACCGTCAACGTCCAAGGGAACCTTCAATTTCTGCTGAAGACCAACTTGAGGCTCCAGTCCAACTTCTAAAACGACCAGGTCTGCAGTGATGGAAAGTAGCTTGGAGGTTGCTTGATCGTAAACTTCTATGCTTAGCGACTTATCCAGAAGCTCTCGAACTTCCGATGGTTCGCCGTGAATGAAAACAACACCAGACTCCCTGACGTTTCGATAAAACTCCTCGGCTTTTCGACCCACTGTTCGCATGTCAGTGTAGCAGATGTAAGCCTCTACCTCGTCTCCGTATTGATTCTTCAAGATATAGGCATGTTTCAGAGCGTCTAAACATCCAACTCTGCAGCAATACTCATTATTATGCTCTTCCCGTGAACCCACGCACAAAACGTAAACGGCACTCTTCGGCCTTTTCTTCTCGCTGATTGTTAGAATTTTTCCTCCGGTAGGCCCATTTGGGCTGCACAACCGTTCGTATTCCATTCCAGATATGACATTTCGATAGAAGCCGTACTTGTATTGTCCAGCTTTTCTCGCGTCGTACGGTTTGAAGCCTGTTGCAGCGATTATGGCGTCAACATCAACTTGTTCCAGTTCTGATTTCTCTTCATAAACGATGGCGCCTTCTGGGCAAGCATCTCTGCAAGCTTGGCATGAGCCGCCTTTAAAGTGTAGGCAGGTTTCCTTGTCGATCAGGTATTTGTTTGGAAATGGGTATGGATGTGACAGGTAGATGGCCTTCCTCGGTTCAAGGTTCATTTCGTATTCTCTAGAAACGTTGACTGGACAAACTTTTGCGCATTCACCGCAGAGGGTGCATTTCTCCTTATCCACGCATCTAGCTTTCTTCAATACGTTGACCTTGAAGTTGCCCTTAGACCCTGAGATGTCCTCTAGTTCTGAGTGCGAAAGAACCGTAATTCTCGGATGATCAATGACGTTTTGAATCATTGGTTTTACAAGTTCTTCGGCGTTTTCCAGTGTTGGAGAAACTCTGCCCAGCAGTGCTGCGTGACCACCTAGGCGAGGTTTCTGTTCAACGAGATGAACGTCAAGTCCAACTCTAGCTAAATCAAGGGAAGCTTGCAGTCCAGCGATTCCCGCCCCAATCACCAAAACCGAGCGTTTGCTTGCCATCTACCATCAACTTCCACGTAGCTGTATCGTCTTGAGATTCTAGAAAACGGTTTGGCGCTCTTATAAGTAATGCCTATAAAGCTTAATGTGAAGTGGTTAGGATATGAGCATAACAGACCTAGCGACAACGAAGACGCCGGATGCAAAACTTCGTCACAAAGTATTAAGAAAGATCGGTGAGCACAAGCCCCGTGATTGTTACCAATGCATACGATGTACGAGTGGTTGCCCATCCATGAAGATGATGGAACTGAAGCCCCATGAGGTCGTGAACTTGGTTAAGCTAGGATTTGTTGACGAAGTGGTCGAGTCTGGCATCATCTGGGCTTGTGCTCAGTGTTTGAAATGCAAAGAAAGATGTCCACAAGATGTGGCACCAGTGGATCTTCTTCTGGCCTTGAGAAACCTAGCTGTGGAGAAAGAGGCTAATGTCCCAGAGGCAGTGTTAAGAAACATCAGCATGATTCTTGAAATCGGTTTTATACTGAAGCCTCAAGGGACCGTGACACGTAGTCTGAAGAAATTCGATCGCGAGAAGCTTGGTCTACCGAAGATCCCTCAGCCAAGTGAGAAATTCAAATCTGCCATCTTTAAGGCTTTGGAAGAAGCTACATAGGAGTCCCGTGAAGTGAGGATACCAGTCTATTGGGGCTGCATTATCCCCAACACGCAGTATGCCTACGAAATGTCCGTCAGAGAAGTGTCCCCCAAGCTCGGAATCGAGCTAATTGAACTAGAAGATTTTTCCTGCTGTGGCCTTCCGATGAGGAGCGTGAACGCTTATGCATCTCTTTATCTGGCAATGAGAAATCTGGCTATCGCAGAGGATACTGGGATAAACGATCTGCTCGTACCTTGCACGGGATGTCACTTGTCTTTCTCCGAAGCCACTAACTTTCTGAAACAAGATGAAGGATTACGAAAAAAAATCCACTCACTGCTCGCTGAAGAGGGACTCAAATTCAGCGGCGCCATCAGATTCTGGCATCTTATCGATCTGTTGCACGATGTTCTAACGATGGAAACCGTACAAAGGTCTGTGAAGAAAAGACTTGATGGCTTGAGACTAGCCTCGCACTACGGTTGCCATATAATCCGACCGAGCATGCTCGGAAGAATCGACGATCCAGAGAACCCCAGAAAACTCGATGACTTGGTTGAGCTTTTGGGAGCGAAGAGCCTTCCTTATCCAGAGAAGCTTGACTGCTGCGGAGCCACGCTCTTGTGGTCTCGTCGAGATGGAGCCTTTACCTTCTCGGGACTGAAGTTGAAGGCGGTTCAAGATCGTGGTTTTGACGGACTTGTTGTTTCTTGTCCTGCGTGTCACATGATGTTTGACGCGAGGCAGAAAGTGTCTGGTGCCACAGTGGGTGCAAAACTGAACCTTCCAGTGCTTTATTACAGTCAACTGCTAGGAGTCGCTTTGGGAATCAACGAAGAGAAACTGGGACTACATCTCAATCGAAGCCCTATCGATGAGCTCTTAGAGAAGATACGTTAGTGACCATTTTCCCGGAAAAATCTTATATGCACACACGTACAAGAACACCTACCTCAACAGGTGAAAACGATGGTAGATTTTGGCTTCACAGAAGAGCAGGAACTATTTAGAAAAGCTGTGAAAGAATGGTGCGCGAAGAACCTACCCATGGAGAAAGTGAGGGAGATTGACACTAAGCAGTGGGTTCCGGACGAGATAGTTAAGGGAATGGCTGACCTAGGCTTGTGGCTCATGACGATCCCAGAAGAGCATGGTGGAATAGGAGCGGATTGGGTCACTGCTTGTATAGCCGCTGAAGAACTGGCCTACGCCGACATTACAATAGCAATTCCTGTGCATTTTTTGGTTGAAAGTAGCTGGGGCTTTGTGATGGATAGATACTGCACGGAAAGGGTCAGAGAAGAAGCGATACGTCCTGCAATAAAGGGCGAAGCATTCACCGGCATAGCGACGACCGAGTCTGGAGGAGGGTCCGATGTTGCTGCCTTTAAGACAACTGCGAAAAAGCAAGGAAACGAGTGGATAGTTAACGGAGAGAAGATGTACATTAGTGGTACGGAAGAATCTCTGAAGCTTGGTGGCGGCTTCTGGATAACTGCAAGAACATCACCACCACCGCCAGGAGCTCCTCACAAGGGCATGACATCCTTCTACCTCCCAATAAAGGCTCCAGGAGTTGAAGTGACCAAGCGATTTGATGACATGGGCAGAATGGGCATATCCACCGGCGGCTTTTCCATGAGAGACGTTAGATTGCCAAACGACTATCTCATGGGAGAAGAAGGAAAAGGCTTCTACATGACCATGGAAGGCTTTGACCTTGCTAGGCTATTAATTGGAGCCACTTCTATCGGATGTGCTCAACGTGCGCTTGAGATCGGGATGGAATACATCAAGGAGCGGAAAGCTTTCGGACGCCCCATCGGTAAATTCGAGGGAATCCAGTTTGAACTAGCAGACAACTGGGCAAAGCTGGAAGCCTTACGATCGCTAGTCTACAGAACAGCTTGGATGACTGAGGAAAGATACAAAAGAAAGCGTTTCACACCACTTGAAGTTGTCAAGTACATATCAGCGGTCAAGTTGCTAGGCCCACATCTCGCATTTGACATAATCAGAGACGCACTGTTGTGGTTAGGAGCTTGGGGATACACCAAAGAATGCCCCCTCGAAATGGCATTAAGAGGAATAATGTCCTACTGCATCGGAGCAGAAGGAGCCAAGAACATTCAAAGGCTAGTTATCGCTAGGGAGTTGCTTGGAAAGGAGTTCATTCCATACAAGTGACTTCTCTTCTTTCGTAAATGAAATGAGAGTAGACAAATTCAGCTGGCTTTCAACAGCTTCTTCAGTGCAGCGGACACTGCTGGAATTATTTCGTAGAGGTCCCCTTCAATTATGTAGTCTGCAATCTCGAATATGGGTGCTTCCGGGTCTTTGTTTATGGCAACTATGATTTGAGATTCTCGTATTCCGGCCACATGTTGAATTACGCCTGAAATGCCACAGCCGATGTATAATGCGGGCTTGATCTTGTGTCCTGAAAGCCCCACCCAATCCGTAAACCACCTCCGATCCTCACAAAGCGGTCTCGTGTACGCAACTTGCCCACCTAGCACTTTGGCTAGTTCATTAAGGATTTGGAAGTCCTCTTTCTTTTCGACCCCACGTCCACCAGCGACAACTGTTTCGGCTTCTTCTATCTTGACCGCTGGAGCTTCAATTTCCTTAACTTCAACAATTTCAGTTTTTGGTTGCTCAAACTCGACATCTACCTTGATGACTTCTCCCTGTCTTTCTTCATACCGCAGCTTTTCAAACACTCGCGAAGGAACGGTCACAATTTGTGGTTTGACCTTACAGACTTGGGTTGCGACAGCATTTCCTCCGTACACGACTCGGCCCATCTGAAGCCTCTCACCTTCATCTATACTCAAATGGGTACAGTCTGGAACGCACCCAGTTTCAAGTCTCGCTGCAACCCTCGACGCTATCTCTTTACCACGTTTCGTTGAGCCAATGAGAAGGATTTCAGGCTCGTACTTTTCGGCTAGTTTAGCTAGAGCGCTAGCTAGCGACTCCGCCTGCAAGCCTTTGAACAAAGGATTGTCAGCCAAGTAGACTTTATTCGCTCCGTATCCTAGGAGTTCGTTTGGTTGATTTCCCGAATTGTGTCCCAGAAGAATTGCAGCAAGCCCTGTTTGTAGTTCGTTGGCTAGCTCTCTTCCTTTTCCAAGTAACTCTAACATCAGGTCGTTGTTTTCTGAGAATGCCCAGACGCCTTTATGTTCACCCATTTTGTTTCACCTTCCCACTACTCCCTCTTTGATCAGGGCCATCGCCAACTTCTCAGCCACTTCAGCAGCAGTTTCACCCCTTATCACGCTTTTCTTTCGCTCCATCTTTGGCGCCAGAACCTCTATCACCTGGATTGCAGAAGCCGTCTTGCCAACTCTTTCTTTTGATATGCCAAGGTTTTCGGTATTCCATCTGATGATTTCCTTCTTCGATGCTTTCATGATGGCCATGAGAGATGGAATCCTAGGTTCGTTTGCTTCGCCAGTTACGGTTATCAGCACTGGAGTCTTTGCCTTTACAGTTTCGTAGCAGTCCTCCAAACTTCTCTCAGCAATCACAACGTCGCCATCCAAGCTAAGCTTTCTCACGTATGTTATTAGTGGAATGTTTAGTCTCTCAGCTAGGCGTGGCCCAACCTGAGCAGAATAGCTGTCAACAGAAGCTTCTCCGCACAAGATCAGATCGAACTCCCCCACCTTCTTCACCACTTCAGCCAAGACGCAAGATATCACCAACGTATCCGAATCCCCAAAAGCCGGATCAGTGACAAGGTATGCTTTGTCAGCGCCCATAGCCAGAGTCTCTCTTGAAGTCATTTTGGCGTCTTCTGAACTCACAGTCACCACGGAGACTTCTGCTCCGATTTTCTCTTTTAGTCGCAAAGCCTCCTCTAGTGCGTTTTTGTCAAAGTCACTTATCTTGTGCGGTACACCCGTTGTGATTATACGTCTTGTTGCCGCGTCAGCCTTTAGCTCCGTTACGTCAAGAGCTTGTTTAACACAAACAATTATTCTAGACATTTTTCGGCCTTCTGAAGGTTTCCCAATAATTGGATTACTATGCTTACAAGTAGAAACAATTAAAGGTTTTTTTGCCGCCGGGAAGCACGTGCACCTGCTTTACATGTCTCGTTTATCATAGCGTTCTTCTATACAAGTGGATATTATTTGCCGATTCTTATTGGAGATTCATAACGCTTTTCTGAAATGGCAAAACTCACTGTTCTTAGTCCAATAGAAGGTAGGTTGAAGCGTTGAAATTCAAGAGTTTCCTCGGAGTATTGCTTGTTGCTGGCTTGCTAACAACGGCTGTAATGGTTCCCGTCCCGGCAGATGAGCTGCTGAAGACCGATTTTCAAAAGGAGAGCTTCTCCAAGACCGTTGACTATTTCGACTATGCAAGAGCGTGGGCGTTGCTTCATGGATTGCCCAAACCTCACAATCGTTGGCATGCCAATGTTCACATGACCTATGTCAACAAAATGGGCTTGAAGATGTTGTATGCAGGGTTGGCCAACATAAGTTTGTCTGACCAAGCATTTCTCACCATTCCGATGCAAACCCTCCTGTTTCATTACAAGACTCAGAACAACAACCAAGACGCGCTGGTCGCCTCATCCTTTGTCATGTTAATGGGATTCAACGACACGGCACGATCGATCCATTCGAATTCCCCAGATAGAAACGACACTCTTTGGGCGTCCTTCAGCTTTGGAGTCAACCTTCGACAGCTGTTTCCGAACGCGACGTTTCCCGCGTTCAACAGCAGATCCGAGATTTTCCCGTTGACGCCTTCTGAAGATGGCCTCACTTGGAAGTGGGGTATGAAGTACACCAACTTGACGGCTCTTTGGATAACAACACACATTTCAGGCGAAAACGCGACCGAAACCAGTAAACCGTGGGGACTCGCCAGCTACGACGAATTAACCTTCAACTACACCCTGTCAATCGATCCAGACGAACAGAAAGCAACCATCACCCAAGACCACGCAATAGGCCGAATCCGTGACCTTTGGACCTTCTGGGGCTGGTTCTTGGTCTGGCCCCTATACAATCACTACAACAGCACTGGCTGTTACCGATACGCCAACAAAGTGTCCGACGAAACCGTTCACGAGTACCTTCACAAGCATGATGTCAAGATGAGCATTGTCGATTTTCAGACGTCAATCATGTTAGACCGCGAGACCTACAGCCTAGCGGCAAATGGACAGAACGTGACAGACACCGACGTCTTTGTAAGTGATTCATCCATCTCAACATACTCCGAGGACGGGGAAAAGATCTTCGACACATCCTTTGGCGTCAAACCGACCTACAACCTCTTCAACTACACCGAAGACAATACCGAAAGAACGTCAGACCCTTTCGACGCTACTACCAGAACCGCTGAGATTGAGGGTTACGCGCGAAACCGTGAACTCTTCCGATTCCACCGAGACTTCGCGAGATACTTGCCCCTTGTCCTCATACATATGCATCCCCAACTTTACCAACGAGCAAGAGAGACCATAACGAACATGACCCGCGCCGACTACCTCTTCCTCATCTCCTACCCAAAATACAGCGGCTACCGAATAGAACATGACCCAACCTTCACAGTGTACTTTGCGACACCATCTTTGCCGTCCTACCCAAATGTGGGACCTGTGCTAATCCTCATTGCAGGCGCTTGCCTAGTTGCGTTAGTTGTCATAGTAATGCGGCGAAGGAAGCCCCGGCAGCAATTGCCAGAGTCCTCCGAAAGCTAGATGTAACCATTAGCAAGCTAACGCATCCTTCCTTTTCTTTTTGGTTCTGCAAGATCTCTGCCGTTTTTCAGAAGGAACGCGTGCGCGTAAAGCTTATATTCCAATGCCTTTTCTACTCTTCCGCAATATAAGGAGGATTGTTTGAGATTGTCTACACAACTTGCTGGAACCCCTGTTCTAATACTGCGTGAAGGTGCCAGTCGTTCCCGAGGAAGAGATGCCCAACATGCCAACGTCATGGCGGCGAGAATAGTCGCAGAGTCAGTCAAAAGCGCTCTCGGTCCAAAAGGCATGGACAAGATGCTAGTCGACAGTTTCGGCGATGTAACCATCACGAGCGATGGCCGCACGGTCCTTGATGAAATGGACATACAACATCCCGCTGCGAAGATGATGGTTGAAGTTGCCAAGACACAAGACGATGAAGTCGGCGACGGAACCACAACCGCGGTCATAATCGCGGGAGAACTATTAGGGAACGCGGAAGACCTCATCGACAAGAACGTACACCCAACCATCATCATAGATGGCTACAGAAAGGCAGCTGACAGAGCCCTCGAACTACTGGAAAAGATTGCTGTCCCCGTAAAGCCGAAGGACAGAAAGTTCATAGAGATGGTTGCTACAACGTCGATGGCGAGCAAACTGGTGGCTGAAAACAAGGAATACCTCGCGAAGATCGCCACCTCCGGAATTCTCCAAGTTTCTGAGAAAACGGAAACCGGATTCAAAGTTGACATCGACGATATCAAGGTGGAGAAGAAGGCTGGCGAATCGCTGACCGACACAAAACTCATCAACGGCATCCTTGTTGACAAGGAAGTCGTTCATCCAGGTATGCCAAGACGCGTGGAAAAGGCCCAAATAGTCTTGCTGGACACCGCGCTGGAAATCGAAAAAACCGAGTTTGACGCAAAAATCAACATCGAAAGTCCAGAGCAGATGGACGCTTTTCTAAAACAAGAAGAGAACATGCTCAAAGGGATGGTTGACAAGATTCTTGCCAAAGGAGTAAACGTCGTCATCTGCCAAAAAGGGATTGACGACCTAGCTCAGCATTTCCTCGCTCGAAAGGATATTCTGGCAGTACGCCGAGTCAAAAAATCCGACATGGAAAAACTCGCGAAAGCAACTGGTGGAAAGATCATCACCAACTTGGACGACATGACCAAAAGAGATCTCGGCTTCGCCGAACTAGTGGAAGAGCGGAAGATCGGCGACGACAAGATGACATTCATCGAAGGATGCAAGAACCCCCGTGCAGTCACGATTCTCATACGCGGCGGAACTGAAAGAATCGTCGATGAGGCGGAACGTTCACTGCACGACGCCTTATGTGTTGCACGTGATGTCATCGAAGAGCCAAAGTTAGTCGCGGGTGGAGGCGCACCTGAGTTGGAAGTCGCAAGAGCACTTAGAGAATACGCAGACAGCTTGCCAGGAAGAGAACAGCTTGCCATAACGCGCTTCGCTGACGCCTTTGAAGCAGTACCCACAACTCTAGCCGAGAATGCGGGACTTGACCCAATCGACATCATATCGGAACTTCGAGCGCGTCACGAAAAGGGTGAGGTTTGGGCTGGAATAGAAGTGCATGACGGCAAAGTAAAGGACATGAGAAAAGTGGGTGTCTACGAACCCCTCGCCGTCAAAAAACAGATCATCAAATCCGCCACCGAAGCCGCATCTATGATACTGAAAATCGACGATGTCATTGCGTCTGGCAAAATGAAGGCCCCACCAACGCCACCAGGAGGTCCTCCAGGAGGACCTGGAATGGGGCCTATGGGTGCCGGAGCGTACTAGCAAGACGCTAAGAAAAGAGAAAGTCACAGTCGGTCCTCCAAAGCTCACTCGCTTTGAGAAGGCTCGGATAGTGGGCGCTAGAGCGCTGCAGATATCCATGGGCGCACCAATACTGGTCAAGCCGACAGAAAGCCTTACGAGCCCAATCGACATAGCACTGAAAGAACTGGATAGTGGGATCCTTCCTATAACCATTCGCAGAACCTTGCCAGACGAAACCTTCCAAGATATCCCTCTCAAATGGCTAGTCGAGGAGTAGCACCCTCTTTTCCTTCTTTTTCATCAAGGCTCTTCTCAGCGAAGCGACTGTTAGATTGAATACTGTACAATACAGTCTACGTCTCACACAGAGCAAACAGACCATTGTCGGTTTCGATTATGAAAAAATTGAAGTGCTGTCCAAAGTGTGGTTCCACCAAGATGCAATGGGCTAGCGGATTGCCTCAGCTATGGTCGATTTGGGAGTGCAGAAAGTGTGGCTATAGAGGGGCCCTCGTAGTAGAAGATGCGCAGCCCGCAGAGACCCTTGGACAAAGACACCGCTCGAAGATTGGAAAAGAGAACACAAAAACTTAGACCCTATTCTAAGAAGCTTCACGATTTTTCCAGGGTTTCTTTGGCTTCGCTCAAGGTCTTGTTGATCCTCTTCCAATGAGAACCTTGCCAATAGACTTGTTCACAACCAGAACACACCCAGAACGTCTCATAATAAGACGCCGTCGCCTCAGGAATCTTGTCCATTACTTCTTCTTTCGAAATGGGCTTAATCCTTGAATTGCACTTGGGACAACGCGAGACATTGCTGTCGAATTCCAAACTGATATCAAACCGTCTTGCCAGACCTGCAAGTTTCTCAGCTCCCTTTGCGCCTTCGACCAAGAAGGCGGCTAATCCCTGTGTCATAGCTTGTTGATAGAGCTGCAAGTCACGGGTGAGTATGACTCTTCTTTCTGTTTTCGCGATTCTGAGCAAATCCTCGTCTTCTGAAGAACTGGAGTATCTAACGTCCTGTCCCAAAATACGGAGCCACCGAGTAAGCCTACCCAACATACCGTCAGCCAAGAACTTCAAATCATCCACCGAACGCTCGTAATAGGCTGTCTGGACATATGGTATAACGTCACTTCATGAGCCCATAGAAAGATTTCGCTTATGTTTGAGAGACGCGGGTTTCACTTCAGCTCATCAAGTTTGGCAAACGGTAGTCTATCGCCGAATGACCTGACCGGTCCCAGGTTCTGCGACGATTTCGCCGTCATCCATAACCAATCTTCCGCTCACGAAAGTCTTTACTGGTCTTCCTGTGACCGTCCATCCGTCAAATGGGGAATACTTTGCTCTTGAATAGAAATTTGAAGCATCGATTTCATATTGTTGATCCAGATCCACGACTGCAAGATCCGCGTAGTATCCTCTTTCTATTCTTCCTCTGTTCGGCAGATTAAAAACCTCCGCAGGTTTCTCAGAAGTCACCCGGACCAAGTCAGATATCGATAAACGCCCTCGATTCACCTGGCTGAGCAACAAGGGAAGCAGGGTCTCGAGTCCCGGTATTCCCGATCTAGCCTGCCAAATTGACCTCACTTCTTTCTCCTCAATTGTGTGCGGAGCATGATCCGTAGCTATCAAGTCGACTGACCCGTGTTCAAGGCCCTTCCACAGAGCCTCCACATCTCTCTTCGTTCTCAACGGAGGATCAGTGAGCGCCAATGCCCCTTGATGTTGCAGATCTTCAGATGACAACAGAAGGTTGTGCGGAGTAACTTCACAAGTAACTGGAAGCCCCTGGGTTTTCGCTTTCAAAATGGCCTTTAGTGCAGCGGCTGAACTGACATGACAGAAGTGAATACGCACACCAGATTTCTCGACAAGTTCAATAGCACGCCTTGTTGCCCGCTGCTCGGCCTCAATTGAATGGACTTCTTGAAAGGCACCTATCCCTTCGCGTCCAGCGCGTTTCAGCTCTCTCCTACTCTTCTCAAGCATCGTTACATCTTCAGCGTGCACAGCAATCGGGACTTCAAGCTGTTCAGCCTCGTTAAACCCCTGTAACAGCATCTCATCATCGTGTATGTCTAGCCCGCCTATCCTCTGCGGCATGTATAGCTTGAACCCTATAGCACCCTCTTCAACTATCGACTGCATTTCTCGCAGACGCTTTGGGAATGCTGAGAAGAATGCCACATTCACAACCACCCTTGTTTCAGCCATTCCCATGCGCTTGATGAGGGCTTCTGCGCTCATGGTCACAGGCTTGTTGTTGGGCATATCAAGACCCAGAGTTACGCCGCCGGCGGCGGCAGCGGTAGTTCCGCTGTAGAAATCTTCTTTGTAGGCTAGCTGCTGATCTCGCAGGTGGACATGTGCATCTATCAGCCCTGGAAGAACAAGTCTTCCATTGATGTCGATTCTCTTCGAAGCCATTGGAAGGTTTGGTTCCTTGGCTACTTTGAATATGCGTCCATCGTCTATGGCTACACCGCCTTCCAGGATTTCTCCGGCAGTGTAGATTTTGGCGTTCCATAGAGTGAGATCTACTAGCAAGGGCTTATCTCCGATATCAGAGTATTCACAGTTATCGGTCTTGTTAAATCTCTTTTCCTGTCGTGCAATGTTGCCGCGATCGTCTCTGCCGCTCCGATTGAGATGGCATGGAGATCACTTACAGCTAGTCTTGAGTAGACCCACCCGTGCTGTTGACGAAAAGCACTGGATGCTAATTTTAAACTTAAAAACGCCAAGCGTTTAGTGTACTTCACAAAGGGATTTGGAGGGTTGTAATGAAAGCTGTTCCCAGAAGTGAAGTGGTATACAGTTATAGTCCTCGTCACAGCCCTGCTGAATATGCTATGCTGGGAGAACTCGTTTTGCTTCAAACAGAAGATGCATTAGGAGGGCAAATCGAAAGTGAAAAGGATTCATTGGATGAGCTTGATTGGTCCAAGGTTGACGGAGCAACGGGCCCGATCTTTGTAGAGACCGCAGAACCAGGAGATACGCTCGTCGCGAAAATACTAGATGTAAAAGTCGAGGAGACGGGAGTGATAGTTACGGTGCCGAGATACGGAATTTTAGGAGAGAGAAGGTTCGGTTCTTCTACCAAGATAGTCAGTGTAAAAGAGGGATACATCAATTTTGAGGACCTTCGTGTCAAAGCGAATCCCATGATAGGCACGATTGGTGTAGCCCCGGAGTCTGACGAAATACCGTCAGGCTCCCTAGGCAGACATGGCGGAAACATGGATGTCAAGGAATTGACCGCAGGAACAACGCTTTACTTGCCCGTATTCACTAGGGGAGCTCTATTTGCGGCTGGCGACCTGCACGCCGTTCAAGCAGATGGAGAGCTCTGTGTTTCCTCTGTTGAGGTGGCTGGAGAAATCCTCTTGAGATTCAACCTCATCAAGGAAAAGCACCCAGAATGGCCTATCCTTGAAACACATGGTTGGTATGCCCTTCTATCGAGTGGTGACACCCTCGATGAAGCTGTTACTCTTGCAGCTGACGCTGCTGTCAAGGCTCTTATGCGAGAATACGGCTGGCCCTTCGAGAAGGCATACATGTTTGGAAGTCTCGCCATCGATCTGAAGATAAATCAAGTGGTAGATCTAAAGAAAGGAGCCCGAGCAGTGATGTCTAAGGAGCATATATCCTTAAACAGCCTGCTGATTTGAGACTGCTGCTTACAAACCAGATAGGAGACAAAACTCCAAAACTGCTTCTTCGACTTCTGGCGGATGCAGACAGACTCTTCGAAGGAGCCAGTCTGCTCGTGTTAGTCACCGAGTTCTTCTCGGCATTCTTCGCACAGAAAGTTGCCCTCAATGTCCGTTAGGGCGTCAGACCATTGTCCACAACGATCACAATATCCAGTCAGAGGAGGAGACGCTGATACTTCTTCTGTTGCGATTGCTCCTTCAATGCGTGCCTTTTCTTGTATGATCTCCAGAAGTTCTGGCGTGACATTCAGGATGTCTTTGCTGGAGATCAAACCAACAAGGTTTCCCTTATACATGACGCCCAGCCTTCTAACATTCAGTCGACTCATGCGTCTAGCTACGTCACCCAGTTTTTCATCAGGATCTACCGTAATGAGTGGAGACGTCATCACTTCCTTTGCGGTTAGACTGGACGGCTGGATGTTTTTCGCTAGGACTCGCATTACAAGGTCTCTCTCAGTTATGATACCTAGAGGCTTTTCTCGCGTTCCAGTGACGACGATGCAACCCACATTATGCTTTTCCATGAGTTGAGCCGTGTGACCGATAGATGTATTCTCATCAACCGTAATGACAGGACTTGTCATAACGTCCTTGACCACCATACGAGCGCGTAGATCTATCTCTGCCATGACTGGTGCCTCAATACGAGAAAGGTCGAAACGCTTATTAAACTGTCGTCGCCCGCTCTGGACGCAAAGAGTGATCGAAGCCTTCCCGCTCCAACCGTAGTCTAGTGCAGAGGATTCTGTCGGTTTACTCTCGTACGCTTCCGAACAAAGAGCCAAAAAGAAGATTATAAATAGAAGGCTGAACTCTAAGGCATCTCCGCTGTGGATGCACCTACACGCATGGAGCTAAACAGGCATGCCATGGAGATCCTCTGAAGAGATTTTTGCTGTAAGAGAGTGGAAGAATCCTGATGCAAGGTGAAGAGTTGGCCGCTATTAAGAAGCTGAATTTCAATGTTTGCATGCAGTGCGGTGAGTGTACGGGCTCTTGCCCGGTATTCTCAAAATCTAAGCTAAACCCTAGAAGGCTTATGCTTGAGACTGCCTACCTGGTCAACCCTTTAACGATGTCCCCTAAATTGAACATCTATGAGAAAAATGAAGTCTGGGACTGTACCACCTGTTCTACATGTTCATCTCGCTGCCCAAGGGACGTCAAGCCCATGGACGTTCTGATCGGCCTGCGCAGTCTCCTAATCGAGGAAGGACAGGTCCCATCCACACTGGGCGAGGCCTTAGAGGGCGTCTTCAAGTATGGAAATCCGTGGGGGCTGAGCCGTGGCAAGAGAGCTGATTGGGCTCAAGATTTGACGGTGACGCGCACCTCAGAAGACGAAAAGACAGATTTGTTGTACTTTGTTGGTTGCGCGGCTTCCTATGATTCTCGCGCCCAAGAAGTGGCCAGAGCATTGGCAAGAAGTCTGACCGCATTGGAAGTCGATTTTTCGATACTTGGTAAGAAGGAGACCTGCTGCGGGAATGAAGTGTGCTCCCTCGGCGAACAGGGACTCTTTGAAGAGTTGGTCGATAAGAATCTAAATCTCTTCGACCGATATGGCGTAGATAAAATCATCACTACGTCCCCTCACTGTTTTCACGCCTTCAAGAATAGATATGGGAAGAATCTTGCAGTCCAACACTACACGCAGTATCTTGCAGATCGAATCGACGAAGGAAAAGTGGAATTCCTAGGAAAATTCGAAAAGGTGGTCACCTACCAAGATCCGTGCTTCTTAGGCAAACACAACAACATTTACGATGAACCCAGAAAGATACTTGATAGCATTCCGGGTATGAAATTCGTAGAACTAGACATGTCAAGGAAGCGAAGTATTTGTTGTGAAGGGGGAGGCGGTCGAATGTGGCATGACATCCCCGGGGAACGCTTGGCAGAGGCTCGCATCAAAGAAGCCCTCGATGTCGGAGCTGAAATATTAGCCGTAGCATGTCCCTTCTGCCTCTTGACCTTCGATGACGCCGTCAAGACCACTGGGACAGAAGATGCAATTCAGATAATGGACATCATGGAAATCCTTGCCAAAGTCCTGTAACGGCTCTAGACTAGACACTTGAAAGAATCGACATACGAGCAATTATAAAGTTAAATATGGAGAACTCCATTTTTCTGAAGTCTGCAAACCTGCATGATGGGATAGGAAGGAGAGCGAATGGACATAATCGTTTGTGTCAAGCATGTTCCGGAGACGGCGGAAGTAGAAATCACTGTAGACAAAAGCGAAAGAGGCATAGAGACCGAAGACTTGGTGTTCGACATCAACGAGTGGGACGACTACGCTCTTGAGGAAGCTGTTTTGCTGAAGGAAAAACTCGGAGGCTCAGTCACCGCTGTGACGGTTGGTTCAGAAGATGCCGACAGCACGTTGAGAAAATGTCTGGCCAGAGGAGCAGACAAAGCGATAAGAGTGACAGATGAGGCGTGCAGATCTTCTGATGGGTATGCCATCGCCAAGATTCTGCACTGCGTAATCAAAGATTTGCCGTTCGCCTTGGTTCTAACCGGCGCTTTGGCGGGAGATGACGGATATGCCCAAGTTGGCGTCGCACTCGCAGAGATGCTTGGAATCCCGCATGCTACCATGGTGAAAAAGCTCGAGCCTACAGAGGCCCTTGTACGGGTTAATCGAGAGCTTGAAGGCGGTTTGGAGGAGGTCTTGGAAGTGAAGCTGCCTGCGCTGTTCACCATCCAAACCGGAATCAACGAGCCCAGATACGTTTCAATCATGGGCATCCGGAAGGCTAGGAAAAAAGAGATAACGGTGCTGAATCTGAAGGACCTCCAAATGGAAGAGGATGAAGTTGGAGAATCCGGATCTTGGGTGAAGGTGGAGAGAATGTTCATACCGCCCGTGGAAAAGGAGGCGGAGATGTTCGAGGGCACCCCAGACGAAATTGCATCAAGAATTGTTGAGATACTGAGATCCAGAGGGTTGGTCTAAATGACAGATCTTTTTGTCCTGGTTGAGCACAGGCAAAACGAAATTAGAGATATCACATTTGAAATGCTGACCAAAGGTAGAGAGTTGGCGGAAAGGACAGGCACAGACTTGACCGCTGTCCTGTTGGGCCACAAAATCAAAGACTACGCCGAAAAGCTTACGGACTACGCCAAGAAAGTTCTAATTGTCAAGGACACCAAGCTGGAGAACTTCAACTCCATAGCATATCAAAGAGTCCTAGCCCAGCTCATCTCTCAGCACAAGCCTTTGCTCGTAATGATTGGTCACACCGGCTTTGGAGTCGATCTGGCCCCAAGCCTGGCAACTCATCTGAACCTGCCCCTCGCCACAGACTGTATAGACGTAGATTTCGAAGGAAAGAAACTCGCTGTCGTTCGCCAAGTGTATGGCGGTAAAGTCAACGTCAAAGCATGGCTTCGTGACTCCAACAGTTACATAGTGACAATCCGTCCCGCTACATTCGAAGCAAAGGAAATTCAACCTCTCGGCGGAGAAATCGCCGAGATCGAATCCCCTCTGGCCGAAGACATCGAGAGCAAAAGATTTGTCGAGTATGTTCAGCCACCCGCTGGAGAGGTTGACATAACATCTGCTGATGTCATAGTCGGTGTAGGTCGAGGAATAAAAGACGAAGAAAACATGCAGATGGTGGAGGAACTGGCGAGTACACTCGGAGGAGTGCTTGGATGTTCACGTCCGATCGTGGATAAAGAGTGGCTTCCCAAGGATCGGCAAGTAGGCACGTCGGGAAAAACAGTGAAGCCGAAACTCTACATTGCAGTCGGTGTCAGCGGCGCTTTCCAACACGTTACTGGCATGAAAAACTCCGACCTCATCATAGCAATAAACAAAGATCCAAGGGCACCGATCTTTCGGGTGGCAGACTACGGCGTCGTCGATGACTTGTTTAAGGTCCTACCTACGCTGAAAGCCAAGATAGAAGAAGAAAAGAAAGCGTAACAAAAAGAATAGGATGCGAAAAAAGATGAATTTCGAGCTAAACGAAGAGCAAGAGGACATCAGAAGAGCAGCTAGGGAGTTCTGCGAAAAGGAACTAACCCCCGAGTTGGCATTGGAGTTCGACCAGAAAGAGGAGTTTCCAATCGACCTCTACAAAAAAGCAGCCAAACTTGGATTCACTGGTATGAGGTTCCCAGAAGAATATGGCGGCCAGGGATACGGCCTCCTGGAGGACTGCCTCGTCGTTGAAGAGATGTGCCGAGTTGATCCTGGGCTAGGTGTTGCCATAATGTCAGGCACCTTCGCGCTTCCTGATCTAGTCCTGGCACATGGAACAGAGGAACAGAAGAAGACGTATATTCCACCACTATGCAGTGGCGAAGAAGTCTCAGCAGGGGCATTCACCGAACCAGAACATGGAAGCGATCTCTCGCGGATGGATACAACGGCTGTCAAGCGTGGAGATATGTGGATCCTCAATGGTGACAAACAATTCATAACAAATGCTCCAGTAGCACATTCCTTTTGTGTCTTGTGCCAAACAGCCCCAGAAGCCAAACCCTCTCACAGGGGTGAAAGCCTTTTCCTAGTAGATCAAGGCACATCTGGACTCGACATCACCAAACTGAAGGATAAAATGGGCATCAGACCAGCAGTCACCGGCACTGTCTCGCTCAGTGACATCAAGGTCACCGAAGACAAACTTGTAGGAGAACTTAACAAGGGTTTCTACTATGTGCTAGAGTTCTTCGACAAGAGCAGGATACCAATCGCCGCCCAAGCAGTTGGCATGGCCCAAGGAGCTTTCGAACGGGCGTTTGCCTATGCCAAAGAGAGAAAACAGTTCGGATCTCCGATTATACAGTTCCAAGGCATATCTTTTAAGCTAGCTGACATGGCCACACAAATCGAAACAGCACGGCTCCTCACGTATAAAGCAGCATGGATGTATGACCAAGGAAGAATGGACCCTATGCTCACCGCTATGGCCAAGGCATATTCGAGCAGAGTGGCGGTGGAGGTCACTGACGAGGCCATCCAGATTCTCGGAGGATACGGGTATTTGGCAGATTATCATGTAGAACGCTTCCATCGCTGCGCAAAGATAACAGAAATATACGAAGGAACCACTGAAATCCAGAAACTGACAATCATGAGATATCTCCAAAGAAGAATGTAAAAACCAGAACAGACGAATTGAAGCGCTAAAATTTAAGTCTGATCACTGAACTATAGAATGAGGCAACGACATGGGATTTCTTGACAGATTGCGAGGAAAAAAAGCGGAAGAGAAACCGAAAGAAGAACAGCCTGCCAAAGAAACTAAAGCGACAACAACAGGGCTGGAAAGCATTTGTAGCGACGATAGAGAGGCCTATGAAGCCTTGCGCAGAACGATGCTTCTGGATCCAAGGAAAGCTGGAGTGACTATCGAAGAAGCTGAAGAAAGGGCGAAGGACTTCGAGAAAGAAGGCGATGCTTTGAAAGCGAGAATTTGGTATGAACAAGCAGGCGGATTAGCGATCTATGAGGGAGATGCAAGAAAGGTCGAAAAGTACTTCGGCAAAGCCGCAAAACTCTCACCCAACACATCTTACTCTATCGTAGAGATCCCAGAAAGGGCCGTGGCCAAAGCTCAAGCGTATTACAAAGAGTTTCTTAAAGAGTAGGAGCAAAACAGCTAGCCCACTAGTTGTTTACTCTATTCATTTCGAACTCACTTCTGAGCTATCAAGCGGTATCTAACATTTTCTTGAGTTCTTTGGCTTCTTTCTTAAGCACGCCAACCTCGCCTTCCAGAGTGCCGATTTTCTCCTCAGCCGCCTCTTTTAGTGCGTCTATCTCTTTCAAGAGATCTGCTTTCTCTTTCTCTAACGTCTCGATCTTCTTCCTCAAGTTCTTTAAGGTATCCATAAGCCCTTCCTCTATTCCTTTGATTCTCTTTGCCATGTTTCCAATTGTGATCTTCTCTTTTCCAAGAGCTACCCTGAACTTCTTCTCACATTCAGGGCACTCGTACAGCCCTATCGTAAGCTTCAATCGGTCACCGTCTTTGCTCGGCCGTCCAGTCATCGACCAGCTCTTGACTAGATTGAAGACTTCTGTGCCACATTTGGGACACTTCGCCAACGTCAGGCCTCTACAGTAATTTGCCAGCTTGTTCTAAAATGTATTTTCACATCCGTATAGGCGGTTCCTGCAAACCTTACTCTGGCAGAGTTAGTTCTTCGTTTCGATCCTCTGAAGTTGCTCTCTGATCGTATTCTCAAGCGTGGCTTTGTACTCGTCAGGAGAAGCCCAAACCAACTGGTCATTTACAACCGTCCCCGGATTGGGGCCATAAACCTCAACTAGTTCTGGCTTCTCCCACATGTCAAAGATTTCAAACTTGACTTTCTTCCCAAATCTTCTCGCTACACGTCGTACGTCTACAAAGTCTGGAGATCCATAAGGGCAAGGGGTGCTTCTGAAAACCTTGACTGATAAGGGCAACCGTTCTTGGGCAGGAAGGCTCACTGTAATCTCTTTGGGTTCCCTCTTCTTGGGTTTGATGTCAAATGTCATCAAAACGGGAATTCTTTCGGATTCTGTGTCTGAGTATATCCATCTCATTTCGGCTTGAAACCCGACTTTGTAGAATGGCTCCGCGCCTTTCCACTCGCTTTCCTCATAGGCGATCAGCTTTATGGATTCTGCCGGTTCACCTTCGAACCAAGGGTGTCCTTGGGAGAACTCCTCAACAGTCGAGTTGACGAGGGCAGACCCGATTCCTCGGCTTTGTTCATCTTGGAGAACGTAATAGCAGTCGACGTAGACGCAAAGGTCCTTATCAGGGGATACTATCGGAGCGATCTTTCCTGGTACGAATTCCAGGAAGCCCACTGGTTCGGCATTCTTGTAGGCGATTCTGCCAGCCTCACCATATTTCTTGATCATCCCTCTGAGCCATGCGTGTTTGTATTCGATTCCTTTGGCGAATTGAGGAGGCGGATCGTTGAAGATGCGTTTTCCAACACAGCAGATTAGTTCATCATGGATATTGTCCATGCGAAGAGGCTGGATTTCTGTTTTCGCCATAGCGAAAAACCTCGAGGAGATCGTTTAGGGCATAACGAAACGCGTCAAATATGGGGGTCCCTAAAGAGAGACAACGAAGAGAAGCCGCTCAACCAGCTCCTTGTACCGGTTTCTAATAGTAACCTCCGTCACTTGGGCGATTTCCGCAATTTCCCTCTGCGTCTTCCGCTCGCCTGTCAAGACAGACGCTATATAGCTGGCTGCGGCGGCTATGCCTGTAGGCCCTCTACCAGATGTAAGTCTGAGTTTTCTTGCAGTTCCAAGAATTTTATGGGCAATCTCTTCCACTTTTCCTTGCATGGTGAGCTGGTTCGAAAATTTGGTTATGTATTGACTCGGTCTCAAGGGCGGGATGAAGTAATCAAGCTCTTTGACTAGAAACCTGTAGCTACGCCCGACCTCTTTTTTGCTGATATTGGAGGATTGAGCAACCTCCTCAAGGGTTCGTGCAAGGCCACATTGCCTGCAGGCCACGTATATAGCGGCGGCAGTCACGCCTTGAATGGACCTTCCACGGATGAGACGCTCCTTGACGGCTTTCCGATATATGACCGAGGCAGTCTCGAGGATATTCTTGGGAAGATTGAGAGCATTGGTGATCTTTGAGATCTCGGATAGCGCGAAGGCCAGGTTTCTCTCTGTAGCATTAGAGACTCTGATGCGTCGTTGCCACTTTCTGAGCCGGTAGATTTGAGCCTTTTGTCCTGGGGAAAGCCGCTTTCCATAGATGTCTCTATCGTGCCAATCGATCATCGTAGAGAGTCCTTTATCATGGATAGTATAGGTCAGAGGAGCGCCAACCCGGGTTCTTTTGGCGCGTTGTTCATGATCAAAAGCGCGCCACTCTGGACCTCTATCCGCAAGTTTGGTAGCAATCACGAATCCGCATTCCATACACACGATTTCAGCACGTTCGGGATCCCGCATAAGTCGTCTACTACCACATTCTGGGCACTGCTGAAACTTCACGGATTGCCTGGGGAGTTCTTTACTCACTTTTCTCTCCTTCTTTTCCTCTTTCGCGGTTTTGCGGAGGGAACACTGTACAAAACTTGCCCAACAAGACGGTGGCTGCTTTTAGTCTCGCTTCTCACTGACACATAGGGAGAAGAGGTAGGTCCAAAAATGTCATAAATCGTTCCTATTGGATCGAGGTCCGCGTCCACAACACCATCGCCGATTCGTGGAAGATTTTCCGCCTTGAGGATGATTTTTCTATTCGAGCTGATGTGAAGAACACGGCCGACTCGCTGCAAAGCCTTATCTTCCCTCACAAAATCAAGATTCAAAACAGACCGCGTTATTTAAGCCTTTCTGAAAAAGGACCTCAAAAATCTTGATTTTCAGTACCTATCCAGAATCACTGTGTACTGTTCAATCTGGTCACGCGTCGAAACGATCTTGAGACCATAAGAATTAAGTGCCAAGATCTTGGCTAAGAATCGGGTGTGCTTGTGAGAAAACGGGACAAGATCGTTGTGTGGCCAGTCTACTTTGACTCTACAAAGACCCGTAGTGAAGGCCGAAGTGTTCCCAAGCAGCTAGCAGTATCTTCACCCAAGCCGGATGAGCTTCAAAAAGCTGCTGACAGATTAGGGCTTCAAGCAGAGATAGTCTTGGATCGTGCATATCCAAGCGAACCCTTACGGGAAACTGGCTTTGTAATTGTACCTAAGGAAGGCCCAAAAACACAGCTCCTAAGAAGAATCGCTGAAGAGCTTGTAGATGTTCGTGGCAAAAAGTAACCAGTTCTTGGCTTTCTAATCACAATGTCAAAGGTCAGCTTTTTTTGGGGAGCAGAGTAGCGTTTATGATGCCGCCTTGTCCCGGGCGAGATGTGATGAGGGCCCTTCCAAGCGATGTTTCTATGATCGTTCCTCTGGTCATGACGCCCCTGCGGTCATAGTCTATGTTGGCGGGATTTTCGATCACCCGCAGGATTTCGGTTCTTTGAGTCTTGCCCGTTTTCAAATTGGAAACATTCGCTTGCTTGGCGGCTAGTAGGCGGACTTTCTTGTTTCCTCCCCGAGTACGAGAGATCTTCGTCTTAGTTTTGCCGAGTTTTGTTTGTGTCGGGAACGAGCCTTTTTCATGTTTTCTTTTCTTGCGGTACACGTGTTTTCTTCCACCTGACGCTTTTCTTTTATGCTGGTTCCGGTGGGATACTGACATGATTCTGGTCACTCTTTCCGGTTGTTTGGTATCAGAGAATTGAGTTAAGATATAAGTCTATTGTGGTTTCTTTCTTTTTTCCGCCTTTCGAATAATACGCTTTAGTTCTTGTTCCATCTTGAGCTCAGCGGTGTGTTCTGGCGGTGGAGGGGGAATTGTCTTGAGGTATTCTTCAACTTCTTGCAGCCTTTTCTTTGGCTTCCTAGTTTTCTTTGAGTGCAAGCCAACACCTACTCGTATTTTTAGAGTTGCTGGCGTTCTTATTCATTGTGTCTTCAGAGTGCGTATCTGCTCTCGCATCTTCTCTATTTCCTTTCGAAGAGTCATCACTTCAAAGAATAGAAAGATGTTGCCGTGCTTGCAGTATTGCGTTACCTTCGTGGCAACGGTTTCTGGATGGAGACTGTCTCCGACGCTTTCAAGAATGTCTCGCAAGAGCATTTGTTTGGGTTTCAATTTGACCGCAAGACAGTTGCCTATCTGTGTCATAAGAATTATGAAAATAGAATCTCTATCTAGAGTCTGTGCTTCGCATTCACAACTTGTCTAGTGATGGAGGCACATCCCTGCTGGCGGTGTCTGGAGCTACGCCGTTCCCTTTTGGGGGCTCAACTCCGCAGATTCCTCAAAAATGTTCTTGAGTTCACGTTTCATAGTTCTCAAATCATGGCTTAGACCGAAATAATCGGCGAAGAACTCGGTTGTACGTATCTTCTTAGTCCGTCCTGCATTCTCACGGTTGATCAAACCTCTGTCTTCCAGTTCTCTCAGATGAGAATAGGCATGATGCCCTCTAACATCGATAACCTTCGGCTGCAATACGGGTTGACGGTAAGCAATGTAGGACAAGGTCTTCAAGGGACCCTTAGAGAGAAGCGGTCTGACAGCTAAGCTCCGAACACGAGGGGTGTACTCCGCCTTTAATTGTAGCACAAAACGTTCATCTTCGAGTTCTAAGACTTCGAGGGCAGTGTCACGGCTCTTATAGTCCTCAAGAAGAGCCTTGGCGAGCCTTCGAATCTTTTTCTTGGAGCGGGTTCGTATAACCCTCCCCAAGGTGTTCAGATCAAGAGGGCGACCAGCAACGTACAGCGCGGCCTCTATCAATGCCAGACTACGTTCAAACCGTTTTTGCCTACCCTGCGCGGATGGCTTCGGGTTCTGTTCCTTCAAAATCGGTCCCTTCTATCAATGTTACGTAAATCTCTCCAGAGTCTTCCTCCTGCCACAGGCTGAGCTTATCTTCCTGAGCAAGAAACAAAAGGACGATAAACCGCCTAATCGCCTCCATCAAATCCAGCCCTGCCACAACCTTCGAGAAGCCTATCGGTTCGCCTTCACGAACTAGCTTGCGGAGAAAATTGTGCAGCTGTTTCATTCGCTCACCCATCTCCACCAAGTACAAATCAATCGGCGGAAGAACTGCCTGCGGCGGTGGTAGGAGGGGTTCTGGACGGGGTTCTCGAAGGATGCCCAGTTCACCCTTAAGCACCTCGTCCAAGACTGTGAGAAGGTTACTGACCGTGGTGGAGGTCAATTCATAACGGGCTGGAAGGAAAAGAGGTGGTGGGAGAAACTCAGGCGCAGGTTTAGGCGGCGGTGGAGGCTCTTCCAGTTTCAGCAGAATCTTGGACTTCATCAAATATATAGTAGCCGAGGAGTCCAATGCCATACCAGACGCTCGAAAATCGATGCCGCCTCCCTCTTCCATCTTTTCCAAGAAAGTTGATAACAGATACGCGATGTTGACCTTCCAAGGAAGAAGCTTATGCAATTTGTGGAGTTCGAATAGGACGTTCAAAGGGGGCTGGAAGTAGAATGGCTTTTCAGCGACCGAGGACATCAGGCTGCCTCCTTAAACATCGTGGAGATGACGTTGGACATTCCGTTACGAGAGTATACCCCATACACTTTCTCCGCTTTACCAACCATCTCGGGCTTCAGAGTCAACACCAGAAATTGGGATTTTTCTGATTCCTCTACGAGAAGTTCTCCCAGCCTCTCGACGTGAAAAGCATCTAGATGAGCATCAATCTCGTCAAATAGATAGAATGCGGCAGGCGTGAATTCCTGCAACGCGAAGATAAATGCTACTGCTGACACAGATCTTTCCCCGCTGCTTGCTCCGCTCACAAGAATAGGAGGCTTCTTCAGAAACTGGACAACCATGTCCACTCCGCCGGATAGAGGGTCATCAGGCTTTTCTAGTTTGAGGGCAGCTTCGCCACCGCCTGTTAGCTTTGAGAAGAATCGCCCGAGCTTATCATTTATCTTGCTGAAGGCTTCCATGAAAGAATCGCGTTTCTTGCGTTCGATCTCGTCCATGAACGCGAGTATGGCCTGCTTCTCCTCTTCAAGCTCATTCATACGTATTGAGAGCTCCTTATACCGGGAAGCTTGTTCAGCGTAGTGTGTCTGAGCCAGCTGGTTGACGGCGCCAAGCCGTTCCAGCTCCAATCGCATTTGGTTGAGCGCGGATTCTACAATATCAAGCGGTTTTAACGGGGCTGTAAGAGGCGTCTCGTATCCAACCTCTGCTAATCGGCGATGGTGCTGATCAAGCTGCAGTTGACAGGTTTGGAGGCTGAGTTGAAGCTGGTTGAAGAGCTGGTTTGTCTGCTCATGCTTGCTGTCCAAGTCATGTACTTTCTTGTCGATGTCACCGATCTGAGAAGTGAATTTCTTCGCTTCCTCTTTGGCAGTCAAGACTGAGTGGGAGAGTTCCTCTTTGGATCTTTCAAGCTTCAGGAGTTGGGCTTCAAGCAGCGTTTTCTTCTGAGCTGCTTCACCAACTTCTTCTTGCAGAGTTGAAAGCTGTTTCTTCACTTTCCTGAGTTGAACTCGGAAGTTGCTCGAGCCAACTTTCAGAACGTTCGTGTACGTGGATTCGAGCGTTGAGAGTTCAGTATCGATGCCACCAAGTCTCTGTCGTAGTTCTATGAGCTCATCGCCCAATCGTTCTCGTTGCGTCTCCATGTCTTGGATGCGCATAGGATCGGTCTTTTTCCGCAATTTGGCTAGTTCTACCCGTAATCTTTGTGCGCCCTTCTGCAGAGCCTTGCACAGTGCCCCCTGATATTTCCTCTCCTGCTTCTTCTCTTCCAGTTGTTCTTCAACGCTCTGATATCGGCTTTCTACGCGTTTAATGCTTCTTTGGGCCCGTCCTGTACTCCGCTTTATTCGACCAATCTCATTTCCAAGGGTTTTTATTGTTTCGTCGAGGCGAGTTATTCCCGTTCGGTAGTCATCGATCTCTTGTTCAAAAGTGGTTACGTCGCTTCCTCTCTTGGCCAAGTGTTCTTGCAGGGCTTTGACGGCTTCTTCCAAGCTTTTGATGGCGGATTCACTCGGTATGATTGATGAGAAGTTGATTGGCGCCCGGTAGTAGCCGCTCTCAATCCCGCCTCCTGCTTCGTAGAGGTCTCCGTTTTTGGTGACTGCTCGGTATCCTCTGACCGACGCGGTGAAAGCCGTCTTGTCATCGCTGGTTACTACAGTGTCTCCGAAGACGAAAGTCACAGCGGGTTCATACCGTTTTGCGCAGACCACAAAGGCGGAGGCAGGTCCGCTCGCGCCTCTGATTCTGGGAGGGTTGAGGGAGTTCATTTCAGAGAGTTCTTTGAGAGGGACGATTTTGATCCTGCCCAATTTCAATCGTTTTAACGTCTCAGTGCATGTGAACGCGGTGTCAAAATCTCTGACAACCAAAGAGTTGAGCCAACCCGCGGCAGCGCCTTCTACTGCTTGTGTGTAGCCGCTCTTTATCTTAATCAGGTCTTGCAGTCGCCCGTACACCCCGGAGATGACACCAAGATCCACGAGTTCTTCAAGGTTTCGCAACGCGTTTTCTTCGGCGGCCACGGTCTCAGCTAATTCTCGTTGAGTGACGAATTCGACGACTGCTTCACGAGCGGACTTCGCGATTCGATTGGCTTCAGCAATCTCCTTCTCGATCGATTCTCGTTGGTCGGCTTTTGAATCGAGAGCTCTCTGAAGGCTCTTCAGCCGTTTCCTCTGTTCTTTTTGTACGGTCTTGAGGTCTGCCAGGGATTTTGCCAAATCAGTGAGGGTTGAGGTCAGCTTTCGCTTGCGAGTTTTGAAGGTTCTTAGTCTGGTAGAGAGGGCTTCTATTGTTGTCAGTCTCTTAGCATCCTCGCTTCGATGATCAAAGATTTTTCGGTAGAGGGAATCGAGCCTTTGCTCAACCTTGCGAGCCTTCTTGCTATTTTCTCCAAGATTTGCTCTCAATTCCGCCGCTTCGTTGGAAACAGAATTGTATTGGGCTTCTTTCATTGTGATTTCTTTCAGTAGTTGGTCGTGTCTGCGCCTCAATCGACGGACTTCTTTGCGGTTTTCAGAAATCTCTTTTTTGATCGCATTGAGTTGTTGACGGTCGTTTTCCTCCACTTTTCTCAAGCCTTCGAGGCTTGCAGTTCCCGCACCTATCTTGGTCGTCAGCTCAGTCAGGGTCGACCTAACGTCCCCTATCTTTATCTGGACGCCTAGAACCTGTGTGCCGCCTTCGTCCACCACCTCTGAGCTGAGCCGCGTCCATTCTTCGTGCATTCCACGGCGCTGGGATACGAGTTGTTCTCGTAGCTCCCTGAAGCGCGCCACCTTGTCCTTGACTTTGTCTAACTTTGAAGAGAGTTCGTCCATTTTGCTTCGAGTCTGCAGGATCTCGTGGTGAACCTTCATCGCCTCGAAGAGCCTTATCTCGTCCTGAATGAAGTTGTAACGAAGGAGTTCGTTGCGTTCCCGCTCGAGGTTGTCTACTCGTCGCTGCACCTCGTCTATTCGACCCATAGCTGTTCGAATTGATATGTCGGCTTCTCGCAGTTTTTCTTCGGCCTCTGCCTTTTCGGCGTCATATTGGGCGATGCCGACGAGATCTGCTACGATTTTGCGGCGGTCATAGGGCGAGATCTCAGCCATGCGGGTGATAGTGCCTTGCAGAACGAAGTTGTGCCCGGTGGGACTTATGCCGGCGACGGACAGCAGGTCGAGAATGTGAGACCGTGAGATTCGCCTGCCGTTTAGTCGGTAGACGCTTTGTCCACTGTCGGAAACTTCTCGGGAGACGGTTACGGTCTTTGTGTCCACTGGTATGCGCCCGTCAATGTTGTCGAATTGGATGACAACCTTGGCCGATTTTGCCTTCGTTGATCCGACGTCGGGAGATCCGCGGAAGATGAGTTTGGGAAAGTTCTCTGCTCGGAGTCTCCGGGCGCTGAGCTCACCCAAGCCGAATAGAACGGCATCCACGACGTTGGTCTTTCCGCTTCCGTTCGGTCCGGTCAAAACTGTGAATTCTTTATCAAGCATTATTTTGGCGGTTTTCGGACCGAAAGACTTGAAGCCTCGTAGCTCGATTTTCTTGATGTAAGGCATCTTCTTCGTGGTCCGCCTTTTCGCTTGACCTGCTGGAAATTACCACAACTACTGTAAAAGTTTCTATAAAGTTGTTCTATAAGCTAGCCATATTTCTGGCTAATATGGCCTCAGGTGTTTGGAAATTCGGGATTCTGACAGGTTCTCAGCCGCTTCTTGTGCTACGAGATTTTTCAGCTAAGGTTTTGACAAAAGACTTGATATCTTCGCCGGCACCCAAGATTAGCAGGAAATCGTCCTTCTGTATTTTGTAGGTGAGGTTCTTCGCTTTGGCGAGGGTTTCTACATCTTTTTGAGGAATGTCTTCAGAGATCTTCACGCGTATCCAGTGTTCGCCTCGCGGAAGCCCGGAGACAAACCGTGCAGCAACGTCACCTTCCTTCTCGAAGGTTCTTCTCGCCTTTTTGAGTTTCTCCATCCATTGATCGACGAACTCCGATCCGAGTTTCTCCTGCGCCTTAGAGACAAGACAGGATTCAACGTTTCCCAGAAAGGTCTCGATTTTGGGGATGTTTTGGATGTGCGATGGGTCCGCTTTCAGGACTTGTATTAAGGTTTTTGCTGAACGTAGATCTTTTACTACGTCAGTTGGAATGGGCTCCCCCTTTTTTCGGAGTGCCACCAGCAAGTCTGACAGCACGTCCCAGGTTGCTTCATAAGTCATTTTTGTGTTTCGCTCCATCCTGAATGTCTGATACCCACACGCCTGCGTAGAGCATATTCATGGTCTATTAGGGATACTAGTAAGGGTTATGTTTTTCTGGGCCTAGTTCTCGGCTTGTCCTGCATAGAGGACTTATAAGACAATCGGGCAAATGAGCAGTTCAGGAAGACGTCATGATCAAGAAAATCGGTTGCGTTGAAGTTCCTGTTTCAGACATGGATAAGGCTGTCGCCTTCTATGAAAATATCTTAGGACTCAAGAAGACGTATGAGCACCCCGTGTGGACAGCTTTTGACGTGGGAGGAACAAGGTTTGCGCTTGCAGCCAGCGGAACAAAGAGAAGCATGGAGAGCGCGAAGCTCTGTACCAGCTGTTCCCTATGCGTGTTAAGGTACGTTGCCGGAAGAACGAAGCAGGACAAAGAGAAACCTACTGCCACATCTGTCCTCTATTTGGAAGTTGAAGATCTTAATGAAATCTATGAAACTCTCAAAGAGAAGGGAACAAAATTCGTTTCGGAACCGAGAAAACAAGGTTGGGGCGGTAGAACCGCTGTGATGCTCGATCCAGACAACAATATACTTGTTCTGTCTGAAGCATGAATTCACGCCTCAGAAGAGCGCGCAAAGACGACCTTTCGGCAGACTATCGACACAAGTAACTGCTTATCAGGAAAATGCCGAATCTTTAACGAAAAGGTTTTTAGTTGCATTTCCACAAGAAGACAAGCAAACTAGGTTCCTAACCGAGAGGTGATGTATTGTCCATATTTGCGGCTCCCGGAGCATACGATCGTGCGATTACCGTCTTCTCCCCCGATGGGCGCCTATTCCAAGTGGAATACGCCCTCGAAACCGTTAACCGGGGATACACCATATTGGGAATTAGCTGCTCCGAAGGAATCGTCTTGGGAGCTGAAGAAAAAGTTGAAACAAAACTGCAAGATCCCGAATTCACCCTGAAACTTTACGAGATAGATAACCATCTCGCAGCGGCCATCGTCGGCCTATCCTCCGACGCCAGAGTGCTCATCGATCAAGCCAGAGTCTACGCGCAGAGCAACCGACTCATGTACGACGAACCCATCGATGTCGAAATCATAACCAAACGCATCGGCGACGTGAAACAGCTCTACACGCAACACGCCGGGGTCAGACCCTTCGGCGTTTCGATCATCTTCGGCGGCGTCGACAAACGAGGCAACAAGCTGTTCGTGACCCACCCCAGCGGGTCCTACGGAAGCTACAAAGCCGTGGCGGTCGGCATTGGCCGAGAGACGGTGGAGAACATCTTGAAGAAAGAATATCGCGAAAACATGAATCTTGATGAGACTATAAAACTCGCAGTCAAGTGCCTCACGAGATCACTTGAAGCCCGGGGCGAGACCCCCAGGGTCAAGATCGCGGTGGTTCCATCTACCACGAAAGAATTCAGGGTGGTTACCGATAAGGAATTGGAGACTTATCGCGAGGGGTCCTGAGGGCAGTGAAGCCCAATGAGCGAACGCTACACGATTGCCCGGCTCACCCGTGAAGGAGAACACTTCGAGATTCTCGTCAAGCCGCAAGAGGCCTACTCCTTCAGGACGGGAAAAGCTATGCCCATCGCTAAAGCATTAGTCACAGAGACCATATTCAGGGACGCCAACAAGGGGCTCAGACCCACGGAAGATGCACTCCAAAAAGCCTTCGGGACACTCGATCACCGGGAAATCGCTACCCGAATCCTCAGAAAGGGCACGCTCCAACTGACGACCGAACAGCGAAAGCAGCTGACGGAGGACAAACGAAAACAGATCATCTCGTTCATCGCGCGCCAAGCTGTAGACCCCCGAACGAATCTGCCGCACCCCCCCACGCGTATCGAACAAGCCATGGAGCAGATCCACTATCCCATCGATCCCTTCAAAGAGGCGGAAGAACAGGCGAAAGAGATCATCAAACTCCTGCGCCCGATTCTCCCGCTCAAGATGGAACAGGTCTCGGTCGCTGTACGAATCCCACCAGAATACGCAGGCAAAGTCTATGGCACGGTCAAAGGATTCGGTACGATTAAACGCGAGGAGTGGCGAGGCGACGGATCATGGTTCGCCGTTGTCCAAATGCCTGCTGGCCTCTACGGCCCCTTTCTGGAGAAGCTCGGAGATATGACTCGGGGAAACCTTGAAGCAAAGCTACAAGAATAAATGATAACAAGAGGTGACAAAAATGCCCGTATTTCATGAAAAGAAAGAACTCGTAACACCTGGAGACCTACTTGCCGAAGGCGAGTACACGGCCGGCGAGAACACCTACAAAGAAGACGCCAAAATCTACGCGACAAGAGTCGGCCTAGTCGATTACACCGCCCGCGAAGTCTTCGTCATAGCTCTAAAAGCGTTCTACGTGCCAAAATTCGGGGACACCGTCATCGGCAAGGTAACCGAAGTCACGACAGGCAGCTGGATGGTGGATATAAAAGCGCCCCACCCCGCGATGCTTCGAGCCGCCGATGTGCTTGATCGCCCGTTCAGATCGAGAAAGAGTGATCTGCCCTCGCTGTTCGACGTGGGTGATCTCCTCATCGCCAAAATAGTCGCCTACGATCGCACGCGGCCCCCGCTTCTGACCGTTCGGGAACCAGGTCTCGGAAAGATAATGCGAGGACAACTGGTCGAAATCACCCCGACGAAAATTCCACGAGCCATCGGGAGGAAAGGGTCAATGGTGAACGCGATCAAGAAGGAGACCGGGTGTCAGATCACCATCGGTCAGAACGGTATGATTCTGATAAACGGCAAGACTCCTGAAGACGAACAACTCGCCATTATGGCTATTCGCAAAGTTGAAGAAGAAGCCCACACGAGTGGGCTGACAGACCGTGTAACCGAGATGCTTAGAAAAGAAAAGGAGAGTGGAAAACATACCCAAGAAAAAGAGTAGAAAATCAACCCGCAAGAGTGATACTCGAGTTGATGGGCGAAAACTGAACGAACTACGCCCCGTAAAGATCGAGGTCGGCGTCCTAGCGAACGCGGACGGGTCGGCCTACCTTGAACAAGGCAAAAACAAAGTTCTCGCTGCCGTCTACGGTCCCAAAGAGGTCCATCCGAAGCACCTAGCCCAACCAGATCGATCCATCATCCGCTGTCGATACCACATGGCCCCGTTCTCAGTCGACGAAAGAAAGCACCCCGCCCCCTCAAGACGAGAAGTAGAACTCTCGAAAGTAATCCGGGAAGCCCTCGAACCAGCCGTCTTCCTCGAATACTACCCACAAACATCCATTGATGTCTTCATCGAGATACTGCAAGCCGATGGCGGAACTAGGTGTGCAGGTATCACCACCGCGGCGCTTGCTTTGGCGGACGCGGGAATTCCTATGCGGGATCTAGTTGCAGCATGTGCCGCTGGGAAGGTGGACGGCCGTTTGGTGCTCGATTTGGTCGACGTCGAAGATAAGAATGGGGAGGCTGACGTTCCCGTCGCATTTCTGCCGAATTTGGAGGCCATCACACTGCTCCAAATGGATGGGAACCTGACCGTGGAAGAATTTGAGCAAGTGGTGAATCTGGCTACCGAAGGATGCAAACAATTGTACGCGCTCCAAAAGAAGGCTCTGGAAGAGAAGTACGTCACGGTTAGCGAGGAGGTGGAAGAAGAATGAGGTCACCAATAGTTGCCCGTGTCAAGCAAAAACGGATTGCTCAACTGGTTTCCAGCGGAAAACGATTGGATGGACGAGGGCTTAACGACTATCGAGACGTCCAAGTCGAAGCAGGAATAATTGAGCGGGCTGAAGGATCTGCCCGTGTCCGTTTAGGCAAGACTGAAGTGATGGTTGGAATCAAAGTCGAAGTTGGCACACCGTTCCCGGACGTACCGAACGCCGGCGTCCTCACCGTCAACGCGGAATTGGTGCCTTTGGCATCACCTACCTTTGAACCCGGCCCTCCTAACGAAAACGCAGTAGAACTGGCAAGGGTAGTCGACAGAGGCATAAGGGAATCGAAGGCAATCGAACTGGAAAAACTATGCGTGGAACCTGGGAAAAAAGTGTTCATAGTATTCGTTGATGTATATGTTCTGAACCATGATGGAAATCTCATAGACGCCTCAGCTATAGCAGCGCTGGCAGCTTTACTCAACACGAAGATGCGAAAATACGAAGTGAAAGATGGGGAAATCAAGATGAAAACGGGCTACACCCAACTTCCAATACAAAACTACCCAATAGCCACGACCTTCGCCAAAATAGACGACACATTTCTGGTAGATCCCTGGTTGGAGGAAGAAGAGATCATGGACGCCCGGCTGACCATGACCTTTGGCAAAGACGACAAGATCTGTGCGATACAAAAGGGGTGCTGTGGCTACTTCACCCAAGCACAAATCTTGGAAGTCACGAAGATCGCCAAAGAAAAAAGTGCAGAATTGCGGAAATTGGTAGTGAAGGACTGATGGGCCGACGACGCACAAAAAAGGTTGGCATGACAAGGGGGCTCGGCCCCCGCTACGGTGGGACCGTCAGAAAAAGATACACAAAGATCCTCACAGAAATGAAGAAGCCCCACAAATGCCCGCAATGCGGTGCCGAATCTGTCAGACGAAAGAGCGTGGGCATTTGGACTTGCAGAAAGTGCGGCCTGACCTTCGCTGGTGGCGCGTACACCCCAACGACGAAACTCGGAATCGTTGCCAAGCGCGCCGTCAAGGGTCCACGCTCGTCTGAAGCCCCAGCCGAGGAGAAGAGCCAAGAGATTCGCCAAGCCGTCTAGTGACCAAGAACCCTTATGTCATCTTCGTCAATTGAAAAGTGGTCACGAACCAATATACTTGCGCAAACGCGGCACATGCATCTTCCGAACGTGCAATCTGCTTAGGCTTCTTTGTCATGTTTGAGTCCACGGACATATATCTTGTGTATTAATAGATAAGACATATTCTGCCATCCGCCACGTTGCGAACTCCGACATATATCGAAACTCGACACATATTGAAGATTCTGAA
>JABAOF010010400.1_pt2 | contig 39165 bp, 36 predicted proteins | sample 7062171 | NCBI WGS metagenome assembly JABAOF01 (sample SAMN14538628, study PRJNA623070) | marine sediment metagenome | biome: marine biome [ENVO:00000428]; feature: marine pelagic biome [ENVO:01000023]; material: deep marine sediment [ENVO:00002113] | place: India: Gulf of Khambhat ...
GCCCCCCAAAAGAGCGGAAAATCGGTTTTGACCATCTACGATCTTTCCTTTCTGGTTTATGAGAGACATGCCATCAAGAGCGCTCGTTTGCACTATGCCAGGAGAATAAAAAGCTATGCTCAGGGAGCGCACATCATCATAACCATCTCCGAAAACTCAAGGAAAGACATAATCCGCTATCTGGACATCCCGCCGGAGAGAATAGTCGTAATCCCGGGCGGTAAGGATGAGAGATTCAGGCCGGAAAACGATCCCGCGGCGATATCTGCCATAAAGGGAAAATATGGATTAAACAAACCCTTCATTCTGTATGTGGGAACTTTGGAGCCCAGGAAAAACCTGGTGGGTCTTATCCAAGCATATGAGCGGAGCAGGTCGAGGAAGGAATATCAACTGGTGATTGTGGGAAGAAGAGGGTGGGTCTACAAGGAGATTTTCAAAACCGTGGAGAAGCTGAAGCTGACCAAAGAGATTGTCTTTACCGAGTATGTCCCCGACAATGACTTACCGGCGCTTTACAATGCCGCCTCCCTTTTTGTCTTTCCCTCCTTATATGAGGGATTCGGCCTGCCCCCCTTGGAGGCTATGGCTTGCGGCACGCCGGTCGTCACCTCCAAGGTCTCCTCTCTCCCGGAGGTGACTGCTGATGCCGCTTTCTTAGTGGATCCATTCAACACAGAGGAGATCAAGGATTCAATCGACTTCGTGCTTTCAGATCAAAGGTTAGCTTCTTCTCTTAGAAAGAAAGGGTTACAAAGAGCCGCTCTCTTTACCTGGGAGAAGACCGCGGAAAAAACACTTGCAGTCTATCGAAAGCTTTTATGAAGCCAGCCACGGCAGGAAAAAAATGAGAATCGGGATTGACGTGAGGAAAATCAAGGATTTTGGCATCGGGGTTTACATAGAGAATCTGGTTAAAAACCTTCTTCTCCTGGACCAGCAGAACGAATACCTTCTGTTCTTTCGTCCCCAAGACGCAGATGATTTCGCCTTTCCTGAAGACAGGGTTCAAAAAGTCATAAACCGCTCGGGCAAATATTCCTTAAGTGAGCATCTTACGCTATCCTGGCAATCCAGAAGAAAGGGAATCGATGTCTTCTTCTCCCCACACTACGTTATGCCTCTTTTCTTAACCTGCAAGAAGGTGGTCACCATCCATGATCTAATTCACCTCAAATTTCCTCAGTTTTTTCCTCGTCCGGGGGCAGGCTTGTATGCCAAGTTTATGTTTCAGCAGACTGTGAAACATGCTGACAAAATCATTGCTGACTCTGAGAATACCAAAAAGGACATCTGCCGAATACTTGGAGTCGACCCGGCAAAAATCGAGGTCATCTACCCTGCCGTGGACGAAGAATTTTCCCGGTTTCAAGATGGCGAGAGGGTCAGAGAATTCAGAAGCAGATACAGAATCGAGACCGATTACATTCTTTACGTAGGTTCCGAGAAACCGCACAAGAACCTGAAAAACACGCTTCTGGCCTTTTCGATTGTGGCACACAGAACTGATTTGAATCTGGTGATTCGCGGGGCGAGTTTGAAAAAAAACGAGGAACTTTGGCAAACATTCTGTGACCTAAAACTCCAAGACAGAACTATTGTTCTGGATTTCATTCCGAAGGAAGAACTTCCCCTGTTGTATGCCGGAGCGGAGCTTTTGGTTTTCCCCTCGCTGTATGAAGGATTCGGCTTCCCGGTTCTGGAGGCCTTCTCCTGCGGAACACCGGTGGTCACCTCGAATCGTTCCTCAATTCCTGAGGTGGCGGGCGACGCCGCTTTTCTGGTTGATCCCCAGGACGTGGACGCCATAGCAGAAGGGATTCTTACCGTGCTGCACGACCCCCAGTTAAAAGGTAGTTTGATTGAAAAGGCCAGAAACAGAGCCGAACTCTTTTCCTGGAAGGCTTCTGCAGAAAAGACCTTAGAAGTGTTTGGGGACATTGTGGAAGGAAACAGATAGGCCTCCCGAAAGATTCCTCCTAACAGCGTTAGCCAGCCGAGTTCATCCCCATCAAGTCTTAACTCGGGCACACCCTGGCAAGTTGGTGTACCATAGTCAAATGGGGCAACAAACTCCTTGAGCGCGGGTCAGAGAGGCGAGAGCGATCCCATGGGCATACCTCTGGGATAAAGCGAGAGTTGGGAAGAAGAGCCTTGGGTGGGGTGAGGGGTGCAAAAGGGCAGCGCGAAGGCAAAGAAATGTTGACAAAGTGCGTCTATTGTGTGATATTGGACATTTGTGTGCAGAACGTTATCGTCAATCTTTGTTCCAGGAGGTCAATGTGAAGGAGTTTAGAATCGACCAAATCAGAAACGTGGGAGTGGTTGGCCATGGGGGTGTAGGCAAAACCTCCCTGGTGGAAGCCATGCTTTTTGACGCCAAGGTTACCAAGAGGCTGGGCAGTGTGGACGACGGAACCAGCTTATCAGATTACACCGATGATGAGATCGAAAGAAAGGTATCGATTGGTGCCTCCCTCCTTCATCTGGAGTGGAGAAACCACAAAGTGAACATTGTGGACATGCCCGGCTACCAGGACTTCATCGGGGAGGTGGTAGGAGGTTTAAGGGTTACGGAAACCGCCCTGATCCTGCTTTCCGCTCAGGCCGGCGTGGAGGTGGGAACCGAGCAGGTGTGGGGCATTGCCGACAAGTACAACCTGGCACGGATGTTCTTTGTAAACAAAATGGAAAAAGAGCACGCCGACTTCGAGAAGGTGCTTAGCCAGACCAAGGAAAGCTTTGGTCATAAGGTGGTTGCCATCCAGATCCCTATCGGGGAAGGACCCAATTTCAAAGGGGTGGTGGATTTAGTCAAGATGAAGGCTTTATATTTCGAAAAGAATGGAAAGTCGAAAGAGGATAAAATTCCCGACGAGCTGGAGGCAAAAGCCAAAGAGTACCAGGAGAAACTAATAGAAGCCGCAGCGGAGACCGATGATGCGCTCCTGGAGAAGTTTTTTGATAAGGGCGGACTGTCCGACGAGGAGACAAGGACCGGACTGCGTAAAGGAATTGCAGAAAGGTCGGTCTTTCCTCTTCTCTGCGGATCGGCGTTGGAGAACGCGGGAACAACCAGTCTTCTGGACTGTATAGCCTCATATCTCCCCTCACCCGCGGATTTCGGCCAGGTCGAGGCAAGGGTGCCAGGCACAGACAAAGAGAAGATGGCAAAGATAAGCCCAAATGGATCTTTATGTGCCTTTGCCTTCAAGACCGTGTCCGAGCCCCACGTGGGAGAGTTAACATTTCTGAAAGTCTATTCAGGAAAACTGCGATCAGGAACGGATGTGTATAATTCGACGCAAGAGGCTTCGGAGAGGATAGGACAGATTTACGCCTTGAACGGCAGGGAGAGAAAGGAGATCGGCATCGTCAGCGCGGGCGACCTGGCCGCCTTAGTCAAGTTAAAGAGCACAAAAACTGGGGATACCTTCTGTGACCAAAAAGATCAGCTGATATTGCCTCCAACCGAATTCCCCACGCCGGTGATCAACATGGGCATCAGACCCAAAAGCCGGGGAGACGAGGAGAAGATCGCCAACGGATTTGCCAAACTACATGACGAGGACCCTACCTTCATCATGGAGGTGGATGCTGACATAAGGCAAACCATAATCTACGGTCAGGGTGAGCTCCACCTGGACGTAATGGTGGACAGACTGAGAAGAAGGTTCGGCGTGGAAGCCGAGCTGCAGAAACCCCGTATACCCTACAGAGAGACGATTACAGCCAAAGCGGAAGCACAAGGGAAGTACAAGAGACAGTCGGGTGGGCGAGGGCAATATGGCGATGTCTGGCTCAAGCTGGAACCGCTGCCCCGCGGAGAAGGGTTTCAGTTCGTAAATGAGATAGTAGGGGGAGTTGTTCCGTCCAAGTATATACCTGCAGTGGAGAAAGGCGTGGTGGAAGCCATGAATGACGGATTCTTAGCAGGCTATAAGGTTGTAGACGCAATGGTCACGCTGTACGATGGTTCATTCCATGAGGTAGACTCATCAGACCTAGCCTTCAAGATCGCGGGCTCCATGGGTTTCAAAAATGCTGCTACAAAGGCAAAGCCAGTGATGCTGGAGCCGATCTATAACGTGGAGGTGATCGTTCCGGAGGACTTCATGGGCGACGTGATGGGCGACCTCTCCAGCCGACGCGGCAAGATCCTGGGAATGGAACAGGAGGCAAGCTTCCAGAAGATAAGGGCACAGGTCCCGCTGGCAGAATTGTATAAATACTCAACCTCTTTGCGGTCTTTAACCCAGGGAAGAGGGCTTCACACCCGGCAGTTTTCTCATTATGAAGAGACACCCAGAGACATTGCAGAAAAGCTTATCAAGGAAGCCCAGCAGGCAAAGGAGGCAGAGAAGTAATTATTCGTTTTCCCCTCTGTTTCCTCACTCGAAAAATCGGAGAGGATAACAAAGAGGTGAGGCTTGATAGCTGCGGACGACGGACGGTCGTCTGCGGACATGATTTTGACGCCGATGTAGCTCAACGGTAGAGCAACTGATTTGTAATCAGTTGGTTGGAGGTTCGATTCCTCTCATCGGCTGAATACGCAAAAAAGGTGGACGATCAGGTGACGTCCACCTTTTTCTATTGAATCTTCAAATTCGTAGAGCTGTCGTGCCGGCCCACTGGATCAAGCGCCGGACTCGCATTTCCATCGGATCGGCAGAACATGTGACCTTCTTCTCTATGCCGGGTCCGATGAATCGGGCGTCTGGCCAAGACTCCAGGCCAAGCTGGCGACCCCGCCCAGGGATCCCAGCAGAGTCCCGGTGATACTGATCCGGTTCAATATCTCCACACCAGCCGAAGGTGCCTCGGTTCTCCCCTGTGGGAGATATTCAGCAAGCTGTTGAATTATCCCCACACCTCTTGGCTATGGGTAGACCTCCCACTGGACCTAAAAGGAATTCCCAGCATGCTCTCAAGCCAAGCTAAGCCGTTAACCCTTTGATGGTTAGCGTTCTTCCCCGGCTGTGGCTGCCCGGTTGGCACAAAGGTTGCTGTGGTTATAGACAAATTCCAGACAAAACTCGGCGCGAAAGGGGGGCCGGTTTCGCCGTAAACATTTCTTAAGGTTTAAGATAAACTAACCGATAAGTGTTAGGAACGAGAGTGATTGGGGGACGAGCGGATAAAGCCATATCCTGATCTGCTCGTCCGCAAACACTTGCGAGAAACTGACGCGACCGCAAAAAGGGGGGAAACTCGCTTTCCTATTTGCCATTCAATCTCAAGCAGAAGCCATTGGAGATACAAGAGGAGTGTTGCTGCACTCCTCCGGATCGGCCCAGACACTCATCCCGTGTTTGGACTGACCTGAAGTTGCAAAGCAGGGGCATAAGGGAGCCGACTAACCTTAGAGCAGAACGAAAGGGGGTGAACAGGAATGAAGGCAATGCGCAAGCTCTTTTCGAGCCAGGCCGGTTTTACCTTAGTCGAGCTGGCTATCGGACTGGTGATCATCGGTCTTTTGATCGGAGCCATTCTGGGAGGCGCCCAGATGATCAAGAACGCCAAGATCAAAAGGCAGGTGTCGGACCTCCGCGGTCTTTACGGAGCAGTATACACTTACTTCGACAGATACCTGCAGCTGCCGGGCGACAATGACGCTGATGGTTATTTCGATGCCGACTCTGCGGTGTGGGCTGACATAGAGAACGATGAGTTAGCTTACGAGAACAAGCGGAGTCCTTTTGGAGCCAAGTACTTTTTTGGTGCCGACACCTTAGGCACTCCGGTTGCCTACAGGAATGGAAACTACATCAGGGTCAGTTTGCCACCGGATGTGGCGGAAAACGTCGATAAGCAGCTTGACGACGGGGTAGACAGCACCGGCTTTATCACAGCAGCTTCGCCTTACACCGGTACAGCGAAGATCAATGTCTATTACTTCGTGGACTAAGGGATAACAATCGGTGGGGAGGGGGGACTGGTGAAAACAGTCTCCCCTCCCCACCGAGTTCCCTTTTGCAGATCCTCCGATTTGTTTTCTCAGCAGGAGCAAGTTAGGATAACGCCGGTTAGGGTATCCTTCTCTGGAGATTCTGCTTGTGAGTTTTAGGGCACCGCTTTCACATAGAAGAATAGATGAAACTCTCATTTTATCGGATGGATGAGAAAAGATCAGGCCAGGGATTCACCCTTCTGGAGTTGGCCATTACCATGGCCATAATTGGCCTGCTCATGGTTTCAGGGGTGGGCCTTTATGCCGCATTGGCCAAGAGGCAAAGGGAGGTTAAGACCAGGGAGGAAATGGAGGGCATCAGACAAGCGATTCTGGGCTACTATGAGAACTGCCTGGTGCTGCCATCTCCCGATTCCGGGTATCTTGTTCCCATTGAGGACCTTGAGCTTTCTCCCAACGCGCAGACCGACGAGCTCTATACCGGAAAATACTATGCTTATGTGACCACCAACGACGGATCGCCTTTTCCCGACCTGAAAGTGGACGGACAGTCCATAGGCAGTACGGCTATGGTTTTGATATCCAGCGGCACAAACTTGAAGTTCGACGAAAGTAATAACGACCTGACCGACGGCCAATACAGCCAGGACGGGACTACTGATGATTTCGATGACATACTCCTGTATCTTTCAGCCAACGAACTGTCATCATCAACCGCCTGGAAAAGGGAGATAGAAGAGGAGGTGGCGGTTCTGAATAAGGCCGCAACAATCCTGGCTGAAAACGATGACGACGGAGACGGGTTCGTAGACGAGGATTCCACCGACGCGCCGGGCAATTCCGATAGCATGACCGACTGGAATTTGGTGACCGGAACACAGTCTCTGGTCAATGCAGGGCTTTTGTGGAATCCAGACCATCTGGTGGACCCGTGGGGCACCGAGTACTGCTGGAATTCGTTTGGTTATGAATTTTACTCTGCCGGTCCCAACAAAACCGATGAGGGCTGTGGCGGTGACGATATATGTCCTTAAGCGGAGCGGAAGCAAATGATCCTGTGCGTGGACTTTGCAGGTCGAAAAGTCAACATAATGTGCTTGGAGAACAGAAAGGGGCCAGCCAGATCCTCCAAAGGCGGACGGAACCCCGAACTTCGGGTGACGGAATCGCTTGAACTTAACGTTTCCGATGCCCCAGACTATCTCCGAAGCAAATCCGGAATGATCGAGAGCACAAGGGTCTCGGCACCTTTAGAAAAAACGTTCCACAAGATTCTCACTCTGCCCGATTTGAAGCCAAAGATGCTCAAATCGGCCGTCGAAGCGGAGGTGACAAAGGCCTTCGGAAACGAGTATCAATTTCGCTACCAAAACCTTGGGGAGGTGCTCGGTCCAGGCAACCAGGTAAACAGAAAGATAATGGCCGCGGGAACGAACAAGGAGACCCTGGAAGAACTCTCACAGATTTTTTCCCGATCGCCAGTCAGACCCAGAATGTATACAACCTATCCTACCGCCGTGCGGGCGCTACTGAGGAAGCTGGGAATCCTGGGCGAAGAGCCCATAGCCTTTATGGAGCTCAGTCGTCCGACAAACCGGATCGTCATCTTCAAAGGGAATGAGGTGCGACTAACCCGAGAGGTCAGCTCAGCGGAAGACGCTAAGGACCCTGGCCGCTCGGGCCTGGCAAAGGACGTTTTCCGGACCGTTCTTTTCTATAACGAGACCTACCCGGACGAGAGAGTGGGCAAACTTGTATTTGCGGGAAACTCCAACACCTCGGAGATGCGGCACAGTTTAAGCCAGAAGATCGGAGCAGAGCTTATTCCCTTTGTGCCTGAGACCCTTCTCTGGGGAAGCGAACAGATGCACCACCTCCATCCGGGATGTCTGGGGTTGGCTCTGCTGAACTCTGGTTCGCGCAGCTTTGGGTTCGTGCCCATCTCGGTGCAGGAAAAAAACAAGCTCAGAAAGATATTGGTCTTATCCTCCTCCGTGTGCCTTGCCGTTCTTCTGACATTTGCCGTGATCATCTCTCGATTCTCTTTCGATCTGAGCAACCTGAATGCTTTTCATGGGGGGATAAAGGGCGAAATCAAGATGAAAGAGGACAGGTTAAAGGAGATGCCACTGGAATTTATTGACCAAACCATAGAAAGCTCTCAGCCGCCCTGGTCTGACATTCTCCTGGAAGTGGCAGCGGTGGTGCCAGAGGGAGTGGCTCTTAAGACCTTCACCCTGAAAAACGCAAAAAGAATATGGCGAGGGGAAATCACCGCCGTCGCAAATGGATCAGACGAGATTAACTCGCTGCTCCAAGTAGAAGAGACGCAAAATAATTTCGTGAAGTCACCCTTATTCAAAGGGGTTAGGTTGACCAACAGAGAATTACAGGGCAAGCAAGCCTCATTTAAGATAACCTATCAGTTGGATATCTAAGATGGGCAGAGAAAAGATCATCATCATCGGTTTCGGTTGTCTGATTTTCTTGATTGCGTTCTTTGGGCTAAAAAGAATCAAATCACTTAACCGGCAGATCAGAGAACAGAAGGAAAACGTGGCCAAATCAAGCCAGCGGTTGGATTACGTCAAAAACCTGGGCGAGTCCTTGGAATTGAGAAGGATGAGCGGCAAGGTACTGTTCGAAATTCCTCGAGCACAGGATCCTATTGCAAACAAAATTCTGATGGAAAAGTTCATCAAGTCTCTCTTGTCGCGATTGGGGCTCGAGGCCGAGGTGAAAATCGAGAATGAACGCAAAAGCAGGGATTTCCCCGATGTGATCACGGTAAACGAGGTGCCTTTGAAGATCGGCATAAAGAATTACTCCTCCTATCACCAAGTGATAAAGATGTTAAAGGAATTCGGGAATTTGCCCTTTGTGGTGGAAATACTGACCATCGGGGGCACGGATGTGGCTGTCCCTGGTAATTTGAGGGTTCAGCTCAAATACTATGTCTTGCCCAGAGGCTCCTAAAATGGAATTTCTTCAAAGCCCCAAATCCAAGAAGCTGGTCCTCCTGGGGGCGGGACTGGTGGTGGTGATTCTGGTCGGATTCTTCCTTTTGAAGTTCATGACCTCAGGAGGAGCCGATGTGGTCCCGGAGAAACCCCGGTCCACCCAGCGGAGCGTAAAGAAGATCTCTAAACCTAAAGCGGAGGAGCCGAAGAAGTCTCCCCTTTATGAGGCTATGAAAGCCCTTAAGGATCCGTTCCGGGCTGAGGACCCCAGAGCTGCAGAATTGCAGGATAAGCTCAGCCTGACTCAAAAAGAAGTGGAATACTTAAGGGCAATCTTGGAGGAAAAAAAACTCCGGCACGAGATAAAGGTAATAGAGAGGTCCATAGCCGAAGCTGACCGGGCAAGCTCACCCTGCGAACAGGCAGCCGCGTCATCCTCCCAAGCAGGAAAAGCAGAGGCCAGCTCCAAAAAGCAACGGGTGCTGGTCAAGGCAATACTGATCACTGATGAAGAGAAAAGTGCTCTGTTGGTCTCCGGGAGCAAGAAGACTTGGGTTCACGAAGGAGAGAATTTCGACGGTTGGGACATAAAAGAGATCAGAAGGGAAAGTGTCGTCCTCTCCAAGGAGGGGAAGACAATCGTTTTCTTTTATGATCGTCCCGGCATTTTTCGGGAAGGAGAATCATGAGAAGGTTCGGTTCCACCAGGGGGGTGCTTGCACTGCTTTCTGTATTGCTTTTTCTTTGCGGCTGCGCGTCAAATCTATCCCAGCAGGACGTGACCAAGGCCATATCGCAGACCGAAGAGGACCACGACACTCCGCCGCCGCTGCCTCCCGAGTTAGGCCTGTCTCCCCTGCTCGATCTTCCGCCGGAGAAGGAAAAACTCTTTTCCTTCTCCGCCATAGAGGTCGCTCTGGAGGATGTGCTGCTTCCTTTATCAAAAGAGGCCGGGCTTAATATCATGTGGGATAAGGATGTTGATCCAAAGGCCCGCCTCAGCGTGAGTTTCGAAGATCTGACGCTGCTGGAAGCTTTAGAAGCCATATTTGCCCGGACCGAATACATGTATTGCATAAACAGTCCTACACTTCAGGTCAAACTTGTAGATACCCGCACGTTTGAGTTAGGGCATGTTCCGACTAAGACCCAATCTCGGATGCAGGTGGGAGGGGACGTGCTGGGATCCATTCCCAATGTGGGAGGGGTGAGCGGTCAGTTCCAAATCACCGGGTCGACCGACGATGAGGCGCTTGATCTCTGGAAGCAGGTGAAGGAAGGGCTGGAGAACATAGTCTCACCAGAAGGGAAATTCTTTGTAAACAAGCTTGCCGGAATGGTGACGGTGACCGACCGAAAGAGAAACCTTAAGCTGGCAGAAGAGTTTATCCAAAAGTTGAGAGCTACTTTGGAAAGACAGGTGCTGATTGAAGCCGAGGTAGTTGAAGTCACTCTGGAGCAAGCCCAAAGTTGGGGGGTGGATTGGTCGGCGATTCACTCCTTCTTGGTGGATAACAAGACCATAGAACTGACAGGTACTCAGACGTTAGGCCTGCCTGGCTCCGTGGTAGAATTGACCGCCTCCCGGCATGATGCTGCCGTTATTCTGGACATCCTGGGTCAGTTCGGTGAGGTTCACGTGCTGTCCAAACCCAGAATCAACGTGATGAACGGTCAGACTGCAATGATCAACGTGGGGCGGGTGATAAGCTACTGGGAGTTGACCGGACTTTCCGCCGGAGCAGAGGTGGGGCAGCCAATTGTCTTTCCCGAGCAGAAGACGGTGCTTCTGGGCCTGACCATGGGCGTGACCCCTTATATCTCAGCAGACGGTTACGTTACCCTGCAGGTGGTTCCAATTGTGAGCGATGCCAGCACCTTCTCCGAGTTTCAATTTGAGAGTCAAATGCTCAAAGCTCCCAACATAGACATCCGCGAGACCAGCACTCAGGTGCGGATAAAAAATGGCGAGACCGTGGTAATCGGCGGTCTTATCACCTCCAGGAAAACGGACACAGAACACAAAGTGCCCTTGCTGGGCGATCTCCCCCTGTTGGGCTACTTCTTTAAGCGAAAGGAAAAGACCGAGCAAAGAGCAGAGCTGGTGATCCTTCTAACTCCCCGAATTGCACGGATGGACAGAGAGGAAGGCTGAAATGAGATTGATATTCAAGTCCTCCAGAGACAAAGACGACGTGATTCAATTGCCTTCCGACCGCAGAGTGGTGTCTTCATTCCCGGACCGGGAAGGAAGGCGGTCTCTTTTGCGGGTTGACCTTCCGGACTCCTATAAGGACTTCTTCAAGTTCAAAGAATCGCCCTTCTGCATTACGCCTGACCCGAAGTTCTTCTTCTTTTCCCGTTCGGCATCTGAAGGGTTAAACCATCTGCGTTATGGCATCTACGAGGGGTTGGGGTTCACCATGATAACCGGGGAGCCCGGAACGGGCAAGACCGTCCTTTCGCGATACTTCTCCAGCAAGGCAGGAGACGATTTGCAGATAACGCGAATATCCGATCCCCATCTGTCCAACAAAGAGCTTCGGCTGGCAGTTCTCGAAAACCTCGGTGGATCAAGATACCTGCAGGAGGATCTGAGTGAAAGACAATTGACCCGACTGCTTCACGACCTTCTTATCTGGGCCAACCGCCAGTCAAAGAGGGTAGTCATATTCTTGGACGAGGCCCAGGGGCTGGGCTTCGAGTTGTTAGAGGGCCTAAGGCTTCTTTCCAATCTGGAAACGGAGAGCAAGAAACTGACTCAGATTGTTCTTTTCGGTCAGACCGAGTTAGAGGAGATGCTGCGGGAGAAAAGACTGAGACAGCTTGATCAGCGTATCCTGGTAAGGTATCGTCTGCTTCCGCTGGAGCCAGATGAGATCCAGCCTTATATCCAACATCAACTTGCCGTAGCCAAGGCGGACAGGTACGTGGAGTTTGCCGACGAAGCAGTCACCAAAATCTACCAGATCTCCAGAGGATTGCCCCGGATGGTGAATGTTCTTTGCGAGCGTGCCATGATGTCAACCTTCGTTCAGAATAGCAGGAAGATCACGGTACAGAGTGTATTGGAGGGTTGGGAAAGTTTGAATGGGATAGGGATACTGGAAGCAAGAAATTTTTAAGGAGGAACGGACAGCAGCCATTCAGGGGGCAAAGGTGGGGCTAATAACAAAAGCCATAGACAAGGTGGACAAGGATCAAAGTCCACCTGCTCAGGAAGAGACGGCATCTCCACCCAAAAGAAAACGCAAAATTCTGCTGGCAGCTGTGACGCTCCTTTTGGCTGGCACGTGTTTGGGTTTGGGCTATCTGTTCTTACTTCAACGGACGGCGGAGGTTCCGCCCAGGGTCGCCCGTCGCTCCATGAGCGTCAAAAAGAGCCCGCCGAAGCGCGCGCCAAAACAGGCCGAGGTGAAGGGGACCGCAGGCCTGAAAGGCCGGGAGATGATAGAGGAGAAGACTGCTTCTGAAGAGACACCGAAGGAAACACTTCCCCAAAAGCACCCAGACAAAGAGAGTGCTACAGCCGGAAAGGAGATGAAGCCAGCAGCGCCTGAGGAGGAATCGTCCGGCCGGACCGCTCTCGACCGGACTTCGGGGGTGCAGAGTGTGCCGGAACCTACGAAATCGTCGATTGAAATCATCCAAGAAGAGCCAGAGCAAGAGCCGGAGATTGCAGAATCCCCGGTTGACAAGCTTGAGGAACCAGAGGACCCCTCAGCTGCGGAAAAAGAGGAAAACATCCCCGCAGGTGTCGCAGCATCGGACGACATAGAGGAGACTCCCGGCGAGCTGTCTGGTAAAGCGGTTCCCGCCCTCCCCGAGCAAATCCCTTCGGAAGAAGTGTCTCCGTCATATCTCGAAGAACCAGAAAGGGAGTGGACGCAGAAGCAGCTGGCTGTAACCGAAAGATCTGACTCCAGAGCGAAAAGATACTACAAGAAGGGAGTATCTTATCACCAACAGGGAGAACTCAATCGAGCTATCGATTCATACAGGGAGGCACTGGTTTGTGATCCCGATCATCTGCCGGCTCACAAGAATCTGGCTACAGCTTACCTGCAGACAGGTAGGTTTTGGGAAGCCGAGCAGGAGTTGGTCTATCTCTACGCGTTAAGGCCAAGGGATCCCAGGACACTTTTCAACTTCGGATTGCTTCTATACCGGATCGGTGAGCACGTTTCGGCTGAGATTAAGCTGAGAAGGCTTTTGGAGTTGGAGCCCCTTCACTTGGAGGCTAACCTTCTTCTGGGCAGCATCTATGAGAAAAAAGGAGACACAGACCAAGCGCTTGAGTTTTGCATAAGAGCCTATCAGATCAATTCGGCCGATCCGCGTGTCCTTTATCGGTTAGGAAGAGCCTGGGACATGGCGGGCGAACCGGCAAAGGCGGTAAAATACTACCAGTTATTTATCAAAACTCATTCGCCCAAGGAAGACGAACTGGAACCAGCGGTGCGTGATAGATTGAAGTATCTGATCAACAGAAAGGAGTAGAGATGCCTGAGTCATTGGGAGATATGCTACTGGAGAGCGGGAGAATAACCAAGAGCCAGTTTGAATTGGCCCAGATAGAGAAGAACCGCACCGGTGCCAAGTTTGGGGAGATATTGGAGAGGCTGGGCTTTGTAAGTCACGAAGAAGTGCTTGAGCTGGTGGGGCAGCAGTGGGAAGCGCCTTACCTGGACTTCTCCCACACGCCGGTGGATCCCGAAGTAGTCAAGCTGATCCCGGAAGAGATTGCCAGATCGTCAAAGCTGATACCGGTGGAGATAAAAGAGGGGGGTATATTGACGGTTGCCATGGCTAATCCCAATGATATCAACGCAATAGACCGGCTGGGGGAGCTCACCAAGCTGACCATTGAGCCCAGAATAGCTGATGAGGATACCATCTTAAGCTACATAGATGAGCTCTATGGGATGACCATTTCCCCGGAGAAGGTATTGGAAGAGAGCTTGAACCAAGCATTGAGCCTGGACCAAGTGGAAGAGGAGACTCCTCCTTTGATCAGACTGGTCGACTCCTTGATTGCTCGGGGGATAAAGGAAAGGGCCACGGACATTCACGTAGAGGTCGACGAAAGCGTGGGGCGTGTGCGGTACAGGATAGACGGCGTGCTTCAGACCGCCTTTATCCTCTCCAAGAAAATCTATCGCCCCGTGGTAAGCAGGATAAAGATCATGGCGAGTCTGGACATAACCGAGAGCAGGATCCCGCAGGATGGAAGTCTCCGCTTCACCTACAATACTCAGGAGATCGATGTCCGGGTATCCACCATGCCCGTCTTTTACGGTGAGAGCGTGGTCCTGAGGATACTGCAGAAGCCCAAGTTTCTCATGAGCTTAGCCGACCTCGGCTACTGGGGTGAGAATCTGGAGAGGTTCAAGAAACTGGTGCAGAAGCCCTACGGCATGATTGTGATCACCGGTCCCACCGGCTCAGGTAAGTCCACCACTCTTTACGCAGCGCTCACCACCATGAACAGCTTGGAGAAGAACGTAATCACGCTGGAAGATCCGGTGGAGTATCAGCTTCCCATGAGCAAGCAGTCTCCCATTCACGAGAAGGCGGGGTATACCTTTGCCAAAGGACTGCGCTCCATCCTCCGTCACGACCCGGATATAATTCTCCTGGGAGAGATGAGGGATGAGGAGACCGCGGAGATGGCGTTTCGAGCATCCATGACCGGTCATTTGGTCTTCACCACGCTGCACGCCAATAGCGCGGCTGCCGCTGTGGCGCGCCTTCTGGATATGAATGTGGAGCCTTTTGTGGTATCCACCTCCTTGCTGGCGGTAATAGCTCAGCGACTGGCTCGAAGGATTTGCGTCAAGTGCAAGGAAAGTTATGCCCCGTCTGACGAGGAGCTCAACTGTTATCCGCAGCTTAGAGGCAGGAAAGACATCACTCTCTATCGGGGGAAGGGGTGCGAAAGATGCAAGCATACCGGCTATCGGGGAAGAATAGGAATATTTGAGGTGCTGGAAGCAAACGAAGAGATAAATCAACTGATCCTTAACAAAGTCCTTTCCTCCGAGCTGGAAAAGGCCGCCAACATGAAGAGCATGTTAGATGACGGAATAGAGAAGGTATTGAAAGGGATAACCACTTTGGACGAAATTCGAAGGGTCATCGGATAATGCCCCAGTACAGCTATCAGGCAGTAGACAGCAAGAACAAACGGGTAAGGGGTGTTCTTCCCGCCTCAGGTCTGGAGGATGCAGAAGCTCAACTGCGGGAGATGGGCCTCTACCCCATCTCGGTGCAGACCAAGGCCGTGCGCCAGAGTCGTGGCTTCGGGTCCCGAAGGATCAACACAAAAGACGTCCTCTCCTTCACCATTCAGCTCCATCTGATGTTTACTGCAGGGCTGCCTCTTTTAAAAGCTCTGGAGAACATTGCTGAACAGGAGAAAAACCCCGCATTCCAGGAAGTGATCACAGACGTGTGTAAGAAGATAGAAACCACAGGTAGTTTCTCTGAAGCCATTGCCGCTCACCCCAAGGTATTTCCTCCCTTTTATCTGGGGGCAATAAGAGCGGGCGAATCCGGAGGTACTCTTCCCGAGATCCTGGAAGAGCTGGCCGGCTCTCTGGAAAAGCAGGATGAACTGCAGGCGGAACTCAAACAGGCTTTGATGTATCCTGTCATGATCATGTGCGTGATGTCGGCGGTCACGGGCTTTTATGCCTTTTATCTAATGCCCAAGATGATGCAATTGGTCGAGGAACTGGGGGCCCCCATTCCCTTTTATACCAGAGCCATACAGTTTATCATCAACAGCATTATGGGCCTGTGGTTGCCCATTATAGTTCTCTTCATCCTGGGGATCGTCGGCTTCCTCGCGTACCGAAAGACCGAAGGTGGAGCTTACACCTTAAGCTACCTGAAGATGAAGTTTCCTCTCTTTGGGTTGGTTATTCAGAAGAGCGTTCTGTGTACCTTCTCCCATTATCTGTCACTTCTGCTCCGCTCCGGCTTTGGGCTGCTTCCCTCTCTGGATCTGGTCAAGGGAACCATCGGAAATAAGAGTATTGTGAGATCTATAGAGATCATTGAAGAAAGGATTAAACGAGGTGAGTCCTTTGCTGACTCCATGAAGGGTCTGCCATTCCCCGGCTTCATGATCACCATGATTGCACTGGGGGAACAGACCGGCAAGGTGGCAGAACAGCTGGCCATGATTAACGCATACTTCGAGAAAGACGTGCAGAGAACCACCAAGAAGGTGCTAACGGTGATGGAACCCCTGATCCTGGTCACATTCGGCGGAATTTCGGCTGTAATACTCCTCTCCACATTCTTCCCACTTTATAATGCCATGGGGCAGGTGAAATAAGGATCCCTTTTAGGTTTACCTGCCCGCCGAACCTTAGAGGTCTTATCTGCCCTGATTAAGATTCGCACAAAACTCGCGATGAAATGTTTCTCGCTTTTGGACGGATTAGATTAAGCAGAGACAGGTAGTCGCGGTGGCGGAGGGGGCTGCAGTCTTAGACTTCGGTTCGGGGTTGAACCTTCTCCGGATCGGCTATATCTCCCAGCTGACGTGGCACGTCAGGACTCTCTTTTGCCTCTCCGTTTATGAGATAATGTCTTAAACACCTTACCATCAGAAAGACAGAGAAGCCCACAGCCGCACCCGCCAAGAAAGCTCCAAAGGTAAACTTCCCCAGCCACACCAGCCAGACGATTAGTGTAAGCGTCAAGCAAACTGCAACAACTCTCAGCACGCGGGCAAAGACCAGACGGATAAAAGCGCTAAATCCTAAATGTCCTTTTACCAATCCTTCCAGTATCTCTTGTCTCACGGTCTTCCTCTCGTTTCAGCGGACACATATTCGCAAAGATCGAAGATCATGTAGGCGGCATAGAAAAACATGACTACGATGTATGAGTGAATGGAAAATATTTTGGCCACTCCGCTTTCCGGACCGACAGAGAATCTAATCCCCAGGAGGAGCAGACTTAAACCCGCCCAGGAGACCAGCATCACCAGAGTGTTCAGCACGAAAATCAAGAGCAATTTTTTTATCGTGTCCATGTCGATCTATTTGGTTCAGAGGCCTTGCGGCGATTCCAAAAGACTTACTCTTAATCTTTCTTCCTTGCTCAAAGATACGCCCTGTAAACAGAACAGTTACACAGAAAAAAGATAGAAAAGAAACACAGCGACCCAGCCTAGCCGGAGGTCGAGTTCCTGATACTGCCGGGAATCGCGGTTAATCTTTCTTGCCACCAGAGCAATTGTGTCTCTGCTTACAGTATCGGCCTGCGATAACGCGTTGGCAAGCCAAATCGCAAGTTTTTTGGTAAACTAGCAAAGTTAACCGTGGAGGGGAAATAAGAATGCAAATAGGTATGCTATCCAGAAGGATGCTGAAACGTTTATTTAGTGGGCCCAGCAGGACTCGAACCTGCGACCCACTGATTATGAGTCAGTTGCTCTAACCAACTGAGCTATGGGCCCTGCATGAGAACCAATTATATATTACGTCACAAACTTCTTCAAGTCAACATTTTTTTCTGTAAGGTATTTCGGAGGAGAACCACCACTTCCTTGCTTGCCCTTCAGTTTTGTTGTAGAAAAATTTTTTCGGATTTACATCCTTTTGTTATCAACGCAAACAGATTTTAGTTGACAAATCCTGAGTTGAAATTCATATTGAAAAATATGAAGAAGCGGAAAACAAAACCTACCTTAGACAAAGTCGAGGAGAGCGTCCAAACCCTCAGACTGAGTGGCTCGAGGAATCTCAAGTCCATCTTCAGAGAACTTTCCAGTCTCAAAGAGAGTTTTCTTAACCTCAGTTCCGCAAGTCCTGTCGACAAATCGAAAGAGGTAATTGAGGCAGCCTCATCATCTCTGGACAACATTGAGAGGAAAGCTTCCACCCTGGAGAACTCTCTTAGCGACAACATCCAGAGGCTCAACTCCGAATATGAGCGACGTAAATCCGAGTCCAAGGAGTTGGAAGACGAAAGAAGAACCTTCAAAACCTTGTATGAGCTTTCCGACATCATCTATTCTGAAAGGGATGTGAATGCGCTGTTGGAAGAGGTGGTGGATTCGATAATAGAGATTACCTCCTGTGAGCGCTGCTTCCTGAAAATATTTGATGAGGGCAAAAACGTAAAGCTTTCTATTGCCAAGGACACCGACAAAAAGGAAATCGACGAAGACAGCGAGAACATAAACGAGAAGATAACCGAAGCGGCAGCGGAGAGTGGCAATGGAATATGTATTACTCAACTCTTAGCTTCAGAAGTCGATGAAGAAAAAGAAGGTGGTCCTTTTGAGACGATCTCCATATTGTGCGTCCCCTTGAAGTCGAAGGACAAGGTTCTGGGCATCATCTACCTGGATGACGCCAAGACCGACTCTTACTTCACCCCGGACGATGCTCTGCTTTTGACGTCGTTGGGTGAGAGAGTGGGAGTAGCTTTGGAGAATAATTTCCTTTTCACCGAACTCAAAGAATCTCAGGAGAAGCTTCTGCAGGACCTGCGGGGAAGATTCAACTTCGATGAGATTTTGGGAAACAGCCCTCAGATGGTAGAGGTCTTAAAAACTGTAGCGGACGTGGCGGATACCGATGCTACTGTCTTGATTGAAGGCGAATCTGGAACCGGCAAAGAGCTTTTGGCCCGGGCAATCCACTTCAACAGCGGTCGTTCCAAAAAGCCGTTTGTTCCCATCAACTGTGCTGCCATCCCCGAGACCCTTCTGGAAAGCGAGCTTTTCGGATACGAAAAAGGCGCCTTCACCGGAGCGGAGCAGAGAAAGCAGGGGAAGTTTGAGAAAGCAAACGGTGGAACCATCTTCTTGGATGAGATCGGCGAGATGAGCCCGCTTTTGCAGGTGAAGATCTTGAGATTTCTCCAGTCGCGCCAGTTCGAGCCGTTAGGTTCTAACAGAATAAAAAAGTCCGATGTCCGCATCATCGCCGCCACCAACAAAGACCTTCTCTCACAGGTCAAGGAAAATGAATTCAGAGAGGATTTGTTTTATCGAATAAACGTGATCAACATAAAGCTTCCACCTTTGAGGGAAAGAAAGTTGGACATCGCACCCTTGGCAGAGTCTTTCGCCATCAAGTTCGGGAAGAAGAACGGAAAGAAGATCAAGGGGGTTGATCCCGAAGCTTTGAATGTCCTGAGTCGTTATAGTTTTCCCGGCAATATAAGGGAGCTGGAGAATATTATCGAAAGATCCGTGATCTTAGCACAGAACGACTGGATCACCAGAGAGGATCTTCCCAAAACCCTGTTCGAGGAGAATGATTTCGACTACAAGATCAAAATCCCTCAGAATTACGGTGAGCTGAAGGCTCTAAAAAAGAAAGCCATCGAGGAGATAGAGAAATCTTTCTTGAATCACATACTGACAATGAGCAACAACGTTGTCTCCAAAGCTGCAGAAGAAGCCAGAATGCACCGGGTGGAGCTGCACCGATTGATCAACAAATACAAAGAAGATTTCAAAGAATCGAGAAAAGCTAAATCCGAAGTTTCCCACCAGTAAACCATCTAATTCCTGTTCTGTCGGATCTCGCCCGCTCTGGCGGGCGTGACCCAACAGCCGATTAATTCCGAGTCAGGTCACTCTTGCGGCAAGACATAAGCAAGACCTGAAACAACCTCCGTATCGTCATCGCGGGAAGTCCCGTCAGAGGCGGGACGAGGGGGCGATCTGTGTCCAAATGAACGATAGGCTGTCAAGGGATTGCCACGCTCGCTGCGGGCTGGTCTTACGCGTTTTTTCGAGTCTTGTCCTACGCGTGTGATCTAACATAGTGGTCCATCACTATTCCCAGAAAATACTCTGCCCCGTGCAACCGAGCTTTGCTCTTCTCCGTTACTTAACTTAGAGACATCCAACCTCTAAAAGGAGGAATAATGAAACAGGAATTCAAGGAAAATCTGTTGAGTCCGCTGCCAGTGGTTTTGGTTGGAGCGATGGTGAACGGCCGTCCAAACTACCTTGTGATCGGATACATCTGTCCTTTTAACTTCGGAAAACATATTTTCTTCAGCTTGTACAAGAAGCGGTATACAAGTCTTGGAATTCATGAGAGCAAGACCTTCAGCGTAAACATCCCTTCGGTGGATCTGTTGGCTGAAACGAACATCTGTGGAAGCAAGTCCGGTCGAGATGTCGACAAGGCAAAGCTCTTCGACAACTTTCACGGCGAGCTGAAAACCGCACCGATGATTCGCCAATGTCCGATAAACATCGAGTGTGAAGTTGCCCAGATCGTCGACTATGATCCCAACGAAGGGATAATTGGCAGAGTAGTCAAATCATATGCAAACCCGGAATGCTTCACAGATGGCAAGCTGGACTGGAGGAAAGTTCATCCCATTATCTGGGCTACCGGCGGTGATTTCAACTACTACCGACTTGGGGAACGGATCAGCTAGGAGGAGTCGGAGCGTAGGTCTTGAGTTCTGTCGGGTCACACTCACCGCAAGGCCCGACACAAACTTCAAATGGTCATCGCGAGGAGCCCCGGCAGAGGCGGGGCTACCCAGCGATCTGCTTCTAAGTAAGCGATTGCTTGGCGAGAGATTGCCGCGCTCCCTGCGGTCGCTCGCAATGACTGCCTTGCGCATTGGCTTCTCCTCAACTTTTTTCTTGCATTTACCCGTCAAGGTTCGATATTAGTATTGGGCCGCTGGGCGGCCTGTCGACCGTCCACTGTCCACCACTAAGGCATCGCGATGGTGGTTGGAGTCGGCGCTGAGTGGTGTTAGCTGCGGACAGTCGACGGTGGACGCATTCTGCGGAGGGTTAGTCCTAACTGGTAAGGCAGTGGACTTGAAATCCACCGGCCGCAAGGCCTTGCGGGTTCGAATCCTGCACCCTCCGCCATTTCTTATCCGGATCAAGCTGCTGTTTCGAAAAGCAAGACCACATTAAGCTCAAACTTTGAATGCCCAAACAAAAGGAGACACAGGTGCAAGTTTTAGTGATGTACTATTCGAGAACCGGAAATACGAAAAAGCTAGCTGAGGAGATAGCCAAGGGCGTGCGGCAGGTTGAAGGTGTTGATTGTCTGGTGAAGTCGGTCTCCGAAGTGACAGAAGACGATTTCGTCAAATCCGATGGAATAATAGCCGGCTCGCCCGTGTATTTCGGAACCATGGCCCATCCCATGAAAGAGGTTCTGGACAAGTTTGTTGGCATACGCGGTGAGATGGAAGACAAAGTGGGTGCGGCCTTTGCAACCTCCGCAGATCCGTCCGGCGGAAAGGAAACCACCATCTTTTCCATCTTTCAGGCCATGCTGATTTACGGTATGGTCATCGTGGGAGACCCTTTGAATGCCACCGGTCACTATGGCGTTTCATGTGTCGGTGCACCTGACAGGCAGACTGCCTCCAATGCCGCAAAGCTAGGAAAGAGGGTGGCGACATTGGTCAAGAAATTGAGGAGTTAGGCAGCGACGAATGAGAAAGGTTGCGTCTATCCCTGAAGGTTACCTTCCGTGAAAACGAAAGGGGAGGACTGGTTGTCGTCCCCTGCGGACCCACATCATCTCATTATGGTCGAGGCAGGATTACCCTAAGCGGCGCCTGTTTTGTAAAGATTCTGGATGTATGCGATGTCGATCTTCTGGAACAAGCGAATGGGCGGAAAGGGTGAATACAGCACGTCGATGTTATTCTGCTGATGTCGGAATACCCGGCGAAGATCGGCAATGGAGCAATCGTCGATACTTTTGCCCAGATCGATCATCAACAACAATGGGATTCCCGCCTTGGGCATGCCGTCGAAATAGACCTCTCCCGCAGGCTGGGAGGGTGCGTAGATTACGAAGTCCGACTTCACCGGCTCCTTTTTGATGGATCCCTCCGACCTGGTCTCCACATCGTAATAGCAGCGCTGACACAAGACGTCACGCAGGTTGCCGATCCGCTCAGTGGGCTCATCCTGGAAGATCAAACAGAGCTTTTTTACGCGCACCGTGTTGCGGTAAGTGTCCCGGAAGGTCAAAGGATGAGCACGGCATTCCTCTCGTATTGCGGTTTTCTGCTTCTCGCAGACTTCCTCCAGCCCTCGGTTGAACAGGCTGGTTCTCTCACATAAATCCTTACACTCAGCTTCCTTTAATGCAGCCACCATTTGTGAGAGCTTTTGCCGCTCGTCAGGAGGCAGGGCTTCCATCTCCGAGAGGACATTCAGCATTCTTGATAAGCAGTCCAAGTGAGAGTCAAACTCTTCTTTGACCTTCGCAGGCATTTCCGGCAAAGCGCCCTCTCCGGTGACACCCTGAACACTTGCAAAAATCGTAGGCAGCGGACGAAGCAGCTGAAATGGCACCACCGACGCCCTCAAGGTGAACATAATTGGCTGAAACATCTTTGCCTCCTGGTTTTAACATCCTGGCAGACCAGAACCGAAACGAAGTCAGGTTCCGCTCGGGTCTCGCCAGGTGTATAAAGGAAAGTTCCCTTATGGAAGAGAACTCGACTTTTAGCGACCTTGCTTCTTTTCTCCAATTATAAAATATCGGTTGACAACCATGAAGAAAAGTATTATTTTGAAACGAGATAGTATATATGTTCATATATCGTCCCGGTCGTTCATATATAGCGTTTGTATCTTAGAGGGTACGACTGATACCCGGGTAGGTGCAAATCTTTACGTTGATGGAGGCAATATGGAACTACAGGCTTTACGGGGCTTTTACTGGGCTGGCGCCCACGGTAGTTTTTCAAAAGCAGGCAAGATATTGAACGTAGGGCAGTCGGCGGTGAGTCATCAGGTCAAGGCTCTGGAGGAGGAGCTCAGAGTGAAGCTTTACGAAAGGGCGGGTCGCGGCATCCACCTGACCGCGGCGGGCAAAGTCCTTATGGCTTATGCGGATATCATCCTGCAGACCCTGGATAACATAGAAACCCACTTCGCAGAGCTGGCTGGTTCTCCCGAGGGCACAGTCACCATGGCTGCCTATCGCGGAATAATGCAATACAAGCTGCCTCAGATCGTGCAGAGTTTCAAGAAGAAGAATCCGGAGATTAGATTGGTGATCTTGAATAAGCCGTTGGACACGGAGATTTTGGATATCGTCTCTGGCGGCGATGCGGATTTTGGCATCACTTCCTCTTGGAATGATTTCATGGACCTTTCCTTTTATGAAGTGTGGTCTTACGACATGTTTCTCTGCGTTCCCGCCAATCATCACTTGGCTGGTCGGCGGACAGTAGGCTTAAAGGAGATAACTCGAGAGCCCTTGATATTGTATGAGCCAGAGAACTCCATCCGCAGAAGGACGGAGGAGATTTTTAGAAAGAATAACCTCGCTTATAGTTTCGTGATCGAGACGGGCGGAGCCACCGTGATTCAGGAATACGTGAAGATCGGGCAGGGTATATCTATAGTCTCGGGGTTGGTGACGCAAGCCACGGAGGATCCAGCTTTGTCATACATACCCATCACCGAGCATTTAGGCAAGTTAGGATATGGTGTTGTACTAAAGAAACGCAAGTATCTTTCGCTCCCAGTGAGAAAGTTCCTGCAGGAATTGGGGTTGGGAGCAACTCTGTCTAATCGGAATTGGGAGATCTAATTGTCGGGCAGGATCTCATACGTTCGGCTCAATGCACGAATCCGTGACTCTTGTCGCAAGTTAGTACGGTTGCTGAACTACGAACATGGTTTTCCCCCTCGGAACTCCGAATCATCTGCCGTTTTAGCGCCCCTCAACCTGCGGTCGGCCTTGGGTCTAGATCACTTCTGAATCTCTCCGGTTTGCTTCGGTCACCCATCCCGACAGTATGCTAACTCGCGCGGTCCCCTACTTCTCGTCCAACACAGCTCTTTTCTTGCATGGCCCGATCACATTGCGCTGCGAGAATCACGTTGACTGCCTGAATCATAGCATGAGCTTATCGGGTAGAGGCATCCTTCAGGTGGAACTGCTACCGGGGTTTTGATTGAATCCAAGAAGCAGGCAGGGGGAGGAACTTTAGAAGGGCTTTGGCAAAGGACAATACGAATGGCAAGAATAACTTGAGGCTTTTCTTTGGACAACCAGCTTAGAAAGCGCTGTTTAATTTAAGATGTTATCAAACGTTACAGGAAAGTATGTGGATAACTGCATCCCGATGGTGCTAAGTGTGGCGAGTTAAGCTGTTAATAGAAAACAAATTAACAAATTTTCCACAAACTCCCGGCAGTTACCAACATCAGTAGTCTCTCAAGGTTTGCTAGGTATGTCTACCTCGTCTGACTCCTCGCGAGGGACAGCCATGGGAACGGATTCTTTCATATTACACATCCCGTGAAACACCGCGCCTTCCTCGACGATCAGGTTTTTGGTGGTGATGTCCCCCTCCACCATTCCCTTAGACTGAAGCTCAATTCTCTCCTTTGCCAGAATGTTTCCGGCCACCTTGCCGCCAATCACCACAATTTTGGCGATCAAATCAGCTTCAATGCTGCCGGTGTCGCCCACGGCAAGAGACTCCGTGACCGAGACTCTTCCTCTTACTTTGCCGTCGACACGAAGCCCGCCGTTGACCTGGACAGTCCCTTCTATTATGGAGTCCTTTCCAATAACGGTATTCAACCCACTCACTCCTGTGTCTTTTTTGTTTTTCATTTTGTCGATTTCAACGTTGGGTTTGGAAATTCTCGGGATTGACAGGAACATCGTTTTCTCTGATCTCGTAGTGTAGATGGGGAGCCGAACTTCTTCCGGTGTTACCGGAAAGGGCGATCGCTTGGCCTCTGATGACAGCATCGCCGACATTGACCAGATTCGTCGAATTGTGCCCGTAGTAGGTCATGTAGCCACTTCCGTGATCGATTGCCACCAGAAATCCATAGGTATCATCCCAGCCAGCAAAGGCCACTTTGCCGTCCGCCGTCGCCCTCACTTCTGTTCCTATCTTTGCAGCGAAATCCACGCCGGGATGCTCGCGTCCGAACCCGGGAATACTCATGGAGAAGCCTTGAGTGATCCATCCCTCCACAGGGACTCCCGCCGGAATGTGTCTCAACGAGTCGGACGCCTCCATGATTGAGTCCAAAGCATAGAGACTGGCTTCCTGCCCTTTAAGCAGATTATCAGCCACCAACGCATCCTCCGACTCCATAGCCTGAGTGTAGCTGGCAAGCCCTGCTGTTGTCTGTCCGGAATACTCGGCCCCGGCCAGCTGGGCTACTCTCTGAACAAAGCTCTGGTACTCTCTGAGCTCCTTTTCCAGCTCCATCACTTTGGCACTGTATCTTTTCAGCCTTTCGTTTTCCTGCTTCAGCGACTTGCCGAGGATCACCTCGTAAAGCAGTTTTCCGTGAAGGATAGACAGAACAAGCACGAAAACCACAAGCAATCCTGCTACACTTGCTATCGCCCGGGTGGTGAGGAAAGACAACTTGAACTTCAGGCTCTTCGGGCTTCCCTCCGGAACTATTAAGAAGTTGACGTATCTTTTCGCCATACCGCTTTTTCGTTCCCTTTAAAGCAAAAAAGAGAACTGAAAAACTCCAGAATCAGAAAGCCGCCCTTATAGAGTTATCGACAACAATTCCAATATCCTGGATAGGTCTTCCTCTGAATAAAACTCTATCTGGACCTTCCCTCCTTTGCCTTTCGCCAGAACCTTGACTGACGTTCCGAAAAACTCTTTCAACTTCTCCTCCACTTCAAAAAACGCCGGGGAAGTCTTCTTCTTGGGTCTGGAGCCAGGAGTCTTCTTCTTTCCGTACGCTAAATCTTCGGTGCTTCGCACAGAAAGCCCCTCTTTGACCACTCGTCTGGACAAGGCTACTTGTTCTCTTTCACTGGATAGCGAAAGTATAGCCCGAGCGTGTCCCTCCGATAGCTTTCCGCTTGACATCAGCTTCTGTACCTCCTCGGGCAAGCTTAAAATTCTCAGGGTGTTGGCAACCGAGGAGCGGTCCTTCCCTATTCTTTGCGCCACCTGTGTCTGAGTGAGGAGGCACTCCTCTAAAAGCCTCTTGTAGCCTCTGGCGGTATCAATTGGATTCAAATCCTCCCTTTGAAGATTCTCGACCAAGGAGAGTTCCAGCATCTGTTCTTTGGAGAGCTTTCCCGCTATCACCGCCGGAACTGTCTCCAAGCCCAGCTTTTTTGCCGCCATAAGTCGTCTTTCCCCAGCAACCAATTCAAATTCATCTCCCACCTGTCTGACCACCACCGGTTGTATGAGTCCCTTTTCCTTTATGGAGGCAGCAAGCTCGGAGAGCTTGCCCTCGTCGATTCTGGTGCGGGGTTGATAGCGGCTTGACTTGATCTTATCGATCTTCAGATTCACCAGCCCTGTCTCCGCCTGCTTCTCTGCCTTCAGCAGCGCTTGAGGACGTTCAGGGATCAGAGCCTCCAGACCTTTTCCCAGAGCGTTTCTACTCATTGGGGACCTCTCCAACATAGACTGTTTCTAAAACCTCTGCGCTATGATTTAGCATCTCCTCTGCCAGACTCAAATAGTTCTCGGCTCCGACTGAGGTTATATCGTAAAGTATTATTGGCTTGCCAAAGCCGGGAGCCTCGGAAAGCCTCACGTTTCTGTTTATGACCGTCTTGAAAACCTTGTCCAAAAAATATTTCCTGGTCTCATCCGCCACCTGTCTGGATAGATTCAGTCTTCCATCGTACATGGTAAGGAGAACGCCTTCAATCCTGAGATCGGGATTCAAGTTATCCTGTACCAGTTTGATGGTATTTAAAAGCAGGCTCAATCCTTCCAGAGCATAGTATTCGCACTGGATGGGTATCAGGATGGAGTCTGCGGCGGTAAGAGTGTTGATGGTCAAAAGTCCCAGCGACGGAGGTGAATCAATTAAGATGAAATCATACTTCTCTCTTACCGGTTCGAGCGCAATGCGGAGCTTGGTCTCCCGGGCTAAGGCGCTCACCAACTCCACCTCGGCACCTACCAGGCGAAGCTGAGAAGGGATCAAATCCAGAAAAGAAAGCTCCGTCTTCCGAATCACCGTTTCTGCGGGCACATCCCCGATCAGCACCTCGTAAATACTCCTCTCCAGCTTGTTCTTATCAACTCCCAATCCAGAGGTGGAGGTGGCCTGGGGGTCGATGTCCACGAGCAGGGTCTTTTTCTCAGCCACGGCCAAGCAGGCTGACAGGTTAACTGCCGTGGTGGTTTTTCCAACGCCGCCCTTCTGATTGGCAACAGCGATTATCCTTCCCAAAGTCTTGTCCCCTCCTCCAAACTGACGGTCAGCGAACAAATCCCATGTTTTTCTATACATAACGGTTTTTCCCCAAAAAAGCAAGAGATTTTAACAGAAAAATCTCCGGCGCAAGTCCATTGCTCGCCAACAGGCGAAAGGTCCGCCACTTGACGCACCGAATTTTCTTCACATCCAACTCACAACGTTGGCAATTGTCGTTTACGAAAAACACTCCCGGCCCAAATCCTAGTGGTCGATTTGGTGGCCCAGCGTTGTTTTTTTTGAGATAGCCAGGAAGAAAGTGAAGGCCAGCGGCGCGACTCTTAGATGTGAACCCGTTTCTGACGGGATTGAGGGTGATGCAGGTGAACTCTCTCGAAACTTTAACAAGAGAGTGCACGAAGATCTCGTAGACGCGGATCGCCTTGCGAAAGCGGGGACAGTCGCTGGGGATGATGCCGAGAAACCTTGACACTTGCAGATACTATCTCCAGTTACTCGGGTTTGGGGACTATTTGTTCTCATATTTCACCGACGCAGAAAAAATGTAACGCTTAGCCGTAGCCAGGAATAAATCATCCAAAATTCGTGTCGTCCGCGTCGCCTGACAGCGTCTGGTACCTTGCCTCAACTCAGGATGGCCAGTTTAACCTTTTTCCGCAACGGGACGTAAGGTGATGACAGCGGCAGGCATACTTGGCACCACTGCGAGTTGAAGAAACAAACCCTTGCCTTCCACCGCTGCAAGTCCAGTTTTGAGGCTAACGGGAAGAAGTAATGCTGCCGATCGATCATAAGATTCCCGTGGTTAGACCAAAAGAGGCGGACAGACTGACTGTATCGGAGCCCATCGATTATCCCTTTTTCTGCTTAGAAGAATCAAGGTTGCGCCCGGTTCTTACTTTTGCTTCCTTCGGGCGGAAATCCTAGTTTAGAAGCCCCCCTTTCTCACTCCTGCGATGGTTCTTGTCACGAAAAACAACAGGGCTTAGGAGAAAGAAAGGCAGCTTTGCGATCGAAGTTATTGGCTGCGTGAGAGATCGAGCGTTTCGGCCACCCCAACTGGATGTTTGTAACCATCTGAACTTGGGATTCAACAGTCTGTAAAAAATCCATTAATATCAAAAAAATCACTTGACACAGGGACCACAATTAGGTAATATAGGTTCTGTCGAGGGAGCACGCAAAACCCTTTCTTCTGGTATACGGGAGGCATAATGCCACCATTATGGTATGGCGCAGGATAATAGACTCGCCGGCTCGCTCATTGGTGGTTCAACGGTTTTGAGTTCCGAAGCGATTGTTTTGATTCCTGCTGGTTAAAGCAAGGAGGGTGTCATGGCAAAGGCAATAGAGCAGTCGGAATCCGGTCTGACAGTAGGCCATTTTGGCCTCGGTTCCCGGGGTGGCACGGTGGGAAGCATCCGGCACCAAGTGCACGATGGAGACACCATCAGTGTCCGTGCTCTTGGCAATTTTGGCATTCGTTTCCTTGGAGTAGATGCCCCCGAAATCAGTTTCAGACTCCCAGACGAGACCGCGTTCAGCGGGCTTGGGCACGAGAGATGGGAAGCTTTCTTAACGGATCCGTTTGCACAGGGCTTACGACCGTTTGACCCCCCTATCGCTCCGGGATTGCGCAACTACCTGCTACAGCAGTTAGGGCCGGGCGTCGCAACGAACCAGCACAATCATGCCGAGGCTGCCGAAGATGTCCTGGAGCAAGAGGTGGTCAAAGACGTGCGGGCACTTGGCCAGTCAGAAGATGACTTCAAGTTCTTCCTTGCCTTCGCTCACGAAATCGTGGATAGATACGGCCGTCTTCTCTGCTTTATCAACCGCCACCAACCTGACCCCGCTGTTCCAGAGAAACGGCGGCCGCTTTCGTACAATGAGCGATTATTGAAAGAGGGTAAAGTTGCCCCCTATTTCATATTTCCCAATTTAGATCCATTCAGGAGCAAGGAATCCATCACCGAGGCTGTCATTCCTGCGGGCACCGCCGCTAATCTGGCCAGTGGGGACAATGCGCTGGGTCTTGCAAGAAAGTGGGTCCGCGACGCCAGAACAAGAAGCGGCGGAATATTCGATGGGAACGATCCATTGAAACTGCAGCCTTTTGAGGTAAGATTCCTGGCCAGGAGAAAGCCACCAGATCGCTGGGTCATTGACCTGGGCAAGAACGATAATGCCCTCATGCGGCCGCAGAAATACTACAGCGTACCCAGGGTGGAGGACCGCCTGTACATCCCCAGCCAGTTCGTACCCTTATTCGTGGAAGCAGGATGGCAAAAGCAGAATTAGTCTCGGCTTTCAACCGGAGGTAAAAGGACCGGAAGCTCGTGCACATGCGAGCAATCTCCGTCGTAAAGACTCCGGTCCGGCTACTGGTGGTTTCGCCTTCGAGACCGAGCCTCTTGCGTTGGCACGGCAACCTGTCAGCTTTTGTGTACAGACAAAAATAGAATAGACTGAAACAAAAAGGTATAGACTCCCACGTAATCTGGATGTCTCGGGAGAAGGATCTTGGGGATAAGCCGCTGAAACGAGTGCGGCAAGCAGAGTGTCATCAAGCCACCTGAGCCCTCTTTGGATGGTTCATGTGGTCAGGTCGGCGGTGAACGTTCTCGGACCCCAACAGCTGCGAGACAGACCAAGGCATTTGCATCTGGTGTGAGCAGATTTGACCGTCCAAGCAGGTTTTCTTAACATTCCAACGCACATGGAGGTGCAGTACTCGCCTCATCTTTTCGAGGATCGACCCTTCTTCGTTCGCTGCAAAAAGGCCAGCGGGCTGGATATAGTACAAGGCATGCGTCAGCATGAGAAAGGAGGTGTACCATGAGGCGTATCACACTCGTGCTTGTTGCGGGATTGGCTTTGATCCTTGCCGGTTCCGCCATATACGCACTGAACTGCAATGTCTCCTTCAGCTCGGTGCTCAGGATGGATGCTAGCGGCTATTGCCAGGCTAATGACTGGGTCATCGACAATCAGACTGACTTTTGCAGCTTCTGGAACCAGGCCAATGTTATCAGGCTTCCCCCTCCACCATGTCCGGAGATCGACTTTTCAACCTATGTGGTTATTGTGACCGCTATGGGGACCAGGCCCAATGGCTGCTACGGCACGGAAATCTACTGCATTGAGGAGGACCAAAAGGGCAACTATACCGTCTATGTGAAGGATTACTATCCTAGAAAGGGATGGTTCTGCACTCAAATGATAGTCTGCCCGCTTCATGCAGTCAAGGCACCAATTCCGAGGGGGACGGTAACGTTCCAGCATGAAATAGGTCAGTAGATCGTTTGGTGCGAGTAGCAGGTGATGTTCCGGCCCGCTGGCTTTAGCTACAGCCCCAAAGACTATCGATTCTTACTTAAAAACCCGGTCGCAGCTTCTCCGCGATAACCAGCCACCTGAAAAGCCGGAATGAAGGCGTTTCGATTTTCACTATATCTACAATTCGGCAGTTTTCACTGCAGTTTATCTCTCGAACTTCCCTGTAAGCGCCTTTCCCCTTATACGCCACCAATAATCCGTCTGCTTTCAGGAAAGGCATGCCGAGTCTGACCATATCTCTGAGTTTCCCCACTGCCTTGGCAGTAACCAGATCGAATCTTTCTCTCAAGCCAGTCTGATCTGAGAGTCCCTCGGCTCGCTGGTCGAGTACCGATATGTTCTCAAGCTTCAGAACATCACTCAGTTTCCGCAGAAATAGCGTCTTCTTATGAATCGATTCCACCAGTGTCATTTTGACATCATCTCTGACGATTTTGATGGGGATAGCCGGAAAGCCTGGTCCAGATCCAAGATCCAAAAGCTCTGCCTGATTCGGCAGGTTGACAGCCTTGAAGATCGAGAGTGAATCGACGAAGTGTCTCATGATGCGGTCGTCTGTAGCATCCTTTTTGGAAACAAGATGAATTCTCTGATTCCATTCCAGAAGCAGGCCTACGTAATCTTGGAAACTCTCTATCATCTTCTCAGAGAGGCTTACTCGGAATGAGGAGCAGATTCCTTTGAATTGGCTTATTTGATGAGGGGAGAGCATTTGATATGATCAGATTGGGCAAGAGTCAGGCTGTTTCACGTGAAACATCAGAAGCTGTCAACGGATTGAGCGGACATCATCCGTTCTATCCGTTTGATCCGTTGACCGTTTTGCTCCGAACTGCTTGAGATAAACCATCAAGATAGCTACGTCCCCGGGTGACACACCAGAGATGCGGGAAGCTTGTCCGACTGAGACCGGCTTGACTCTTTTCAGTTTCTCCAGAGCCTCCCGTTTGAAGCCCTTGAGGCCATCGTAGCTGAAGTTTTCCGGTATCCGCATCGACTCCAGCCTCTTGGACTTCTCGATCTCCTTATTCTGCCTTCGAATATAGCCCTCGTATTTGATCTCCAGCTCCACCTGGTCAGAAACCTCTGGCGCTACCTCCTGCGCTTCCCAGTCCACCTTTCTAACATCCTGGTAGGTGATCTGCGGCATCCTCAATATCTTTGCCAGAGACATCTTTCGACTATTCTCCATTTCCCCCAGAAGATGAGGAAAAGAGGACAGAGAAACGAACACTCGTTTCAGCCGAGCTTTCTCCTTCTCCACCCCTTCCCTCTTTTCTCGATACTTGACGTAGATCTCGTCTGAGACCAGTCCGTATGTGTGTCCGTATTCGAGCAGCCTCTGGTCCGCGTTGTCTTCTCTCAGCACCAGCCGGTATTCGGCTCGCGAGGTGAACATGCGATAAGGCTCCTCCGTACCTTTGGTGACCAGGTCATCAATTAAGACTCCAACGTAGGCCTCGCTCCTTTCCAGCACGAAGGGTGGGGCCCCCTTTAGCTTCAAAACTGCGTTTATCCCCGCCATAATTCCCTGAGCTGCCGCTTCTTCGTACCCGGACGTCCCGTTGATTTGCCCGGCAAAATAGAGATTCTCCACCAGCTTTGTCTCCAGCGTATGCTTCAGCTGTATCGGAGGGAAGTAATCATATTCTATCGCGTAGCCGGTTCGCATCATCCTGGCATTCTCAAGACCGGGGACGGTTCTGAGAGCTCTGAACTGAACATCTTCGGGCAGGCTGGTGGCAAAGCCATTCACGTAGTACTCGGCAGTCCCCAGTCCTTCCGGCTCAAGGAATAGCTGGTGTCTGGGCTTCTCTCGGAACTTGACCACCTTATCCTCGATGGAAGGACAGTACCGGGGTCCAATCCCCTGGATCTTGCCACTGTAGAGGGGCGATCTGTCCAGATTATTCAGGATTACCTCATGGGTGCCTGAGTTGGTGTAAGTCAAATAGCAGAGGGCTCTGTTCCGGGGCGGGTTCTTTGTCCGAAGAGAAAACGGCTTGGGGTGCTCATCCCCGTGCTGAGGAATAGTCTTTGAGAAATCGATGGTTCTTCCGTCCAGCCGGGGAGGTGTCCCGGTCTTCAAACGTCCTGAGCGAAAACCGAGCTTGACCAGATTCTCAGTGAGACCGCGGGCTGGGAATTCTCCTGCTCTGCCCGCCGAGAACTGCTCTAATCCTATGTGAATCAAACCATTGAGAAACGTGCCGCAGGTCAGGATGACAGCATTTGAGTAATAAGCCATCCCCGTTCCTGTGACCACTCCGTAAGCTTTTCCGCTCTTCACCAGGACTTCGATAACCATATCCTGTTTTATAAAAAGGCGGTCTTGATTCTCGATAGATTCGCGCATTGCCAGACGATACAACGACCTGTCGTTCTGGGTACGCGTGGACCAAACCGCCGGGCCTTTCTTCAGATTCAGCGTCTTGATCTGGATGGCTGTCTTATCTGCTATGAAGCCTATCTCCCCCCCCAAGGCATCGATTTCTTTAACCAATTGCCCTTTAGCCTGACCGCCTACTGCCGGATTGCATGACATCTGGGCGATGGTCTCCTTGTTCATGGTAAAAAGGAGGGTCCTCTGCCCCATCCTGGCGGCAGCCAGTGCTGCCTCACATCCGGCGTGCCCGGCACCTACAACGATTATGTCGAATTCCTCTTCGTACGTCGGCATACTGTTTCACGTGAAACGGGTTCGTATCGGTCGCATTCATGCGACCACAGAACAGCGTAGCCGGAGCCATGCGGTTTTCAAGAATCTACGCATCTGCGGCTCAAGCTTTTTGCGTGTTTCTCTCAATCCTGCTCAAGACCTCCAGCATCTCCCTCAAGAGCTCCTCTTGACCGCGCTCTCTTGGTTTATCTTCTGTTGTCAGAGCGTCGGACTTCACCAAGCGCACCTTCTGCATTATCTCTTCCTTGATCCTATCGAAATCATCCAGACCTACCAGCTTCCCTTCAGGTGACGTGTTGGCACCATGGCCGGCAGTCTGGACATTCAAGTGCCCTAAATCAAAACGTCTTTCCAAAGGTCCCTGAAGCGTGTTCAGGTTGGTTATCTTGTGGAAGGGAATCACCTTTCTCTTTTTCCAGAAGACACCGCTCTCCAGTCGCAGATCCTGCGACGAGAGCTCATATCTCAGCGTCTTGATATATGCGAGTAAATACAGCTGAAGCAGAATAAATGTGATGACTCCCAGAATTCCTATGACCAGAGACCACAAATCGTAGAGATAGCGGGGCCTCTGTCTCAGGATCTGAAGCACAACCACTGGCAACGGACAATAAAGGACGAATACGAGGGAATTGATCAGCGTGTACAAATTCTTGATTTTGGGGGCCGGCTTGATTTCCATGATATTTTCTCCTTTACTGGCATCTTTGCTGTTTCATATTCGGTCGGGGCCGCATCCGTGCGGCCTGTCGGGTTCGATGAACCGAACCCCTACGATTCCCCGTAGCGCTCCCAGTGCAGAACTTCAGACAGCGCCTTCTTCGGCGGAGGCTTGGACCATTGAACCGGTTCACCTAGAGCAATCAGCAACAGGATTCTCCTGTCTTTGGGCACCGCTAGCAGTTCCTTGAATTTCTCTTCATGCGGACGCATCTGACCTTCAATCCAGCAGCTTCCCCAACCTAAGTCTCTGGCTGTCAATAAGATATTCTGTGTGGCCGCTGATCCATCCTCTCCCCAGTATTCATGCGACCCATCAAGGACAACTGCAATTATGGCAGATGTTCCGTCAAACTTACCGTCATCCTGTGTGCTAAACTTCCTTCTGGTTCTAAAATGACTGGTGATTTGCTTTAGCACACCTCTCCCTGTGTCACAATGATGAAATCCCATCTCTGTTCATTCCTGGCTGAGGGAGCAAGTCTACCTGCATCCACCATCTTCTCTAAATCGCTTTTAGGAATCTTCTTTCCGGTAAACGTTCTGATGGCTCTTCTGATCTCAATCGCTTCCCAAACATCCATTACACTTTCCTTCCAAGTCTATTGTATTCGAATCTTGTCACAGTATCGAATAAGCTGGAAGACTAAATGGCTACTTGTTTTTGACCTCACACAAAACCGCATGAAACGGATTCAAAATCACCTGTCGGGGCTCCAGAGGTGCTTTGGGCAATTCATACTTATTGTGAGGCTTGTCCACCCACAACCGCAGCACCGCATACATATCCCCGCCGAAATCCAAAAGCACCGGAACCCACATCTTGAAATCCTCCGGAACCTTTTCCTGGGTAATCTCACAGGTCACGACGTATTTGTCGGCCACTTGCTCGATGTCGTAAGAGAATATGTAAGTTGGGATATCAACGCCGTAAACCCATTGATCGAAGAACCAGTCCATATCCTCGCCCATGTGCTTCTCCACAATCTCCTTGAAATCCTCGGTGCAGGCGTTCTTTCCCCGGTAAGTTTCGGCGAAATCCCTCATCATCTCTTTGAACCGATCATCGCTTTTGGTGTCAAAGTCCATCATTATGTTTCTGAGCATGTGCACCACGTATGCGCCCTTTTCGTAGACCAAGATGCCATAGTCCTGGGACTTTGATGAATTGAGGCGCCGTCCCAACCATATAGGTCCCACTTTTGAACCCTCAGCCCATTTGTACCCCTTTCCCGTGATGTCCTTTCGCCATTCCTCAAGCTCTTCGAAGAAAGCCTCATTGTCCTGCATAGACATCTGGGCATACCAAACTCCGGAGTATTCGGCAAAACCCTCACAGAGCCACTGATCATGGTACCTCTCCCATCCCACAACGTTTCCCCACCATTGGTGAGAGACTTCGTGCGCGCGAAACGACTCGGTCCGAAACCTCGTCTCCTGGATTGCCTCATCTACTGCAAATGTTCCCCAAGACAGCCGCAGCAGTCCCGGCAGGCCCTGACCATAGAAAGAGGGAATCTCAGTGGCTGCGATCTTGGAAAAAGGGCAATCGCCGTAGATGGTCTGAAAGAAATTCAAGCTGTTAACAACGTCTGCTGCTACGCTTTCCTTGGATTTCTTATATTTCGTCATCATTTTTCTGTGACTTTTCTCCAAATGGTAAACGCAGACCGGAGGTATCCCCTCCATATCTACCTCGTAAGTCTCGAATTTCCCGTAGTTGAATGATGCCACAGAAACGGGGATGTCCTCAATCCATCGAGTACACAGAGAGTCGCCCTCAACCCACTCCTCTGCTTTCTGTCCTATCGAGATCAGCTGGTATCCCTCAGGACACTTGAAAGTCAGATCATAGGTGGCTCTCTTGAGATAACCATATTGGGGATACCAAAAGGTAGAAGACCTGATATAGAGGTCTCCGAGCCAGTCCTGCAAGATTATCTGTTTGGCAGAATACTTGAAGGTCAACTTGCGCTCCTCGCCTGACCTGGTTGGGCGGGAAAGGAACACAGAAACTCCATATTGCTCATCCCTCTCCTTGACGAAGAAAAGCGAATCGCCCTCATCGTCTGCAATTCGCTCGATTTCCAGGTCTCCGTGCAGATCAAAATCGATCACCTTAACACCATCCACTAAACTCTCAAAATCCATCTCTACAGCTGCGGATAGTTCTTCCTTGATGTTAATGCTCACCTCCATCTTGTAGTAGGTCACTTTGATCTCATCCTTGTCTTCATGGGGAATAGGAGTGTATTTCTCAAGCGGGTTCTTAAGGTAATCTTCTGCTCTGTGAAAGGAGCAAACCAAGTCGCGCGCATCTATTCCGGGCCTGGGATCGGGCTTTTCCAGGCTCACCTCTTCCACCTGTTTCGGATCGAAGGTGAAAAAAAGGCGGCCTAAGTCTTTTGTTTCGATGTCCGCGTAGAAGAAACCGTTCGCTCGATCGGGGTGGCTGGTCAGGTATGATGAATCAGCCAGAATGTCGGACAGAACGCGAACCCAGAGGTTTCCGCCGGTCTCTTTCAAGAACCGTCTCGGGGCATCTTTCCTCAGGAACTCGGGGGCTGTCATCATTTCTGCCTTAGAGAAACTCAGCATGCGTTCCAATTCCCTATCGGTCGAGTCAGAAAACAACATATACAGCTTCTCAAACTCTTCCGATAGAGTCCCCTGCTTCGTGAACCGCCTCAACTGATATCGCTCGATCTCCGTGGGTGGTGAGAACTCAAAAACTCCCTCTCCCACAAAAACCGCTCCGATGCTTCTCCCCTGCACCGGCTCGAACGCGTGTATCCTTCCCTGATTGAGCCTGAAAACTGCCACGTCCCTTTTCAAGACCAAGCTCTCCACTCTGGCCACCATGTTCTCGTCGAACGAGATGTTCTTGATCTGGTCATAAAGATTCGCCCATTGATCGAGCTCTTGTCCGAATGAAATCCCAGCCGCTGCAAGACCAATGACTATCAACAGTGAAATCATCTTGAGGGCTCTCATAACCTCACCCCCTGAGTTCTGTCGGCTTGTCGTTTCAATGAAGTTACCCGTGAAAAAGGTAACTATACCCAACCAGATTAATATAGGCGGAGACTGTATAAATGTAAAGCAACTTTTGTTTCCGTCCTTAAGAGTGGCCTGGGCCGAGACGATAAACAAATTTGTCAAGCTGGGTAGATTATCTGTTCTTTAAAATAAATCGCAAAAGGAGGGGCATCCATGAACGGAGCCATGTTCAACAGTCTGGCTCGCTTCATCGATAAGAATTATCCCCAGGTTTCCTTCACCGATCTTTGTCAGAAGGCAGCTTTGAAAACCAATATCTTCGCTGAATTAACCTGGTATCCAGATAAAGATTTTTCAAACCTCGTGCAGGCTTTAAGCGACCAGACAGACATACAGGTCTCTGCACTCTGGAGAGAGTTGGGAAGAGAAACTTTCACCTACTTTGCTGACATCTTCGGCGACTATATGAACCAGGTCAAAAGCTTTCCCGATATGATCACAGCAGTAAACAGGATTCACCATGACATAAAGCACGATGGGCTGGGAACTCCTACCCGTCTGGAATTCAGAAAAGCCTCGCAGGACCAGTTTGAAATCAGATACTCCTCAGATAGAAGTTTCAACGATTTCTTCTTGGGAATGTTAGAGGGCGCCGCCAGGCATTTTCAATCGGAGGTGAAGATCCTCGGAAGAAAGGAAAGAGGAAAACTCATCGTTACCATCAAGCTCAAAGAACCTGAGATGGCGATAGTCAAGCTAAGGGCATCCAGTCTTGTTCGATAAGTCCTCCTTGCATGGGTAAACGGCGGAGTTTGCCGGAACCTCTTCGAAAAGTAAGGGTGGAGCCTCAGCTCCACCCTTTTTCGCGGGGTCGTCCCGACTCTTCTTGCGGAGAGTCATTTTCCAATACAGAATTCAGAAAATATCTTATTCAAGATGTCATCGGTGACCGTTTTCCCGATCACCTCGCCGATTGCATCCAGCCCAGCTCTCACATCCAGCGCCACAAACTCCGGACTCATACCCTTCTTCAAGCTGCCTCTTGCCAAAAACAGGCTTCTTTTTGCTCTGGTGATAGCATCTTTATGCCTTAAGCTTGAGATGATCACGCTTTGAGTCCGGTCCTTCTGTAGGACGCGGGAGGTCGATACGATCGTCTCCTTTAGCCGCTCGAGACCTTCTCCTGTCAGAGCAGAGACCTTGACTATCGACCCCTCCGTAAGCCTTTCCTGGTTTTTTGCTATCAAATCGGGCAGAGCTATGTCAATTTTGTTGAATACGGTCAGGTATTTCACCTCTTTCATTTGCCCTTGTAGATCCAGATCCTCTTGGTCGACCTTAATGGAGGTGTCGATGACCAGAAGGAGTAAATCCGCCTCACTCATCTCGATCTTTGTTCTCCTGATCCCTTCCAGTTCGATGGTATCTCCGGAGATGCGGTAGCCCGCCGTGTCCACCAATCTCACCGGGATTCCCTGTAAGTTGGCGTATTCTGAGATGACGTCCCTGGTGGTTCCGGGGATGGGTGTCACAATCGCTCGATCCTCCTTAAGAAGAGCGTTCAGCAGGCTGGACTTGCCCACGTTGGGCTTGCCCACGATGACGACGTTCAAGCCTTCTTTGAGAATCTTGCCCTCCCCATACGTGGCAAGCAGATTCTGCAGCTCCCTCCTTTTCGATTGATTCAATCTCCTCAAGAGTCTTGTTCCTATCCAGAGGCTCCACATCTTCCTCTGAAAAATCTATTTCCACCTCAAGCCTGGCCAGCATGTCGATTAATCGGTCTCGATAGGAGTTGATCTTCTCTGAAACATCGCCTTTCAAGTGTTTCAGAGCCAGTTTAAGTCCCAGATCGGTCTTAGCCCTGATTAGCTCTGCCACAGCTTCCGCCTGGGAGAGATCTATTCGCCCGTTGATGAAGGCTCTCAGGGTGAATTCGCCTGGCTCCGCCAATCTGGCGCCGCATTTTAGCGCCTGCTCCAGCACTCTTGTCAAAACCAGCTGCCCTCCATGACAGCTTATCTCAACCAAGTTTTCCGCAGTATAGCTTTTGGGAGCAGCGAAGACGGTAAGGAGAACCTCATCCACAACTTCGTTAGTCTCAGAATCAACTATTTCGCCATAACTGACCCGGTGTGAAGAAAGCTGGTCAACTGACCTTTCTCCTTTAAAGATTTTTCCGGCGATTTTGATGGAGTCCTTGCCGGAGATGCGAACTACGCCTATCCCTCCCTCACCCAACGGGGTGGAGATTGCAGCTATTGTGTCCTCAAGCCCTGAAGCGGTATCTCTTCCCTTCTTTGCCATGTGGCAAATATACCTGTTTTAACATCCAATGTAAAGTCGCCCTCAAGCAAAGAAAACAGGGGCGGGATGA
>JABAOF010004943.1_pt1 | contig 38967 bp, 65 predicted proteins | sample 7062171 | NCBI WGS metagenome assembly JABAOF01 (sample SAMN14538628, study PRJNA623070) | marine sediment metagenome | biome: marine biome [ENVO:00000428]; feature: marine pelagic biome [ENVO:01000023]; material: deep marine sediment [ENVO:00002113] | place: India: Gulf of Khambhat ...
CATAGAATTTTGTCTCCGCAGGTTTTGAGCGATTTCAGAAACACCGTTAGCGAAATCTGCTCGGATCTGTAGGGAAGGAACTTAAAAAATTTGGAAAATTACGAAAAACTCTGATGTTTATCTGCTCGAATTAGTAAGGATCTGAATATGGGAAAACGCGGGCCGGCGAAAATGCCAACGAAGCTTCGGCAACTTAACAACAACGCATCAAAGCGACCGATCAACCAAAACGAACCGAAGCCGGCGGCGCCGGCCGCGCTGAAAACCCCGAAGGGAATCGGGCCCGCAGCTCAAAAAGTTTGGCGCATTCTGTCGAAGAAACTTCTGGCCGCTGGGCTCTTAACCGAAATCGATACCGATCTGCTAACTCGTTATTGTGTGTTTTTCATCCGCTACCAGAAAGCGAGAGACCATTTGCTCGAGCTGGATCGCCTGGGGCTCCCCTATTACGATGAATGCGAGTCGAAATATGGCGGCCCGACTCGCCGGCTTCACCCCGAAGTAAAGCTCGAGAAAGACTACCACGAAATTCTTTACCGCATAGAGCAACAGTTCGGCATGAGTCCAAGCGCTAGGACTTCGCTTGAAGTCGAGCTATCAGCCGGCGATTCCGGGGATGCCCTCGACGCATGGCGGAAATCTGCATAGAACAGCCCGAGCTTTGGGAGCGTGATCCCGCAGACTACTGCGAACTGTGGCGCTTAACCATCCAGCGGCAAGAGCGAGATCTGGAGGAAGGCTGGCGCCGGGGGTTGTTCTGGAATGAAGCGGAAGCCGAGAAAGCGGCCGAATTCTTTCCGATGTTCCTTCGGCACTCAAAAGGGAAATGGAAAGGCAAGCCGTTTGAACTCGATCACTATCAGCGCGAGCACATCATCAAGCCGCTTTTTGGTTGGCAGAAACCTAATTTCGAATGGGACAGCTCAAGCGAATTCGACTGGGAGGCGAACCCCTACGATCCAGCCCGCTGGGTTCGCCGGTTTAACAAAGCATATTTGCAGCTGCCCAAGGGCACCGGCAAATCAACGCTAGCGGCCGGTATGGGCTGCATCTTGCTCTTTGAGGGGGAGAGCGTCCCGGAGCTGTACAGTTGCGGCGCCACCAGGGAGCAAGCGAAGCTGATTCACGAAGAAGCCAAGCGGATGCTTAAATCTGCGCCAGCGCTTCGCTCAAAGGTTGCATTCTATCGGGACGCAATCACACTCCCTGATGAGTTCGGAAAGTGGGTTTGTTTCAGCAGACAAGCAACCGGCTCCGATGGTATCTCAACTCACGGCGCGCTAGTGGATGAACTCCACCAGTGGGCTTGGAGCGGGAAAGAGATTCTCGACATAGTGATCGAGTCGGGAATCAAACGCGAGCAGCCGCTAGTTGTTATAACAACCACAGCCGGCGAATCGAGAGAGTCGCTCTGTTATCAGGAGCGCGTTTCGGCTGAAAAGATTCTCCGGGGATTCGTTCAGGCCGATGACGTTTTCGCTCTGGTTGCAGAGCCGACAAAAGACGAACTCACAGAGCATGGCTGGGATTCAGCGCATCTTGCCTACATAGTCAACCCCGGATGGGGAACAAACATCGATTCCCACAAAGTTAAAGCAGCGCTTGAGAAAGCGAAACAGCTGCCAGGCGAGCGCACCAAATACAAGCGCTATCGGCTCAACCTATGGGTGGGAGAGCAGCGCGATAAGATGTTTGACGCTGAAAGGTTCCGCGATCGGCGTTGCTCAATCTGGATTCCCGGGCTTAAGAAGAGAGCAACTTATCTCGGCGTTGATATGTCGGAATCGAGAGATATCACAGCTCTGGTTGCGCTTACCCCGCATGCCCGCCGAGACGAATATGCAGCGTGTGAATGGTACTGGGTTCCCGAAGACAATGTGCGGAAGCGTGTTGAGAACGACGGCGTTCCGTATGACCAATGGATCGAGAGCGGCGATTTGCTCACTACGCCCGGAAACTGGATCCACCACAGCGCGATAGAGCAGCAGATACTTTCATGTTGTGAGTTTTTCGACGTCGTTGCTGTTGGTATTGACGCATGGAATATGGGCCAACTTGGGCCGGCGCTACAAGACGATCACGGGCTGGCCGTTGTCAAGATCAGGCAGGGCACTATCTCGCTGAACGATCCGTGTAAGTTTCTCCAGCGGGTGAACTTATCGCGAAAGATAATACACGCGGGAAATCCGGTCACTGAATGGATGATATCGAATTGCATTCAAGCCACGGACTCGGCGGGTAACATCAAGCCAGACAAGAAAAAAAGCGAGGAGAAAATCGACTACGTTTCAGCACTCGCCACGGCCGCCGCAGTCATGCTAAGGAAAGAGCAGGATAATTTTCTATACGATTCTATCCCTTTAGCGACATTGAAAGACGCGCTATAATTTACTCGTCTTAAAATTTTCGCTCGATTATTTTAATTGCCGGGCTCCAGTTGAAACTACTCTCATTCCTCCGAAGAAAGTTCACGCAAAATCGCTCGAATCCCGGGCCGTTTCATCCGTTCTGGGATACGATGATTTCCCGGTTCCCGGGTGTTTTCTCGGCCATTGACGCGCGGACAGTGGAGCAACTCCCAGCTGCAGCAGCCTGTCAGCAAGCGATAAGCGAATCATTTGCAATGCTTCCCGTTCAGGTTTTCCGGAAGGTTGACGAATCGACACATGAACCGGCCCCGGATCATCCGCTTTCCCCGCTGCTCCGCCGGAGCCCAAACGATTTCCAGGACTCGATGCAGTGGCTTGAGTTGATGGTAAATTCATGCCTTGACTTCGGAAACTGCTATTCACATTTGCAGCGCTCCCGAACTGAGATACTCCAAATCCGCCCGCTACTTGCTAACACCATGAAAGTTGATGTAGTGGAAGACAATGGCGGGATCGATCGGCTGATATTCGTTCGCCGGCTAAAGAGCGGCGGAGAGGAGCGCTTCCCCGCTGAAGAGATCCTACACTTGCCCGTAAACACTACCGACGGGATCCAGGGCCGCCCCGTTTGGCAAGTAACCGGGGATACGTTCCGGATGGCGAAAGCACTTCAGGATCACGGAATCAGCTTATTCGAAAACGGAACGCTGCTCGATTTCGTGCTCGAAACAGATCAGACTTTCAAAGATGATGAATCTCGAAAGAACTTCCTGAAGCATTTCAACGAATCGCTAAAGCAGCTGAACAACGCAGCGCTACTCGAAGCCGGCGTGAAAGTAAACCCGCTCAACATGACATTAACGGACGCGCAGTTTCAAGAGCTTCGCAATCAGTACAACGTCGCAATAGCGCAAGTGTACCGAATGCCGCCGGTACTTATCCAGATGATGGATAAGGGGATGTCGTTTGCTTCAGTCGAGCAGCTCGCAATTTTCTTTATCAATTACACGATTCAACCATGGGCAACCCGGTTTGAGAAAGCGATGGATCGGCAACTGCTCCACAGGTACGGGGATACCGAGCATTTTATCAAGTTCAATATTAAAGCGCTCCTCCGGGGAGATATGCTCAACCAGACACAAGCGATAGTCCAGCGACTTCAGAATGGACTGCTTTCAATCAACGAAGCCCGCCGGATTGAAGACATGAACCCAATTGACGGCGGGGAGGAATACTGGGTGCAGGCTAATAATATGCAGCCAGTATCGCAGATCGTTGCCCCAGAACCGGATGCTGCGCCCCCGGCGCAACAGGAGCAGCCGACCGAGGCTTCAATCGGATATATTCAACCCCGCGGCGCTACAGAAAACACGGCGGAAATATTTGTCGACGGCACGCAATCGAACGCAACGGCGGGAGCCCCGGAGGGGGAACTCGACAGGATCGTTGATGAGGTGCTTTGTGTTCTTGACGAAACGGAAGACGGGCTGTTCGATAAACGTCTACGGCCACTATTCGATGATGCGGCGTTCCGTGTAATCAACAAAGAAGTAAAGGCCGCCAAGGCTGCCACGAAAAAGAACTTTGCAATCTGGGCCGAAAACTTCTATCCCAAACACAGAGACTTTTTCATTGATGCGCTTTGGCCGGCCGTTCGAGCTGTCTTGAGCGATGACCGGGATCCCCTTGAGAGGGTGGCTGACACTTACATCAGGGTAAGGCAAGATCAAATTCTAGGATATCTAAAGAGCGAATTTCACCAGGAGACCGCCCGAGATTTGATCTCTGATTGGAGAAAAGATATCCCGGAAGTGGTCGACGCAATTTATCAGGCATACAAATGAAAGAAACAAGACTCTTTAAAAGCACGCTCGATTTACTCTTTCGAGCAGAACCCGGAGACACAAAGCCCCTTGAGGAAAACCCGGTGCGGCTAGCAGGACATGCAAGCGTGTTCAATCAAAAGGGGGATGGGTTCTTATTCACAGAAGAGATTGCCCCAGGAGCGTTTGAGAAAACGCTCGCTAGTGATTCAACAAAGTTCGCGCTCTGGAATCACGATTATAATTTTCCGCTTGCAAGCACTAAGGCTGGAACGCTCGATCTGCGCGAAGATGACACCGGGCTTTACACCGAGATCGAGCCGAGCGATACTTCGTTTGCTCGCGATCTGGTGGCAAACGTCCGGGCCGGCGTAATCGATAAGATGTCTTTTGGTTTCCGCATCATAGATGAAGATGTCGACACGCGGCCGGAGCGCCCGCATTTCATTGTAAAAGAAGTTGAACTGATTGAAGTTTCTCCCGTAACGCTTCCGTTTTACGACGGAACGGACATAGGGATTGCAGCAGCCCGCGCCGGCGCCGGCGTATTTGCAATTTACGGCGAAGCGCAAGAAATGCCTAAGCATTTCAACCCCTACACTCCGCAATCGATCGAGAAATTATCCCAGCGAATAAAGCGCGCCGGCGGAGATCTCCGCGAAGCGCGAGAGCAGCTCACTCACTTTTACTTACACCGAAAGCGCACGATTGAGCTAAGCCGAAAAACGATCACTTGACGAAACCCTTCAGTTCAGAAACTATTGAAGCAAGTGGAGTATAAATACTTCACTTGCTTTTTTCCCGCCGCCATCCGGCGCGGTTCCTTTGAAGCCCAGCGGGAGAAGCCGAACTCTCGGCAATCATTCGACACACCACACCACAGATCGCGCAAACGTGCGCAAGGCAATGGAGTAATTTTCAAATGACTACGCTACAAAAACTAAAGGCGCAACTTGACGCCATTACAAGCGAAATGCGCTCGCTGAATGATTCCTTGGTGGAAGGTGAGGAAGTTCGAGGCTTCACCCCCGAGGAGCAGAGCCAGTACGATGAACTCGAAGCCCGCGCGGATAAGGTTCAATCGGCTATCAAGCGAGAAGAGAAGCTGGCAGAGCAGAGCGCTACTTCTGAGAGGCTTAAGAGCCAGCCCGTAAACAAGGCTGCTTCGATTCAGATGGGCCGCTCACCCAATCACAACGAAAAGGAAGAATACCGCGGATTTAAAACTTTCGGTGAGCAGCTTAAGGCTATCGCCGATCATGGCCGCGGGATTCGCACCGATCGGAGACTCGGGGAACTTATGAACAGCGTTCAGACCCGAGACCCGCTGGGGAGTAATACTCTGGTGGGCTCTGAGGGGGGATTCCTCATTCAGTCTGATTTCGCTACCAGCATCCAACTTGAAGCTGTATCGCAGGCGAATCTGGCTTCTCTGGCAGATGTTGCTGAAGTTTCAGCCGGCTCAAATGAGTGGGTTGAGAATTTTATTGACGAATCCAGCCGAGCCACCGGATCCCGCTTGGGCGGAGTTCAGGCTTTTTGGAGAGGAGAGGGAGAGAGCGTAACAGCCACGCAGCCGAAGTTCAGGCAGCTGCGCTTGCCGCTCCATAATCTCTCGGCTCTCTACTACGCAACTGAGGAGCAGTTAGCGGATGCCAGCGCACTTGAAAGCACAGTAGGGCCGGGATTCCAGCTTGAACTAGCTTGGGTGCTTGATGACGCAATCCTAACAGGTGACGGGAGTGCTAAGCCCTACGGGATTTTGAATCACGCATCGCTTAAGACCGTTGCGAAGGAAGGTTCCCAAGCTGCTGATACCGTCGTTTATGCCAACGTTCGCAAGATGCGAAACGCTATGCTTGCTAGCAGCCGCCCGCGCGGGATTTGGCTGGTACATCCAAGCGTTCCAGCACAGCTTGAGCAAATGGAGCTTGAGGGCACGAATGCCTCCACTCCGATTTTCATGCCAGCTGGCGGAATCTCTCAGCGTGAATTCGATACGCTCTACGGTCGCCCCATTATAGTAATGGAGCAGTGCAAGGCGCTTGGCGACCTCGGCGATATCTTCTATGCGGACATGAGCGGATACAGGCTGATTCGGAAGGGGGGCATTGACAGTGCTACTTCCATGCATGTGAGGTTTACTACACACGAGCAAGCCTTCCGCTGGAACGTTCGAGTCGGGGGCTCACCGAAATTGAGAACCGCGATAACTGATGCCAACGGCGGAGCAACACGAAGCAATTTCGTAAGTCTGGCCGAGCGAGCATAACCGAGGGCCCCGGGAAACCGGGGCTTTAAAATTAACTGTATTTGTAAAAGCTGAATTTACTTTTTAAGGAAAAATAAAATGAGTTCTCGAATCCTTGAACGCTTCAAAGTTGCTCAGGTGCTAGCGCCAAGCTCTGATGTTTACAATGGGAACCCGGCAACGTCCGGGATTAACATGGCGAACTACGACCGGGTGACGTTTGTACTTTCGCAAGTAACAGCGGGCACGAACACCGGGACTGCAACAGTCACGGTCGAGGAAGCCACTGATACCGGCGGAACCGGGGCAACTGCAATCGGGTTTAATTTCTATCGGAATGAGGGTGCCGACGCAGACGACGATCTGGACGCTGAAGAAACTGCCACAACCAGCGGTTTCAGCACTACTGCCAATGTTACCGCAACTTACATGATTACAGTCAAAGCCGAGCAGCTCTCAGACGGGAGCCCATACGTTCGGCTGCAGCTGACTGAATCGGTCGACGATCCGGTGATTGGCGAAGTGATCGCAATCTGCGAAGCCAAGGAAGCCGGCGATCCCGACACACTCAGAAGCGCTACTGCCTGATGCTTTTAAGGCTAGTAGCACTTAAGCCGCTCGAGACTCCGAGCGGCGAGAAAGTTAAGCCGGGCGGGGTGTTCCACTTGGAGCATCCCGCCGCCGGCGAATTGCTGCGACTGGGGCAGGCTGAACTTTTCGGTCGCTTTAAAGAGCAGATGATCGAGACACGAAAGAGCAAAAGGAAAGCAAATGCGGTACCTAGGCAGCATCAGGCAAACGGTAGCACCGATAAATCCGGCGGTAACGACCGCGCAGATTAAGCAGCACTTACGGATCAACACGGCTTCTGATGATTCCTACCTGGACGAACTCATTCAAGCAGCAACTATAGTTGTCGAAGGATTCTTAAATCGAGCAATCATCGATCAGACTTGGCAGCTCACTCTGGAGCGCTTCCCGGTCGGGCGAGTGATTTACTTTGAGCGGGCTCCGCTTAAGACCGTTTCGAGCGTTGATTACAATGATGCGGACGGGAACCCGCAAACGTTTGCAGTTTCAAATTACACGGTTGATACAGAACGGTTGCCGGGCCGGCTTGTACTGAAAGAGGATTCGACTTGGCCCACTGTTGAGAATGAGCCGAACTCGGTAACGATTACTTACACAGCCGGGCTCGGAGCGGATGAAACCGCGCTCGATGCTGCCTATCAGAATATCAAACTCGGAATCAAGATGCTGGTTGGCACTTGGTACGCAAATCGAGAATCAATCGCCGTGCAAGTTGGACTCGTGCAAGCCGCCGAGCTTCCGCAAAGCCTGACATGGTTGCTTAGTCCCTGGAGGGTTTACTAATGCCGCAGCGCTCTGGGCTATTCGATAGGGAAATAACAATTGAAGTTAACACGCCGACTCGCGACGCGATAGGCGGGACGGTTGATTCATGGGCAACGTTTCAAAGTGTTTGGGCTCAAGTGATTCCGGTGAAGGGGGAGGAGATCCTCAAGTTCTCCCGGGAAGTCTCAGGAGAGGTGAACCGGTTTACGTTTCACTACGTTGCCGGCGTGCTGAATGAACACCGGATAGTTTATGAGGGGGAGAACTGGAACATACTTTTTATTCGTGAAATCCGCCGGCGGGAGGCACTCGAGGTGACAGCGGAAAGGGAACGGCCGTAATGGTAGCAGAATCGAGACGGGATCAAGTTAAAGTTTCGGTCGAGGGAATCGACGAACTCTTAAAGGATTTAAGATCCCTCCCGATCGATCTCCAGAAGAAATTAGAGAAAAAGGCCATTCGAAAGGCACTCAAGCCCATTGAAGCCGAAGCGAAAGATCTTGCGCCGGTGGGGCGGATAGACGAGGGCGCTTCCGGTAAGCCACTAAAGGAAAGTTTTGCGATCCGAGTTCGGACAACCAAGGGGCAAATTATCGGCTCGGTTGTCAATGAAGCAAACCATTCATGGCTAGTTGAGAACGGACATAATTTTGTTGCATGGCAGACTGGTCGAGTCGGTAAGCGCATTGACGGAACCCCGTTTCTTGGGCCGGCGCTTGTTAGCCAAGCGCAAACGGCGCTTAACATATTCGCGGCCGAATCGCGCAAGATAATGAGGGAGTTTGAAAAGCGGAGATGATCGACGATGCGATCTATACACTACTCACAACCGATCCGACCGTATCGGGGATTGTCGGGGATAAAGTGTTCCCGAACTTCGTTCCGATTGATACGCCGCTGCCGGCGATATCATACCGGCGTCTTGCTGTCACTGACCGCGCCATATATCACAACGGCATCCGGCCCGGCGCAAAATCCAGATATCAATTCATGTGCATTACACTTAAGCCCATTGATTCCAAAACACTGTCCGAAGGTGTGCGGACATTGTTCAACGGATTTAGCGGGACGGTAGGCAGTGATTTGATTTACGTCGCTTCGATAGTGAACGAAGTGGATCTGTCCGATAAGGATCTCGGTTTCACAGTGGCGATTGATGTTCTTTTTACTCACAAAGAATAAATCGGAGTTTTGACAAATGGCTATTACGGAAACCGCTGCTCACGGAGCAGTGTTAGGAATAGGCGACGGAACAACCGTTGAAAGTTTTTTCACGGTTGAAGGAATTACCGCCGGCCCAACTGGCGGTGGTTACGCGGCGCGGATTATCGATCTGTTCACACACAGTTCAAGCGTAATCATCAAAACTGCGACAGTAACAGAGCCAACGGATCTCACGTTCGAGCTTGCTTATGATAGTTCTGACACTTATCACGCGCAGCTGCGAGATGCCGCTAAGAATCTCACTCAAACAAACTTTGAGCTGACGTTCACTGATACTGGCGCAGAGAAGATCGCTTTCGCTGCTGTCGTGGCAACGTTCGACAGAAGCGCCGATCCCGAGGACTGGAATAAAATTTCAGTAACTCTCACCCCGTTTGGTGATTTCACTATTACCTAATTGGGTTAACCCTTAACGCTTAACTTCGTGGGAGACGTGAAACAATGGCTAACGAAGCAAGAGCAAACCCCGCTGTGATGCTTAATATTTTGGGAACGGATCATACATTGAAATATTCAATGCACTCCGTTTCTCAATTGAAGAAACTCTGCGGAGTCAATCTGATTGGCGCCGATAGTGTCGACTTAACAGATCCGGATATTATCATCGGGCTTGTTTGGGCCGGCTTAATCGCTTCACATAAGCAATACCGCGGAAAATTCGTGAACGGAGAACCGGACGAAACGATTCAGAGGATTATCGAAGCTATCGGCTTTGAAATGACTGGATCCAAGGTTCAGGAATGCGCTTCGGCTGTAAGGGAAGCGCTCCTGAATTCGTTCGGTGATTCCGTTCAGGAAGCCCAGCCCGGGCCGGAGGCGTCCGGAAAAAACGCTTAAAGCCCGGGAGGGAGTGGGATTATCTGGAAATGATCGCGGATGCCCGGGTGAATCTCGGGATCTCGGTTGATGAGTTCTGGGATCTCACTCCCTGCCAGCTGGGCGCTTACTATAAAGCTTACGACGATAAGTTAAGGCGAGATGATTATCGGTTCGGCGTTCTCTGTTACGTTGTCCGGCGGGTTGCAGGTGATAAGCGTGCAAAGCCCACCGACTTTTTCGGGAGAAAGGGAGACAAGCAGAAAACCCGAGCACAGGAAGCCGCCGAGCTTCGCGATAACATCGTAGGCGCGCAAGGAAGAATGAAGGCTGAAAAAGAAAGACGGGCCGCTATTCAAAAGAAAAAGCGCGAGATTCGCCGCAAGCTTGCTGAACGGGATAAGAAGTAATGGCCGGCGAAATTAGGATAGGCGGGCTTCGAGTCGATATGCGAGTAGGGTTCGCCCAACTCAATCGAGACTTGCGGCAAGTGAACCGGGAACTGAAAAAGGCTTCCCGGGATTTCAAGCGGCTCGGCTCCGACCTTACTAGAAACTTTACCGTTCCACTTGCCGCAGTCGGCGCGGCCGCCGTCGCAGCAGCCGATCAATTCGACAAGGCTTTCGCAACGATCCGCCGCGGGACCGGAGCAACCGGCTCCTCTTTAGCGGGGCTGCAAGATGATTTCAGATCTGTTTTCTCGCAAGTTTCAGAAAGCGCCGGGCAGGTAGCAACCGCCATTGCGGATCTTAACACACGCACCGGGCAAGCCGGGCAACCGCTGCGGGACTTAACGGTGCTCGCGCTCGAGCTGTCCCGAGTGACCGGAACTGATGTTGCAAGCAACGTCCGGGGGTTAACCCGAGTTTTCGGCGATTGGCAGATCGCAACATCAGACCAAACGGGAACCCTTGATTTTCTCTTCAAAGTTTCGCAGCAAACCGGCATAGGACTCGATCGGCTCCTGACAACCATAGTCAACTATGGAGTGCCGCTCCGCCAACTCGGATTCGGCTTCGAGGAAGCGGCCGCGCTGATCGGGAAGTTCGAAAAAGAGGGGGTGAACACCGAAGCGATCCTCGGGGGCTTAAAGCAAGCACTCGGCCGAACACTGAAAGAGGGACTCGATCCCGCGGTAGAATTCAGAAAGCTAGCGGACGCTGCAAAAGAGAGCGGCGATTCCATAGGGTTTCTATCGAGAGTGGTTCAATTCGCGGGAACCCGCGCCGGCGCCGATCTGGCTGCAGCGTTCAGCGAGGGCCGATTCGAAATTGAAGGCTTTCTCGGCGATCTCCGCGGCTCAAATGAGACAATCAGAACCGCCGCAGCGAGCAGTATCACATTTGCCGAATCGCTTGCCCGAGTAAGAAACGCGCTCACCATTGCGTTTGAACCGCTCGGCTCCGCGATTATAAAGGAAGCCGTCCCGCTGCTCGAGGGTATAGCGGAAATCTTGCGAGATATCGGCGAAATATTCTCGGAGCTTTCCCCACGAACGCAACGATTCATCGTTACATTTGGAGCACTCGCCGCCATACTCGGCCCGATAGCAGTTGGTATAGGGGCGGTACTCGCTACCATAGTTGCGATCTCAACCGTGCTCGGCGGGCCGGCGCTCGCCGGGCTGGCGCTCTACGCTGCCGGGTTTGTGACACTGGGGGCAACGCTTAACACATTCAGGGAGGAAGTCGGAACCCTTATCTCTGGACCACTGGAAGCTATCAAGAACGCGCTATCTGAAACCGGCTTTTTCCTTCAAGCACTCGGCGAGAGATTCACCACTTTTGGCGATGATGTCTCGGCCGTGTTCGGGTTCCTCCGGCCGATAGTCGCTAACTTTTTTCAAAGCATCCGCGAGTTCTGGAGCAATGCCTTTGCTGAGATAAAAGAGGAAGTTTCTATTCTGGTCGGCTTCATAGTGATGACACTTAGGAACGGAATCACGGGGCTGCTCGAAATCCTATCAAAGATCCCGGGAGCCGAGAATCTGTTCGAAGGATTGAAGGATTCCGTTGATGCGCTCTCCGATGGGCTAGCCGGTGCATTTGATGACGGCCGCGCAGCGGTTGAGGGTTACCGAGCTTCGCTTGCTCCGGTGTCAGCGGAACTCCAAGCAATCCGCCGGCGAGCAGCGGAGCTTCAGCGCGAAGCCGGGTTCGGCCAGGCGATCTCAAGACTGCGCGCAGAACTGGATCAGCTCGGCACGGCTCAAGAGAAGTTCCGCCGGTTAAATGCCGAAATCAAGAAAGGGGAGATTCCAGCAAACAGGCTTCGCCGGATAATGGCCGGGCTCCGAGCGGAACTCAGGAAGACAGAGCAAGAGTCTAAGAAAACAGCCAAAGCGATCGGCGGGGGCCCTGGGGGGAGGGATCCGAACAGTCTGGCCGGCGCATCAAAAGAGTTTGAGAAGTCGCTCGCTAAGGCAAAAGAACAGCTCGAGGATCTCCAGCGAGACATCAGAACCCGCGATCTGAAGGATGCTCTGCAAGATGCCGCGGACGCCGGCGATCAAATCAAGTTCGATACACTCAAGAAAAAGCTGATAGAGGAAGCGCGGGCCGGCATGATTGAGGGGCTCGAAGCCGGCGTTGCTGATACCGAAACCGGCCGACAGCTTATTGAACTGATAGGGAGCGAAGCGGCCGAAGCAATCGATTCGACGGTTGGGGAGCAGCTGAAAACCGCCCACATCGAAGCCGTTGATACATGGCAGGAAGTCTTTCAGACTGCTATCGGGAAAACTGGGCTTCAGCTTGATGGCATATTCGGAGCACTCGGAGATGAGTTCGGCGGGAAGTTTATCGATATCCTTACGAGCGGGATCGGGGAACTGTTCGGAGTATCCGGAAGCGCAAATCAAATAGGCGGGTTCATCAAGAGCGTTTTCGGGTTCGGCGGAGCCGGAGCAGCACAGGAGGGGCAGGCAGGCGGATTTGATTTATCGAGCACGGCGGCGAACGTTGCCACGCTTGGTATAGCAGCTGGCATCGAGGGGGGGCTAGCTTTCTTTGAGCGGATTGGAGATGACCAGGCGAGCCGCTTTAAGACCGGCGAGCAGAACGTCAATGAAGCGGTCGAAGCTGCGAACCTAGCGGCCGGCGCATCGCTTGGAGTGGGCAGCCTGCTTAACGATGTAAAGAATTTTTTCGAAGATATCACAGGAGTAACTGGCGGGTTTGCGGATCCGATAGGAACCAAGTTCGGGTTCGCTCAACAAGCGTTTGGAATTTTCGGAACAAACGATGTCCAGCAAGCGATCCGAAAGGGCATCCAGGAAGCTTTCACCGAAGCGCTTGAGCAAGCAACCGGCGGAGCCGGCTTGCAGCTATTCGCCCCGGGAGGGGGGCTCGCGCAACTTGATGTTTTCAATTTTATCGGCGGCTCTGATAAGTTCAATCAGGGCGGCTTCGAATTCATAGAAAGCCTTGAATCCGAAGCGCGCGGAGTGTTCGACGCACTCGCGGTTGCATTCGGAAGGATATTCGATATCCCCGAAGATTTTGACCGCTCACAGATTGCTGTGCTGCTTTCAGAATCCCTGCTAGGTGATATCGACAACGCGAAGATTTTAGTTAAGAGCCTGGGGCTTGACTTCGAAACCCTTAAGAATACGCTGCTTGAAGCCGCGCAGCTTGGTGAGATCTCCTGGGGCGAATTCAATATCCAGATAGCGAATCTCGGCGCGGCGTTTGAGCCGGGGCTCCAAGGGATAGGCAATGTAGAGAAAGCAATCGAAGCTTTCATTGCGTCCGGGGCCCGCGGCGTTGCTGCGACCGAAGCGCTTAAGAACGCGGCGTTTGAGTTCGCTGAAGCCGGCGGGACGTTCGAAGGCTTCAGAGATAGGCTTGTCGCGGCCGGGCTCTCAGCTGAGGAAGCTGAAATCATAATGAACAGCTTTGCAGCCCGCGGAGTTGATTCACTGAACGCAATCATAAATGCATCCGATGAACTGCTCGGAGCAATCACCGGGGATATCCAAAATGCTGGGTTCCAGTTCGCGGAGCTTTCAAAAGAAGTGCTCACAGTGAAAGATGCACTCGACGCTATCAACCAAACGCAACTCCAGGACAAGGAACTTAAAATCAACGTGGTTGCTACCGGCGAAGTTGGGCTGCTTGAGGAAGCCGGCGGCGGCGAGGTGACAGCAAATGTTCCCGTTCAGGAATTCCAGCGAGGCGGAATTATTCGCGGAGCAACAAAGTTCAGATTTAGCGGGGGCTTAGGAGTTGCCGGCGAAAGAGGCCCCGAAGCGATATTACCGCTCAGGAAGGGAATCGGCGGGAAGCTTGGCGTTGACGTTGCATCCGGAAAGGGGTTTGGCGGGATGACTCTTAACATCGATGCCAGAGGAGCGGACCCGGGAGTTGAGGCAAGGATCGTTGATGCCCTATCAACTATTGAAGAAAATGCAATCGCCGGCGCAGTGCAAGCGGTTGCTGAAGCACAGGAGCGCGGACGGTTTAGCGGAGTATTCTAGTTATGGCAATTTCGTTTCCCCTATCAATGCCGACCAGCACGAACGCTCACAGCTCTATCCAGTGGATTCAGCGGAACATTGTTGGACTGAGTTCAAGCCCCTTTACAGCACAGCAGCAAGTTCAAGACTGGGGCGGGGATTTTTGGGAACTCGACGTCTCCTTTGATCCCATGGATCGAGATGATGCATTCGTGTGGATTGCGTTCCTGTCGAAACTCCGCGGAGCAAACGGCACGTTCCTCTATGGCGATGAACTTACTCGGACAAAAAGAGGGAACGCCGCCGCAACGGGACAGGTAAACGGAGCAAGCCAAACTGGAAATGAGCTGGTTACGGACGATTGGAATTTCAACGTTACCGACTTATTCCGGGAGGGAGACAAGATCCAGATCGATAACAGCCTGTATATGGTTCTAAATGATGTCAACTCAGATGGCGGCGGGAATGCTACGCTTGATATTTGGCCGAGTCTAAGAGGGCATGCCGACAACTCGGTGATAACCCACACGGACGCGCAAGGGAGATTCCGGCTGGTGCCCGGGACTGATACGGTGGAGCGAGTCGGACGGAATCAGCTTTGGTTAGTTAGCTTTCGAGCAGTGGAGGCACTCTGAGAAATGCGGAACTTATCAGCCGGTTTTATTGCGGAGCTTACAGCGGACAATTGCCGGCCGTTCTTTCTATTCGAAATCGAAACCGCATCCAGCACACTGCGCTATTCATCGCTTAAATATGACATTACGCATTTCGGCGAAACGTGGCTCGGCAACGGGTTCTTAAAGAAAGTGGACGATACCAAAGAGAGCAAAGATCTCGGGGCGGATGGGGTGAAAATTGAGCTGACCGGCGAACCCTCAGCGCTTATATCTGTTGCACTATCTGACGTTCGGCAGAACAAACCAGCAACAATCTACCTCGGCTTCCTTGATTCATCGCTCGCTGTCATTGCTGATCCCTTTGAGCTGTACAAGGGGATAGTTGATAAGGTGACAATCATTGACCAGCCGGACAAATCAACCATTCAAATTGACCTAGAGAATAGTTTGATAATTCTCGAGAAAGCAGCCGGGCTTCGCTACAACCACGAAACACAGCAAGGGATGCAGGAAGGGGTATTCGCCGGCGACTTGGGCTTTGAGTATGTTGAGCAGCTCGAGGACTGGTCAGGATATTGGGGTAAAAATCGGCGCGGTAAAAACCGGAAACGAAGGAGACGGAACAAACCATGACCGCTCGAGTCACTCCAAATATAGGCGATCCGCCGGGGGAAAAGAAAAAGGCTCCCATCAAGGTGTCTCGTGATGAGGTTCTTTCTTGGCTCTCCCGGCGGCGTCTCCCAGTTAATAAGCGCACACGCATGCAAGCGCGGGCAGCGCTTCGCAAAAGAAAAGAACGGCAGAGTTTACCAAGGGGGCGGGAGCTTTCGTATTCTTCGCCGGACGCAGCACGTCAAATCGTTTACGGTGAGATGCAGATCGCAGCGACGTTGACGTTCATGCACACAGATGATGATAAGAAAAACCTGCATCAAATATACACACTGACGGGCCACGAGATTGAAAGCATCGATGATTTATACCTCGATGGGAATCTCGTACTTTTCGGCTTAGGGAGTCAAATCTCCCCCTACGATCCCCGGTGGGCTATTGGCGGGACTAAGCCCAACGGGGATCCCATTGATTATGATTCGCGCGTGTTCATGTCGCTTGATCCGCTCGGCACCGATACCCAAACGGCACAAAATGACGCAGTGGTAGCTATACCAACTTTCTGGACTACGAACCATAGGCAACTTGGATGCGCTCACACTTACGTTATTTTCAAGTGGGATCCGTTGGTATTTCCTGACGGAATACCCGAAGCGATCTTTTCGATTCACGGGAAGAAGGTTTTCGACCCGCGCGATTCCTCGACCACGTTTCAAAACAATACAGCACTCTGCATTGCCGATTACTTAATTGATCCGAGATACGGCCCCGGCTTCACAATCGCAGACATTGATACAGGGACGGACCCGGGCGGGCTCCAATGGGCTGCTGATATCTGTGACGAGCAGGTGCCACTGAAGGCCGGCGGAACCGAGAACCGGTATCTCTGCAACGCTGCTTTCGATATGGACATGAGCCATGATGAGATCATTTCTGATCTTGAAACGGCGATGGCCGGCTACATAACTTACACCGGAGGGAAGTTCAAGTTTTGGCCGGCGACGTATATCACTCCGAGCGTCACGCTTACGATGGACGATCTCCGGGGCCCGGTTAAAATCGAAACGCTGATAGGGCGCCGGGAGAATTTCAACGCCATCCGGGGAACGTTCGTTTCGAAAGATAAAAACTATGAAGTAACAGACTTCCCGAGCCAGTCGCTCCCGGCTGAAGTGACCAAAGACGGGCAGGAAGTTTTTGAGGACATATCGCTCCCATGCACAACCAGCCAGGCAACCGCGCAGCGGATTGCAATGATTGAACTCCGCCGCATAAGAGAAGCGCTTACAGTTAAAGCCCCGTTTGGCCTGGCTGCTTTCCAGCTCGAAGTTGGCGACACTGTTATGCTAACAATGTCTCGATATGGATGGAGTTCAAAAGTATTCCGCATTGCTGATTTTGAATTTTCCTGGGACGCAACCGCGCTTGAACTTATCACTGATTTAGTACTCCGGGAGGAAAACTCAGCGATCTACGACTGGGACGAAACGACAGAGGAGAAAGATTTTGACCTAGCCGCAAACACTGATTTACCAGACCCATTCGAAGTCGAAGTCCCGACAGGCTTAACGCTTGAGAGCGGGACCGACCAGCTCCAGATAAACTCAGATGGGCATATAATCAGCCGGCTCAAAGTGTCCTGGACTCCGCCGCTTGATGAGTTCGTGCAAAACGGGGGCTTCATTGAAATTCAGAGCAAACCCTCAGCTGGCGCATTCTGGCAGCAGCACGGGCCGGCTCTCGGGAATGAGACTCAATTCTTTATAGTGGGGCTCCAAGACGGGGCAACCTACGATGTGCGTATCAGGGCGGTGTCAGCGCTTGGAATCGTGTCTGACTGGGTTACTGTGACAAATCACTTTCTGGTTGGAAAAACCCAAGTTCCGGATAATGTAGAGGGGCTCACAATTGAGATTCAAGAGAATGGGCTTCAGCTTGCTTGGCCGGCTGTTGACGATCTGGATCTCTCTCACTACGAAATCCGCCGGGGGGCTGTTTGGGAAACCGCAACCGGAGTTATCGACAATGTGACAGCAACCGACTACTTTGATCCGTTCCTTGAAGTGGGCTCCGTTACTTACTTGATTAAAGCGTTTGACACTACAGGAAACGAAAGCGCCGGCGCTGATTCCGAAACCGTTATCCCGATTGCTCCCGGCATCCCCGAGAATCTCCTCATAACAACGATTGATAATAACGTGCTGATTGATTGGGAGCCGCCGGCGACCGGCTCTTTTACAATCGATTATTACAACGTTTACAAGGGAGCGACGGCAACTTCGGATAATCTTATCGGCCGCGCTTACGGAACGTTTTCAACTTTCTTCACAGTCACAAGCGAGAGCACAACTATCTTTGTTGAGCCCGTTGACATTGGCGGGAATGCCGGCACCGTTGCAAGTAAGGATGTCGACATCTTCCCGCCGCCTAATTTTGAACTTCAGAGCGAAGCGCAGATCCTAATCTCAGATGGAACGCTAGTTAATGCACACGACAACGGCCCGACTGATACGCAGTTCGTTGCGCCGATTGTCACCCCCGAGACTTGGGCCGCTCACTTCACAACGAACAGCCAGACCACAATTCAGGGATTCATTGATGCTGGCTATACAGCCTATGCAGAGCCAGCTTACACGGTGGCCGATGGAACGTTTGAAGCTGAGTTCGATCTCGGAGCCGTATTAAATGCTGGGACTATCAACTTCCTGTACTCAGTAAAGCAGCTCGGCACGGCCACTGCCACAGTAACCCCGACGATAAGTTATAAAGAACTATCAGGCGATCCTTGGACCGATGTCGTGGGAGTTCAACAAACAAGCGCGGATACGTTTCAATTTATTAAGTTCTTGATAGAAGTTGACGCCGGCGGCGATGATAAAGCATTGGTGCTAATTAGCAATATGCAGTACCAAGTCGACGTGAAAATTGTCACGGACTCCGGCACGGGCACAAGCTCAGCAAGCACGCCGGTAACAGTGAATTTCAATGTCGATTTTCTTGACGTTCAGGGGATAACAGTCACGGTTGAGGAGACATCCGAGGGCCGGAGCGCGGTGATCGATTTTAACGATATTCCGAATCCAACGGGGTTTGATGTGCGAATTTTTAAGAACAATAACAATCAGGTTTCAAATGATTTCCGCTGGGTTGCCCGCGGGATCGTGAATCCGCCGTAAGGAATGAAATGGTAAACTGGAACGACCCGACAACCGCAACCAGCTATCTGAACGTGCTGTCCGAGCTGCGCGATCGTGATGCGAATATCGCCAAGATGGATTTCACGGGCGATACAAACATACCAACGGGGTTCACTCGCTTTGCTTCGAATCTCTTTTCGCAGTGGGACGGCGCAACCTGGAACAGCCTAACCCATCATTTTGAAAACGGTGTCACGGTAAAGGATTTCGGCAGCCCAGCGAACCCCACTGCAGCAAACTTACTTTACAGCACAAGCGGCGAGCTTATAAGCCGGAACCCATCTGGGCTGGAATGGAGCCTTAACCCAAGCTGGAGCACGTTTGCTCCGGGCTTCCCAAAAACTTCCGCGGGCGGTATGACTTTCACGCTCTCTGGCGCCGGGCTCGAGCGCGCCGACGCTTGGAGCTTTGGCAAGCTTGGCATTTTCCACTTGCGCGCCGAGGGGACAACTTCGGGAACCGCTGATATGGAAATCAACTTTGACCTGCCATGGACTATCAACGATAATGCGAATTTGTTTCAATCGTGGTCTGCTATTATCGCTGATGCCGGGACAGCTGTTGGCATGGCCGGCGCTAGAAGCGACGTGCTAGGCCAGGCGCGCCGGGGCGATAATTTAAACTTTGGACTGGGAACGGGGCGAATCATTGTTGTGACTGGAATCGCGGAGCTTGCCTGATGGGAACCCCTTACACAATTACTTTGGTTGATGCAAACGTTTCAAAAGTCGCGCAGTGTTTGCGCGACGTATTCGGGGAAGTCTACGTCGACCCTGAAGCAACCCCGCTTGTGCCGGTATCTGATATCGCATTAATTGAGGAGCACACGAAAACGTTTATCAGAAAACTTGAACTTGAATGCAGGCAGGTTGACGCGCGAGAAACTCACGTCGATCCACTGACGGAAGACACGGGGCTTTTTGAATGAAACTCGAGCGCTATATACAGCTGATTGAACAGGCGCTTGTGCTTAGCAATCAGTGCGCGATATCGGGGCGAGACGCTAAAACGTTTGCACTGATGCAGGATACCCTAGTAGGACTTAAGCACGCGCTGCAGAACGATTTCGAACTGAAAGCCGAAAGCCTAAACGAACTCACCCCGGGGGCCGATGATGGCGCCGGAGATTGATTTCGTAATGAAAGATGTCGAGCGGAACGCCGCCGACATCAAACGACTAGAGGATCAAATGAGCAGCGTTCAACTTGACATCGCCGCGATAAAAGCCAACACCGAAGAAATCAAGCGCCATCAGAAAGCCCGGGCCGCCCTGCAGCAGCAAACCGCAGCAGCAGAAACCCGCGGCCGCTGGCAGGTAGTTGCTTCAATTGCCACGGGTTTTCTTGGGCTATTGACTGCGGTTGCGGTCGCGCTTTTAAAATAGTGCATGCTTAGCAAGTGGAGAAAGAAAGCGAGAGCACGCCGGCTCAGGCGGGCGATTCAAGCTGCGAGCAATGAACACGGGCTCCCGTTTGGGCTGATTGCTTCAATCATATTCAAAGAGAGCCGGGGCAGCTATACCGCGAGACGGTATGAACCAAACTTCTATTTGAACTATATTGTCGGAAAGCCGAAAAAGTTTCTTAGCGGACACTGGCCCAAAGATTTAAGCGAAGATACCGAACGGATGGAACGCGCAGTTTCCTGGGGATGCATGCAAGTAATGGGGCAAGTCGCGCGGGAGTTCGGGTTTGACGGGGATTTCTCAGAGCTGCTTAAGCCCAAGCCGGCAATTGAATTCGGAATGCGGAAGCTGGTTCAGTGCTGGAAGAAAGAAACCAGCACGCGCGCTGCAATCGCTTGCTACAACGGAGACCCAAGGAAGCCGGCTCCGCAGCGGTACGCCGCCGACGTGCTCCGGATAATGAGCACAAAACAGTATGAGGAACTTTTCAAATAAATTTATCTTGCCGGTGGGTTGGTTTTTCCGCTGGCTATATCAAAGGATCGATTCATGGTTAAGGAAACAAAGAACCCGCTAAGAAGCGTAACCCTATGGGGCGGAGTTGGGCTGCTCTGGTCATTTATGGATGCTTGGAATAATATCCCGGCTGACTTAATCACGGATACTGAAGCGGTGTTTGCGCAAGCAGCTGCGCTAGTTTCTTTCGCACTGGTAGTGTTCGGGCGTTGGCGCGCGCACGTAGCGCTTGCGTTTAAGCGTAAGAAATAACAGCAAGACTTCTCCCCTGTTCAGTCAAGCCGCTTGTACATTATTATTATACAAGTATCCCGGCTGAACATTTTCGGTCGCCCCCGGGCCCCGGTGGGTCCGGATTTTATTTCGCCAGCCGGCAGATAGCCGGTTGACATTTTGTAAAACCGGTTTTATAAGTTTCCTATGACACTTTCACATTGATTCAAATTATCATTACGTAATAATCCGGGAGGATCTTTTCCCGGGATTCCAAGCAGCCCAAATAGTTCACGCCGCCGGCGAATCAATTCTAGAACCCTTACCAGCCAGAACGAACGCCGTTGTTCTATCCGTTCCGGATGAGCCGGCGCTCCGCGCGCTCGCTCGCAAGCTTTCGCTTGCCGGGCTCCGGCACGTTCTGATTGAAGAGTGCGACCCGCCGCACACCGGGCAAGCGACGGCCATTGGGGTTGTCCCAATTTCAAACAGAAGCATTTTGAAAAAGAACTTTTCCAGTTTGCCGCTGTTTGGAAAACACAAGCCCGGGTAAGATCTTTCGGTCGAGTCTGGCGCAGGCCGGACCCCGGGCACCATTTGCGCTTATGGTGAAAGTGGAATCACACTCGGTTTGATGAACCGGGAGTTCAAGGTTCGATCCCTTGTAGGCGCTCCACTATTCAATTTCATGCGACACGGAAGGATCGGTGTTGATAACGTTTCGATTGAATACCGGGTAAACGCCGTGCAGATCGGGCCCCCGGAAGGTGCCATCGGCTTCGAAGTAATCCCCCCAGTGGTATCCCCGGACATCCGGCACCGTGCCAGCTGTACACATCCAGCCGATACAAACTAGGTATTTAGTTCGGTATCTCTTTCCCGCTTCGCACTTAATCATCTTTCCACCCTTTCAATATCCAGCTGCCACCGAACCCCGCCGGGAAGCTTGCGGATCACAAATCCAAAACATCGAGCCAGTAGCGGTTAAGAGCAACGGATACCGCAGCAAACAAATCCCTGTCGTGTTCTCGGCTGGCATGCTTACCCCACAATTCGAGCTGCTCAACCGCCTGGTTGATATTCTCGCCGCGCGGATCCTGCATCAGCCGATCGAGGGAGTCGAGAAACATTTTCGTTAGGGATTCCTCCGGCATCGTTCCTCCGTCAAAGTATACCTATATTATACCGTGCAATATTGACAATTGGAATACCAGTGAATTACAATGGGGTTACAACGACTTAGGCGGAGGAAGAATGAGAACAATCAAGATAGTATACCTGTGGCCCCCGAGCTTCACCCTTGAGGTAACTGCAACACTCCCGGCTCGATTCGAAGTCTGCTCCGGCTGTGGCGGGGAGGGAACTGAGTTGGGATATGGGCTTAAAGGCTTGGCCTTTTCGGCGGAGCAGATGAACGAAGATCCGGATTTTCGCGAAAGCTATTTTCGAGGAGACTTCGATCGGCCGTGCTCCACTTGCTCCGGCCGCCGGGTTGAACTCGTGCCCGATGCCGGCCGCATGACCTTTCGAGAGCTTAGACGGTTTAAGGAGTGGAAGCGTTATAAATGCGAGTGCGCCCATGACGATTACGCCGACAAGATGACGCAGTGGCAGGAGTCGGGTTGCCCACGGGACGATTGCGGCCCGATTTACCCAGAAGGTTACTAATGGACGAAATCACCAGGGAGATGACACTCTATAAAAAGGGGGAGGAGACCAACTGCCCGGTTTGTAGCACGCTGGGCTGTGTTCCCATTTACGATCATAACGGGATCTATGCGGGGTTGTTCTGCTCGGAGCGCTGCGCATCTAAGCGGGTAAACTTGAACTACGATGACGAAACGTTATCCGAATTCGGCGAGCGCGTAGATGACGAATATTAAGCACAAGCTTACCCGAGCCCGCTTTTTGAAGTTCCTAGAAATGAAGGGCTTCACCGTCACCGGCGAGATGCCCTACTCCGGCCGGCCGTTTTTCGATACTGAAGACAGGAAGACCACGGTCATAACGCCGCGCGAAAAAGAGATAACAATCATCTGCAACGTGACGAACTCGACAACGCGGCACACTTCGTATGAAGCCGCGCGGGATGCGATCTGTAAACTGCGGCCGGTGTGGCAGATGGGGGAGAAATGACGGATTCAAAATTGCAATGGCGCGGGCTCCGGCAATATCGGCTAGGCGGGCCGGAGAGGAAAACTCCGGTGTTGATAGTATCTCTCCAAGTTTTTGAGTCCATGCCGCGATTATTACCCGGACGAATACGGCGAGTAAAGACCTAATTAATATGGGAGCTTATGGCATGTAGTTCCGCTTACTATCACTGACCCGCACTGACTATCACTGACCCGCACGTGCTCTCCTTAAAAAAATTTTGGCCGGCTCAAGATCGCGCTTGGCACAAAGCGCCGGCCCTGGTAGGTTACCCGCATGCAAGTAAACCGAAGCAAGTTAATCGAGCTGCGCGAAGCCCGAGGGCTTTCACAAACCAAACTCGCGCAGCGCTCCGACCTAAACCCGGCAACGATCGGGCGGCTCGAGAATGATTCAGATTATCAACCCAACTTTTTCACCGTACAAAAAATCGCAGTCGCGTTGGGATGCTCAAGCTTTGAACTTCTGGAGGAAGGGAACGATGGGGATCAAGCGACGCATAGCGACGATGATTCGCGCACACTGGTTAATCGGGGATCCGTTAACTGAAATTGAGCGCGACATTCTATCACTGATTGACCTAGCCGGAGAGGATGAATCGCTGCGGCAGGAAATCATTGACGCACTCAACGCGCTCAGGCAGTACGCAGGGGAGCTAAACGCAACGGCCGACCGCGTTCAGTATGCGGTCGAGGGAAAAGAAAAGGAACTTCGCAATGCAAAAAAGCAGCTCAAAAAAACTGAAGACCGCCGCCGGAATCAAAAAGCAGCTTTGGAGAGAGAACGACTCAGATATGGGGCCGCCCCGGGGGGCTCCTGTCCATCTTGTTCTTGATGAAAAGCGCTCGCTTTGCGGGCTGATTGTTACGGTTCCGTTTCGCGGCTGGTTCACTTGCGTATCTGATTACGATCAGATTTTTGTGTGTTGCCGGACGTGCCGGCTGAAAGGAATCAAAGAGGGGGTAATCAATGAAGACGGAACGTAAGCTGAGGGAGCCCGAGCCGGAGCCGGTGGAGCGCGAACGGGAAGATCCGCGGCCGGACGTTGTTCGGCTGATAAGGACAATCAAGCGGCTCCGGAGGAAAAGCGGCAGGGCGCAATGGCCCGGCCGGCGCGCTCACTTGCGGCAACTCGAGGAAGTCGCTTGCCTTGATTTGCAGCTTAGGCTGAATGCGCTGGGCTCTGGGGATGCGCTGCTTAAAGCTGAGGCTGAAAGCTTACTTCAGGAGTGGAGGGCCCGCCCGTGAATCTTCAGAGCGATTGTGTGGAGCACTATCACCAGGATTTCCTATCAAAGGATCTCTCGGAGCTTGCTGCTCACATCACAGATAGGGATTTCAATCACACATTGGCTGGCATCAAGCAGGGCCCGCACACACTTAGCGTTCAATATAAATGGTCTCGGGTGGCAGCGCTGCTTATCGCTAGGTATCACCAGCAAGAGATCGACTCAATCGAGAATCGGCTCGAAGGCTATATCAAGCAAGAATTCACCGAAGAATTTTTAAAGGAAGTAAACGATTGAAGGGGGAGAGAATGAACCAAGTTGCAATCCATCCACAAGCGAACGCAATTCCGACAACCGTTTCGGCGCTCGCTGCGGTTGAGCGAGAAAAGAGCACCATAGAAGCATCGCTGGTGGTTGCTCATAAGTGCCCGCGCAATATGCAAGTAGTAGAAAGCCGAGTGCTCGAAGCGTTCTCGGATTATGAGCTGGCCGACATATCAGAGTATGAGGTTCCGCGGGGGAATGAAAGCGTTACCGGCCCAAGCGTTCACGCGATGCGAGCGATTGCGCGCTGTTTCGGTAATCTCAATTGGGGATGGGAGCCGGTTGATACCACGGATGAATATGTGATGCTTCAGGCATGGGCCCACGATCTCGAGAGTAACTCTCGAGTGACGCTCAACGATCGTTTTAGGAAGCTTATCAAGCGCGGGCAAAAATGGGTTACTCCAAACGAGTTCGAACTTCAGCAAGAGATGAACCGGCGCGGAGCGCTGATAGAGAGAAAGTGTCTTGAGCGAGTGCTCCCTCCCGGGCTAGTCCAAAAGGCGATGCGTCAGGGGCATCTTACCCTTGAAAGCGGGCCACAGGTAGCGCGCAGCAAGCGGAACAAAGAGCAAGCACTCATGAATCTGGTGGTCACTTTCTCAAGCTTTGGGGTGACGATTCCACAGCTCGAGATGTACGTAGGTAAACCGATCGCGGAGTTTGATGCTCCCGAGATTGCATCCCTTAAGCAGACATCGAAGAACATCAAGGAAGGGATGAGCCAAGCCGCTGAGATTTTCTCACCACAGCAGACTACGATCGAATCGGTCGAAGTCGAAACAGAGCCGGAGGAAGTGAACACGGAGACCGGCGAAGTGATTGAGAAAGGCGACACAGACCCAGACACTTAAACAATACTTGCCTCTTTGGCTGGGCCCGGCTGGTCATCCCGGGTCCGGCCATTTTTGGATTTGATGACAGACCACGGCTGATGAGTCTTTAATAGACGAAACCGAACCCGGTCCCGTGGAGCAGCCCCAGCCGGGGAATAACTGGCTGCCAGCCCGGGCATTGCCCGATTTCGTTGCGGCGAAATGGGGCCGTGGGTCACCAACGCTCGGGTCCTGGTGACATCTGGCCCGGCACTTTTGGGAGTTTGAATGATTAGGTGCAAGCGTTGCGGGAAGCCTATCAGCTATATGACCGGCCAACAGGGCCGGCGTTGGGTAGTGGAGCCCAAGCCACTGCTCGCGAGTGAGGTGCTTCAGGGGATGCGGGTGATTTCAGCTAACGGGCTTGTGATGCGCGGGCCGATTCACGTCATTGATGACAGCGGCGCCGAGCACTACTTCTTTGAAACTCACGAGTGCCTGGGGGGATACGCAAATGAGTGAGAAGGTTCGGATCGTGGCGGTAGCGGCGCGCAGTAATCTGTTAGGGTTTCTCTATGCCCTCCCGAAGCCATCTCGGCACAGCGACTTAATTTCAGAAACGACAAAAAGCGGGTTCCTTTGGAGCGGATTCACGGCCGGCTTTCTAACGAATGAAGGGCGGTTCGTTGATAGAGATAAAGCCTGGTATATCGCGGCCGCCGCTGGGCAGATTTTACCGAGGGACGATCTCACCCCCGGAACACTATACAGCGAGGATCTTTGGTGAAGAAAATCTATCTCGATATAGAATCCAGCGATTTGAAATACGTGCTAGCAGTACTTAAAGCGGCGATAGGGGCGGATTGTATATACTACGAAACGAAGTATCAGTTATGTGAAGTGCTGGCCGCGACCTTTCTTGAATGCCGGCGGAGAGTCCAGCAATCCCAAGCCGAAGAGGAGGACTATCAACGCCGGCGTCTGGAGGCATTGAGCGATGTCGATTATCGTGATTCAGCCGAGGGGGAAGCCCAATGAAAAAGTGGCAGAAAGATGAAATCCGGAAAGCGCTTGGCGGCGTGCCGCACCAGGGGAAAGTAAAGATCACTATGACGATTGAAGCAACGTTCGACCCAGCCGAGCTAGAAAACCCTCAGTCGCTCTTTAGCGAAATCGCATGCCGCACTAACATACTGCTAGGGGACAAATTTTCGTTGTGTAACAAAATTGTAAACTCAGGGAGTTTGGACGAATGGAAGGAAACCAAGAAACAGATACAAGCTTCGCCGCGCCAGCGGTTGACGAATACTTCGGGGAAAACCCCGAAGATAGCGAGGGTGAAGTAAATGGCGAGCAGCAAGAACTTATTGCTGCCGCGGATAACGTGCTGAGACTGGGGCAGCCGAAGAAATGGACGGTTCAAGTCGAGGTGACGGTAAAGGGGGAGGACGGTCTCAAGAGACCACAGAAAATAGTTGCCGGGTTTGCGGAGCATGTCCCGGGCGGGGCGGTTCACGAACTTTGCTCCCGAATGCTGATGTGCCAATACACGACAGCAAAATTTCTGGCGATAGTGGGGATGCCGGATCCGAACGACATCCAGGAACTACTGCCCCTGATAGAAGACGGAAGCGGGCGAGCGATCGAGAACGGAACCGGGGAGGGGGAAACCTCCGAGCCCGACGAAACAGCATAAAAGATGGGCCGGGGGTGAACCCCGGCTCCTGTGTTCTACTCACCCCGTTCGAATCAGAAGAGACTCAATTGATATTTGCGATGCTGAGAGCACACGAAAAGATTTGCCAAAGGATGCTAGCGGAGCACGCCGGCACAGCCGCCGCAGAATACCTGCGCGGGCACTTGCATAGACTAGAGCAAACGCTGATCTGGATCTGTGCTGAGTGCCAACTCAAAACGGCTCCGTGGGAAAAGGGGGAGAAGGAGACGCGATGACGAAACAGAAGCCGCTGTCGTTCCTCCACGACGCGAACGCGAGATACGATGATAGGATCCTGGTGCTCAGAAAACGGCACGGATGGGCCGGGTACGGCTTATTTTGGGCCATCGTGGAGACCCTCCGAGACTCAACCGATCTCAGGTTTCCACTCGACCGCATCCCGGCACTAGCGTTTTCGCTGCAGTGCGATGAAGCCGAGCTGCAGGCATTGGTTGCGACATGCATTGAGGTGCAACTCTTATGCACTGATAAGCACATGCTCTGGAGTGCATCGCTTGACCAGCGCATTGCAAATTACCACGCAGATACGGAGCGCCGGAGTAAAGCGGCTCGCGACGGATGGGAGGAGCGTCGCCGGCGGCAGGCTGCCAAGAAACAGGAACCTGAAGAATCTCAGGTTGATAACCTGGAACGCTCTGCAGACTCAGAGCAACGCAATGCACATGCAAAGCAATCCAGTGTGTGTGCTGAAGGGCTGCAGTCAGATGCTCTGCAGCCCCAATATAATATAATACAATCTAATACAATACAATCTAAGGAGGGGGAGTCCGAGGGGGAGGGGCCCGCGCCGGCTAACGGCGTTCCGCCGCCGGCGGGATACCGTCACAAACTGGGCTCGCTCTTTAGGCCGTGGAACCCGGATGCGGACTGGGCAAAAACGAATCGCGTTATAAACGGAGAGCTTCCGCTTAAGCAGTACCCGCTGATTTTCATCAAGCCGTCAGATCTGGAAACTGCGATCGGGCTCTGGGACCGGGGCGGCATCCCGAAGGAAGACCGGCGACTCATCTTTGAGAAAGTGAATGCGAGACTTCAGGACATGGTTAAGAACGGGGGCTTTGGAACGCTTGAGCGGGTAAGCCCGTACAATTGGCTGATAGGCTGGGCATACGAGCAAACGCTCGATGCTGTCACCAAAGCCGGCCGGCTTAAGCAGGTGACAGGAGCCCAGAAGGAGAGACCCAAGCGGGACAATTCGGGGGGGTGGAAGCATAATGCAGTTGACTAGGAAAACGATCAGGCATGACTTATCCGATCAGGTACACGGCAACACACGCCGAACAGCCTGGGTTAAGGGCCGCCGCTCTATGGTTGATTACATTTACCGAGCCTTCGGTGAGAAGAAAGCAACCGAGTTGCTCGACATCCGGCCCCGGCCAGGAGCGGATGCCGGCGAAGAATTGATGCGCCGCGATCTCGGAGCTGACCGGGCGAAAACCCTTGAAGTATTCAAGCTCGCATTCAGCGACCAGAACGCGGGGAAGGTTCCAACTGAAGAAATTCTAGCGGAGTACTTATGACTGAAGAAAACACGGGCAACACGCCGCCCGAGTGGGTTCTCACATCGATGGAGGAAAGCAAGGTGCATTTCTTCAATGTGCTTTACCGCGGCTTTAAAATGGGCTGGGTGATGCACGCGCGCGCAGTTGAACTCGGGCACGACTTCGACCCGGATCAGGTGTTCGATGATGTGTGCGACCGGGCGAGCGAAAAGCACACGGAAAAGAACGCGGATAAAATTATGGACGATTTGATTAAAGTTGGAGGGGGTGAAGCATGACCTATGATCTCTTTTTGATTCTATGCGCAGCGCTTCTCGGCGGCATGGTTGTTTTCTTCGCTGGCCTGATCGCCATTGGAAACATACTGACCGAGCAGCGGCGGATGCTCGAGCGGCACGCTAAGGTGATTGCCGAACTGCTGAAACAGCGGGGGCCGAATGGTTGACATAGCAACCCACGGAATCAAGCTGTTTGTTTTTGGCCCGCGGGGCTTTGCCGACTATAGGTTTATAGCAAACCAACTCGATGCATATGTCGAGTACTTCCTCGATATACCACCGGACGAAATAACGCTAATTTCCGGTGGGGCAATCGGGGTTGATTCATTGGCGATTAAATGGGCAAAGGCAAGAGGGGCGCAGATTATAATCAATAAGCCTGATTACAAGAATCACCCCCCGAAGGTGGCCCCGTTGATTCGGAATCAAGAAAACGCGGAACTGTGCAATGACGCGGTTGCTTTTTGGTCTGGAGTTCCCGGCGGCACATATCACACAATGACGTGCCTAGCGAAGCTTCAGAGGGCATTCACTGTGATAGGGCTTCCCGTGGAAAATAAAGCTGGGGGTTCCAATGGTTGATGTGAATCTCGTATTTGGAGAGCCGCCCAAGCCAAGCGGCCGGAACGCTCGGGCGGAGTGGTACGCCAAGCGCTCGGAGATGCAAGTACACGAACACTTTACACTCCATATCAACGGGAGTCGGGACGAGACCGAACAATTGACTATCGACATCACCGGCGAGCTGGCTAGGATTCCAAGCCTTAAGCGCGGCCGGCATCCCCGGTTCCCGGGGCTCTATCCCGACACAGAGGCAAGGTTATACGGCCTTACGTACTTATTTGATGACATCTACGAAAACGCGCTGCCCCCTACACTTAACGATGAATTGCTAATCGGCGTTCTCATATTAGCTCCCTGCAATTGGGGGACGGACGCGGACAACTGCGCAACCACAATCAAAGATTGGCTCGAGCCGGCCTCTAAGCAAATCGGCGGAAAGAACAAACGCGATCGGGGCTGGGGCGTTGGCGTTGTTCCAGATGACAGCTCGATCCGACTGTTCGCCTTGCACGCAAAAGATGCGCGGAACGCTGCGGCGTATAGCGAGCCGCAGCACACCCGGCTGATACTGCGACGCTTTCACGATTCGTATAAAGTTATAAACCGTTTCCTTTTGAGCTTTGGACTATGACGGAAAAAGAAACAGAAGAAATCTTGGCCCCCGATCTGCTCGCTGAACTGATAACGGGCATGAGTGAATCAACCATCGATTCATTTATGGCCGGCGTGTCGGTGGGGATGGCGAACGCAGATTCAGGAATAACGCTCGAAGAATTCGAGCTTCACATCAGAGCCGAGCTGCGCTCTCGGTTCAACGACAAACAGGCGGACTATGAAGAATCGAAACGCGAATAGGGTTCCGCCGGCGTGGTTCTTCGCCGGCGTTGTACTGTCGTCCCTAATCGGTGCGGGCATAGCAATGACGATTGCACACAACTGCAAAAAGCAATCGGTGGAGCATCATCGAACGAAGCCTTGGATTGATTTTGAGTTCACGGACCCAGACCCGCTCGCTAATGACACGGTTTGGACGCCGCCACTCCCGGAGGAAGAATGACTGAGTTGGATCACGTTTGGGTAACGGTTGACGAATTCCCGCGCAAGCGGCTGGTGCTCTCGGGTTGGAACAATGGCCCGCCGGGAATCACACACAGCATCAGGCTAACTATCGGGGACGCAGAGAAACTCAGAGCCGACTTGGCCGAGGGGATAAGAAAGATCCACCGAATGCAGGAAGAGGATCACGAAGAAAGGTTGGGGATTCTTAGGCGACGGACAAAAGAACGGGGGTAAAATGGTACAAGTAACGATTGATTACACAAGGCTGGTTTGGCTAGAGCAACTCGAGCAGCTGATCGAAGAGATTCACGCAAAGAACGTAACGCGCGATCCGGTCGATCAGGCTTTCTTTTGTGGTTACGTCTCCGGCGCGGCGGATAGGCTGATCAAGTGTCGGCCCGATGGGGAAGCGGCCGCGGTAAAAACGGAGCAAAAATGAAACCGCGCGGCTTTCAAATTGGAACTTTCGGGCTCGATGCTCTCGGGCTCCTTATCAACGTTCGCTCTGCCGTCGACCAGGGCGCCAGCCTGATCCGGTATCAGATGATGCATCCGGATGCCCCGGGCTGGACAGCGCAGCAATATCAAGCCTGGTGGCGAGACCAACTGGATCTGATTCGCGATATGATCTACGAGATGCGCGACCGGGGAATATTCGCTCACATCGTTGTAGACTGCCACACCGGCCCCGGGCCGGCCGAATCATCGCACAGCTGCATAACTAACACTTATTGGCGGGCTATCTGGCGTGAGAATTGGCTCGCAGCAGTTGAGCACTTAAAAGATCTCGATGAAATTTGGGGGTATGACTTACTGAACGAACCGCTTTGCCGCAATCAAAGAAAGTGGCTGCAGTTCGCCGGCGATTTAGCCAAGCAAATCAGACAGCAGGACAGGCGAACCCGGATAATCATCGAAAGCAGGAAGGGAGCCCCGGGGGCATTCCGCGCAATGCGGCCGATAAACGTTCCGAAAGTCTGGTATAGTGCGCACATTTACAAGCCACGGAAATTGTGTTTCTACGGCATTTTCGACAATATAACAGCCGATCAGGCACGCCGCGCGGCTCGGAATCTCACGATTGAAAAAGCCGAAACCATACTCGAGCCCGTCCGAACGTTCCAGCGACGTTACAAGGTTCCGATTTACATCGGCGAAATTGGCTGCAGCATACGGACTCACCCCGACGATCGCGATCATTTCTTCAGGCAATTTCTGTCACTTTTCAACAGATACAGATGGGCTTGGAGCGTCCACGCATGGCGTGAAAGCTGGGAATTCGACTACGAAAGTTATGGCGGCTTGATCCCGATTATGGATAAAATCAAGTAATGCAACTGAGCGAAGCTGAACTGAATGAACTGATAGATCTCTGGAATTTGGTTGCTGAAATGCGCGAAGCACAAAAGGCTTTTTTCTTAAACCGCGATCCAGCTAGGCTCGAGAGAGCCAAGCAGCTTGAAAAGCGGGTTGATATGGTGCTGCAACGTCTTAATTCAAAACAAGGGAAACTGCTATGAAAACCATGCTACGCAAAATCGATCGGCTTTTCGATTTCATAATCAACATGGCGCTTGTGTTTGGTATCGCCGCCTTCATTGTACTGATCATCATCTCGCTAGCCGGCTGCGGAGAGGAGGGGGACAACAACGGGAACGAGTTTTTCGTTACCGGCGCAAACAACGACATTCAGGTGATCGAAGTTGATGATGGACAAATCATACTAGCCTGCGCTTCGCTGCTCACCCGGGAGGGGATTGATTGCGATGACGATCAAGTGAAGATCAACTGCGATCAGTGCTTCAGCGCTGAGTTCAGAGAAGAGTTGGGCGAAGATCTCTCGGTGGAAAGTTGCCTTGAGATACTCGAGGAGCGGAAGTTTTGCATATGAAGCTAGCGAGGGGGTGTGTTAAGGGGCTTCTGTTGTCGTTGTTCGTGATAACGACTATCCCCGGGCTCTGCATAGCGGCTATCATGGGCTTCCTGATTGACGGGTTGGATTGGTTAATTGATTGGGCATTTGAGGTGAATTAGCATGTGCGTTTATTCGATGATACTGGATCACTATCGGGACAAGTGGAACCCGCTTGTCCCGCAACCAATAACAGCCCCACCGACAAGCCCCCCAATCCCTGCCAGCGAGCCGCCGATAACCGATGGTGAAATCCGGGAGTTTCGCCGGTTGCTCGAGCGTGCGCGAGAGTATGACCGGGGGCACAATCAGCCAGATTGCGAGACCGAAGAAAAGAAAGCCGAAATAAAAGCGCTTGCACAGAAGCTCGGAATTGAAATTGATTTTATCGATCTGAGGCCCGAGAAGTAGAATTCTAGTGAAGTAAGGAGATTGGAGATGGAGCTACTAGAGTGTCCGTATTGCAAGTATAGAGGTGTGGTCACCGAATTCGAAGTCTCATTAGCCGACGAGTGTTTTTGTCCTAAATGTGATGGGGAGTTTCTATTAAGAGAGGAGGACGAGGATGGCTGAATGTAAATGCAATTGCGGCTACCGCTGCGGCGGACCCGGTAAATGTAAGCTCAAACCCCTGGAGTGTTTAAGGCAAGCTGATGGTAAGCACTATGTGAAAGACTGCGGGCACGACTGGAGCGGGCCAGTTGTAGAATTTGACATGGGTGGGGCTTATTGTTCGAGCCGTACTTGCCAGCACTGCGGGGCCACCGCAATGTCGCATGACATGAGAGCGGGGGCATAGTGCAGGAAATAGAATCAATACGAATTCGTCGCGATGGTGCGGAAGGGGACCTAACGGCCACAGTAGTGCTTGAAATACAGGACATCCATGGCGATTGGTTTGAGATTGGGCGGGAACTACTTGACTCCAATTTTTGCTCTGCCTGGAACCTGCCAGTCAGAGAGAGGGTGTTAGTTAACGAGAATTAAAGTTTCTCGTGAAGGAATAAAATGACTGTGAAATATTTCAATCACATACAGAATGACAGAATTTTAAATGATGTCCTGGCTGAACGTGTGGCCCAATTTGAAAAGTGGGGTATCAGATAGAATGATACGCATTTATTACCGAGCAGTAACAAAATGTAAACTGGAATTTACAAAATGACCAAAGACAACCCGTATTACGAGTGTGGCGAGGGCTGGCACCCGATTATTGACAAAGCCGTAGCTAAGATTCGGAAGTACCACCCAGATGTGGAGTTCCTTCAGATTAAAGAGAAGTTTGGGGGTTTACGGATATACACCTCATACACAAGCCCAGCGATCGAAGCGATCATTGAGCTGGCCGACGAGTTTTGTGAAGAGACCTGCGAGCAGTGCGGCAAACCCGGGAACCTGCGCATGAACGGCAAGCGCAGTTGGGTTAAGACCATGTGCGCTGAGTGCGCTGGGGATGAGTGGGTAGATTATAGTTTTCCCGAGCCGGGGGGGCAGAAGGGGGAGAGTGGTGGCAGTTAGGGGAGCGATTAGCAATGAATGCGAATGAACCCAACGGCTGTGGACTATGGCGGTACTGGTGGTTTAAGGGCCCATTTATTGGGTGCTGCAACATCCACGATGCCCGCTATCATACGATGTTGCTCGAAGCTTGCAGCTTGACCCTCTGGGAAGTTGACACGGAGCTATTGCGCTGTATGCGCCGGCATGCCGGCAAAAACCCTCTACGCTACATCCAGGCGTATGCTATGTTTGCTATAGCGCATTTATTTGGTCTTATCCGCTGGCGCGGCCGGCGGTACCTCAGGAGCGATAATGTTCTTTGATACGCTGGCAATAAAACAACTGGAATACACGCAACGCCGCTTGAGCGTGTATCTGTCAGCCGTCATAGCAACACTTGGCAGGCTCGGCGGATGCAGCGATGAGGAATTGGCCGAATTTGCTTTACAATTCGAGGAGGCAATAAAGCCGGCGCTTGATAAAATCGATATAGAATTCGGGGTTAACCAAATCGAGGAAAAAGAGAATGAGCCTGTTTAATCTTTCCGGTCGGCACACTTTCCTGTTTCTTACCACGCTGGTACTGATACACGCTCGCTATGGAGCCGTTTCGGGCGATCCGCGCCGGCTTCGGGAGGTTGTAGATCTTGCGGTTTCTGACGCACGGAAGATTCTTAGTTGGATTAGCCCAAATTTTACGGATGAACCATAGAGACGAAAATCACTTCATAGGTGGGTACATATGGGCTCTCTCTATGCTGCTTGAGGGGACGAAAAAGAATGAGAAGATTTGGCGGGATCAAGCCCGAGACATTGCGCGGCTGATTAAAGCCAAGCGCCCCGATTCCGAGATAGAAGAATTAACAATTTCGTTTCGTAAGGTTTTGAAGGATCAAGTAAGAGATTAGCGCGCGCCGGCTGGCGGCTGTTTCCAGGCAGTTCCTCCTTAGTACCCATCGCGGGCCGGCGCTCGGTATTCTCTTTTGTAATTCTGCTGAAGGGATGCAAGTCGGGGGGCTCGCTTAGCCCGACAAACTGTGAACGCCCCCGGCGCTTTTCATCCCTAGCCAGATTTGCTCCAGCTTGCGAAAATTAGAGCGCAAGTAACAACCCGGAGCAATCACCCCATGAAGAAATTTTCCCTTGTTATCTTAAGCATTATCCTGTTTGCAAACCCCGTTCAGGGTGACAAATGGGAGGACTTTGCAGAGCGTATCACTGACAAGAACGTAATCAACGCCGACGATCCGGCCACCATCGAGGGCAGCTGGATGTTCATGGAAAAAGTGGACTTGATGAAAAACAACGTCACCGATCTTCAAGACGTTGATTCGAAATCCGGTGATACCAATGTTATGGCGACGGCTTCGGGCACGCTCACAAGCGGGAACTGTGTTGCGCTTGACGCTAGCGGGAATTTCATTGCCGCTGGCGCCGCGTGTGTCGCTTCAATTGCGGATCTTTCAGATGTTTCTGGAGTATCGGGGAACACATCGACCGTGGCAACGGCGAGCGGCGTTCTCACAAGCGGCGATTGCGTATCGTGGGATGCAAACGGCAACTTGGTTGCCGATGGCGCTCCTTGTGGCTCTGGTGCCGGCGATATCGAAGCGGTCGGCAACTGCTCAAGCGGCGCTTGCTTCGGCTCCGGTGGCTCGGGAACTGAACTCCAGTGCATCGGCGGCAATACTTGCACGCTCAGGACCGATTCAACGGCTTCCTCTGATAATGACCGCTGGGAACTCTACGCGGCCGACACGCTCACACAGAGTCGAACAGGCTGGGTGACGGTGAGCGGAGTAAATCACGCGGATGCAGGGACAACCCGCGTTCGCTCCGGCGGAAGCGCTCCCGTGATAGTAGCCGGCGGCTCTGGGGCGGGCTTAGAGTTCCGCTCTGATGGCTCTTTCGGCTGTGTTGATACCACAACCCCAACATGTGTATTTTCACTCGCTACAGCCGACGCAAGCGACGATGGTGAGTGGCATTGGGCCGCCGGCGGATCAAGCGGGGTGGAAGTTGGGCGCTCCGGGCGAATCAGTGGCTATGGGAATGAGCATGCTACTCACCCCGGGAATATTCATATTGTCATTGGCGACGTTGCCGGAGCTGAATTCGAAATATGGGACGGCGGGACGCAGCGCTGGCGTATTCCGATGGACGGGGTGAGCGAGGGCGATTGGATGCCGACATCGGATAACACCGTTGGAATAGGGGCCGCCGGAACGGAGTTAACACACGTAAACGTTGAACAGGAGGTTTACGGGGCAGGCTGGTCGGGCTCGACTGAAGTACCGACAAAAGATGATGTGTTCGACAAAATAGAAACGCTCACATCCGGCTTTGGTCAGCTGGATTACTACGATCACACTTTTACTTGGGGCTCCGCCCAGTCGACGGGCTCAGCGATTCAAACCGAGACGATAACACACTCCTTCGGGCAGCCGCCTGATAAGGTTGTTGTGTACTATCAAGGTGCGAACGGTTGGTACGAGCACGAGCCTGTATTCCAAGCTGCCTCTACCCGAAAATTCGGCTGGCAGGTTAAGAACTCAGGAACAAATGAAGACAACGTTGTGGAAGTCGACATATTCGAAGGGAACGAATCAGGAACGGCCCGAAGCGCACTCGTGCGGCTCTTGTGGTTCACAGAAGACGATATTGCAACCGCAACAACTGGGCTAAAGCAGGCAACGCTTGGCGGCTCAAGCATTACGACCGGAACCGCTGCCGGGACCGCCGACATATTGGACGGCTCGCAAATCAATTTGCTTAGGCTTGATCTCGGCGCCATGCCAAACGCAACCACAACAAACGACGCACACGGCCTGACCTTTTCTGATATTGTGCGAATCTCCGTTGTGATAGAAGAAACTGCAACAGATGATTACAGGGAAGTGAACGGAGACACGCGAGCCGATATATATTATGAAGTTGATGGAACAAACGTGACCGTGACAGCAGACACCGGGCAAGATTTCTCAGGCTACACCGGAAAAGCCTGGATCTGGTATCTTGATTAATGGAAAAAATCGACCCGAACCGAGACACATTCGACTATCAAAAATCGTATGATAGACTGGATGATTTTCTTTATTGCACCGAATACGGCGGGAGCCATGCTCACATGCTCGCCGATTACTGCAACCGTGAACTGAAGTTCCTTTCCGTGCTCGATGTCGGCTGCTCAAACGGGGAATCACACGAACTGTTTAAGGGGTTCTGCTGGGCTGGCGTTGATATCCGACATGCTGCAGTGACGCGCGCTAACAAGCTGTTTGCAAGTAAGTCGATAATCGCTGGTGTCTGGAGCCGGGATCGGCCGATGCTGGGAGCTTACGCGCTTCAGTCCTGTGCAACAAGTCTTCCGTTCCGCACAAATCATTCAGATTTAGTACTTTCAACCGACGTACTCGAGCACCTAACAACCCCGGATACCCTCAGGGCGATTGACGAAATCGTCCGTGTCACCAGGCGATATATTGCTATAAGAATCTGCCCTGTGCCCGAGAAATCCCCCTATGGAAAGATAGTGGGACACGAACTTCATATCACATGCCAGGAGCCGCCCTGGTGGATAGAGCGTTTCGAGGAGCGCGGAGCTGAACTGCTCTGGGCTTATAACTGGAACTTTGTCATGCAAATGGGAGACGAAAGCCATGATAGATCCGAATCTGTTCGACGTACTGCAAGGTGAAAGAGTAATCCTATTTGGCGGCTCGGATAACTTCGATCTGCCAAAGGATCATAACGAATGGTTCCACGTTTGGACTAACAACCATTGGCTGAAGCATCAGTCGATGCCCATCCAAGCAGCGTATGAATCAGCAGCCGAGCCGCCGCTTGGCGAGTACCCGAGCGACTCAATCCGGTTTTTAGCAGGCGCTATCGACTCGCTATACTCGAGCAAGTGGCAATTAACCTGTGATGAAATGGCCGTGCCGTTCGTGCCGTACTTGTACAAGCGATACTTCAAGCCGAATCCCTACGGCGCGCAGTTCGAATGGTATAACAGGCTGTATGCCGATATGGGCACACAGCCGTTTACTGCCATGGTTGCAGCCCATCACCTATTGTTCTATCCGATTCACGAACTCTGGATAACTGGTTGCACGTTCTATTACGATAGAGAGCGCCAGCGCTTCCCCATCAAGCGAGGGCCGCACCACGTTGGCAAGAATAGGGATTGGTTAACCCGGCTGGCATACGGTGACAAGCGAGTCAAGCTCGACGGCTTCCTGACCGAGCACTGCACCATGGAGCGGCCCGAGCTTAACGGTCACCGCATAACGGAATGGGACAAAGAGACTCGAACGGTCTGGGCATGGGAGCCGATTCCCGTCAAGGTTCCAGATCAAAACGAGAACCCGCCGCTTGATAAAGAGGCACCCCCTATCCCTTGACACATCCCCCTAGCATTGCGGATGATAATAACATGGTTAGGCGACATAAACACGATCATGCTATTCCTGGAATGCTTAGGGCTATTGAAGTAGCAGGCGGACAGGTTCCGCTTGCTGCAAAAATTGGGCGGGCACAGTGTACCGTGTCCGGCTGGCTCTATCGCGGCGCTCCCCCTCGGGATGCGCTGCGGATACAGCAGGTGACAGCCGTGCCCTGGACTGAGCTTGTATTCCCGGTTGAGACTGCCACTGATGGCGAATAGTGTTAAGACGTTCTGCCGGGTTCGCAGTTGTCCGAACTTCGCAGAGCATAAAGGTTATTGTGAAACGCACAAAGGGGAACGCGCGTTTTCAAGAAAGACCCACCCTCGTAATAAACTCTACAACTCAAGAGCGTGGAAAGATTTGAGGCTGGCGAAGTTGAGACGCAACCCGATGTGTGAAGTTTGCTCGCGAGCTTTCGCAACTCAGGTACACCACCTAGAGCCCGCCCGGCTCCGGCCGGACCTGGCGCTGGATATGGGGAACTTGCAGGCGATCTGCGCATCGTGTCATGGCCGAGAGAGTCAAAGGGAATCGATCTCAAGTGTCGATAGGGGGGGGGATCAGATCTAATCTGTGCTTATCTGAAGAC
>JABAOF010005170.1_pt1 | contig 38938 bp, 36 predicted proteins | sample 7062171 | NCBI WGS metagenome assembly JABAOF01 (sample SAMN14538628, study PRJNA623070) | marine sediment metagenome | biome: marine biome [ENVO:00000428]; feature: marine pelagic biome [ENVO:01000023]; material: deep marine sediment [ENVO:00002113] | place: India: Gulf of Khambhat ...
AATCGTGGAAGGCGTAACAAAAGCAGAACTTGAAAAGACGGTCGCTGCGCTCGCTTCGAAAAAAGCTACGAAAAAGGGCTAATTTCATGATCAAAAAAATCAACGGTGATTAGAGGCTACAAATATTGCGTGGAGAAACAATAAAAAGGGAAAAGAGGAAGGAAATCAGGCTTAGCCGGGATTTTCTCACAAGGAAAAATGTTCTGCGATTGGATAAGGATTTATGTATTGGCTGTGGAATTTGTGCTCAGATTTGTCCCAAGGAAGCTATAGAAGAAACGCCTGCTTCGGTTGTTAATGGGCGTCTAAAGAAGAAGCCTACAATTGACATTGACGCTACCTGTTGCGTTTTTTGTGGTGAATGTGTGGTGTTGTGTCCTTATAATGCTTTGAAAATGCAAGTTGATGGTGAGGAAACCACAAACGTTGTTAAAAACGAAGTCTTTCCGGTTTTGTTAAAGGAAATACAAGTGAAGAAAAATATTTGTTATTTCAAGCCAGAATGCAACCTCGAATGTAAAGACTCATGTCCTACAGATAGCATTAGAGTGAATGCCAAGCGTTCAGATGATGGAAAGATTTTTCGGGTTACTGAGATTGATATCAATAAAGCTCTTTGTTTGTATTGTAAGTTTTGCGAATCGGCATGTCCTTTGGGTGCCATACATGTGAAGAAGCCTTTTCAAGGAACAATTGAGCTGAATTCAGATCTTTGCCCCGATGATTGCAGGGCTTGCATTGATATTTGTCGCATAGGTGTGATTGAATTAGGTGAAAATGGCAAACCGGTCGTCTCACCTGAGTTTTGTCTTTTCTGTTCTGCGTGCCAAAAAGTTTGTCCAGAAGAAGCTATAAAGATCAAAAGGTTTTGGCTGTTTCATTCTGATATCAAGGCAGCAGCGTGGTTAACAGCGCTTAAGAAACTAGCATCTACAGAAACCGTAGTAAGGGAGCTTCAAGCTAAATCTGGCAAGAAACGGCTTTCATTGGTGAAAAAAAGAAGAATGGATGAAATTTAGCAATCCCAAAGCTTTTTTTCCTTATTTAGAGAATTAGGATAATTTTCAAGAACAAAAAATTCCTGACTTTTCCAATCGTCAACAGTTTCACTTTGAAGTATGTTTTTTGGCGACGTAGTAAACTGCCCCTGCGCTTAGACACATCCCGCCCATTATCCATGCTTGTATTGCGACGAAGAGAACAAACACTAGCAACACAATACATGTTCCTAACCCTATGAGAGGAACAAACTTGTAATATCGTCTTTTCTCGTTTTTTAATTTGAACGCGGATGCATTCGTCAAGGCATAGTAGAAAAGGGCTCCGAATGTGCTGACAGCTACAACCCCTCTCAAGTCAAAAAGCAAGACGAGCATCGACATTAAAATTCCGATAATCCAAATTGAATAGTAAGGCGTGCAAAACTTAGGGTTCAGCTTAGCCAAAACCCGCGGCAAGTCTCCTCTTCTTGCCATGGAATAAGCCATGCGCGAGACACCTAAAACAGCCGTTAGCAGTACGCTAGCAGTTGCCAACAAACCTCCAAAAGATACAACCTGTACTGCAACCTGGTTTCCAGTAGCGTTCATGGCTTCAGCTAAAGGTAAACTCGAATTTTCCAGCTCAGTTGATCCCACAAGCCCGACAGCAATTATTCCAACAAGCACGTAAATTATGGTGGAAACCGCAAGCGCCAAGAGCAAAGCCCTGGGGACATTGCGTCTAGCGTCTTTTACCTCTTCAGCTACAACAGCTGCTCTCGCAAACCCCGTGTAAGCGAAGAAAATGAAGTAAGCACCATACAAAACCCCAGGATTAAATGGGTCAAACGGTGTGAAGTTCCCAGAATTCATGTTTATCGATCCGTACGCTACAAAAAAGCATAGAATCAACAATTTCAATATTACCAAAACGGTGTTTAGGCGAGCTGATTTTCGCACCCCAAAGAAGTTCAAAGCTGTAAACACTAGGCACAAAAGCGCAGCCATAACGTTAACTGGCAAATCTGGAAACAAAGTGGTCAAGTAATACGCAAAGCCAAGAGATACAGCGGCTCCTGTGAACGTGTTAGAAACCATCCACATCCAACCCGCCAAAAAACCCGTAAAAGGCGAAATAACCTGACGAGCATACTCATAAACGCTTCCTTCTATAGGCTGCCACGCTGCCAATTCTGCAAAACTCAAAGCCGTAAAAAATGCGATTACCGCCGCCACAATCATGGACACCAGTAACGCTGAACCCGCTAATCCTGCTACGATACCTGTTACAACAAAAATGCCGCCGCCTATTATCGCGCCAACGCTTATCGCAGTAGCATCCAACAAATCCAACGAACGTTTCAGCCCGCGTTGCTGTTCCTCTCGCTCCATTCATCCTCACTTTTAAAACCATTTTAGCCAGTTAAACACTATAAAGTTAAGTATAAGACGACAAACGCTTAATCTCTCACGGTTTCATTCAGGAAGCAGCTTCAATTGAATTCAAAATTTAGATACTTTGTAATTTGTTGTTTCTGGTGGATGAAAGCAGAAGCGGTACTATGCCTCCTTGCTCTACGAAACCAAAACCACCGTTTTTAGCCGATAACTCGTCAAACTCTTGCACGTCATCTGCCTGTAATAGAGGTGATTGAACTGCGAAAGGCACCGGTTCTCTTGTGTGCGTGCCAATTTCAATCGGCGTTGGATGGTCTGGCAAGACCGCGATTGCGTAAGGTTCCTTTAAGCCCTTTAAGCTTTTAAGAATTCTACCAACTAACCTTTTATCTAAGTCTTCTATCGTTTTGACTTTGAGCTTATAATCCTGGACGTGACCTGCTTCATCTGGCGCTTCAACATGAATGAAAACCAAATCATTGTTCTTGAGTGCTTTTAGGGTGTATTCTGCTTTACCCTCATAGTTTGTGTCCTCTCTACCCGTAGCACCAGAGACGGCAATGATTTCCATTCCCGCGTAAACGCCTATTCCTTTCACCAAGTCCACAGCTGATATGACTGCCGCATCCAAACCGTATCTCTTCTTGAAAGAGGGTATGCTTGGTTTTTTACCGCCGCCCCAAGGCCAAATCATATTTCCAGGATTTTTCCCTTTTTTCTCTCTGGCAACGTTAACTGGGTGTCTTTTTAGTACCTCATTGGATTTATGTATTGCTTCTTTCAGCTTGTTCGCTGTGTTTTCAGCTTCAGGCGACGTGGCTTTTGGCAAGACCGCTGAGAATTCTTTTCCCACTGCGTCGTGCGGTGGCGTGCATTCAACCTTGAGCGATAACAGAGAGTCTCTCATAATAAGCAAGTGTCTGTAGTCTAATCCTGAATAGAATTCGATTTCACCAGTTTTCTCGCAAGCTTTTTTAACGGCTGCCATCAACTGGTTGGAGTCTTTGCTATGTATATGACCAGCAGAATAATCAGCCAAAATCCCATTTTTTTCGGTAATTAAATTACATCTGAATGCTACATCGTTGTCTTTGAGTTGGATACCCTTGGCAGCTGCTTCCAAGGCTCCTCTGCCTGTGTAAAAATGTTCGAGATTGAAACCCAATACTGAAAGAATTGCCACATCTGAGCCTGGATTTAAACCGTCGGGTATTGTTTTGAGGAGGCCATTCCTGCCTTTTGCTGCTATCTCGTTCATATTCGGTTTACGGGCTGCTTGCAGTGGAGTCCGATTTCCTAATTCAGGAATGGGATAATCTGCCATGCCGTCCCCGACAACAACTACATATTTCATTTGTTTATCTTCCTTTCTAGTGGGTATCTGAGATTCCTTTGATGCATGAATTTAACAAGTTTTGTAGTTAAATAATTTGTAGGAACTTTTAAAGTTTAATATTTAGCCGATTTGGTTTAATGGTGGATGTTTTGGTGTTCTTCTGTTGCTGATTGCTCTGTATTCTTATCTGCTATGTGTGTTTTTTTAGCTTTTGTTTTGCAGGATGATCTGCATTAAGTTCCACAGCTGTTTTAGAAGATGAACCTTTGGAACAAAATTTGAGGAATTAATGAAATGTCCTCTTCTGAATCTTATAGATTTGGCTAGTTATAAAATTTCGCATGTAGGTGTCGTCAGGCATTTTGTCTGAACGTTATGAGTGTGGATTGTGAAGAATGAATAATTTTAAAAATAAATTAGATTTAATAAGAGTGGAGAAAGTCAAATGATAGGCGAAATAGACCTTATTGCACTGTTAATCCAAATAGTCGTCGGCGCTATTATCATAGCTCCTGTGCTTTGGCTTGCTGGAAGAGCGCTAGTTGGCAAAGAAAAAGCAAAATTTCTAGATGCTGTTTGGATAGTGGCTTTAGGAACAGTAATAGGTGCAGTCGTTGGAGCCTTAATTGGCGGGTTAATTGCAGCGCTTATAATGTTCATAGTTTGGCTTGCGTTGATTAAGCACTTCTTTGACTGTGGCTGGTTGATGGCTTTTGCAATTGCCATAATTGCAGTTATAATCTACATTGTAATAGTGGCGATTTTGGCGATTATCGGCATTGGCTTGCTTGCGCTAGGCTTTGGGTTATAGACTTTCAAAAAATCTCCTTTTTTTATGCAGAAAAAGTATTTCGTTGAGCTTGTTTTAGCTTCTGTTTTCACTATCTTCGGGGATAATGTTTTTTTGGTCTAATTTCTACTTTTGACATCTTAGAAAAGTTGTTAGGTTTCAAAAACTCAAGACCTCGCTATGAGACTTGCAAAAATCTTAAGAACAAACCAATAGAAATATTTCAAAAGATGAATAGTCCTGCTTATTTCTTGCTATTCCTGTTTTTTATAGTGATATTGTTCTTTGTCTGGATTCTTTCGAAAATTTTGAAGCCGAGAAAAAAGTATGGAGTTGAATCTCTTACATTAAGAGGTGAACCTGTTAGAAGTATCGGAGAGAAAAGAATCGCAGATTATTTTGAAAGAAACAACATACGCTATCTCTATGAGCATGAAGCAAGAACTAAAGCCCTAATTTTTGATCGCAAGATTAGCAATCCTGATTTCTACTTGCCTCATTATGAAGTCTACATTGAATATTGGGGGGCTAGTGGATGCAGATGACAGGTGGATAAGAACAAAATACATTAAAGCCATGAAAAGGAAAATGGCTCAATACTACCAAAACAACATCAAGTTCATATCAATCTACCCAAGAAACCTGGAAAACTTGAACTGGATTTTTAGAAAGAAATTCAAAGAAGTCACAGGTTTAGAACTGCCAAATTTATAGAAAAAACCCAAAGACAAAAGTATTAGAACAAACCGTTCCAACAATTGGACTTCTAACAATGACTTGTCTTTAGCGTGCAACTTACCATAAACTTGAAATGTGCAGAAACGTTTGTTTTGGATGGACTATGAAGTAATCGAGGTACGCTGAAGCTGAAGGCGGGGAATTTAAGCTGGAGGCTAAGGAGTGCATTTCTCTTTACTGAGTCCAAATAAACTTAGTATCCTCAGTATATTGGTAACGTATCGAGGTACGAAGACGCTGAAAGGCGGATGAACACTTTTTCCGCTTCTGAGTCCACTAGAAAAGCATGAAGCTTTTGGTTTTGCTGTTGTTTATGTTAATTTACTTTAATGTAAAAAATTCAAAACTCCTGTTCTTTGGAGTAGGATTTTAATGGCGAAACAAAGAAAGTAGAGGTTTTGTTGTACTTATGGTTGATTTTTGTTACCTGTTAAGTATGCCCATACGCTTACGAGTCCGACAGTTAGGACGGCACCTGCGCATCCCGCTACTATGTAGCTTGTTAGGCCACCTAGCATTGGTAGGATTGAGATGATCCACGGAATGACGAAAACCGCTGTTAGCTGTGCTATTACTCCTGCCATGAAACCCAAAAGTGCAACAATTGCGAATACTTTTAATCTATCACCCATTCAATTCACCTTTTTGTTTAAGCATTGGATTAAGCTTCTTTTTAGTCTAACTTACACGTTTTTGTCTAATATTCGAATAGTGCCTACCCTGTCTTTTAATTTTCTAATTAAAGCCAAATTCAAGTTTTTTTGACCTGTATATCTCTACATATATACGTGCATATTTTCAACATGTTAACAATGTATAAGATATTTCAAATGCATCTTTTGTGCAGGAGGTATTTATTTGTCAGAAAGATTTGCGAAAAAATGGGAAACTAAACGGGGTGAAGCACCTTTCACAGAACGTATCAAGGATGTTGTGAATCCGCCAGGACCGCTAAAGCCTAGACTAGACTTTGCTGTTAGAAGAATAGAGCTTCAAGTGCAGAAACTTGACCAAGCCACAGACAGGTTCAGCCAAAGAGACAAAGCAATCTTCGCTAGAATAGTTGACGCTTATACTAAACACGACACTGCGCGCGCGAACGTTTTTGCGAATGAACTCGCAGAAGTTCGCAAGATGGAGAAGCTAATCATAAACGCTAGACTCGCCCTTGAACAGATAGTGTTGAGGTTACGAACCGTATCCGAACTTGGAGATGTGGTGTCCACTTTAGGACCAGCCGTTGGAGTTCTACGAAATGTCAGAACCGGACTAGTAAGTGTATTCCCTGAAGCAGAAACTGAACTAGGTGAAATCGGCAACATGCTAAGCGGAATAATGATAGAAGCAGGACAAGGATCAGGAATGACGCTGAACTTTGACACTGTGAATGAGGATGCCTCAAAAATTCTTTCAGAAGCAGCAACCGTTGCGGAACAGAAAGTTAAAGACAAGTTTCCAGATCTACCAGCAGGTATGCCATCTACTGCAGCCGCCCAAACAGAAAAAACAACAGAGAGTTACTAAAATAAGGAGAAAAAAACATGATCAACAACTCCAATCTTTTTCTTTCTATTGGTAAACCAATCAAAGATGAGTATGGCCGCACAGTCGGAAAAGTTGCCTCTTTCGCATTAACCCCAAACGGAAAATTCGACGGTGTATACGTCGAGTCTAATGACGGAAAATTCTTGAAAAAGTCTATGGAGTACTTAACATTCAATGGTGCTGAAGTCACGCTTAGCTCGACCCTCAAGTCACGGGCAAACGTTCTCTGTGATCAGATACCACTCATTTGGCGCAAGAATCAAGCTCTCAGAGATTTGGCTGAAAAACGAAAGATTTCTCCAGACCTTTACCAAGAACTCTATAACAACTTTGAAGCAGTTTTAAACCAACTGAAGAAAGACGCACAGGACCTCTCAGAAGAAGCTGACAAGGTAATAGCACGTTGCAATGAAGAGATTAAAACATTGGGCTATGCAGTTGTCAATCTTGAGCTAGAACATGAAATAGGACAAGTTGACGAAGAAGCCTACCAGTCTGCTTTCACGTTGCTTCAAGAAAATATTAAACGCACTAACATAGAGAAAAGCGATATCGAACTCACCAAAAGCAAGCTCTCAAATATTATGCTAGGCGATTCTGATAAACAACTTGAGCAAACAACTAACACTATCCACATCGAGCCTGCCAAAGAAGAAACTCCAGAAGTAAGTGAAGAGATGGCTGAAGAAGTAAGTGAAGAGACAGTTAACGAAACCCCTACGGAAGATGGTGAAGGAACAATAGAAGAGGAACCTAAAGAAATCCCAGATGAGACTCCTGAAGAGGCGCCCGAACTTCCGGAGCCTCCAGTAGTCGTCTACGTTAAAGAAGTCGGAAAGGCTGGAATATAGTCTAACAAGCGGGTAACGGGCGGAGGGAAAAAGATATACGAGGTTTAACACGGTCAAACCCTCCACCGGTACGTGAAGTTGCATCAAAGTCTATATACACTCTTAGAATTCAGCAAAAAAAGCTAGAGCAGGCTGGCTATAGATTAAAAGAGAGAGACCGTATACTTTTTGAATCTTGCACAGGTGCTTTGAAGAGAAACAACAAAGAAAAAGCAGCCATGTGTGCTAACGAAATCGGTGAAGTTAGAAAACTACTAAAGTTTCTATATAGTGTACAATTAGCCATAGAACGCGTCATTCTTCGGCTTGAGACGTTGAAGGAACTTAGTGACATAGTTATCGACTTGAAGCCGGCTCTTAAACTTCTTCAAAACGTTTCATCAGATTTGTTCAGGGTTTTACCCGATGTTTCCAGTGAATTAAACAACGTTAATGAGACAATACGTGAAACACTATGCGCGACTAGACTCTCGGCTGATGAGTCTTTGATACCTGTTGGCAAAAAGACAGCTGCCGGGGAAGAAGTATTGGATGAAGTTTCAAGTTTCCTTGAGCAGAAACTGTCAGAGAGTCTTCCCGAACCACCTGCGGCTATTGGAATTGAAGAAAAAGCTGCTCCAATCCGTGAGCTTGTTGCTCTCTCAGCTAGCTCTTCAGAAATTTTTGGAAACAATCCTGAAAAAAACGGCGTGGATTTCGATATGGATGCCTCAAAAACCACTTTTTCTTATAAAAAATCTGAAATTAAGGAAATTTCATTAACGGTTGAGAAACCCTCAATTGAGGATATGCTTCTCGAATACGTTAAAAAGAGTAACGGTGAAATTGATTTAACCCGTTGTTCGAGTGCTTTGAACACTTCGAATGAAGAAATTCAGAAAGCCCTCGAAAGTTTAGGAACTCAGGGGAAAATAAAAATCGAGTTGAAATCTCCTGAATAAATTGGTGTAAATAAAATGAGTGCTTCAGATGAACTTGAAAAAGCCGCGAAAGATTACGCTTTAGATGCTGTGCGTTTGGATAGGCAAGGTGCTAAAGGTAGAGCTATTACTCTATATCAGAAGGCTATTGAAAGCCTCTTGCAGCTTGTTCAACTGTACCCAGAATACGGCTTGAATAAAGTTTATGTTCAAAGAGCAATTGCCTACCAGGAACGGATCAAAGCTCTACAAGGTTCAGTTTCACCTGTTGAAATGCAGATGGAATCTAATAATGGCGGAGATGGTGGTGAAGTAGCCACTGGGGGCAGTGGAAAGCCAGGCACGGAGCTTGTTGTAACTGAAAAGCCTGAGGTTAGCTGGGGAGAAGTTGTAGGTTTGGAAACAGCCAAAAAGGCTGTTAAGGAGGCTATTGTCTATCCTGTGCAAAGGCCTGACCTGTTTCCTTTGGGTTGGCCGAGAGGAATCCTGCTTTTTGGTCCTCCTGGTTGTGGAAAAACTTTGCTCGCTGCTGCAGTTGCTACCGAAATAAATGCTAACTTCTACTCAATAGATGCTGCTTCGATTATGTCTAAGTGGTTGGGTGAGGCTGAGAAGAATGTTGCTAAACTTTTTGGTTCGGCCAGGCAATCTTCAAATGAAGGTAAAGCTGCAATTGTTTTCGTTGATGAATTAGACTCGCTTATGGGAGCACATTCGAACGAGGTTGGCGGTGAAATTCGTGTGCGCAATCAGTTTTTGAAAGAGATGGACGGCATTGTTGACAAAGGCAAAAAACTTCATGTTTACGTCATCGGTGCTACGAACAAACCATGGGATTTGGATTGGCCTTTTATTCGACGGTTCCAGAAGAGGATTCTTGTTCCGCTGCCTGATCATCATACAAGGTTAATGATGCTTAAGCTCTACACGACTAATCTCGCGATTAACCCCGATGTAGACTTGCATGAGCTCGCTAGACTTTCTGAAGGCTTTTCGGGAAGCGATATTAGGGACGTGTGCCAATCAGCCCAGCTGAAGCTTATTGGCGAATTCTTTGAGTCCGGGAAAGCTATGGACAAAGAAGCCAAGCCTAGATCAATATCGATGGGTGATTTCAGACAGATACTAGAAGAAAGAAAGCCAAGCGTTTCGTTGGACATGTTATCATTATACAACAGATGGTTTGAAGCTTTCAAAGCTTTGTAGCAAGGAGGGAAAAACGCAAGACTGAAGACAGAGTTGGGTGGAAAGGCTTGGGGAAAACTCTTTTTAGCACGCTCTCCCTTCTCCCCCTCAAATTATCTCCAAGCCCCATAATCCAACATTCGGGCGCTTTTCTTGGGTGTGATGCAGCTAAATCATTTCTTCTTGGAAGATTTCTTTTAAAGCTTCTTTATCGATTTTTAGTTCTCCAGCTAGATCTTTAGTCAGTTTAATGTAGGTTCGGAATAGGCTTTGTAATATTTCCGATTTTTCGCGTTCTGTTAGCTCTTTTTCTTCGGCGAGTAATAACGCGAACCATCTGCCAAGGTCGGTGAGCTGGTAGGCTTTGACCCAGATTGTCCTTTTTTCTTTCTCGTTTTTTTCCATCCACTCGGTTAGAACTCCAAGTTTTGTGAGGGTTTTAAGGTTTTCAATTATTGTTTTGTTTGAGTAATTCAACCTTTTGACAAGATCTTTTTGATAAATTTTTTTTGAGATTCCTTGTTTAAGCGAGAATCTTAGGGTGTCAACACCGGCTTTAGAGCCGAAAATTGCGCTTAAGATCTTATCTTTCTGCTCGGTGGGAAGAAAAACTACATAGGGATGTAATTTTACACTCAATAGTAACCCTTCGTTAAGGTGTTGTTACTCCTACATTTAAGAATTATGGCTTTAGATTGAAGCAATATCTATAAACTTCATTTAATCTAATGGTGCGTTATATGAGCCTCTACCTTACCAATTTTTGCAACATACCAAAAACCCGGCTTTGGAATGCATAGCTTTTTTAGTCTTCAGATTAATTCTTTTCGCGGTGTATTAATTCGGCTATGACTCAATGGGTTCCTGCAGACGGAGACACATTTGTTACTGAAGACGGTTTCATTTTCAATACTTTCGGGTATGAGCACCCCGAAGACAGAGTTTTTGCGTTTCTCAAATATATCCCAGCAAAACTCAAAGCTCTGTTCAATGTTCAAATGCTGAAAAGAACATGGAACTATGGCTGCACCAAGCTCTTTCGTGCAGAGAAACTTTACACTGCACAGAATTATAAGACGTTTATTGAGGTTTTCAGACAAAATTTTCCTGACTACCTGTATTACTGTTACCTGCGAAATAAGGAGCTAATATCTGCTCCACTGAATTTGATTGATAGCGTTTTTGTTCCTAGTGAGCGTTTAGCTAATTTGAGTGAAATGAAGAAGCATGATAGCTTGCAAAAACTGGCTCTGGAACTCATAAAGATGCTTTCCGAGGAGTCAAGTGTCGATTTAGACGACTTCGGAATTCATGGGTCCATAGCTTTGAATATGCATTCGCCTGTGTCTGACATAGATTTCGTGGTGTATGGTTCAAAAAACTTCCGTCTTGTAGAAGCAACTATAGCGCGTCTCGTTAACGCCGGCAAACTTAGCTACATAATCAGCAACCGGTTAAATGCAGCGAGGAAATTTCAAGGTCGATACAAAGGCAAAATCTTCATGTATAACGCCACCCGTAAGCCTAAGGAGATCAAAACTTGGTATGGGATGGCTCGTTTTTCATCTATTGATCATGTGCGATTTCTGTGCACTGTAAGCGACGACACCGAAGCCATATTTCGTCCAGCCACCTACAAAATAGCCAATTACAAACCATTAGACACCAGCTCAGAGCTAATGCTTGATAAGATTCCAGACCGTGTAATCTCCAACATAGGTTGCTACCGAAATGTCGCCCGCCAAGATAGCGAAATGAAGGTCGCAGGGCAACTTGAACGCGTTGAAGAAATTAAAACCAGTGCTGTCAACTACCAAGTTGTAATTGGAACCGCCACCTATGAGGATGAATACATTTGGCCAATCTAAACCTCAGAGACCGCGATTCTATACTCACACCCGAAGGCTTACTCTTCCGCGTCTTCGGGTATTCTCATCCTTCCACCGCGTATATATGCGACGCCGAATATGCATCAGCCAACATTTTCACGTCAAATGATCCGAGAGCACCAAGAACGGGAGGCAACCAACACTTTTATAAGTTCTACAACGATGAAGGCGCAAAATTCGTCTTCGAGAAATATCCTAAATACACTGTTTTCCACAAGATGCTTAGGCAAAAAGTAATAGCAGTAAACCCCGTAGAGTCAGAAATTAGGAAACCCGAAAAACGACTGTTAGAACTGATGGAAACAGAACCGAAAGACAAGCTCGTTGACGCCACGAAGCGTGTTCTAAACACGATTTTGCAGCAATCAAGGTTGTCTATGGAGAATTTCGGCGTATTCGGTTCAATGCTTCACGGTTTCCATAATCCAGATTTATCAGACTTAGATCTGGTAGTTTACGGGCGAAGAGAAAACGCCAAAATACGCGAAATTCTGGAGGCATTGTATGCTGATGGTGTTTCAGAATTTAAAAACGAATTTGCCAGCGCTGATGTTATGCGAGGCAAAAAGTGGAGATACAAAAATATCACAGTCAAAGAGTTCATATGGCACCAACGCCGTAAACAGATCTACGGCCTATTTACCGACGATAGAAACGGCAGAGTCATCAAAGTAGAGTTTGAACCCGTGAAATATTGGAGTGAAATCAACTCAGAGTATGACCCTAATTCTCGAATTGTGCAGAAGGGCTGGGTGAAACTCAAAGCGCGCGTAGTTGACAATGCTGACGCGCCCTTCATTCCGTCTGTGTACATTATAAAACCCTTAGACGTCTTTACAGGTCCAAGAGAAGCAGTTAATGCAGTGCGCGTGCTATCCTATATGGAAGAATTCAGGTTGCAAGCGCAAAAGGATGAGGTGGTCTACATTGAAGGCAACTTGGAGGAAGTGGTTTCGCCTAAAGTAGGTTTTTACCAAGTTACGTTGACATACTGTCCACGTTACTACGAGCAAGCTATAAAAGTGGCTGAGCTGAATCAAGATAGTATCATGTAGTCCGATGGTCTATTCCCAAGAATAACGCGATAATACCCTTTCTTTTTTCGCTTGTCAATTACGAGTTCGACTTTTCCCTGCGCGGTTACTGCTTCGTCTTTTCTGGCTTGTTCACAAAACCTTCCGCGGAAGGACACTATCTCCTTAATTGGCTCTAGCTTTGCGCCTTCAAGAACTGTTGCATTTTCGATTCTATATATGCAAGGTGTAAACAACGCTTCGGAGTCATCCCTGATTATGGCCTTAATTTTCGCTTGCCCAGTGTTCTTGTAGCGGACATCGCCGTAGTGCTCGTTTACTTGGTCCCAGTCTTTCACGAAACGTATAAAGTAGTCAGTTCCTTCAAACATACCTTGGAAGGCTTTGCGGTATTCGACCCGAACGAAGTCTTCGAAGCTCATTGTTGTATCTTTCGAACGGAAATCGAAAAGCCTCTTTAACTCCTTTTGAGTATACTGTTTAAACTGGGATGCATCATCCTTCAACAATGTTTTCAAAACTTCGTATGTCTTGCGGCAGTTTTCCACGCCGTAAATAACTGGATCCACGTCAGACTTCAGCGTGTGTAGCCCAACAAGAACGGAACCCGAAATCCCAATTGAGCTCCAAGGAATTCCCGATGCTTCCTTCAACTCTTCCGCAAGGTGCACCACCTTCTGCTCCAACTTTCCTAGCATCTTCGAATTTCGTAGTGATTTGAGTTTCCGAATCGGGTCATAATGCTCCACAATCCTCCCCATGGGAACCTCGCAGAGGATCTCGTCAAATATCGCGTCATGAACTATCAACTCTGGCATGTTTTGCTCAAGAAATTGGAACCTTTCACTGAAACTGTAAATCTTGCTATACAACTCCTCTTGCCCTCGGCGTGTGCTCTGATAGTATGGAATGTACCTAGGAAACGCTATAACACGATTTGGCGGATGGACCAAGCCCTTAACGTCGAAAATTACGTGATTTTTGGTCTTAATCAATTCTCCTTCTCGAGCCAGCATCAAAATCATCTTATGCGCTTGTAGCTTTTTACAAAACGCTAATAAACCTTTTTTCGACCCTACCTTAAATCAGAGGTCCTCTATCCAATGTCTAGCTGCGAAAAAGCAAAACATATCGCAAAATGTTTAGAACTGGCAATGCTTCTTGAAGTTATCTCTTCCAAGCCTGGAAACGTGACGCCCACCGCAGGCTTTGAAGGCACAAGAATCGAACATTTCTTGGCTTCAGCAGTAGCTGCCAATTCTTTCTTTGAAGAGGCTGCACTCAGAGGAATCGCAGTTTCAGAAAACAAGCTAGGCATAAAAGATCTTCGAATTGGTCAAATTATAAAGGAATGCGTTGCTGAGATTAACGTTTGGCAAAAGGGTGGAAACACGCTGCTTGGCACTATTATTCTTTTCGTCCCTATCGCGGTGGCAGCGGGGATGACTCCATGCAGGGGTAACTTTGTTTTTGATTTTTCTCGGTTGAGAGAAAACTTGCGGTTGGCGGTTGAATCAACAACAGGTGAAGATTCTTATAACCTTTATGAAGCCATAGATTTGGTTAAGCCAAGCGGTCTCGGTGGTGCTCCCGACCTCGATGTTACGGACCCTATGTCTAAAAAGAGGCTTCTCGAGGATGGTGTTTCGCTTTTTGATGTTTTCAAGATAGCCGCGGGCTACGATAACGTTTGCTCAGAATGGGTTAACAATTACGCAATAACTTTCGATTTAGCATATCCTTACATGAAAGCCCAGCTGAAACGTGGAGAATTAAGCTTGGCGGTGATTCAAACTTTTCTAAAAATCCTTTCCGAGCATCCGGACACATTTATTGCACGAAAAGTCAGTGTTGAAAAGGCACGAGAAGTCTCAATAGAAGCCAAGAAAATCTTGGAGTTAGGCGGCTTGGAAACCCCGGAAGGTAAGAAAAGCATTAAAAAGTTGGATAGTCGTTTACGGGAGTCGGGAAATATTCTTAATCCGGGAACAACCGCGGACCTAACTGCGGCGGCTTTGGCTTTATGCACACTCGGCGGATATAGACCTTAAATGAGGCTTAGTTCCCTTCAGCTTCAAGGTGTTCTTTCACTAGTTTAAGAAGCTGCTTTCCTTCTGTGGGGATATTAATCACGGGTATTTCAAGTTCAAATTTCGGTTTTTGCTTTCCAATTAGACCTGTGACTGCAATCATAGGTTGAGCAGCTGCCTCCAGCGTTTCCATTAGGTTGTTTGCATCTTTCGCAGTGACAATTTTCAAGACATCTTTTCGTTTTACTACGAGATTACGAAATCCTTCTACAACTATAATATCCAACTGTTCATTCCCAAACAACCCAATTACTTGTTGTAGGTCGTTCAATTCCACAACTGCTTTTTTTATCACAACTATTTCATTGGCTGAAACAGCTGCAATTACCTTCGCTCCTGCCGTGGTGTACCTCCAAGTGTTGGTGCCTTTTTTGTCCACCTTGAAATCCTTATGGTGAATATGTTTTATCGCCCCGATTCTGTAGCCTTCACTAGCAAGATTTGAAACCAAATACTCGAGCGCAGTAGTCTTTCCTGATCCACTTTTTCCAACAGCCGCAATAATCAAAACCGTACGGTTACACTCTCCGTCTCGGAAAAATTATTGAATTCGATTCTAATAAACAGCATGCATCACTGTTCTTAGTAGACCATGGTGCAATTCAAGATTTTTATCGATTCTTTAACGATACTAGATAACTATGCCTTCTTAGGTCGTTCACAAGTGATTTACACCATTTTTTATTTGACCTTGCTCGTTCCGCTAGGAAAATTCCATTGACATTGTCGTATATTTTCGCTTCCAACTCAAAGGTATTGGCTGCTTTTGAGAGTGCTTCTTTTGCTTTCACTATTTTTTCTGCTGCAAATTTTTGCTTCTTGGGGAGTTCTGAAAAGCTTAGAAGGCTTTTGCCTTCGTTTTCTCGGCTTATGGCTGCCCAAAAACAATGGTTGTCTTTTTCTAGTTGAGTTGCGCAAGACGAAAAGGCTTTCGATGATTCTAGAGATTTGCCTTGATTGAAAAGTGTTGCTGCCTTTTGAAGACGTTTCAGTTTAGTTATTGGCAAGTCGCCCAAGTCTATCCGCAGGTTTTTGGCAATTGGTCCTTGAGCTTGGCGGGGTTGTAACCGAGTTAGGTCTTTGTAAGAATTAATGTTGATGAAGCTTTTCAGTTCTGGGTCGACGTTTCTAATTTCGCCGACTATAGAAATAAGCATTATGTTTAAGGCACCTCTTATTATGTCGTCGGAGCGGGGTCGTTTTAGAATGCAGAGTGTTTTAGCGATTTCCAGCGCATCAGGTTTTTTTAGAATCATGGTTAAGGTTTCTAGTCTTCCGTTTGGCCACATTGGCACGACAACGCGCGTATTTTTTGCCAAGTTAAACATGTGGTCGATTACTTTTGACTGAAAAAGTGGCATATCTGAGGGCAATGTGAAGCAGTAGTCTGCGTTGGACGCCAATAGCCCTGTTAGAACACCCACGATAGGTCCGCCTAAATGGTTGCATGGTTGATCGATAATTAATCTCGTGTTGGCTACGCCATGTTTTTTTAGAATTTCAGCATACTGCATCTTTCTGTTTTCGTTATTTACGCATATGATAATTTCTTCCACAACTTTGTTGACATTTTCGACAACGTGAATTAGCAGGGGCTTCCCAATTAGTTTAACAAGAGCCTTGTCTCGCCACGTTTCGCGTGTTTTCTGAAATCTTTTAGCTCTTCCTCCCGAAAGTATTATTGCAGCCCGCTTAGTCATGCCCCTATACCTTTATAGCAATTTTTTCCCAAGATTACTAATGGTTTCTTTTCCAGTTAATTTGATTTACCTTAAATTTTCCACTTTTTATATTAAGGACAACCGTCGACGCTTTGTCGACTGTGTAATATTAATTAATCTAGGTGGCAAAGAACAAGATAGGTGTTGAATATGGTGCATCAAATAAATATAGTCAAGCTTGACCTTTCTGCAGGAAAGTCTCAGGAGACTATTGACTATGTTGCTGAAGAAAAGCCATTTTACCTATTTGTCAACAAAACGTTTTGGGCGACAATTCTATGTTCACCAATAGACCTTAAAGAATTGGCGGTTGGCCATTTTCTTTCTGAAGGAATATTAAAATCCACAGAAGAAATCGAAGAGGTTATTCTTAAAGAAACTGAAAGCACCTGCTACTTGAAACTAAAACCAAAGGTCAATATTGAAAACCGTATTAAGATTTCAAGACTTCATGCACGTGTCATTCCTTCAGCTTGTGGAAGCGGCTCCCCTTATCAGTTCACTGGCAAAATTCCAAAAATTAAATCGAATCTGACGGTTAAAGCCCAGGTGATATTTGAGAGCGTTAAACAGCTTAACTTCAAGGCTAAAGGTTTTAGGCTAACTGGCGGTTTACATGTTGCCGCTATCTACAAGGCGGATGGCAAATTGATTGCTTTGGCTGAAGACGTTGGCAGGCACAATGCCGTGGACAAGGTAATTGGGATTGCCGCTCTTAATAATGTCGCTTTCAACGAGTGTTTCTTGGCTTTGAGTGGACGCATTTCAGGCGACGTAGCTTTCAAAGCAGCAAAGGTGGGTTTGCCAATTATCTCTTCCCTTGCAGCGGCGCTTTCTTCAGGTATAGTCATGGCTCAATCTTCAAATTTGACTTTAGCTGGTTTCGTACGGGGGAACCGTATTAACCTCTACACTTGTCCCGATAGAATAATCCTCTGAATCCACGGTGCGAAAATAAATCGTGTTAAAATTTAACAGTAATCTTGCTCTAATCAGTTCTATTGCTTTAATATCTCAAAATGAACGCCAAGACGATGGATTAGCAAAAGATGTCATTCTTTGAGAAATGATTTATTTTAGACTTTCACTATAGGATTAATAAAAAAATGGTATTGAACAAGGGTTTTACATGGATGTCAGCCAGTTCGAAATAGAATTCAAGTGGTTTGAAGCTGCAAAGAATTATGAAGAAACAATCAGTTCTGCAGAAAGCACAGATTTATCATCGGCTCAAATGTGGCAAAGAATAGGTTTCTGTTATGGTCTTGCCTCAAGGCAAGCGATGGATCAGGAAGACTTTAAGAAGTTAAGAACAAAAGCAACGCAAGCTTACAAGAAGGCTGCAGAGCTTTTTGGAAAAAACTCTGAATTGGAAAGCAAATGGAAAAGCGTCAAATGCTCGGCTTTAGCGGAGCACATGCGGTCTTGGATCGCATCTAATTCTGCAAAGAAAGATGAATTTCTAAAGAATTGTTATGACTTTGGACGAGAGGCTCTTGCTTTGCTAGAGAAAGCAAGTGATAAAATAGATTATGGCAAAGTATGTAATATTTTGTCTCAATGTCTTTTTGATCGCATCTATCTAGCTTCGGTTGAAAAGGAAAAAATGGATTTTGTTAAAGAAGGAATTAACCTTGCTGACACTGCTATTTCAATTTTTGAACAGCTGGGAAGAAAAGAAGATCTAGTTGCGGCACTATATCTGGCAACCCTTCACAATTGGTATTTGGCAAACATAGGTGAACAGCTAACTTTACGCAAGGATTCTTCAAAAAAATGCTTAGCATATTCCGAAAAAGCTTTCAAGCTGGCACAAGAAGTGAATAACCCTTATGTGAAATCTGAATCTTTTTGGGCCAGAGCTCTGGCGACACTCTTTTTTACAGAAAATCTTGAATCTTCCCTAGGTTGCGCCAAGCAAATGTGGGAACAAGCTTCAGTCCTAAGAGACAATTATCTCAAGGGAGTTGCGTCATATTTGCTTGCATTCACTACCGATTTGATGATTCCTAGTGAAGCAAATCCAAACAGAAAAAAGCAGATGTATGAGGATATAATCCATTATTCCGAAAATTCTATAAAATGTCTCAACTATGTTGGGCATGATTCAGCCATATCGGAAGTCTATTTGGTTTATCCGGAAAGCTTTTCCTCTTTGGCTCGTGAATTTGCTATTACTCCTAAAGAAAAGCTTGCGTTTGCCAGAAAGGCGGTGAGGATCGGTGAAAAAGGATTAGAGCACGCGGTTCGTTCAGGAGTTTCTGATGGAATAGCCTCGAACTTGCATTCTTTGAGCAAGGCTTACCATTATTATTCAAACCTTGAACCGAGGCTTCATGAAAAACCTGAACTGCTTAAAATCGCTTTGAATTATAGAAAAGAGTACATTACGATTGTTCAGAAAGCCTTTAGGTCTAATTTATGGACTCATGGTTTAGGCTTGGTTTATGCAGCTCAAATAGAAGCAGACTTGTCTATGTTTGAAGTCAACGAGGAAAAAAAGAGATCCCTTCTCAAAGCCGCGATCTCAGATATGGAAAAGGGTATACCTTTTTGCGAAAACTGGATTACTTCTCTTGGATCACAAACTGTTCCCACAATGGTAGCGACTGTAGCGGGATATGAAGACAAGTTTGGATCGATTTTGAAAGAGAATTACTTGCTGACTGAAGGCAATGAAAATCTAGCTAGAGCTATCGAAATTTATAATAGTGCTGCTGAGAATTTTAGGAAAGTTGACCTGCCAAGCAGGGTTGCCGAGTCTTATTGGAAAATTGCTAGTGATTTGGATTTTCTTGGTGATTACGAAAAAGCTGCTGATAATTTTGGAAAAGCCTTTGCAGGCTATAAGGTTGCAGCTCGAAAGATTGAGGAATTCGAAGATTTCTATATTGACTACTCAAACTACATGAAAGCATGGAGCGCGATTGAGAGTGCAAAATTTAGCCACAAAAATGGTGAATATGAAGTTGCTATGCGACATTACCAAAAAGGGTCTAGTTTACTTGGACAGTCAAAATTATGGAATTATTTGTCCTTAAACTTTTACGCATGGTCGCTTCTTGAACAGGCGGAGGGTTTGAGCAATGGAGAGCAACCTGCGAAGGCAATCAAGTCTTTCGAGTCCGCAATAAAGTTTGTTCGGAAATCCAAAGAAGCTCTTGAAACTGAGTTGCAAAAAATAGATAGAAAAGACGAGATGGATTTGGTTAAGAACCTCATTGAGGCTTCGGGCGCCCGAGAAATTTACAGTTTTGGCAGAATTGCAATTGAAGAGGCAAAGATACTCGATAAGCAAGGTAAACATGTAAGTAGTTCTGAGAAGTACGGAGATGCTGTTAGCCTTTTCCAAAAGATAGCCCACGAATACTCTGATCAAATTGGGAAAGAAGCAAAACCTCTTGTTTATCTATGTCAAGCTCGACAGAAAATGACAATGGCCGAAGCAAAGAGTTCTCCAATAATGTATGAGGAAGCTGCTGAACTCTTCAAGAAGGCAAACGAATATGCTTTGAATGAAGCATCGAGTCTTTTGGCTTTAGCTCACAGCAGTTTCTGCAAGGCTCTTGAAGCTGGTACAGAATTCGAAATTACAAGAAACATGGACATATACGAGGAAACTAAAAAATATCTGGATTCAGCAGCAACCTATTATCTCAAGGCGGGTTATGAATCCTTTTCAGAATACACAAAGGCAACTCAACACCTTTTTGATGCTTTTGTCTATATGCATAATGCTAAGCGGGAAACAGATCTGGGAAAAGAGGCGCATCTCTTCTCAATGGCGGAAAAAGTCCTCCGGATCTCTGCTGATTCCTTTGCAAAAGCTCAATATCAAGAAAAGAAAGATGAAGTTAGGCTTCTACTGCAAAAGGTTAAAGAAGAAAAAGAACTCGCGGTTTCTCTGAGTGAAGTTTTTCATGCACCAGCCGTTACTTCAGCAACTGGAAGTTTTACAACCATAAGTCCGAATTTTGAAATGGCTGTCGGTTTGGAGAGATTTGAACATGCTGACATTCAAGCAAAAGTGATTCTACCACCCGCAAAAATCTGCGCAGGTGAAGATGTTAATCTTGGGCTCCAGATAGTCAACGTAGGCAAGGAACCGGTTTTACTCGCGAGGATTGAGGAGATTCTTCCTGAAGGTTTCCAAATAGTTGGCAAACCTGATGGTTTTTCATTTGAGAATCTTCAGTTGCATATAATGGGTAAACGACTTGATCCTCTTAAAACTGAGGAGATAAACCTTATTCTAAGATCTTACAAGAGTGGGGACTTTGAAGTAAGGCCGAAAATTGTATGCGTAGACGAAATTGGCCGGCAACTAGTATTCACAACCGAACCTGCAGCTTTCACCGTTTCTGATGCCGTTCTAGAAGGCCGAATTCCAACCGGTTACAAAGACCTCGATAATCTTCTGATGGGCGGCTTGCCTGAAGAATACGCGGTTATTCTTGCCTCTCCTTCAAATGATGAAAGGGATTTCATAATTAGGAAATTCCTCGAAACTGGTCTCAAGAATGAAGAGACTACTTTTTTTGTAACAACGGAAGTTGGTAATGTTAAATCTTTAGTTCATGAATATCAATCCAGTTTTTATTTGTTTTTGTGCAATCCCCGGGCAGATGCTATGATAGAGAGCTTACCTAGCATTTACAAAATCAAAGGAGTAGACAACCTCACAGACATTGATATCTCGCTAGTTAGAGCCTTTCGTCAAATAGATCGTTCAAAGATTGGTCCCAAACGAGCTTGCATCGAAATCGTTTCGGATGTTCTGCTTCAACACCACGCTGTAATAACTAGAAAATGGTTGAGTGGATTACTTTCGGATTTGAGATCAAGAGGTTTTACTACGTTGGCGGTAGTTAATCCGCAAATGCACCCTACTGAAGAGGTACATGCAATTTTAGGTCTTTTTGATGGGCACATCAACATTTCTGAAATTGAAAACCAAATGGGTTTGAAGAAAATTTTGAGAATTAGAAAGATGTACAACAAGAGATACCTTGAAACTGGAATATCCGTCACCAAAGATAGAATCGAACAATAGTTATGCTCGAATCTTTGCATATTGATTCTTATCAGGCAATCTCGAGGATAACGATTTTGTGCATTTTTACAGGCAGAGTTTGCCAAACAGAATAAAACTTATATATTAATATAACGATGTTATAAAAAAACTGAGAAGGCGAAAATGAAGAGAGTTTTTATGAGAAGATCGATAATAGGAGTTCTATTATTACTAGTTTTGTCAATCAGTGTGGCCAATACATTTTTGGTTCGAGCTGAAGAACAAGGAATAGGCAAATATTTGACAATATATGTTAATGGCGAAGGCAACTACGTAAATGCAACCAAGAAATCATCTGGTCAAGTCTTCACTTTTAATCAAGAAGAAGAACAACATAAGGTAGGTGCTGGCAACGTTACGCTTGAAGCTGTTGCAGCCGAAGGATGGGAATTTGTTGAATGGAAAGGAGATTACCTAGCAACTACTGAAAATCCAGTGGAGTTTAAAAACCAAAAATATGCAGAAATAACGGCAGTTTTCAGGGAAAAAATCTATATAATAACGGCTTCCAGCGGTGAAGGAGGTTCCATTATTCCGGATGGTGAGGTACCGGTGACACATGGAACTGATCAAACGTTCCTTTTTAGTGCTGAAACAGGATTTCACGTTTCGTCTATTGTGGTTGACGGAGCGTATGTTAGCAGTTTTTCAAATGGCTATACCTTCTACAATGTAGTTGCAGATCATACAATAGCTGTTTCCTTTTCCGAGGATGGAAAAGCAACTATTCCCGCCGACGAGGATGACGTGACTGTTTTCATAAGTCCCGAAGCTAGCTTGAGCCTCAACGCAATAGAAGGGGGTATTGCTGAAGGACTTTCTTTAAGTTTTCCAGATGGAACAGCTGTTACTGTCTGGGAAATCACCGTGACCGCCACTTTTGACGGCAACGTACTAATTGCACTACATTATGAAGATACAGGAAATGATGCAGCTGAAGAAGACCTTCGCTTGATTCGAGGTGGCTCGTTCTATTCGCTTTATAGCGATGTCAACAACGATTTAATTGTTGATGGAACTGACGTGTCAATTGTAGCCAACGCAGTTAAGCAAAGCCAATGGTATGATCCATTCTGCGATATAAACAATGACGACGTTGTTAATGAAGAAGATGTTCACATAGTAAATGAAAACAAAGGAACTACGTTGCAAGATATTACAGACCATGTTGATGTGATCAACAACATTATCTATGGACTTACCGACCAGTTCTCGGTATTCAGAGCGCGCTAGCCTAAACATCCAATTCTTTTTCTTTTTTATTTTTTAGCCTATTTAACTCAAGCTTCTTTTTGCTCACCTATCTAATATATCGTGAAGTTAATATGCGGATGAACTTTTTTGTTCATTTGCAAAAATGCTATTTGAAACATGAGGACGAAAAATAATTGGAAAATTGGCCAAGAGATCAAAAGAAAGTTTTTTCCAGCTACTGAAGAACTCAAGTTAAAAGGGAAAGTGCCTTGCGTTTCAGATTTTATTAAAACTTGAATTGGCAAAAAAAAGCGCTTGTGTGCGTCTATAAGGATTAGGTTTTAACTTTTTTAAATTTAGTTAATCAGTAAGCATCTGTTCAAAATTAATAAATTCCTTGGACAATGTTGATTTTTACATTTTTTTTAAACTTAGTCTTAAATATAACTCTAATAATTTCTATTGGTAAGGTCAGGCAATATGATGCAGCAAAAGTTGCATGTAACTTTGTTAACAGGTCGAACAATTGAACAGGGCGTAGGCAAAGAATACGGTAAATCCTCACATGAATATTTTGAAGCATGTTCCATGGTTTACATGGATAGAGGAGACATGAAAAAATTGGGAATTAAGAATGGCGCCAAGGTTTTGGTGACTACACCAAACGGTTCAGTTGTTCTTAGAGCCGTTAAGCATCCGCGCGGATCTATGCCCGGATTGATTTACATTCCTTATGGTCTATGGGCGAATTCTGTAGTTAGCAATGCAACCAGTAGCATAGGTATGCCTTCCTTCAAAGGGACACCCGCAGAGGTTGAAGCTGCCCCTGACCAGCCTATTTTGAGCATGAAAGAACTTCTTGAGAAAGAATTTGGGAGGTGAAGAATGGTGTCAGTGATTAACGCGGTGACATGTCCAATTTGTGGTTGTTTGTGTGACGATATAGAAGTGACTGTTGTTGAGAATGAAGTTGTTAAAGTTAAGAATGGCTGTGCAATCTGTGAAGCCAAATACTTGGGTTACAAAAGTGAACATAGAATTCGTCAGCCTCTTATTAGAAAAAACGGTGAACTTGTTCCAACTTCAATGGATAAGGCTGTGCGTACAGCTGCAGAAATCCTAGCCAACGCAAACTACCCAATATTGTACGGTTGGAGTTCTACAAACAGTGAAGCCCAACGTGTAGGCGTAGAACTAGCTGAAGAAGTCGGAGGCGTCCTTGACAACACAGCAGTTGTCTGCCACGGACCCTCTCTAATGGGTACTCAAGAAGCAGGGATTCCCACATCAACGTTGGGGCAGATTAGACACCGCGCAGACTTGATTATTTACTGGGGTTGTGATCCGTGGAGCGCACACCCAAGACACCTTGAAAGGTACACCAGCTTCACGGAAGGCAGATTTGAAGACAGCGAATGGAAGTCTTACCTAAATAAAGTCAAAGCTGCCGCAGGCAGAAAGAAGTTGTTAAGCGCGCAAAGAGTTACGAAGAAAAAACATGATACTGCCATTACAGAATCAGTTTTTTTCAATAAGCCTCCAGAAACCTTGCAGAGGGAAGGGCGCAAACTCATAGTAGTCGATGTTAGAAAGAGCATGACCGCTGAGATAGCTGACTATTTCATTCAGGTTAAGCCTAACAAAGATTACGAGTTAATGCAGGCAATGAGAGCAATGGTTAAAGATGAAGACTTAGACGTTGACCAAGTAGCAGGAGTTCCAATGGAGTACCTAAGAGAAGTTGTTGACACACTTATAAACTGCAAATTCGGCGTTGTCTTCTTCGGCATGGGTCTAACTCAGTCTGCTGGCAAATTCCGTAACATCGAAGTGGCAATATCTTTAGTACGTGACCTGAACCTGCGTACAAAGTTCGTGATCATGCCTATGAGAGGACATTTTAACGTCACCGGTGCCAACATCGTTTTCGCTTGGCAAAGTGGCTATTCGTTTGGGATTGACTTTTCATTGGGTTATCCGCGCTATAACCCTGGCGAAACAACCTCTATGGATGTCCTCCTAAGGGGCGAGTCAGACGCAGCCTTGATAATCGCCTCTGACCCAGCTGCCACTTTCCCGAAAAGGGCGATCGAGCATTTGGTGAAGCACCCATTGATAGTTATTGATCCACACATGAACCCGACGGCAATGCTTGGTGATGTGATTTTTCCATCAGCATTTGTTGGAATAGAAGTTGAAGGTACAGCTTATCGCATGGACAGCGTGCCGTTGCCGTTGAAGAAGGTAGTTGAACCTCCTAAAGGCGTTATATCAGATGAGGAGCTTCTGAAGAAAATTCTTGCAGAAGTAAGAATTATTAAAGCTCAAAAAAAGAAGAATAAAACGGATGGTGCATAAATGTCTGCGATGCTCATAAAGAATGGTTTCGTGTTTGACCCAATAAACGGCATTAATGGCGAAAAAATGGATATAGCCATAAAGAACGGCAAAATTGTTGAAAGCGTCAATTCCCGGAAGGCAAAAAAGATAGACGCCACTGGCTTAATTGTTATGCCTGGTGGCGTAGACATACACACTCACGTTGCAGGCCATGAAGTTAATACTGGTCGCATGATTAGACCTGAAGACCATGTTAAAGACGTTGTGAGAAAAACGGTTTTGACGCGTTCAGGAGTTGGCCATTCGGTTCCCTCAACTTTTGTCACTGGATATCGGTACTCCAAAATGGGTTACACTACAGTCATGAATCCTTCTATGGTTCCACTCGGCGCTAAACACACTCACGAAGAATTGAATGATATACCTCTTCTGGACAAAGCGACTTTTCCACTAATCGGCGATTGGTGGTTCGTTCTTGAACACCTCCAAAAAGGCGACTTGGAGGGCTGCGCACGACACGTTGCGTGGATGATGGAAACCACTAAAGGTTACGCCATAAAAATCGTAAACCCGGGTGGCTTGGAATCTTGGGGTTTTGGGAAGAACGTCTATTCAATAGATGATGTTGTTCCTAACTTCAATATCACACCTCGCGAGATTGTTTGCGGTTTGGCAAAAGTAAACAAGATGCTGAATTTACCCCACACGATTCATATTCACACTAACAACCTTGGAATTCCAGGCAACTATATTACAACCTTAGAAACCATGAAAGCTTTGGAAAGTTTAGCCACCGATGGTAAACCAGTGGGTCACATAACGCATGTGCAGTTCAGCAGTTTCGGTGGCGACAACTGGGGCAACATTAGGTCTGCTGCTGAAGAAATTTCTAAATACATGAACAACCACAGCCACATGACCCTTGACATGGGCCAGATAATTTTTACAGACACAACAACAATGACGGCTGACGGTCCATTCGAATTTACACTTTATCAGCTCAGCGGACACAAATGGGTTAATAGTGATGTTGAAACTGAGACAAGCGGCGGTATTATACCGATGCGTTATAGACGCACAAGTGCTGTTAACGCAACACAATGGTCCATCGGTCTTGAACTTGCATTACTAGTGAAAGACCCGTGGAAAATTTTCATGACCACTGACCACCCAAATGCTGGGCCGTTTTTCGATTATCCAAAAATCATCGCGTGGCTCACCAGCAAGAAAGCACGCATGGCAACCCTGAAGAAGTGCCACAAGAAAGCCCAGAGGAAAAGCTTGCTTCCTTCGATAAGCCGTGAACTAAGCCTTTACGAACTTGCCATAGTCACCAGAGCAGGACAAGCCAAAGCTCTAGGGCTCAAAGGCAAAGGTCACTTGGGAGTAGGCGCAGACGCAGATATAGCCATCTATAACATCAACCCTGAAAAACTTGATATAGCCAAGAAGTATCAGACATCCCGCAGAGCATTCGAAAGCGCTGTCTACACAATCAAGGACGGAAAAGTTGTGGTTAGAGATGGTGAAATCGTGCAGGTCATTAACGGCAGAACCATGTGGCTTGATGTGGAGACCACCAAACAGTTAGAGGTGGATGAGGAAATGAAGCGCAAGTTCAAACAGTATTGGACGGTTGAATACGAAAACTATCCAGTATTTGATCACTACGTCAAAGTTCCCGAACCAATAGCAGTGAAGGCGAACGTGTAAAATGATAGTGCTAACTCCTATCAAAAATTTCCAGTTTCCAATTCACGCCGAATGCATAAACCCAGATGTTTTCCAAGGAAAATCCATGACTGAAATTGCTTCCTTGACTGTTTGGGAAGGAAATCGAGAGAAAAAGCTCGGCGATCTCTTTAAAATCGAAGAAAGCCCTGTTGAGACACCTTCTATAGTCATAAACGGCGACGTAAGCAAAATTCGACGAGTAGGTCAATTTATGAAAACTGGCGAAATCGTAATCAACGGAAATGCTGGAATGCACCTTGGCGAAAAAATGGCTGGTGGCAAAATCACAGTTAACGGCAACGCAGAAGGATGGACAGGCAGCTCCATGAATGGGGGGTTGCTTGAGATCCACGGCGATGCAAGTGATTACTTAGCTTCTCCTTACCGTGGAAGCACCGAAGGAATGCGAGGCGGAAAAATTGTTGTTGACGGAAACGTTGGCAGCGACTCAGGATGTTATCTGAGAGGGGGAGTAATAATAGTAAAAGGCAAAGCAGGTCCGTTCTTAGGCTTTCATATAAGCAAAGGCGTGATCTATGTGGAAAAAAGCGCTGGAAACAGACTGGGGGCATCTATGACTGGAGGCAAAATAGTAGTTTCAGGCTCTATAGACGAACTCATGCCAACTTTCACAATTGCTGGGGTAAAACCCAAAGTAAAGATTGACGAGACTCTAAAAGCGGAAGGTCCTTTCTACGTTTTTCTTGGCGACTTGGCTGAAAAAGGAAACGGCAAATTATTCATTTCAAAAGTGAATAATGTCCATCTAAAGAAATATGAGGTATTTCTGTAGTTTTTCTTTGCGAATTATTCCTTAATCCTAATTTTGTAGTTTTATTACTAATGGGGTATTCTTGGGAACAATTGAGAACTTTGTTATCTTTCTCTAAACAACGACATCGACGGAAAAACTTCTATTCCATTTTTGTCAATCATATAAGGAACTATATTCGAATTGATTTTTACGCCTCGCATTTTTTCGATTTGTATTGCTCTCACAGTTGATCCACCTGAAAACACTGTCTGCATCATAACAACTCCGTGAACCAAAAATTCTTCATACATAATTTTTCTTTGACTTAAGCCAAGTTCGGCTAGTTCAGTTGTTACGAGAGTTGTAGTTTCTAAATCTGATAATGCCTCAATCAAATCAACACCTGCTGTCCTTCTTTCAATTGGATCTTGAAATCTGTAAAAAAGACTTGCAAGAGTGTCCAACACGACCCTTTTGGCGTTGATTTGTATAATTTTATCTTGTAAATCCTCAACCAATCTGTCGATTGAAAGTTGCTTTCCTCGTAAGCTGTCGGACTCTTCTCCTAACATTTGTTCTTTCAACAATGCTACTCGGGTCAATCTGGTAGCATCTATAAAACCTAATTTGCCTTCGGCTTCAGCTTTTTGGAAATCCCAACCAAAATTCATCATTTCAGAAAAAAAGTGGTTTTTATTTTCATCCAAGCTTACGAATACGCCGTTTTCACCGTATTCTGATATTCCTTTGTACAAGAATTGAGAAGCAAAAAGTGTTTTCCCTGTTCCAGGACTTCCTAAAACTAAAATAATCCTATTCTTAGGAAAACCTCCACTAAGCATATCATCCAAGCCAAAAATCCCGCTTGGTGTAGTTTCCGTCATGTTTTCACCTTTAAAACTTTAAGCGTGGCAAATAGATATAAGTTTTTGCGCATCAATTTAATCAGTACCTTTTCAAATTTTTTCTTGGATTAGTTTCCTCATTAGAACTTTTTTACAGTTGTACCTGCATAGAACCTCTAAGCTACTGGCGTTGGAGAATTGTATCTTTTAATATTAGCATTATTTTTAACTTGTGAAGACATTTCAAAATTGAATAATAAAAGCTCCTATGGTAATCCTTGCATTTCATTAATTTACGCGATATGTCCTTCGGAAAGACTTTAAAATATGAGAGATAATTAAAACTATTAGGAGGAGAATTGTATGATTGTTACATATAGCAAGCCTTATGGAGTTATCAAGGGGAATCTGAAGAAATACCACACGATCGGGCTTATTTCATGCAATTCTTGTGCTCGGGCCTGCGAAACAGGAGGTCAGGCGAAAATGGACGAGCTGGCTGAACGGCTGAAGAATGATGGTTATGACGTGGTTGATTCGGACTTAATTCCATTGGTTTGCAACATTGATGCAGTTAAGAGACATGAATACAAAGCAAAATTGCTATTAGTTCTAGCATGTGATGCTGGAGTTTTCACTGTTCAAAGCCTATTCCTTAATAAAACCGTAATACCTGCTTTAGATACGATAGGTCTTGGAGCTCGAGATGGCAAAGGCAATATTTTCATAATGAAAAAATTCTGATCAAGATTTACAATCCAAGTGAGACCTTCATTATTTCGACGTCCAAATCGCCCGCTCGGAAAGTTTTGCCTGTTTTAGCATTATTTACTATTACAACTGCTGGAGCAAAAATATTCGGGTCAATTTTATAGAAATCAAATCCTGCTTCCTTAAAGATGTCGAGAAAACGCGGATTCTTTTCTGCGAGTCTCCTAGCTTCCTGAAGCATTTTTGACGAGGAGGAAGGAGCCTGTTTTACTATTTTTTCAAGTTCATTCTCATCTTCGTAATCGAGAGTGTAATTCGTCACTCCTCCGTAAAGAATGGCGTCATTTGTCCTTCCCATTGCTTCACCGGAACTCGGGTGAACTGGCACTATTGGCGCGTACCCCCAAGCATGTTTCACTATTAAAGGATCCAGACCAAGCCTTTCAAGTTTGTGCAGTCCAGTTTCCACTATTCTCCCTGAAACTTGGGTTGCTCCAACCAAACTTGTGGTGGAAAATATGATTAGAAACAGGTTCTTTGGCGTAACGTTACACTGTTCCGCAATTTGTTGTATAACAGGTTCTGGAGGCTTTTCATCTGTTTCTAGGACAAGCACCGCATTCTTGGCTTCCTCTTTGTAATTCAGTTTTTCATAAAGATGCTTGGGTTTCCGAGCTAAAGCTCGAGCTGGACCTGATGCAATAGCTGAGTAACCTTCACCTTTAATTTGCCAACCTGCAAATTGTGATGCTAAGGTTGACAGAGCTGGATGATCTGTTATTATGAATACCGAGGGTAAAACCAGTTCTCCATATTGGATTGGTGTCACGTTTGCTTTTCCATAACCGCCCAAGCATATCTCAGTAATTATCTCTCCTGCGAAAAAACCGCCTTGTGCATTAATGCCAGCATCCACCAGAGTTGCTCCCGATTCAGTTTTTTCCACAGCAACATTATACTTTTGAGGTTCATTACACAGCTTCTTTACCAAGAACAAAGCTGAGCTGTTCAAGCTTACTTTTTGCATCTTAACCCAACTCATTTTGTAACTAATAGACAATTAACACTTGGTTTTACTTGAATAAGTTTTTCCCTCTCATCTCTGAATTTTTCGATGCCTAATGCTGCCATAGGGAATGTTAACTTGGGAACAGTCAACAAAACTCTTTTATTGTCAAACCTGTTTGCAGGCTTCAAGTATTGCTCATATTTTTTCAGTTTTCGACTTTTAAACGTGATTTTATAACTTTTGCAATGAATTCTCCCATGGGAATTATGTATAGAACTGTTGTACCGTTAAATAGGGCTGTAAGTGGAAGTGTGGCTACTACAGCTATTTCATCTAACTCAAAACCTATGGGGTAGGGTTGCTGAAGTGTGATGTAATTTACGAGCGTCATGACTACTACCCGCAAGATAATCCCTAGAACGGTGGAAGCAGCAGCAATTTCAAATACTACTTTTTGTTTTTGTGGGTTTTTCTGTTTGATGAATTTTCGGGCTAAATAGATACCGAGCAACGTTGAGAATATGGCTATGAGGTTATACAGAGGTCCTGTTGGAAGGGCGCCTGGAAATAAAGCAAACAATATGGTGGCGTTTAAAAGGGAAATTATCGCTGCTGAAAGAGGGCTGATTAAAAGGAAAGTTGCAACTATCGGTATTTCCCATAAACCGTATATTAGGTAAGGTGCGTAAGGTGCGGGGACGCCGATTCCGGATACTGCCGGATTCAATGCTACCGTAAGGGCAGCAAAAACTATTGTTGTAGCCAATATCTTTGTGTTCATTTCGGGTCAGCTTTAGTTATTCATGTAATTATTTAAGAGTAGCTACTCAGTTTTGAGTCTCAGATTTTTGGCTAAAATTTGGCTAATATTGATAAATAAGCCTCAGCAAATAGTATTCTAGGAGTACGTAGTTGTGTCTGAAGCTACAAATTTATCTTCTAATGATGTAGAAATTTGGCTTAAAGATCAAACAAGCTCAATTCTCACTCCAGTTCAGGCGGAAGCCCAGAAACATCGAGACGAAATGCGAGACGCACTTCAAAGCTTCGCAGACGTCGGTAAAACGCTTGTTGACAACAGCTCCAAGGAAATCGAAAAAAGAAACATGCGCACTTACAACCGGGCTCGTGCTATGAACAAGCTTGCACGTCTCTTTACTGAAAGAATAAGGAAAGTCACTGTTCCTGATCAAGTGTCTTATGATAACCTAGACAAGTTCGCTGAAGAAATTCAAAAAGTGTTTATTGTTACTGATATTGACATCAAGAATTGGTTTCCCCGAATTTCTCCTTTCTTCATAATGGATAGAAGAAAATTCTTGGCAGTTCACGAAAAAGCCAAGTTGTCGCTTGCTGATTTAAACGATTTTCTGAAAAAAGACTATGTTAAAACTAAAACTCTTGAAGAAACGTTCCAACTCTTACATGATTTGAAAAGTTTGGAACAGCGATTGTTAGAGGTTGAGGCGGAAAGGAAAATCATTGAACAAGAGAGAGTTCCCGTTGAGAAAGAGCTTGCTGAACTTGAAAATAGAACAACTGAATTGAAAAGTGAAGGCCCTGTCGAACAACTCTTTCTGTTAGAAGCAGAGATTGAAAAACTACATAAAGAATTGAAGCATTCATTGAGGCATCTGCAGAAGCCCTTCAAAAAATTGCAGGCTTTAGCTCTGTATCGAGGAGGTGCAGGATTAAAAACAGATGAACGCAACAAGCTCACCCAATATTTACAGAAGCCCTTCAAAGCACTTTCAACCGAAGAAGAGGGCTACCCCTTACTAAAGCAGATTTTGAAGAAAATGGAACTTCTGATGAAGGAGGGCAAACTGAAACTGAAGTCGGACAAAAAACGAAAAGCCAAGAAAGATATAGACGCGATACTTACCCGTGATTCTTTAGCCACAATATACACGCGATGTACAGACATAGCCAAGCAGGAGAGGGATATTTTAAACTCCGAAAAAATGGCGAAAACTAGAAGCAATCTTACCACATTTCAAGAGCAAACTAAACGACTGAAAGCAAAAAAAACAAGAATTGAAGCCCATGAAGCAGTTAAAAAACGGGCATACAATAATATCGTTAATAGAGTCAGCAGCCATAAAAAAGCAATAGAAAAGAACATCCAAGTCTCTCTAGGACAAAAAATTCAGATCCATTAGTTAACGGTATATATTATGAATCTTTCGTCAATTGTCAATGAATCCAAGACTATTCAAAGCGACAGATTCGAGAAGACAATAGAGAAGTCGATTGACCTGTTACGTGAGGAAAAAGGAAAAATTGGAAATTTCACTTTTTCAGATCATTTGGTTAAAGTTGAACCATTAGGCGAGGCTTTGGTAATTGGAGATTTGCACGGTGACTTAGAGAGTCTCTTCATGATCCTACAAAAAAGTAAGTTCATGCAGAAACTGGACACCTGCAAAGATGCATACTTAATTTTTCTAGGTGATTATGGTGACAGAGGCGATTGTTCCGTGGAAGTCTACTATATAATTTTGAAGCTTAAGTTGACCTTTCCCGAACAAGTCGTTCTCTTGCGTGGGAACCACGAAGGTCCCAACGATTTGATAGCTTATCCTCACGATTTGCCTATTCAGTTCCAAGCAAGATTCAAACAAAACTGGAAAACCGCTTATAAGAAAACTCGAGAATTGTTTGATTATCTATATAATGCGATTATCGTTGAGAGACGCTACCTGCTGGTTCATGGCGGTTTATTCCCTGAAATTGCATTGGCTCAGGACTTGGCTTCTGCACACGAAGTTTACCNNGATTATCTATATAATGCAGTTTTAGTTGAAAATCGCTACCTTATGGTTCATGGTGGTTTATCCCCTGAAATAGCAATGGCTCAGGACCTGGCATCTGCACACAAAGCTTACCCAGAGCAGAGATTGCTAGAAGACCTGCTTTGGAGCGATCCCGTTGAGGTTATTCGAGATGTTATGCGTTCGCCAAGAGGGGCAGGAAAACTTTTTGGGAAAAATGTCACGGAGAAAGTTCTGGAGAAGCTTCAAGTCAAAATATTGGTACGAGGACACGAGCAGTGTGAGAAAGGCTTCAAGCTAAACCATGATAATAAAGTTCTGACTTTATTTTCTAGGAAGGGATATCCATACTTCAATGAGTATGGTGCCTATTTGCAACTGTCGCTTTCCCAAGAATATGAGAGCGCTGAACAACTTATCCCCTGGATTCATTGGTTCTAAAAGCAGTTTCTTAAAAAAAATTAGCTACTTTGAATTAGATGATTCTCTAATTGTACTTTTTGTGCAAATCTTATGAACTATCTAAACTATTACTTATGCTGATGTTTCGATGGAAAGATGATTCTATTTTATATATGATTAAACAGCCAAAGAGTTATTTTGCTATCAAAACAGGACTTTTTTGTTACTCGTAATTCCTTGTTATGGATTTTTTAAACCGACTCTTTAAAATTCGTTCCCGCCAAAAATTACATCGTTTCTGAATCCGTGTCGTAGATGCATTAATTCTAAATCGCTGAATTGAAAATTAAAGGCTTTCCAAAAAGCTTCTGGCCCGTGCGATTCTTTCGATAAATAGTAAAGCCAAGGGAGGTTCATCCAAGACAAGGTGGAGTGTCCCTCTGCCTTGGCAACTGGATCGATTTGAGGTTTTTGCTCTGGATGATGAAGATTAAGGCAATGGCCGAGCTCGTGAACGTAGATAAATAGTCGCATTCTTTTTTCTTCCTTGCTCTTCCACCCTGTTGCGCTTTGGAAAACTGCACATCCTCTCCTTTTCTTTTCTTTGTAATCTAATGTAATTCCATATATGTTGGACATTGCGTACTCATTCGCAGACAGAAGCCAAAGGTTCCATTGAGGCTTTTCTCTAAACAAAGTGAAATGCTTAATCATGGCTTCATGCAATTCACTTTGGGTCCAGACTGATCCGACTTCGGAAATTCGCTTGGGGTTACTAACTGAATTCTTTTTCTCTTTTACAATTCTTATCTCGATGCCAGCTTCCGCAAAAGCAGTAATTATGCTAATTGGATGCGACTTGTGCGGGCATGAGGATAAACTATCGGTGGTTTCATACGGTTCTAAGGGGGCAACCCCCTGCTCATAGTCGTGTTCTAGATTAATGATTCTGAAGTATTCGGATACGTATTTGCATAGGCATTTTGATTCGGAACCTGACTTATTTGTCCATTGAAAAGTGGCTTTTTGGGAATGTGAATTGTTGGGTATTGTGATTTGAATGTCTGCAAAATACTCTGAATTTGGACTGAATCTTCCTTTCTTTCCTTCCAATCGGATTTCATTAGTCAGGGTAGTTATTCTCTTTATTCCTTTAAATATGAATGAACTGAGATATTTTCTATTTCCATCTGAATTTGAATAAATATCTCCACTAATAACATTCAATGGGCGCATACCATCAACGTCAACACGAAATTCTATTTCAGTTCTTTTTGCTTTTCTTTCCGTGGGGTTGGAAAAAACCTCTTTGTAGAGTCCGCTTACCTTTTGATTCATGTTGGTTGTTGCTCCTCACTTTGTTTTCTAGCTACACTTCCTGGGTTTATGTTGGAGGCCAAAAATAGGTCTTGTTGGCTAAACCTATGTGCATCGAGATGGTTGATTTTAGTGGGTCGTAGAATGCTTCTTTGTTCTTGCAGCGTTCTTCGAGGAAGCCGCCATATTCGTCTCTCCATTTTTTATCAAATGATTTCAGGTCGTTGCGTTCTATCGCTTGAGCCGCTAATTCTGCTCCCCATAAAGCGTAGAGAATTCCACCGCCAGATATGGGATCAACATGTCCTGCAGCATCTCCGATCAAGATCCAGTTTGCGCCTGCGCAACGAAGTCTAAAGAAACTGGGATTGCTTGCAGACGGGAGCATTGCGGCGTATCTTGAATTAATTTTAATTCCAGGAAAATGAGAATTTACAAAGGCGTCTAGAAGGCTCTTAAGCATGTTTCCATGTCTGAGTTCACTGCCGATACCTATGTTTGAGTAGTTTTTTCCAGGAAAAACCCATATGTAACCCGGTATCTCGGCGAGAAATTTGATTGTCGCGGCGACTTTTTCGAGACTGTTTGTTAGATAGCCAAAAGTCAACGCGAGATTATCCTTAGAGATTGGTCCAATAACTTTGCGTCGAACTAAGCTGTTCACTCCGTCAGCCCCGACTAGAGCTTTTGTTGAAAGTATGGTTTTGCCAGTCATTACATTCCACATTTTTCCTTTCTTTTGAACATCCAGAACCTTTTCTGGTATTAGGTTTGCCCCGTTTTGGATGGCCATTTCAAGTATTCCTTGATCAAAGCATTGCCTAGAAATACAGAACCCATTCTCAAGACTTTTGGTCATGACTTGTGTGTCTATGCATGAAATAATTTTGAAGTTGCCAAAGGTGAAACCTCTTGAACGGAACTTTTCTAAAAAAGGAAACTTCTTTAGAACGGGCGGAGAAATTCCGCCACCACATGGTTTTTCTCTAGGATGAGAATGATCGAAAATGACAGGTCTGATGCCCTGTCTTGCAAGGCTAAAAGCGCAGTAAGCTCCTGCGGGTCCACCGCCCACAATTGCTACGTCTTCAATACGTTTCATAAGGTTAATTTGATTTTGGATGTATAAAAAATCGCGCTATTTTGGAGTCGGATGGCTTTTAAGAATTTTAGGCGACATGTAGAAAAGGCTGAAGATTGTATTGAAAACAAACCTATGTAAACTGAACGTAATTGAACGTCATATAAATCTGCCTAAAGAGTATTAAACGCTACTGTGTGAATTAATGTGGGGTGCCTATAATTTTAAAGGACAAAGACGCGGCCAACACCCAGTTGAAAATGGTAATTTTAGAAAGGGGCAGGAAAATTCTTGAAAAGTTCGGTCAAGCAGCTGTTTTACACGTAAGAAACCCAAAACTGCTGGAAGCTTTAGAAGACGTAAAGAGTTATTGGAGAGATTTAAACAGACCGATTCTGACCTCTTTTTCTTGCGAAGCCGTTGGAGGCGATCCTGAAATGGCAGAGACCGCAGCACTGATATTTACTCTTGCTTCCTCAGGGTTCGGAATACATGATGACATCTTAGACAGATCAACAAATAAACACTTAAGAATGACAATTGTGGGACTTCATGGACTCGAAACAGCTTTGTTGATTGGCGACCTCCTTATCGTGAAGGCATGGACCGTTGCGCATGAAATGATTAGAAAAACTCAGAATCCATCTAAAATTGCTGATGTTCTTGAAGCATATGGAAGATTATCTGTCGAAATTTGCGAAGCAGAGTTCATGGAAACACAATGCAGAGGAAAAGTCGATACAGAATTAGATTTTTACGAGAACATCTTGTGGAAAGAGACGGCTGAAACTGAAGCCTGCTGTAGAATAGGAGCCATGATGGGTGACGGAAAACAAAGCGAAGTTGAAGCATTGTCAGAATTTGGCAGAAGAATTGGTTTCCTGTCTAGACTCGCAGATGAAGTGGAGGACTGTCTAAACGTAAAGGGTGATCTTCCTCATAGAATAAAGTATGAAAGCGTGCCCTTGCCATTGCTTTATGCATCCAAATTTTCAAATGAAAAACGCACAAGAATTGCTAAAATTGTTGAGAAAAAAAATATTGGTTTAAAAGACGTAAAGACGCTCTTGAAGTCCTGTTTTGATACTGAAGCATTTGGGTACGTGCTTAACTTGGCCAAGAAAACCGAGGCAGAAGCAAACTCCAAGATAGGCAAGCTGAAAAAAAGCAATGCTAAATACGCACTGCTATCTTTGCTGAATACTTCCTACACGCGTGTTACTCGCTTATGCAAGTGAGAGTTTGCTTAAGCTACCAGCCAGTTCCTGCCGCTGCTTCAAGAACATTGGCAGTATTCCAGGTTCCAGTCCCAGACTTTTTATAATTCTGCAAGTAGTTCCAAAGCCAAGCTCCTTCTTCAGCAGTCATCCAAGGGCATGCTTTAGTAGCATTGTCAAAATCTGTTTTCTTGTTTCCTGTTTGACCCGTTCCTTCAAGTGCATTTAGAATGTTATCAAAGTTTGGATCCCAAAACAGCTTCTGAAACTTCATAGCTCGAGCAAACGCACGTTGGCGTTGGGTTTGATCATATGATGTTATTTTTATCTCCTCCTCTAATTCCTAAAAACTGATATAGCACTATATTTGTATATTAGATTTACGGTGTGCTCTTGAGTTTTAATTTCTTGACCAAGAATCTCAGGATTTCCTCAAGAAAGTTCTTAGCGGCTATTCTTCTAAATTCAGGAACTCTTGCTTTGTTCTTCTTACTTATTATTTATATGGACGATATTTTTGCAGCCGTAACACTGAACGATCCTTTGTGGAGCCCTACCTACGATGTTCCTGAAGCTATGTTTTTTGGATTTACAATTATTTGGTCGATTGTAGGGAGCGTCATTGGAGGGAGAGTTGACCGTAGAAAACTACTAGTTGGTTCAATATTTTTAGGCACATTTTCAATGATATTATTTGCAATAGTTCAAGGAACATTTTTTGTAGCAATAATTTGCTTTCTTTTAGGTATGTCTATGGGATTGGGATTGCCAAGCAGCATGGCTCTTATCGCAGATTACACGGAGGTTGAAGAAAGAGCACGGGTTTCAGGAACAGTAATTCTAGGAACATTCATTATGGCGTTCGGCACCGTAGCGGTTATAACAATACTAAATCTGGGAATATTAGACGCTGTTATTTTGTTTGCTATTGTAAGATCAACCAGCATTTTTGCACTGGTTTGTGACAAGTGCGATGGAAAAGGGCAAAGATTAACAGAGAAACCTCTTTTGCCAAGTGATGCCTACAGAGAATTATTCTATTATATAATTCCATGGGTGATGTTCAGCATAGCTGCAGGTTTGGCTTGGAATTTGATACCTGAAAATATTGATGTCGCCGCCGGGACAGCCTTGCGCTACGTTTCCATAGCAGTGTTTGGCTTTTTGTCCGGCATTGCAGCTGACAGACTTGGACGCAAAAAGCCAATAATCGCTGGACTTGTTGTGTTAGGAAGCAGTTTTGCCATGCTTGGTTTATTTGGAATGACCCAAACACTTGTAACTATCTATTTGGCAATCTCAGGAGTGGCTTGGGGTCTATTTTTTGTAGTATTCTTAGCTGTGCCAGGTGATTTATCAGTTGTAGGCATAAGAAAAAAGTTCTACGGAATGGGGTATATCCTTCCAATTGCTATCATGTTTAGTTTGGCCTTGGTTCCCGTTAATAAGATTTTTCCATCAGGTTCTGAGGCTTCGTTTTCTCAAATCTTGAGCTTACTCATATTTCTGTCTATTATTCCAGTATTGCGCGCAAAAGAAACGTTGCCTGAACGCAAGATACGCGAAATGAGATTAAAGGAACATACAGAGAAGATTGGAAAGCTTGTTAAAGAATCAAAAAACAAATAGGTTAACATTCAATAAATGATTGAGGCTAATACAATTATTTTTTTGAAAGAGCTATATCAAAAATATAGCGATTTAAGTTCACTTAAGCTGAATTAAACCTCTTTAAGGTATAATTAGAACATATTTTTTAAAAACGTGGTAATTGGATATGTAGCTAGAATAAATTTTGTATTAGGCCCAAAACCCCATATTGATTATGAATTATTTATTCCCCAACTAGGAAGCGCTAGAAAATCTTAAGAAAAGATGTTTTAATATATCATTTGTTCAAGCATACTCAAATCTGAGATGTGTGATTAAATGGTAAGTGGAAAAACCTTCGCGTTTCATTCCTATAAAGGCGGAACGGGAAAAACAACTTTAATTGCAAACATAGCAGC
>JABAOF010000057.1_pt1 | contig 38799 bp, 47 predicted proteins | sample 7062171 | NCBI WGS metagenome assembly JABAOF01 (sample SAMN14538628, study PRJNA623070) | marine sediment metagenome | biome: marine biome [ENVO:00000428]; feature: marine pelagic biome [ENVO:01000023]; material: deep marine sediment [ENVO:00002113] | place: India: Gulf of Khambhat ...
CTTTATCCATGCCTATCTCGTATACTTTTATGGTTTTAACGAAATCAACATCAAAACCTAACAGTTGCAAAGATTTTTTTACCGTCTCACCCTCTGCATCCAAAACTCCTGGTTTTAGTTTTACCCTTACCTCGACTGTATACAAAGGTCCACCTCTCTAGATTTTAGGTTCTTGGGTTCTATCCTACCTTTTAGAATATATCGTTTTTGACCCCTTTGACAGCCTCGCTGANNTCGCTGAAAAACCTTGAGTTTAGTTATCGTTCTTTACTTAACATGGATATAAGGTATGTTTGCATAGCAACTGCTTTTATAGGCATAATACTCTTAAATTCTCTGGCAGATAGCACTGAACCTTTATATACCGACATAAAATCCCTCGAAAAAATGTCAGAGGGGAGTTACGTATCTGTAGAAGGCGTAGTAACGAAGACTGGCAGAAATTCTTGGATAGAAGACGAAAACGGCAAAAAATGTATGGTAAACGGAAGACTCAAGAATGGAAGCAGAGTCAGGGTAACAGGATACCTTAGCCACTATTACTATAATCCCGTAATTAGACCGAAGAAAATTGTTGGAATTAAATGAATAAAACTAATATATTTTTATGCACGATTTTAGGTATGTTTTTAGGAATTTTGACGGGTTTAGTGCCCGGACTACATCAGAACACTGTTGCTCTGGTCTTATTTGCTTTATCGCCTCTCGACTCATTAGAAACTTCGTGCTTAATATTTTCAATGAGCGTTTCCCACAACCTCTTTGATTTCATACCTGCGCTTTTATTTTCTGTACCAGATCCTGAATTATCCATACTCCAGAATCCTACAATTCTATTAATAAGAGAACACGGATTTAAGGGCGTGGTTAATTGTATAAACTTCGGTTATTTCTTGGGGTTTTTGTTTTCATGCATCATTTGTATTTTACTGCTTTTTCTACCAGTTAGAGAACTATATTTGCTTATACGCCCCTATCTTCCACATATTCTAATTTTAATATCTCTGTTTTTTATTTTACATGAGAAAAATAGATTAATGGCCCTGATAGTTTTTCTTCTGGCAGGATTTTACGGTATGGCCTCCTTCGACATGGTACATTTAATAAAAAAATACTCAACACTCGAATACTCGGATAGCCTATTCCCTGTTTTTACAGGACTCTTTGGCATAACTTCATTAATTATGAGCGAAAAAAGTCTGGATTTTAAAGAAAAAAGCCCTGAAATCGATTGGAAAGATTTAATTAAATTTAGTTTAATAGGATCTTTTGTAGCGCTCATAATAGGCTTGTTACCCAGTTTGAGTCCTGCTCAAGGCGTAGCGATGACTCATTATTTATTGGGAAGAACGGGAATCGGTTTCGTAGTTTCTTCCTCAGCGGTAAATTCTGGCGATACCATCTTTTCTGTAGTTTCATGTTACACAATAAAAAACCCAAGAAGCGGCGTTGGAGTCTTGATAGAAGATTTAATAAGAGTAGGATCTTTAGAGGTCTTACTTATGATATCTATAGGATTAATATCTCTGGGATTTTCTTCTCTGGTATTTAATTTTTTGATAAAGAACATAAAAACTTTCGACATTGAAAGGATAAAAGGACTTGTGCTACTCTGTTTGTTCATCCTTCTATTCATTTTCTCAGGACCTTTTGGTATTTTGATAAGTTTGGTAGGAATAAGCATTGGATTGTTACCCCACTTCTATGGTATTTCAAGGATACACTGCATGGGCGTATTGATAATGCCGACCATAATCTTTTTGATGTGATCGAATGATACATAAAATTAATATTGAATCAATATTGAAATAGTATTATGTGAGGTGCTATAAATTCCTATCCATACGTACCCGATAAAATACAGGGTTCATGCATCTAACATGCTGAGAGAAAGGTTCCTTATGCACACAGAAGAAGTTAGACATCATTTAAAAACTGGAAAACGTATCAAAAAACCGACAAAAAATGGGGAGATAGGTATTATAGAAAGCCAAGTGGGTAAAAAGGGGATTAGATTCGTCTATACGGTAAGAAAGGGTATAGTATGGATAATAACTGTGGAGGAAGTAAAATGACTAAATGTCCTTTTTGTAATTCTCCCCTGTTAAAAGAGACGCGTGAGATCTCTAAAGGGGTTTTTGCCGAAGTAGAGGTATGTCCGAAATGTAGCGATGAATGGATAGATGAAAAAGAACATGATCGTTTGGTGGACTTATTCAAGAGAAAGGCGTTTGACCTGAGTGGAAGTATCGCTGTTAGGATACCAAAAGAGATTGCCGACTTACTTTCAATAAAAGAAGGCACAGAGGTAAGTTTTTCGGTGAAAGATGACAAGATAATTATTTCGAAGAGAAAGTCGTGAATTAATTTCAGATCAAGGATACACTGCATGGGCGTATTGATTATGCACCAACCATAATCTTTTTGTTCTAAAATAGTATTAGGAGTTACGGTATGAAAATCATTGAATATCGAATTAATCAGGCGAGAAAATTATTGGAAAGTTGTAGGTTGAATGCGTCCATAAAAGTCCCTGGAAAACCAAAAGGAAACGTAGAAATTCGAGTAATAAGGGATTTAATTCAAGATTTGATCGAGATTGAAGAGTTGTTGAGAATTAAGATACCGTTGGAAGAAATAGAAGGAGAATACGCAGAATTTACCATAAGCACGCTCTTAGATATGAGAGGAAAACTCGACAATATGTTAGCAGGTTTTGGTGTTGAGGGAGTTAAGGCTCCCGAGAAAGAGATAGACCTGAATGAAAAGATGGCTGATAAGATTATCATATTGATGAGATCAAGCGATAGAAAGAAATTAAGCGATCATATAGATGCAAGGAGAATCATAGCAACCGGCACTCCTCTGTTTATAGAAGATATGCGCGCTTTAAAACCGGATTTACCCGATTCTGCTATCAAAGGTATAGAAAAGAAAATTGAAGGAGTGAAAAGGGAAATAGAGAATAAAATAAACGAATTCAGTATAGAAGAGATAATAGTGCTGATGGAAGATGGTGACAAGTACTTAGAAAAGGCTAAAGACCTGTATGAAAATGTCAGGGTTGTAACATGCGAAAAGATCTCAGATTTAAGCAGATCAGAGCTCTCGGAGATAATAGGATGAAAGAGAAGAATTTTCATGTTGCTTCTTTCGACGAGATTAAATCTGGAGATACTGCCGACATATACTTTCCAAGGTGTAAAGAGATCTTAGAGAAATACGAAAAATGCGATAAGATAGTTGTCGCCGATGTTACAACAACTTCATTCCCATTTAACTGGAAATGGGCGATTTTTGCCGGGTTAGAAGAAATTTTAATCCTTTTTCAGGACATTGATTGCGACATATACACCATGGAAGAGGGAACAGTATTTTATCCCCATCAGCCAGTTATGGAGATAGAGGGTAAATACTGTGACTTTAGCGTATTAGAAACGGCTCTTTTAGGACTAATATGCCAGTCATCCGGGATTGCAACCAGAGCCGCTAGATGCAAGATAGCAGCAAAGGACAAGCCTATTTACAGTTTCGGCATAAGAAGAGCTCATCCTTCTATTTCTCCCATGGTAGACAGATCAGCCTACATCGGAGGTTGTGATGGTGTATCAGGAATATCTGGGGCTAAATTGATGGGTATCGAGCCCGTGGGTACTATGGCTCATGCTTACATAATTCTTATGGACTCCCAAGAAGAAGCATGGATTGCCTTCGATAAAGCCATGCCTGAAAAAGTACCGAGAATAGCGCTAACTGATACGTACTTCGACGAGAAGATTGAGTCTATAATGGCAGCGGAGAGTTTGAAGGATAAACTGCTTGCTGTAAGACTGGATACTCCCGGAAGTAGGAGGGGAGATTTCCGCAGTATAATCGAGGAAGTCAGATGGGAACTGGACATAAGAGGTTTTGAAGAAGTTAAAATATTCGTCTCTGGAGGGATTGACGAATTCAAAATTCAGAATCTCAGGGATATAGCCGACTCTTTTGGAGTAGGAACTTCTATTAGTGGATCCCCCCCCATAGACTATGCAATGGATATTATCGAGGTAGAAAATATTCCCTGCGCGAAAAGAGGAAAATATGGAGGTAAAAAACAGGTTTTCAGATGCAATAAATGCAACTCTGATATTCTAGCCTATAGAAAAAATGAAAAAGAAAAAACCTGTAAATGCGGAGGGACTGCTTATCCTTTACTTAAAAAAGTTCTGGAAAAAGGAGAGATAATCTTAGACCTGCCAAGCCCTGAAGAAATAAGAACTAAAGTTTTATCCCAAATATCTAGACTAACCTTGGAGTAATATTCGTGATATCAAGAGTGATGTTTGGAACGAGTCCGATGATAGGCGCAGGACAGTTCGGTATGCGCTCATTACTCTACTATCAGAAGTTCTACAGCAATCCAAAAAATATGACAACCCTATTTAAAAATTCAATCGATAGAGGATTTCCAGATTTCCAACTCATTGCATTACCGAGGATTGTAAACTCTTTATTAGAGTTGAAGGACGATTATGAGTTTAGAGTCCTAGGAACAGTTGATTTAGAAGACTTTGAAAGCGAAATAAGTTTGATGAATGAGATAGAGGCTTATGGTTGCGCTATTCACGCAAGCAAAGCCGAGCTAATGGGCGCTGATTTAAGTGACAAATTGGAGAAAATAAAAGAAAATGATATGAAGAGCGGTCTAGCATTACATTACCCTCATAAGACAATGCCCAAATTAGATAATTTAGATTTTGATTTCTATCTCTTGCCTCTTAACAAAAGCGGAGAGTTCATGGGGGATTTTAAAAAGACGTTATCTCTCATAGAAGATACCAACAAAAAGGTAGTCTCAATTAAACCTCTTGCTGCGGGAAAGATAAAGCCTGAAGAGGCCTTTGAATTTATATTTGAGTACGCAGAAGGAGTTACAGTCGGAATAGCAAATGAAAATGAACTCATAAGCCTTGAAATAGCAAAAAATTTTGCAGAAAAAAAGTTTGGCTCAGTCTTCATAGATTTTTAATTTAGGTCTTATTTTGAATCGCCAGTATAAAAAATGGATAATCATCTTAACACCTGTTCCAAAAAGGAAAAGCGCTAGGATACTTCTAAGGGGAAAGAGTCTCAGGTTAAAGAAAACAAATAAGGTAGAAATTGATAGTATGGGGTAGAATAGTATGTTGTACCTTTCCTTAAAAGCAACAATCATATCCAATTTAAGTCTTCTAGGGTAGAGACTCTTGAAGGATTTAGAATATACTTCGGGCTCCATCTTCAGAATTCCATGTATTCTTTTGGCTCCGTTTACCCCGAATACACCGCCAAGAAGGGCAAAATATATAATGATGGCAGGACTCTTCAATCCGAGTATAGTTGCCATCAAAATCATTGTGAATCCTAATATGGGTGCAACAATTAACTTCCTTTCTACTTCGTATAACGCAAGTTCAAGATCAGAGGCTATTTCATCTTTATTTATCTTCCAATCCTCCTAGATCTGCGAAGTCAAAAATCACTCCTTTCCCACCAAAACTTCTGTAGCCTTTATTATTGCTTCTACTTTGTCTCCAGGTTTTATTTCAAGCTCTTCTACAGCCTCCCTAGTTATAACGGCAGTTATTATGGTAGGAGTTTTTATCTCAATCTTTACCGCAGCAGTAACATCTTCTTTTTTGACATCCTTAACAGTGCCTTCTAATCTATTTCTAGCACTTATCTTCAATCCACAAGCCTCCCAATAATGTTCATCTTCCAAAATCCTATCCAAAAAAATCCTATACTTCCTGTACTCCTTCAAAAGTTCCTTTCCAAAATCTGTGAGTTCAGTCCCCCCTCCTCCATAAGCGCCTCCACGGTAGGTTTTTACTACAGGAGTGCCTAATTTATCTTCTAATTTTGATAAATATCCCCAAGCATGGCGATAAGAAATATTAAGTGATTTTGCACTCTTTGAGAGAGAGCCTGTTTTCTCTATACTCTCGAGCAATCTTGCTATTCCCTCTCCCATTACTGAAATGTGATCAGAGGATAACCAGAGTTTTGTCTTCGGTTGCAGTTTATCTGGCATAGAATTCCTTCCATTTCTGTAGAAACCCTTAAATAATAAAATGTAACGATATGCACATATAAACCTATCGTAAAAAAGTGATTTTATGAATGGTCACAAAATTCTGGCCGGAATATTTTCAATATTTTTAATGTTAGGGTGTACTGCTCCTCCTCAGGAGACAGCCAAAGTTAAAGAAAAGCTGGTCGTATCAACAACTACAAGCCTGTTTGACACAGGACTATTGGACGATTTAAAGGATAAATTCGAGAATAAGTATGATATTGATCTCTATTTCATATCTGTAGGGACAGGATTAGCCTTGCAGCACGCAAGAAGAGGAGATGCTGATATCGTTCTGGTGCATGCTCCCTCAAAAGAATTGTCCTTCATGGAAGATGGTGTAGTTGTAAACAGAAAAATCATAGCATACAACTTCTATGCCATTGTAGGACCCAAAGAAGATCCTGCTGGAATAAAAGATCTCAAACCGACGGAAGCCTTTAAAAAGATAGACGAAGCCGGGAAGGCTGGAAAAGCATTATGGGTTTCCAGAGGAGATAATTCTGGGACACATATCAAGGAAAAAGAGCTTTGGATTGCTGTTAGTTTAGATTCTACTAGACTTAAAGATGAGCCATGGTATTTGGAATCAGGGACTGGAATGGGAAGAACTCTCCTAATAGCCAATGAGAAAGATGCATACACGCTAGCAGACATGGGTACCTACCTCAAGTACCACAGGGACGGGAATATAATGCTTGAACCTCTCGTTACTCAGGGAAAGGAATTACTAAACGTTTACAGCGTTATGGCTGTAAATCCAAAGGTTCATCCTGATCTCAACTTCGATGGAGCTACTAAATTTGAGAAATTTCTAATATCAAACCTTACACAAGAAATTATAGGTAACTTTGAAAAAGAAAAGTACGGAAGATCTCTTTTTTATCCAGCGGTTCAAATGACGAAAGAGAACAAAAATAACGAACTAACGAGATGGATTAAAGATTACGCATACTTCAACAACACCGAGTGTCCAAAGAAATACCGTTACGGACATCATGAGTTGTATAATTATTAAAAAAAGTAAAAAGCAACGNNAAAACGGCAATCCGCAATGAACGTTTAAAAAAAGTTCAAAAAGGGGATAAAAATGGTAGTCGAGATCCTAGAGGGTTTAAGAAGTGCATTAGAACTCATAATTTCCAGAGATCCCATTGTATTGGGAATCGCCCTTAGATCCGTATATGTTTCCGGAATGGCTACTTTGCTTGCTTCTCTCTGGAGCCTTCCCGTAGGCATGTTTATAGGAGTAAAGACATTTAGAGGTAAGCGTATTACCAAAGGTTTTTTCAACGCAATGCTCGGAATGCCCACTGTAGCCTTGGGTCTTATCCTTTACCTTTTTTTCTCTAAAACAGGCCCTCTAGGTTTTCTCCATCTTTTGTACAGTTCCAGAGGGATAATAGTCGGTCAGGCGATTCTCATAACTCCTATAATGGTCAGTTTTACGATAAGCGCAATAGAATCCATCGAGCCAGAGATAATGGAACTTGCGATGACTTTGGGAGCATCAGAGATTTATGCATCCATAACTGTTCTTAGAGAGGCGCTTAGCGGTGTAGTATTGTCTATAATAGCGAGTTTTAACAGAGCCATCGCGGAATTGGGCATAGCACTCATGGTTGGGGGGAATATCAGAGGAATAACAAGGGTCTTAACGACAGCGATAGCGCTTGAAACTACGAGGGGAGAGATAGTTCTCGGAATAGCTCTCGCAATGATACTTCTCTTTGTGGTTTTTAGCTTGAGCCTTACAATAAATCTTATTCAGAGGGGGCAGCCTTGAAAAATCTCGTTGAATTGAGAAATATCTTTAAAAAATACGGCGATATAACTGCCCTAAAAGACATAAGTTTAGAGATAAAAAAAGGAGAAATTTTTTCAGTAATGGGTGTAAATGGTGCTGGAAAAACTACTCTACTTAGGATAATCGCCGGAATCGATAAGCCAACCTCGGGGGAATTTTATTACAATAATAGAAGGGTTGAAAACAATTATAGACATCATGTTAGGAGAAATTGTACCATGGTCTTTCAGAGGTGCGTTTTGTTTGACACTACAGTCTACAAGAATATAACATATGGTCTTAATTTGAGAGGTTATTCAAGGAAAGAAACCGAAATGAAGGTTAGTGATGCGTTAAAAAAATTAAAATTAGATGGTTATGAGAACAAACCAGCAAAAAGAATATCTGGAGGCGAGCAACAAAGAGTTTCTCTTGCGAGAGCCCTTGTTTTAGACCCTGAACTCATGCTTTTAGACGAGCCCACGCTAAATCTTGATCCAGGCAACGCTGCTATTATAGAAAAGGTTATTAATGATATCAAAGACGAAACAACAGTTGTTTTAGCGACCCATGACCTGTACCAAGTAAAAAAAATATCTGATAGGGTAGCACACATCCTTGATGGAACCATAGTTGAGATAGGCAGTTCAAAGGATATTTTTAAAAATCCCAGGGATGAAAGGACCCTCAAGTTTATCAACAAAGAGATAATATCCTAATCATTCATTTGATCTAAAGACATCCAACCAGTGATAAGTTTTTAGAAGATAATCTTCTAGGAATTCTAGATCAACCTTGGCATAAAATATCTCATCGTTCAACAATATCTTGGATTCTCTTATGTAGGGAGAAAGTTGTTTTCCAAGATCTTTTTTTAGGGCGTTTTTTATTGATTCTATTGCATCTCTTCTCGTTCTTTTCTTCTCAACCATCCACCTTTCTCCCTCTATCCAAGGACCTGAAAAGGTTGATTCTTCATCAATATGTTTTTTGATGAAATTTGCTTGAAATTCAAAATCATCGAATACTCTAGGTCCTATTTGTTTTTTAACGGAACTTAATTCTAGATTTTGGAACTCCATAGTTATTATGCCAACTTTCTTTTCATCAGTCCATAAATCAGATCTAATCAAATCAAAATCCTCTTCTATAAGGTGATCTACGATCCTTTCTTTCGCCTTCTTTAACTGCGGATACAGTATGTCCATTGAGATTTTTGGTATATCAAACAATAAGAAGACGAAATCCGAATCTCTTCTTGAAATATCTCTATCTCCTCTCTTTTTATGAGGAATGAAAAATCTCTCATCCGGGTATCTCTGGAATATCTTGCAAGCAGATATGAATTTTGAAAGACTTTCTAAAGAGACTGCAGACGCGACATTTCTCTTAGGATCAACTGGATCTACGACCACAAATTTTTCATCTTCGATAATGCCGTGATCCTCAATGTCTATAATTACTGGTAATCTCCATTCGCTAACATTACTGATGGTAGATTCAAAATCTCCATAGTTAATTATGAGTAGTTCGCATAAATATCCCGAAAAACCATTTACCTTAGCCTCGGCTCCATATATGCCAATACTTCTAAGAAATGCTTTCAACAAAAGGATTTCATCTTTTTGTTCATCAGTCAGTCTTGATTTGATATATTCGTTATGGAAGGGAGTCCTGTCCACAGAAGATATCATGTCCTCTATCCTCTTTATGGAATAACAAGGTACCAGATCTATGGCATAACCTCCACGATGCAGTGTAGTATACGGATGCTCAGCATAGTTAAGATCATATCTCTCAATCATACCGTCCTTTAATAAATTCTCAGAAATATGGTTAACAATATCTTTCATTTCATTCTTAGAATACTTCAACGGTAAAAGAAGGAATATATCGATGTCTTTCTTATCTTTTAAGAATGTGTTCCTCGTCGTAGACCCAACATGTTCTATTTTGATGCGTGAGTCTATATCTTTGGTTAAATCCTCTAGATAGAATATAATGTCTTCAGTTAATCTTTTCATTTCGTTTGTTTCTTTTTCGGTTGGTTTTATCTTTTTTAGAATGTCTTTGTACATAATTATCCCAGTGAAATGTTCAAAAGATCTTCATAAACCGGCCCCTTTCTAGTCAGGGTGCTCTTCTTAAAGTTTATCTCTTTTACTTGGAACTCACCGACTTCAATTCCTTTTTTATTCTCTATAAGCGAGACCAATTCTTTTTTACCCTTGAAGTTTTTTATTCTGGCTATGGTAAAATGAGGATGGTATTTTTTTTCTTTTTTGAAACCGTAACTCTTCAGTTCATCATCTATCCTACTCTGAATGCCTAGGACTTCTTTTGTACCTTCTTCGATGCCTATCCATACTACTCTAATATATTTTAAACTTGGAAAACATCCCATTCCCTTAAATCTAACTTTGAAGGACCCGAATTCACTTCCAATTTTTTCTAATTCTTTTCCTATTTCAGATACTTGTGATTCTTGAATTTCGCCGAGGAATTTTAGAGTAATGTGCATATTTTCAGGATCAACTAACTTGGCATTTGATATAGATTTAATCTCCCTCTGAATTTCTTGTAAGTTGTCTGTTATAAATCCGGGTACGTCTATACCGATGAAAGTCCTCATTTTTACAACCCTCACAAATTTGATTGCACCTAAAGGATATATATTAGATACCTTAATCTAGGTTTGGGGGTAATGAGCAACATGCAAACCCGATTAGATTTTTGGATAAAATCAAAATCTCAAAAACTTAGGTCTAAGCGCAAAAAGCGTGTTTCCTCTCCCTCGGCTCTGTACATTAAACTAAAACCCGTAGGGTATCCTCTCCGTTGTGACTGTCATGATAGACATAGACTAGCCACGGATGATATAAAGTTATTTGAGATGTACGCGAAGGAGCAGTGGTTAGGATACAGTGTTAAGGAGGGAGAATTTCTGTTTGATCAGAGGATGTATCCTGATTTTGCCTTTGAGGTTATCGAAACTGTTCCATCAAAACACTGTATGATAACCGATGAGACAGTTATAGAATTAGAGTTTGGTGATGTACCAGTATACAGAGAGATTTTTGAAGAAACACGATTTGAGGACATAATTGGTCAAGAAAGAGCGAAAAAAAAGTGTGAAATACTAGAAAAATATCTAGAGAACCCTGATCAATTTGGTGAATGGGCTCCGAAAAACATATTGTTTTTTGGACCCCCTGGAACCGGAAAGACAATGACTGCCAAGGCCTTGGCCTTCGAGACAAAAGTACCACTATTTTTAGTAAAGGCGACGGATCTTATAGGCGAGCACGTGGGAGATGGCGCAAGCAGAATTCAAGAGCTATTCAAAAGCGCAGCGATGAAAGCACCATCCATAATATTCATAGATGAGCTTGATGCAATAGGACTGGACAGACGTTTTCAATCTTTAAGAGGAGATGTGTTGGAGATTGTAAATGCCCTACTGGCTGAAATGGATGGAATCCCGAGTAATAGGGGTGTAATCACAATAGCAGCTACGAACAATATAGCATCTTTGGATAACGCCATGAGGAGCAGATTCGAAGAGGAAATAGAGTTTTCCCTACCAAATGATTCTGAAAGGAAGGAACTACTGAATTATTATGCGAAGAAGATTCCTATTGGATTCTCCGTCGGATTGGAATCTTATGTTTTTAAGACTCAAGGGATGTCAGGCAGGGACATAAAGGAAAAATTTTTCAAAACTGCTTTGCACAAGGCAATAATAGACGGAAATAAACAAATAGGAAGCCAACACTTAGAATATGCCTTAAAAGTGTTTGACACATCGAAAACCGAGCCCCCGAAGAATATGTTCGTCTAAAACCCACTTTTTTTTCCAAAAACCTCAAAGAAGAGGCATTCTTCCGGTGACATAAACATATCATTCTCAGGATTATCAGTGAGTTTTATGTTGGCGCCTCTTATAAGAACCGCTGGAATGCGTTCATCGGATTCGCCCATCAAGAGTTGAGCTGCACTCGTTAAGTCATCTGCTATAGCCCTGAATGTGATCTTTAATTCTCTACCGTATAGATCTTTTTTTCCTCTGTTATCCTCAACAGGTTCTATACCTGAAACAGCCAATGCCCCTCCAACAACTCCTTTTTTCAAAGGTTGAGTCCTACTGTCTCCTATTATTACTCCTATCTTTTTTCCAGTCTTGTTCTCAATCTTCTTCCTTATTTTATCAACTGTTTGCTGTATATTAACTGGAAAGAGTATTATATGTCCTAAAGGCGCATTAGAAGAGTCTACACCTGCGTTAGCAACTAAAAAACCATTTTTCTTTGTAAGTAAGCAGTATTTCACCCCACCATAAACTTCATCTGCTTCGTTTAATATGACTTCAACTACCTTAGGATCCATTTCATATCTTTTAGCTAATTTTTTTGCTTTTTTTGACGGTAAAACTTCTTCTAATCTAACTATCCTGGATTGAGTTAGCGATACCGCGGTCTCGGCTATAACGAGAACGTCTCCATCTTCTATTTCGATTTTTTCTTCATTCAATGTTTCCATTATCTTCTCAACGAGATCGTCTTCGATTCTAATCAAATCAGTTTTGATGGGGAAAATTATAATTTCGCTCATTCGATTTCCTCTAATTCTTGCAATAATGAAGCAATAATTGGAAGATCAAAAGCCTGTTTGTTGAGTTTTCTTTTTAGACTATTAATCTGCGCTGAAGTACCAAATATGAGAACACTCAAGTTATCGCTTCCCTTTAATGCGGCTTCAGGGATTGCTGCATCTCCCCCTCTTGCTAAAATTTCTTGTTTTATGATCAAAGCCTCTTTAAAGGTGACATTCTCTATCAATATAATTCTGAAAGATGCCTTGTCATTCATAATCCTTATACCGGTCTCACCAACTTCTATCCCTCTCATTAAATCAGCAATATCTTCTTTTTTGAAGATCCAATTCAGCAAAGTTGCCTTTTTCCCTTTATTCTCTATTTCTATGGGATTCGTTCTCAAGAACTCGGCAATTTTAATCGCATGTATTGTTTCTCTAACATCGTGAGTCCTTAATATGTGGGCCCCCTCATAAACTGCTACGGCAGTTGCGCTTAGAGAACCATAGAGTCTTTCTTCGGGAGGGCCTACATTTAATATTTCATCTATAAAAGATTTTCGAGAAATTGCTACCAGAATTGGTTTCTTTAACAATTTAAGAGAACTTATGCCTTTAATAATTTTCAAGTTGTAATCATAAGTCTTTTCTGGAATCCATCTCCCAATACCCGGATCTATGATAATGTCTTTTGGGTTCACTCCCCTAGATTCAATCGAATTAATAGCGTCTTTCAAAGAACCTTTAATTTCTGATAATGTAAGTAGATCTCCTGGTCTTTTTTTAGAAGCCATTATTATCAAAGGACATTTATAATTTAAAACTACATTGAGCATTCTTTCGTCTTTTTTAAGGCCGCTGACATCATTTATTATGTTGGCTCCAATATCCAAGGCTTTTTCAGCAATCTCACTACTTTGGGTATCTACAGATATAGGTACATTTGTCTCATCAACTATTCTTTTTAAAGCGGGGAGCAATCTCTCTTCTTCTTTTTTAATAGATATTTCCTTTCTACCTGGAGCAGTAGACGCTGCGCCTAAATCCAAAATTTCTGCTCCGTTTTCTATCATGTATATTGCTCTATTTAGGGCATCTTCATCGTTTTTAACTATAGAACCTTCATAAAATGATTCAGGACTTAGATTAATAACCCCCACTACCCTAACTGGATGCAGATCTCCTACCTTAATACCACAGATCTCTGTATCAATAAGCATTTTACCACCTAATCTTTACTTTTCGTCCTTCGATTTCTAATCTACCTTCTAAGAAGAGTTTAACTGCGAGGGGGTATAGTCTATTTTCTTCTTTGAGTATTCTATCAGCGAGCAAATTTGGCGTATCGTTTACTTCAACCGTAACTGCCTTTTGTAGAATTATTGGTCCTGTATCAACTCCTTCATCTACAAAATGCACTGTGCATCCGCTTACCTTCACACCATATTCAAGAGCCTGTTTCTGCGCGTTTACCCCGGGAAACGAAGGAAGTAAAGCGGGGTGAATGTTCATTATCTTCCACTTAAATGCGTTTACTACCTTAGGTGATAAAATGCGCATGTATCCTGCCAATAATACTAAATCACAATTGTATTCTTTTAGAACTCTTACTATTTCCTCGTCGAATTCCTCTTTTGTCCTAAATGTAGTTGGATCTATAAATATAGCAGGAATTTCATGTTTCTTTGCTCTCTTCAATGCTAAGGCATCTTTATTGTCACTTATTACGACAGAAACTTCAGCATTTTCGATTTCTTTATTTTCTACAGAATCTATAATTGACTGTAAGTTGGTACCTCTTCCTGACGCGAGAACTCCAATTTTTTTCATTTTTTCTCATTTAAAATGTTTTTTGCGGCTATTATAGTATTCCTTAAAACCATTGCCACGGTCATGGGACCTACTCCACCAGGGACTGGTGTTATAAAAGAAGCCTTTCCCAATACATCATCAAAGTCGACGTCTCCATAAACCTTTTTATCTATCCTATTTATCCCCACATCAAAAATAACCGCGCCTTCTTTTACCATATCCTTCGTTATCAATCCCTTCTTACCCGCACCAACGATTAGTATATCTGCTTCTATTGTGTGTTTCGTAAGATCTTGGGTCATAATATGGCATACTGTAACGGTAGCGTTCCTATTCAGGAGCATCATTGCCATGGGTTTTCCGACGAGATTACTGTGTCCAACTACTACGACCTGTTTTCCCTCTACATCGATGTTTAGTTTCTCAAGGAGGTAAAGTATACCTTTGGGAGCACAGGGAATCAGTTTTTCGTCCCCCAAAAAGAGATTTCCAACGTTTAATGGGTTTAATCCGTCTACGTCTTTTTCAGGAGAAATAGTTGACATTACATTATTTGGATTCATTTGTTCTGGTAAAGGGAGTTGAACTATAATTCCATGAATATTCTTATTTTCGTTCAGCCTTTTGATGAGGGATATCAAATCCTCCTCTGATGTACTCTCTGGAAGTCTGTAGACTTCCTTGTACATGCCTGCCTCTTCGCAGGCTTTTTCCTTCATCTTCACAAAAATCTTGGATGGAGGATGCTCTCCCACCAAGATAACCGCTAGACCAGGCCAGACACCGTATTTCTCTCTTATATACTCTACATCCAAAGATACCTCTTCTTGTATCTCGTTGGCGAATTTAACTCCATCAATAATTTTCTGCATGGAGGGCCCTCTTAGACTTCTTTGTATCTTCGGAGCAACGCCTCGTATATAGGGAACTTACTACATAGTTCCATGACTTCTCTCTTTACCTCATCTTTTATCTTCTCATCATCTTTGTTGTCCAATACTCTTTTGATGAGCTCAGTGATTTCAAGCATTTCTTCTTCTTTCATTCTTCTTGTTGTTATGGCTGGTGTGCCAATTCTTATTCCGCTTGTTATCCTTGGAGGTCTTGTATCAAAAGGTATTGCGTTTTTATTGACGATTATGCCCGCATCGCCTAAAGAATCCTCTGCATCTTTTCCTGTCATATTTTTATCCGTCAGATCAATTAGAATGAGATGATTATCGGTTCCTCCGGAAACCAATGAATAATCGTGACCTGTCAGGGCACTTGCAAGGGCCTTAGCATTTTTAACGATTTGTCTTTGATACTCCTTAAATTCATCTGTCATCGCCTCTTTAAAAGCGACTGCTTTAGCAGCAATCACATGCTCCAAAGGACCTCCCTGAATGCCTGGAAATAACGTCCTGTCAATATCTTGGGCAAATTCTTCTTTGCAAAGGATCATGCCGCCCCTAGGTCCTCTTAGAGTTTTGTGGGTTGTTGTTGTGACGAAATCAGCATGAGGAACAGGACTCTGGTGTAATCCTGCTACAATTAAGCCTGCAATATGCGCAATATCCGCCATGTGATACGCACCGATTTCATCTGCTACCTCTCTGAATATGGAGAAATCTATCTCCCTTGGATAAGCGCTCGCACCCGTAACAATCATATTTGGCTTATGCTCCTTTGCGAGTCTTCTAACTTCATCGTAGTCTATGGTTTGAGTTTCTTTTGATACTCCGTAATGTACAATCTTGAAGTACTTTCCTGAGAAGTTGACTGGACTTCCATGTGTTAAATGACCGCCATCAGAGAGCCTCATTCCCATTATTGTGTCTCCAACGTTTAAAACCGAAAAATAGACTACCATATTTGCTTGAGAACCAGAATGAGCTTGTACATTTACATGCTCAGCATTAAAAATCTTTTTAGCCCTCTCTATTGCGAGTTCCTCTGCCTCATCTACCCACTCGCATCCCCCATAATATCTCCTTTTTGGATAGCCTTCAGCATATTTGTTGGTCATTACACAGCCTTGCGCCTCTAGTACCGCCTCGCTAGCATAGTTCTCCGATGCTATAAGGTTTAATTGATATATCTGCCTCTCTATATCCTTTTTAATTGCTCTTGCTATATCTGGATCAACATTTTCAACGTTACTCACTTTTTATCACCTTATTTCATTTAAGATCCGTTAGAAGTTCATTTATGCTATCAGATATTTCATCTATGGTTTTATTCCCGTCCACCCCTTTCAAAATGCCTTTTTTATTGTAATACTCAATCAAGGGAAATGTTTGTTCCTCGTATACACTTATCCTCGTTCTCACCGTCTCTTCTGTATCATCCGATCTTTGATAAAGTTCTCCACCGCACTCATCACAAACGTCCTCCACCATGGGAGGCTTAAAGGTAAGGTGATAGGGCTTTTCACAAGATTTGCATATTCTTCTCTGACTGATTCTCCTAACCAACTCTTCCTTATCTACTATTAGGTCGATCACTAAGTCTAGATTGGTATCTAACCTATCCAGAACCTTATCCAAAGCCTCAGCCTGTGCTATTGTGCGTGGAAATCCATCTAACACGAATCCTTTTTTGCAATCATCTTCCTTTAATCTGTCTTCGATGATGCCTATTACAATTTCATCAGGTACAAGTTTCCCTTCTTTCATGTATTTCGTCGCTTCCTTTCCTAAAGGAGTTTCATTTTTGACTGCCTCTCTTAAAATGTCTCCCGTAGCGATGTGTGGTATGCTAAAACTCTCCGCTACCGTCTTGGCTTGAGTGCCTTTTCCCGCGCCGGGTGCCCCTAAAAATATTAAGTGCATAAGATACACCACTCACTTTTTTTCCTCTTCTCCTTCCGTTTGTAAGTCTTAGTTACCTCCCACTCCTATTGACACAAATCAATATAAAACTATTTTCATTTATCCTCTAGTTTTTAACCATGTATAAGGGAGCATTTGCATTTTTTATCAGCTGGTATAATCGGAACAATCTTCTCTAAAATACTCTTTATTTCCCCTATCTTTTTCTCCATTATGTCTAGTACTTCTTTCGCAGTTAACATCTCCTTTGAAATGCCGGCTGCTAGATTTGTTACTGTGCAAATACTCACATAACACAGACCGAGTTCTCTTGCTAAAACTACCTCTGGCACGCCTGTCATTCCTACGATATCACAACCAAGTGACTTAAATATCTTTATTTCTTGGGCTGTTTCAAATCTTGGACCTTCAGTACAAAGATAAACGCCACGCGGATGTATTTTATCGCATTTTTTTAGTATAACGTTTCTCATCTCCGGACAGTAGGGTTCTGTCATGTCTGTGTGCACTGCTTGATTTTCGTAGAAGGTAGATAACCTTGAACGGGTAAAGTCAAAGAAATCATCTACCAATACAAAGTCTCCAGGTTTCATATATTCGTTCAGAGATCCTACTGCGTTTAATGCAATCACCCTATCTGCGCCTACTTCTTTCAAACCCCATAAGTTAGCTCTGTAATTTATCTTGTGAGGCGGAACACTTTGTGCCTCTCCATGCCTAAATATGAGATAAGAAAGTCTATCTGATATTTTTCCTTCCAAAAGTGTTAAGCTTCCGTATGGAGTATATATTTCTATTTTTCTAGAGTCTTTCAATATATTTCCTATGCCAGAGCCTCCTATGATCCCAATAGCCATAGAATTGCCTCCGATACAGTAAAGAATATAATGCTTGAGATTGTAATTAATCTAACAGCACTTTTAATATCTATATATGTTGGCATCCTGTAATCGCCAATCTTGTATACGTTAGGCTTAATAAGAGATACATTTAAAAAGCAAGATGCGCTTGCCATGGGATACCCAGAATTTGGGCTNNAACAAGGATGCCATGAACATAAATGGAACACAAAATCTAGCGGGAATATAGTTTAAAAAATCATCTAACCTTGCCGCTTGATAGCCAAACGCACCGTATTCCTCATACCCTACCATTGCATCTAATGTATTTACAACTCGATAAAATACCGCTCCATACAATCCGAAAAACAAAAAGTAAAAAATTGGCGCAACGATTGAATCGCAGAAGTTTTCAGAAAGAGTTTCTATTGATGCGGAAGATATCAAGGACTCGTCGAAACCTTCTACATCCCTGCTCACAAGATTCGAGACCTTAATTCTGGCCTCATCGATCTTACTATCTTCTAATAATTTTGATACATTTGATGCTTCTTGTAGTAACATCTTGAAAGAAAACATGCTTGAAAGCCAAATGGAAACTAATATTATGTAGAAATAAACGTTAATATCTTTTAAAAGAGACAAGATCAAAGTTAAAAGTAAAAAAGTGGATGTTGAGGTAAGGATTAATAAAATTCCACCTTTAGATCCAAGATAAATTAATTTTTTTGATAATATCTCAATTTCTCTACCCATCCACACTACCGGATGGATCTTACGAGGCAATTCTTTGAATAGAACATCTATTGTGATTGCTAATATCAATATAATGTAATGAGATATAAGGTAATGAGACATAAGATAGTGGGACAAGGTCATTACACACCTTTAGTTATTTCGTTCTTCTTTATTTTAATTCAATTATTTTATTATGCACTTAATTTACATTCATGATTAGTATACTAAACCGATAGCGATGAGAAGAGAAGCAATTCCAACAATATCTCCGATTGACGCTACGATTGGAATGACGACGTTATCTGGATCATATCCTTTTAAATACGACAAAAATATTACCAGAATGGTAAGAATTATCATAATGCTCACCGTTATAAAACCTGCTATAACCGTGATCTTGATAAAAATTTTAACGGTGACCCCTGAATCTCTTAAGGCATATACCAGATATCCCAAAAAACCTAAGGTAACTGACGAAACCAAGCCAATAAAGAGAGTCACCACAGAATCTTTTATTGTTAAATTCCTTATATTGAGACCTAAATGCATAAATGAAGATATTCTGGAGCCTAAGACGCCTCCAATACTTCCTGCAAGATTTATCATCGGAGGAACTAGGATTATGATGCCCGGTATAGTATTGAGAATTACTTCTTTATTGCTCTCTAAAATTCCCCCAGATGCTAAGGCAAGAAATATTGACAATATAAGAAAGGGCATGCTCTCTTTAAGAACTCTCATTACGGTATAAACCATTTTTAAAGTCCCCCTACCAGCCAAATCGCGGGAAATAATGAAAATACTGTTATGATGTCACCTATTGTTGCTAATAAAGGTGCAATGAAATTATCTGGATTTAATCCATGCGAATATCCAAAGAAAGATATTATAATCGCTAAAAAAGTGAGAAAGAAACCAGAGATAACGCCAGCAACAAAAGAAATTACGACAAGACTCAAGACTCCTGCGCTCGGAAGATTTAGAAGTAAGCATGTGTAGTGCGCGAATATACCAACCAAGATAGACATGAAAATTGTTTGCGAGATAGATGCATATATGTTAACTTTCAGTATTTTACCTCTCCAAATGCTAGGATCAATGAGACCTAAATGCAGAGAAGTGGTGAGACGTGATCCTAAAGAACCATATATATTGCCCCTGATACACATTACTGGTGGTAATAAGACCAGCAGACCGGGAACCGAGACTATCTCTTTCTCCATGTGACTTAGACTGTTTCCCGCTACCAATTCTAATGTAAGGCCTAACAAGATAATTGGGAGGCTCTCTTTTAGATATTTCTTCGCACTTATCATTCATATCGCCTCACCGTTTCCTAAATGATCTTTGTTGACTATTGTATCCGAAACCCACAACTATTTAAATGTTAGCACCGTAAAAAAGTCGGGTAGAATCCGTGACCACATCAAAAACTGTCAAAGAACTCCTCGTAGAGATGAAAGATGTATCTGAACTGATGATAGACCTAGCCTATTCCGCCTTACTTTTAAATAATAAAGAAATCGCTAGTGAAGTGGAGCGATTAGAAGAGAGAATGGATTCATTAAAATATGAAATAAGAATAATGGCTATGTTAGCAGCGAGAACTCCAGAAGAGGCCGAGCAGTTGAGCGGTATATTACATGTAGCCGCATCAGCAGAGGCTATATCAAACGCCGCAAAGGATATAGCAGATGTTGTTTTGAGAGGGTTTGCAAACCATCCACTAATAGAAGAGGCTCTAAGCGAGGCAGGAGAAATAATAAAGATTTTTGAAGTAAAGGAGGACTCTATATTGGTAGGGAAAAGTCTAGGTGAGTTAAGACTCGCAACAGAGACAGGGATGTATGTAATAGCGATAAGAAGGGGAAAAGAGTGGATATATGGGCCAGACAAAGACGTATTAATTCAATCTGAAGACAGTCTAATTGCCAGAGGAACAGAAACCGGCGCTGAGATATTAGGAGAAATTTCTGGCGGTGAGAGAAGGTGGTTTTAGATTTTTTAGTTCTCAATTCAGTTTGGGTGAGGACATCTAAATTTCATAATAAAAAAGGTAAAAAATAAAAAGGTATACAATGGATTTGAGAAATATGAAGTTTCTAATAGACGAATTTTATGAGGATGTTGATTTGGAGGATGACGAAGATATTATAGATATCTTAACGTTTGATGATGCGGAGGAAATAATTGAAAGATTGGTCAAAAAGAAAATTTTAAAAGATATGGGAAAGGACTTTGTTTTAAGCGAATATGCGCTGGATAAGATTTTAGATTATGCTGAAAAAAGAGATGACCTTAATGGTGATATCTTCGAAAGAATACTTAGGGGAATCAGGTATCTTTTAGATGTTACCTTTGCAGGGGCGTCTCGTCTGGATGAAAATGATAGTATTCGATATGCGGTTGTTATTTTAGATTTAGGGAAGTTTACCGATATGTTTCCCACCATAAGGGAGGATTTTGAGTCAATGTGTCCGGGGATTTTCCAAGACTTCTTTGAAGATTATCCGGATACATGATTAAGATTCTAACAATCTCCAAACCAAGGTTATAAAATGTAGTTGGGAAAGAGGTACTTTTAAGGTGAGTTTGTGGATATAATTAAACGCGCGATATTAGGGGCGTTGTTTGGATCAATTATCATAACACTAATAGATACGTTTATACCAACCATTTTCCTTTACTATTCCACCATAATGATCTTTTTCATCTCCTACAATGGATTTTTTGGGAGCCATACCGTAAAAAATGGTGACGCTCTAAAAAAAGCCTTAACAGGCGGAATCCCTTTTGGATTGATTTTCTGGGTTTTGGAGTACCGTTTCGNNGCAGATGTAGGTTTTAGATTCGGGTTTTCATTGTTTTCCCTAATAATTTTAGTTTATTCTCTTAAAGCCTAAAATTTTACCTCTTAAATTTTTCCTCAAGCCAGTCTCCTATGAAGGTGCCTATTATGAAAAATATTGTGAGGTAAACTATTCCAAATATCGTAGCAACCAAGCCTGCAGTAGCAAGAATAAGACCGCCTATTAGTAAATTTATAACTGCAAGCACGATACCCAGAATAAGACCTATTCGGAATCCTTTTTTCAAGAGACCCATTTTATCTTCTTTGCCGGGATTAAAGTATCCATAGAGCAATCCTATAATCAGGGCAATAAAACTCCAGTTCATGGTGAATAAGTAAGTTTGGTTATATAAAACTTAATTGGGTCTGGGTTTGATAATTATCAACCCAAAATCATAACTATAATTCCTAAAAACATCAATATTGTACCTAATATTAATTTCTCGTNNGGAAGCGGTCGCTACCATGATCGACATTCCACCAACGGTTCCTAACCAAAGTATTATTGCTAAGGGGACAATTATTTTCCATCCAAAGGAACTGGCGGCAAAAAAGACGGGTAATACTGCCAAACATGGAGAAAAGGTTAGAATTGTAATTAGAGACATTACTGCTGCCTTATCTGATAGATTGACTTCATGAGAGTGGTGATTTTTTTTAAAAAATAAATAGATGTATGCTGTTCCTAAAAAAACAAGGATGATGCCTGCAAGAGGCTCCACCGATCTTTCAGTCACCTTTGAAATTTCTATTCCTATCCCTGCAACGATTAATCCAAGTATCGTTGTTACAGAAACGTGTCCCAAACCCGCTAATACGGCGATTGAAATCGTTTTTTTATTAGACCATTTCTGTGCTTTCCCGACCAAAACAAAAGGGAGCCAATGATCGGGCATTATTGCATGTACGACGGCTATTATTAAGGTTGCGAATATAAGGCTAGTAAACGGGATAACCATCCAATTTCTCCTTATTAAATTATGCCATGGTTTTTAAGGTTTTCAATACTCTCTTTCTCAAATCCAAGCCAAGATTCAAGAACTTCTTCAGTATGCTCCCCCAAGTTGGGAGCAGGACGATATATATTTTTTGATGAGGGTGATAGCTTTATCGGATTTCCAGCCATCTTAACAAAGCCAACTCCTGGTTGATTAATCTCAATTATCATTTCTCTTTCCCTTACTTGAGGATGATTTGCAACTTTGTCGATTGTATTAATAGGTCCACATGGCACTCCAGATTTCTCCATCTTCTCAATCCACTCTTCTACAGTTTTAGTTCTTGAAATTTCAGAGATTATAGGCTGTAATATCGAGACATTCTCTGATCTCAAGGCGTTAGTTTTAAACCTTGGATCTTCAATGAGATCTTCTCTTCCTAGTTCGATACAAAATCTTTCCCAGTGAGCAGTTCCTACTGCAAAAATCACGTAACCATCCTTAGCAGGAAAAGCCTCAAAAGGCGCGATAGAAGGATGTCTTGATCCTAAAGGCTTAGGAATCTCTCCAGTAGTCAAGTAACGGATTATTGCGTTTTCAAGAATGCTAACTTGACAGTCTAGCATCCCTACATCTACCAACTGCCCCTTTCCAGTCTTTTCTCTGTAATATAATGCAGACAAAATACCTATGGTTATAAAGAAAGCAGCCGCGATGTCTCCTATGGATACGCCAACCCTTACCGGTGGCAAGCCTTCTTCGCCAGTAATGCTGATAATACCCCCCATCCCTTGGATGATCATGTCATAAGCCCCCTTATTAGCGTATGGACCTGTCTGTCCGAAACCTGAGCATGCTGCATATATCAAATGAGGATTAACCCCTTTTAAGACGTTGTAATCCAGTCCTAAACGAGTCATAGTACCGGGTCGGAAGTTTTCCACCAGTACGTCTGCCTTTTGACACAGCATTAGAAGGAGTTCTTTACCTCTATTTTCCTTTAAGTTTAAAGTAATGCTCTTTTTTCCCCGGTTAAGGCTTAAAAAGTAGGCACTCACCCCATCCACAAAAGGTCCCACACCTCGAGCCTCATCTCCTTTTTTAGGCTCCTCTACCTTTATTACCTCGGCTCCTAAATCGCAGAGAATCATAGTAGCATAAGGACCTGCTAAAACACGAGTCAAATCCAAAACCTTCAATCCCTCTAAAGCCAAAAATTTCTCACCTCCGCCAAATCTTTTCTGGATTGAATTTTATATAAAATAAGTTTTTCTTCAACTGCTTTTTTTTGTATGATAGAAAAGCAAGATCTAGAAAGTCAGATTTTACTATTGATTGCATCAATTAGGCTTTTCTTATCAGGTCTCCCAACAAATTCTACGCTTCCGTTTATTGCTACGGTTGGAACCGCGTATATACCGTATGTCGAAACCTTAGAGGGTTGTTCTGAGACGTCCACAACTTCAACCTCCGTCTCGTTTCCCAACTCTTTGACAACACTCTTTACAAATTCGATGGTCGGATCACAGTAGGGGCAGTTAGAAGACCTGAATATCTCTATCTTAACTGGCATTACTTCACCTCTTCTTTCAGTGTTGCCAACGTAAAAATTTCTATTATTTATACCTTACGAGCCAACGTTATGAAAAAAAGTAGGGAAGGTTAAAAATTCACTCACTTTGTTACGGTAAATCGAAGTCCCGCGATATTTTCAAAGGAGAGGTTCGACGAAAATTGGGCTTTCTGTCAGAGTTATAGTCACTGCATCAATTTCCTGGGTTTGGCCCATAATNNATAATACTCTTTATGTATGCTAAGTTTACCGTGTTATGAAATATCACCGAAATCTACTAAAAATTCCATAAAAATACTTGTATAAGAAAAAAACAAGGATTACTGTAATAAATTCTAAAATAAAAACAAAAAATGTAAGAATTTTTGAAAAAAGGACCTCTTAAACCCTAAATTTTATAACTAAGAATCCACAAAAACTATTTGGGGGTGGTAAACTTGAAACATAAAAGCTTAATATCTCTCTTGGCTCTACTACTTCTATTAGGTTTTATAACCTCCGCACAAGCAAATTGCTTTTCTTGGAAAGTCGTTTACTTTGAAAACAGGATTGTACAAAGGACTGAAATAGAACCGCTTGCTAATGCTGTAACAAGGGACATCACGATTCCTGTATCACAAGATTATTTCATTAAAATACATAGCCAAGAATTATCTAAGCTTTACGTAAGAGTGCAGAATGGAAATTCAACTATTTACGAAGAACAAAAACATTTACCTAGACCTGATGCCTATGCATATTTCCACGTAGGTCATTTGTCCAAGGGTACATACACGGTCATTTTGATTCCGTACGGACCTATAGGAGGTTATGCAAACTTTTGGGTCATATACTGGTAACGTTTACGGCAAGTTCATTGTTGTGGTATTTGATCAAAAAATGTATTTTTGCTAGAAAACACTCCACCCATTAGGTCAACCATAGATCAGTTTTTGAGATTAGAAATCCTTTAAAAAGGAGTCATAAAATAAAAGCGAGACCTTGACAGAATCTTCAGAAAAACGTAAGTTTTAGTGGGGGCACAGGGATTTGAACCCCGGTCCACGGATATCTCCGATCATCGAGTAAACTCTCAGCATTCCAGAGGATTTTGATCTCTGGAGTCCGTGATGATAGCCAGGCTACACCATGCCCCCGCGAATCCAAAGAAATCAATCCTCTTTTATATAACTTTCGTGGAATAAAATCTTATCTATTACTGATTAACCTCAGAAGTAGGTGAAATAGAGCATGAATATATATCTGAGAGAGATGATTTTAATATTAGCAATTTACCTCTATTTTGGCATAATTTTGCTCTTACCAGTGTATTATTTAGTAGATAAAAGTCCATTTTGGGCCTTTTTTTACTATGCAACTGTATTGTTACTCCACGCCCTCTACACTTTCATGTATTACAGGAGATTTTATCGGTACTAAAGTTCAGCATTTAATACTCTTCATTATCTCAACTATTTTTTCGCTCCTTGGATAGCCAACGGCGTAGTGAATCTTTTTTTCGCAAGTCCAGGACAAAAAGTAACCTTTCCTTTCGTTTTCAAGAATAACCTTAGATAAAGTCGCGTTTTTTCCATCTTTCAAAACTAAGGTAGAATTAAACTCTTCATTTACGCCCAAATATCCAACGATTCTATCCTTGAAAATTTTTGTGTTGTTGGTAATGTTCATAGAAACCTCTGTTATGGAACTATTGTGGTTTGTAATTTTAAGAATCCTAATGCCGTAAACACCCGTCTTTGCTATCCTTACACTCCAATCCGCTGGAACGCTCGCATAGTCAGAGGGATTTTTCACATCGCCTATTTTGGGATTTAAGTAAATAATGAAAGAGATCGATGCTATACAAAAAACGATTACCATACCTAAGAAGAAGAAAGAAAGTATTCTCGGCCAATTTCTTCTCTCCTTAAAAATAATTCTGGGCCTTTCATAAGAATCGTCTTGTATTCCGAGTTTTCCCAAGATCTCTCTTCTCTTTATTTCATATTCCGCATCAGAAATCTTGCCAAGTTCATAGTAAGTCGTTATTTGATCTAACTCCATCCTGAGCCTTTCTTCTTCCTTCATGAAATAAGAGAATACGCAATACTATAAATAGTATAATCCAGATTTAAATATCAAAATATAATAGGGTGATAAATGCCATGATTCAGTTAAGGTTTCACGGCAGAGGAGGGCAAGGAGCAGTAACTGCGGCTTCTCTTCTGGTTTCTGCGGCTATTGATGAGGGTAAGTATGCACAAGCAGTTCCCAGTTTCGGACCGGAGAGGAGAGGCGCTCCAGTAGAAAGCTATGTACGCATTTCAAACGATCCTATACTCGCTAGATATGATGTTCTGGAACCAGACTACGTAATAGTACTAGATCCCACCTTGTTGAGCGTTGTAGATTATAAAAAAGGATTAATAGAGGGTGGGATGCCCATACTAAACCTTCCTATCAGACCAAAGGAAAAAGGAATCGGATGGGTGAATGCAACTGAACTAGCCAACGAAATACTAGGAAAACCAATAACTAACACTGCCATGTTAGGTGCTTTACTAAAAGTTAATCGTTTGGTAAATTCAAAATCTTTAGGAAAGGTAATTAAGGACCAATTTCCTGGAAAACTTGGCGAAAAGAATTGTAATTTAATAAGAAAAGCCTATGAGGAGACTGAAATTGTATGAGTTGGAGAAAAATGCCTATAGGCGCTATAATAACTGGAGGAGCAACATCTCTAGTAAATAAGACAGGTTCTTGGAGGACAATGCGCCCCGTAATTATGTACGACAAATGCACAGACTGTGGCATATGCTGGCTTTATTGTCCTGATTCTGCTATAAATAGGACTGAAAAGGGAACTTATGAAATAGACTACGAATACTGCAAGGGATGTCAAATTTGCGCTGCAGAATGTCGAGTTGGTGCAATAGAAACTGTTGCGGAGGAATATAAAGGTGATTAAGTCATTAACAGGTAATTATGCCGTAGCAGAGGCAGTTAAGCTCTGCGATGTAGACGTTATTGCAGCCTACCCCATTACTCCATCTACACAGATGGTGGAAAAGATTTCAGAAATGGTAGCGGATGGAGAGATCGACGCGGAATTTATACCTGTAGAATCTGAGCATAGTGCGATGAGTGCTTGTATAGGGGCTTCTTCTACTGGCGCAAGAGTATTCACAGGCACGGCTTCTCAAGGTCTTGCTTTGATGCATGAAATGTTGTTCGTTGCCTCAGGGATGAGACTTCCCATAGTTATGGGTGTCGGAAATAGAGCGCTTTCAGCCCCCCTTAGCATTTGGTGCGACCACAATGATACTCTAGCAGAAAGAGATTCTGGATGGATGCAATTTTATGCCGAAGACTCTCAAGAGGCCTTTGATCTTATATTTATAGCGTTCAGAACCGCTGAGCACCATCAGGTACAGTTACCTGCTATGGTTTGTTTGGATGGATTCATACTTACACACACTGTAGATAGGGTATTTGTACCTGAAAAAGAACGGATTGATAGTTTTTTACTACCAAGAGATCCTATATATACACTAAATCCCGAAGTACCTACTACCATGGGTGCTTATGCATTTCCATCCCACTACTTTGAATTCAGAAGGCAACAGGAAGAAGGGATGCGGAACTCAAAGAGATTGATTCCAGAATTTACAGAAGAGTTTCTAAAAATATTTGAGAGAAAATACAACTTCTTCGAAGTTGTAAATCCAGAGGCAAAGACATTCTTCTTGGCAATGGGTTCTTCGTGCACAACGATAAAGGGCTTAATTCAAGGAAAGGATGATCTTGGACTATTGAAGTTAACCGTATTTAGACCATTTCCAAATGAGGAATTAACGAATGCCCTAAAAAATGCTGAAAAAGTGATAGTATTAGATAGAGACGTGGCTCCAGGGGCTCAAGGTGCTGTTCTATACGGTGAAGTAAAAAATGCACTTTACGAAACAGGAATAGACGTTATCAACGTGATAGCAGGTTTGGGTGGAAGAGATATTAGACCAGATATATTTGAAAAGGCTTTGACTTTAGAAAAGGGAATACACTTCTTGGGGTTGATAGAATGAAAATGTCTGAAATTCCTCTGGAAGAATACTTCGCGAAAGGACATAGGGCTTGTCAAGGGTGCGGAGTAACTATTGCTGTGAGGTTAGCCATGAAGATCATCGGAAAAAATTCTATAATTCCTTGCGCTACAAGTTGCTTAGAAATTGTATCCACACCCTTCCCTGAAACTGCTTGGGAAGTTCCGTGGATTCATGCTGCTTTCGAGTGCGCCGCGGCAGTATCCTCAGGTGTTACAAGGGGTATTGATGTCTTAATGAGAAAGGGAAAATGGAAAGGAGAGAAACCAAACATTGTAGCCTTCGCGGGGGACGGAGGCACCTTTGACATCGGAATACAGGCTCTTTCTGGTGCTTTAGAAAGAGGAGACGATTTCACATACATATGTTTGGACAACGAGGCGTACATGAACACAGGCATTCAAAGATCTGGCGGCACTCCTTTTGGGGCTTGGACGACTACAAGCCCGCCAGGAAAATTGAAAATAGGTAAGGAAGAGTGGAAAAAAGACCTTGCTACAATAGTCGCTGCTCATCACATACCTTACGTTGCCACAGCCGGTATTGCCCAACCAATGGATCTCCTTTCTAAGGTAAAGAAGGCAGTTGAAACAAAAGGCCCGAGTTTCATACACATTCAATGTCCATGTCCGACTGGATGGAGGTTCGAGCCGCATCAAACAGTTACTATCGCCAAAACGGCTGTTCAGACAGGTATGTGGGTCTTATACGAAGTAGTAAACGGTGAGATGAATCTTACTTATCATGTGAGATCTAGAAGACCAGTTAAAGACTATTTAAGGGCTCAGGGAAGGTTTAGACATCTCTCTGATGAGGATATAAACTATATGGACGAGGTAATAGAAAGGAGATACAAAGAGCTATCAGAAAAGAGACTTATATGATCCTAAAAGGTGAAGATTTCCTACGTGCACGTTATTCAAATACTTCTTAGAAACCTCCAAACATTTTTTAACTTGGGAAAAGGGAGTTACCGAAAGATCCTTCATATGAAATTGCGGGTGGAAAACAAGAAGACTGTAGGGTATATTCTGATCTAAATCCGATATGAATCTTGCAATACCTTCTACTTCCTTTTCATCCACGTATCCGGGTACGAGTAAGGTTGTAGCGGTTAGCAGAGGTACTTCTTTCCGTTCTTGATAGAAGTTATGGTATATCATCTCGAAGTTTTTGTACGCCTTATCGTTTGAGACACCGGATAGAGCGAGGCTTAAGGTAGAAGAAAAGGCCTTTAGATCAAATTTAATAATACCTCCGCTCTCTAAGGAAATTTTGGCTAATTTTTTTACATAATTTTGGTTTCCACACCCGTTCCATTCCAAACATATTCTCAATAACCTATCAGTCTCTTCCAAAAGCCTCTTTGATGCCCTAATTACGAAGGGTAATTGTGGCTCAGGAGAACCCCCAAAATAACAAACACAACTTATTTTACCGTTATTTTTAATTTTGTTGATAAAATCAGATATATCGACCATTTGAGAGTTATTCAAATCTTTATGGGAATAATTTTGGCAGAACAAGCAATTAAAATTACAGCCATAGAAGAAGACCGCATAGTTATAGTAGCCTAGTTCCCCTGACTTTTTGTAACTGTAGTTTGGATAACCATTTCCCGTGGCTGGACAGAACCATGCTGCGCAACAATTCGTTATATGAGGATCTAAATAAGCATGCAAAAGAGCCCTATTTCCGCTTACTTCCGAGTGAAACCTACCATTTTTATTCCATCTCAGTCCGCAATATCCTCTTTTCCCTTCACTGATTCTACATCGGTTAGAACATAAATTACATGATATTCCTTTCTCTCTTGGAGGCATTATTGGAAGATTATAAGGTATTCTCACATTTTGGTGGCTCTCTATTATGTAAGGAATAGCCTCTTCGTTTGAATAGATACAATCGGCACATATACCGAGGGAACGAGAAATAGTGGCGTCTTTACCGCATATTCGACATTCTACCATGGATTAATTTGACTTCAATCATTTAAAGATGTTTGCCTTCTTACGTATAATTTAAGTCCTTTGATATCTTCCACGATCACTGGGACATCTTTTTCAATATCTCCTTCTAAAGAAATGGCCATCCATATTTCTCCATGGATCTTCACTTCTCCATTCGGATTTAGAGGAGTTATTGTGACTCCTTCAAGTCCTATCATACCTTCTCTTCCGGTGGTGGGTTTCTTTCTATAGGCTTTTAGTACCGCGCCTAAAACCAATAAAAAGAAGCCTGCTGTTACAATTACGCTCGCAATTATCAAATCGAGGGATATTTTGATATAGGGTTCTTTTTCTACGTTAGGTAGCAACAAAGAGCCCAATATTAGAGATACTATGCCTCCAACAGTTAAAGCACCGTAGGTAGGCGTCAAGACTTCTGCGATAAATAAAACCAATGCAAAAAGTATTAACGCTATTCCAGCCTTGTTCATGCTTAAAACATTAAAGGACCATAATGCAAGAATTATGCATAAACCGCCAAGAATTCCCGGTAGAGTCGCCCCAGGGTTTGAGAGCTCTAGTATTATGCCGTAGATTCCTATCATGAAGAGTATATATGCCACGTTTGGATTTGAGAGAGTGTGCAGGATTTGCTGTCGCCAACTCATCTCTTTGTACGTTAGCTCCAGATCTTTGGTACTTAGGGTAATATTTCTACTTTTTATGGTCACATTCATGTTGTCTATCTTCTCCAACAGAAGCGTTGTATTCTCGGCTATTAATTCTATTACATTGAGTTCTAACGCTTCTGTTGGAGTCGCTGATATTGATTCCCTAACGGCAGACTCTGCCCACGTGACGTTTCTGTTGTGTCTCTCCGCAAGAGCCTTCATATAAGATGCAAAGTGTTCCGTTATTTTTTCAGATACTTCTCCCTGACCTGTAATTTCTACGGGGTGAGCTGCTCCTATTGTAGTGCCTGGAGACATAGCGGCTATATGGCTTGACATTAGAATAAATGTTCCCGCTGATGCTGCCCTCGCGCCCGAAGGATAAACGTATACTACGACAGGCACATCAGAGGATTCTATATCTTTTACAATTTCCATCATAGAATCGCCCAATCCTCCAGGCGTATCTAGTCTCATTATAATGATATAACTCTCCTCTTCAAAAGAAAGATGGACGTACTCCGCTACAGTGGGATCTATTACTCCCTTTACGTCTAGTATTAATCCCTGCTTTCCGATGGCAGGAGTAAGTACGAGCAAAATTATGATAAGTAATAATCTGGGACTCATATAGGAACTTTAAAATATTGAGTATATATTTATGTCTTTAGTGTTGGACATGGAAATACCTTGGACAGAAAAATACAGACCGAAGAAACTCAATGAGATTGTAGGCCAAGACGCGATTGTGAAGAGACTGGAAACCTATGTAAAACTCAGAAATCTTCCTCATTTGCTCTTTGCCGGTGGTGCTGGAGTAGGAAAGACTACCTGTGCTTTAGTCCTTGCAAGAGAACTTTTTGGAGAAGACTGGCATGGAAATTTTTTAGAATTAAATGCAAGTGATGAGCGCGGCATAGACGTCGTTAGGAATAAAATCAAAGACTTTGCCAGAACTATGCCCTTCGGAGAGCACAGTTTCAAAATAATTTTTTTGGATGAGAGTGATGCGCTAACACCAGATGCCCAAAATGCTTTGAGGAGAACAATGGAGAGATATACGGCTACGTGTAGATTTATTCTTTCTTGTAACTATTCCAGCAAAATTATCCCTCCTATCCAATCTAGGTGTGCCTTATTTAGGTTCAAACCCTTAAATTCCAAAGATATAACAAAAAGACTTAAATACATAGCCAAAAAAGAGGGTGTGAGCCTCGATGATGGTGCCATAGACGCTAACATTTACATATCAGAAGGAGATATGAGGATGGCAATAAACATACTTCAAGCCATATCTTCGCTCGGAGAGACAGTAGATCCTGAAAAAGTCTACGAAATAGCAGGTACAGCGAGACCAAGCGATATAAGAGATATGATTAATCTCGCCTTGCAGGGCAATTTTATTGAGGCTAAAGACAAATTAGAGAATCTACTTACGGATTATGGAGTATCTGGCATAGATGTTATAAAACAAATCCACAAGGAATTGTTTAACTTAGATATTCCAGATACCACAAAAATTCAGATATTGGATAAGACTGGAGAGTTTGAATTTAGACTGGTTGAGGGCAGCAACGAGAGGATACAACTTGAGGCATTGCTGGCAAATCTTGCCTTCTTAGGAAAAGGTGGTTGAGATAACAATCTCAAAGCTTTCTATTTCGAAGGAAATGGTAGAGAGGAATATACTTTTGATAGGCAAGGTAGATTACAAATCCATCCTTAAAATCTACAATAAGATAAGGGAAGTAGGTTATGACAGGATAGCGTTCATATGCAAGCGCGACTTGATAAAGGACTTACCCAGTAATTTAAGGATTTCTTGGCGGGATGTCAGAGAAGACTCCATTATCATTCCCCTTGATGATTTTGATTTGAGCGAATTTGAGTCTTTATATCATGCTGCAGCAGGCTATCATCCTTCATTTGAAGAGTTAAAAATCTTAGAAAGGATACTTAAGATTCTAAAAGAAAAAGGAAAAAAGAAGGCAGAAGATCTTCAAGAGATAGCCGAAGAAATTCTTGAAAATGAGGGTGGATCTGCAATAGAGAAAATAGTCATAAGGTTAGTAGGCGGAGCCACCGAGCATCTATCATGTGTAGTGGGTGAAGAAAAAGGATTAGAAAAAATAAAAGGAGATATTGTGATAGACGCTACCGAAGTACCGGGTAGTGGACAGAGAGCCACGCTTTTTGCACTGGTAAATCGAATTCCTGATTCAAATTTAGTTGTTTTTTTTGATAGGGGTGAGGTACTCTCAGAGATTTCTCCATTCATTAGTTTTGATTATACTATATTTAAAGAATTGAGAAGGAGAGATATTTTCTTTTTCTTAGTCATAGAAAACCTTGAGGGTATTCCAAAGATAATTCTGGATCAATTTAGATATCATCTCATAGGAAGGCTTACAAAGTTTGAAGCACCTATTCTGAGGGATTTTTATAAGATGGAGAATGAGTTAATTGAAATAGTTCTAAACCTTCCGGATGGGGTATTCCTGTTATTAAAGGGTACTGAGCCCATGGACGTTTTAGAGGTGTAACTTTTGAGAAACATCTTATCCGTCTTAGATTACAAGGATATTTTATTTGACTTGTTAAGTTCCTCAAAATTTTTGAAAGAAAACAAATTTCAAGAAGTATTGAAGGGAAAAAGTCTGGGAATGATATTTGAAAAACCTTCAACTCGCACAAGAGTCTCTTTTGAGGTAGCTATGACTCAATTAGGCGGCCATGCACTGAATCTCTCTCCAGAGGATTTACAACTTGCAAGAGGAGAGTCCATGGAGGATACTGCACGTACTTTAAGCAGATACGTTGATGCAATAATGATTAGGACAAAAAAACATGAAGATTTGGAATTATTTGCAAAGCATTCAAGCGCTCCTGTTATCAACGGTCTTACCGAAAAAGAGCATCCGTGCCAAGCATTGGCAGATCTATTTACAATAGAGGAATATAAAGGCTTTGACGGTAAATTCGTCTGGATTGGCGACGTAAATAATGTTTGTAACTCTTTAATGCTTGGATCTTCAATTATGGGTATGAATATGGTGATTTCGTCTCCTGAGAGATACATGCCCAGAGCAGAGATCTTTAATATTGCTAAAAAAATATCAAAAGAAACTGGAGGAAAAATAGAGTATATAAAAAATCCAAAGGAAGCAATAAAAAACGCAGACATAGTTTATACTGATGTTTGGGTAAGCATGGGACACGAGGACGAATACGAGAATAGAATCACCGCGTTTAAGCAATACCAAGTTAACGAAGAACTCGCAAAACTTGCAAAGGAGGATCATATATTTATGCACTGTCTTCCTGCTCAGAGGGGTATTGAGGTTACTGATGATATAATCGATGGTAAACACTCCGTTATATTCGATCAGGCAGAAAACAGGCTTCATACACAAAAGGCTATATTGATATATGCGGTACTGGGAAAGCAAGCACTAAGGAGGTTTAGGCATTAGTAAGACTATGGCTGAGAAGATATTAGGCAGACATTCTGGAAAGGATGCTAACGCCGGAGATATCGTTCTCGCAGATATAGACTTTGTCATGGGTCAGGACGGTACTACTCCTTTAGCAATAGATTCCTTCAAGGAAATGAATGGAAAAGAAGTATGGAATGGAGAAAGGATTGCCTTTGTTATCGATCATAACGCGCCAAGCCCGAGCGAAAGAATTTCCTCTCTGCATAAAATGATGAGAGACTTCGCAAAAAAAAACAGAGTTAACCTCTATGATGTTGGTTTCGGAATATGCCATCAGGTAGTATTAGAGAGGGGTCATGTACTTCCCGGCTCCCTCGTTGTTGGTGCAGATTCTCATACGTGCACTTACGGAGCCTTAGGAGCATTTTCTGCAGGTATTGGAAGTACTGATATGGCTACAGTGCTCATATCAGGAAAATTATGGCTCAAGGTACCAGAAACCATCAAGTTTATTATAGAAGGAAAGTTGCAAGCGGGAGTTTATTCTAAGGATCTTATTTTGTATTTGATTGGTGAAATGGGAAGTGATGGTGCTACATACAAAGCAGTTGAATTCGAGGGAGATACGATTTTTTCTTTAAGCGTAGATGCTAGGATGACCATTTGTAACATGGCTGTTGAGATGGGTGCGAAGACAGGAATGATAAAGGCGGACGAAAAAACGATAGAATGGTTAAAAAAAAGAACTTTCAAGGAGTTTGAAGTTATAAATAGTGATGAAGACGCTAATTTTAATGAAATAATAGATTTTAACGCTTCTAATCTGTCTCCTATGATAGCTTGCCCGCACACCGTGGATAACGTTAGACCTGTAGAAGACATAGAAGGTACCGAGGTAAATCAAGCATTCTTGGGAACCTGTACCAACGGAAGACTGGAGGATCTGAGTATAGCCGCAAGAATTTTGAAAGGAAAGAGAATAGATGAAAACGTAAGGATGATCGTTGCCCCAGCCTCGAAAGATGTATTGATAAGCGGAATGGAGACGGGCGTGATCCAAGATTTAATAAAGGCCGGCGCGTGTTTGGCGCCACCGGGTTGCGGACCCTGTGTGGGAACGCATTTAGGAATTCCAAGCGATGGGGAGAATGTTATATCTACGGCAAATAGAAACTTCAAGGGAAGAATGGGTAACCCCAACGCCTTTATATATCTCGCCTCTCCTGCGACAGTAGCAGTCTCAGCGCTTCATGGAGAGATAAGAGATCCAAGAGAGGCGATAAAATGATTTTTGAAGGAAAAGTTCATAAATTCGGAGACAATATAAACACCGACTACATCATATCTGGAAAGTATAAGTTCTCTACTTTAGACATGAAAGAACTCGCAAAACATTTGATGGAAGATATAGATCCTAAATTCATCGAGAAAATCACCCCCGGAGACATAATCGTAGGAGGAAAGAATTTTGGTTGTGGCTCAAGTAGAGAGCAGGCACCCTTGGTAATAAAACATGCTAACATTTCATGCGTAATAGCAGAGAGTTTTGCGAGGATATTCTACAGAAACGGGATAAACGTAGGACTTCCTCTGGTAGAATGTGAATCCGTCGATGAAATAAGCGATGGAGACATAATCACAGTAAATTTAGAAGAAAACAGGATAATAAACAAGACTAAGAAGAGAGAGATTAAATCAAAAAGATTACCCGAATTCATGCTTAAAATACTCAAGGACGGCGGTCTTGCAGAGCATTTCAAGAAGCACGGCGGTTTTAATTTTTAGAGAAGGGGGTTATCCAGATTCTGACACATAGTCATTCAGACTNNATACGGTAAATGCCAATAAAAAGGTTACTTCTTTAGGAATCTTAAAACGAAATTACGTACCGTCCACTCAATTGTTCTTTTTAATGTATTCGAGCGCTCTACAAAAGGTACTAAAAGACAACCCAAATCGTAATAAAAATCAATGAATAGCCTGCCCAATATATTTTTCTCCAAAACATCATCTCTGAAGTTTCTAAGGGGCTGTAATTCTGTTTGGTCGTTAAACGATGCCGTAGCTAGTATACACGGTTTTTTTACAACGTTTATATTCAGATCGTTGCTTTGAGTGTTATATTCGTTACCATTCTTGTCATGATAGGTTACCTTGCAAGGTTCTAACTTGAAGTCTCCTATTATGGTTGGTCTTAATTTATATGAGTAAGACTTAATATCTGCAGGAGCTAATTTTTCATAGCTCCAATTTACTGAGCCTTCTACTAGTTCAAAAGATTCAGGATACGTATCTACTAATTCAGCATTTATAGCATCTGTTCTTCCCCGATTTTCAGTCGTTACAGCGATATTAAGATCATTGCCTAAAACTACCGTTTCCTTATCTACTTGTTTTTCCAAAATCAATTTTGGTTCTAATTTGTAAGCATCGTAGGCATCTGCTCTACCACTACCCTGGGTATCTATGTCCTCTCCGATGTCCTTTGCAGTATCCATCATCCTAGATTTGACTTCATCGGGCGTTATATTCGGATAAGCTTCGATTAACAGGGCAGCTATACCAGAGGCATGAGGAGTCGCCATCGAAGTTCCAGAAGCCCTCGTGTAGTCTTCATCTATGGGCAGTCCCATACTCGTGCCTGCTGCCCTGGCTGAGGCTATGTTTACACCGGGCATACAGATATCAGGCTTATGCCTACCATCCAAGGTAGGACCTCGACTGCTGAAATAGGCAATTTTATCATCTTTGTCGGTTGCCCCTATCGTAATAACTTTTCTAGCAACTGCAGGAATACCAACAGTACCTTTTTCAGGCCCGCTGTTACCAGCTGCTACACAGACAACAATCCCTTCTTCAACAGCTGCATCGCAAGTCCTTGATAATGGATCGGTTCCATCTCCGTTTTGAGGAGTTCCTAGACTTAAATTGATTACTTGTGCATTATTTTCGACAGCCCACTCGATTCCTTGGATTATAGTAGTAAGAGTCCCCTGTCCATGAGAGTTCAACGCTTTAGCAGCCAGAAATTTGACGCCGGGTGCAACTCCCACGTACACTTTTTCACTAGCAGTACCATTTCCACCGATGATTCCTGCCACGTGTGTTCCATGCCCATGTCCATCGAATGGGCCTTCTCCAGTAAAATCTACCTCTTTAATCACACGGTTTTTAAGATCAGGATGGTCTTCATCGATTCCCGTATCAATGACAGCTACCAATACATCTTTACCATCGAACCCTTCTGCCCACATCTTATTTGCATTAATTAATGAAACACTATCATTTAACATAGTATAGACGGTAAGATCTTCATGAACTTCCTCTACTTCTTTCTCTTCCGCTAAAATCATTACCATCGAAACAGGTACTTTCACACTTACCATATTCGTAAGTTTATGTACCGCTATAATCTCACAACCTTGTTCTCTTAATTTTTCTAACTTTTCTTCACTAACTTTGGTCTTAAACTGAATAATTAGGCCAATTTTGTGATCAGGACTCTTTTTTTCTATTTTTCTAACTTTAGTAAAAAATGTTTTATCTATGAATTTCTCCTCTGGCATGATCATCCCTCCTTAATTTCATATTAACCTCGGCCTTTAGAATTGCATCGAGAATATAAGAATGATAGGGTTCAGTAATAAAATAATTTTTTATAAAATTGCGGGTGCAACGAACCACGCTGCAAATCAAAGAGCCACAAAACTCTTAATAGCCTCTCTAATTACTTCGCTCCTCGAAGAAAATTTACCGTTCCTCACAAGGGTATCGATCTCTTCTATGTGCCTTCTTGGCATCCTCACCGTAACCCTATCATCCCTCATACTTAATAAATGAAAGTTGGAAAATATTTAAATGATCTTCACTATTTTGCAAAACGAAAACTTTGGTGTGAAAATTTTCCAGAAATAGTAAATGGAGGTAAACATGAAAGAAGAGATTATTACCAACGTAAAGTTGAATGACGAAGAAATATTAAATTTATTTGATGATACAATTAGAGAATGGTGGATAAAGACTTTTTCATCCAGTAAAGAACTTTTTACCCCTCCGCAAAAAATTGCGGTTCCATTAATCCACGAGGATGAAAATGTATTGATTTGCTCTCCTACAGGCTCTGGAAAGACTCTTTCAGCGTTTATATCGATTATAAATAAATTGTTTGTACTCTCAAAAAACGAAGGTCTATCAAACAGCGTTTACTGCCTTTACATTTCCCCTTTAAGATCTCTTGTAAACGATATCCATAAGAACTTGGAGGATCCCTTGTCTGAGATACGAGAAATTGCCACGGAAAAAGGCATAGAAGTAGGCGAAATAAGACATGCTATCCGTCATGGAGACATACCTACCAGCGAAAGATCTAAAATGCTGAAGAAAACGCCCCACATTCTGAATACTACTCCTGAGACTTTAGGCATTCTTTTGAATTCTCCAAGATTCAAGGAAAAGTTAAAGACGGTTAGATGGGTAATTGTAGATGAAATACATTCTCTAGCAGGCTCTAAAAGAGGAGTACATCTTTCCGTTGGTTTAGAACGCTTAGAAGAGATTTCAAAGGGTTTTGTTAGAATTGGATGCTCCGCTACCATAGAGCCCTTGAAAGAGGTAGGAAGGTTT
>JABAOF010006143.1_pt4 | contig 38739 bp, 35 predicted proteins | sample 7062171 | NCBI WGS metagenome assembly JABAOF01 (sample SAMN14538628, study PRJNA623070) | marine sediment metagenome | biome: marine biome [ENVO:00000428]; feature: marine pelagic biome [ENVO:01000023]; material: deep marine sediment [ENVO:00002113] | place: India: Gulf of Khambhat ...
CTGCTGGCGGTGGCGACACCTCCGCAGATACGGCAGCTTACTGCACACTTCGCCCTGAATCGGCCGGAATTAGAGACAAGAGTGCGGCGAAGCAATCGAGCAAACTCGCGCAGGCCGATGCAACCGCCTGCAGAAAGAAATCGCTCTTCGTGCTGGCGGTGTACGTCACCTCTGCGAGTTGCGCGTACTCTCGGTGACACGTCAGAGCGTGGATTGGCTCCCAGGGATACAAGCAATTCACCGCTCCTTAAGGATCACCATCTCCTGGTTCTTCCCGTCAGGCTTCTGATTCTCTGCCACATGAGCACAATTGGTGAAAAGCAGGACATTGCCGAGCAATCGTGCAGAAGGAAGCTGAAGGGCCACTATCAGGGGGCCAGCATCCCCCTAAAGGCTCCTGCACAAAGTCAGTTGTCCCCAGCGGCACACAGCGACGATTCGTTTCGACATTTCCGGAAGGGGTGCATGGGTCCCCGACCCGTGACTGGGATGCCAATCTGAAATCTCACGGGGCAGGGGCCCGCGCTAAATGCCTGGGTAGGTCAATCGGCAGGCCGGGTACGGAGGTTCTATGGGGCCGGCGTTCCGTAACGTCATGGACCAATAGTTTGTCTTGCCCTACGAAATATGAATGGAAGTCTTCCACGACAAGATTGTATGTCGACGACTTTGCTCTCGGTTCCACAGACTTAACACGGGATGAACCATCTAACGTGTGAATCTGTTGTCCAGGTTGAAGGTGTCTGGCCTGGACCCATCCTTGGCCGGACACCCAAAACAGATGGCCCCCCGTGCTGGAGATTTCGTCGCTGCCGGCCGTTACGGTGACCAGATCGACCTGGTGCCGAAGCGTAGTACGAAACACAGATCGAAACGCCAATTCTCCTGTGTCCACGTTTTGCGCCAATACGCGATCACCAGGACGTATATCCTCGATGGTTTTCGAGCCATCGATGGTTACGACAGGCGTACCTTGGGCAAAACATGAGACAAAGTAGGGGTGCTTGTTTCGATAGCTGTATTTAGTGACCGTTGGCTTGTCGGCGAGGTAATACCCGTTTGTCACATCCCACCAGTCCCACCAGGATTCTGGGGTTGACGGTAGGTACTCACCGGTAACAACTCCGAGACATTCGTAGACCCTCTGATTGCGAGCCAGTAAAAGTTCCGTCTGGTGTTCAGCCCACTGGTCAGCACGGCGGTCCAACCCCTCGCGTAGCGCGGTCAAAGTTTCGAACACGGTGAAGTTCCCCGGCACGAAGCCTCCGACAAACCTGGTTTCGGACACTGCCAGTTCTTTCGCGAGACGGCCTTCCGTAATGGCCGTTTGCCGCAATGTGACGGCGCCCAAGCGGCGAAAGACAACTTCCGATTCCAGTTCGACGGGCAAATATAGCGCCCCGAGCAGCGCTGGTACGACGTCGTAGACTGGTCGTCCTGACAGATATTCCGCCGCATTCCTGCGAACTTGAGGCTCGTCCGACCAGATTGCGTGGCGAATCAAGGAAAAAGTCGCGTCCGTATCCGGGATTCGATTCAAGGCGTCAATGACGGCTACTTTAAGATCGAGCATGTCGAGTCGTTGCTTTTTCCCGCGCGGCTGGAATGCCGACAGGTCCAATTCCAATGCCGGGATTGCGCATCGATCGCTAATTGTGCGGAGCTGTACAATCGCTCGTTGTTTTTCTTCTTCGTTGCCGTTTAGACCGCGCCGTCGGAGTCGGCGCAGTTTCGGACGCCACAATTTAATCTCCTTTTCCTGTTGTTTCATTTGGTCAACCTGCTGCGGCGTCAGCCACGCGTTTCCATAACGACGCAGGCCTAGACGGGCAGCCGCCCCTTTGTGGTCGGGCTGGATCTGGAGAACTTGCATCCAGTGCGCTTCGGCCTCTGCATCCAGTCCTTGTGTGCTGCACCAGCGGGCCAGCTTCATCAAGTCATCAACGGTGGTTTGAGTAGACTTGCGACGGTGCCGGTACTTGACCAGCCGGTCATCTTGCACTCGCCGCCGCTGGAGTTCGTCGTACCGGACCCAGCGACTGTCTACTTTGACGTAACCAAGATGCCACCGGGCCAACTCGTTGTCCGGCTGTTTCTTTAACGCCTTACCTAGCAGTCTTTGGCGTTTCGCGCGATCTCCGTCGATCTCCGATTTCAGCGCCCGGCGCACCAGTGCATCCGCCGAAAGAGGATCAACGGCCGGATCTTCGCCCGATGCGTTGACAGTCGATGTGAGCGCTATGAGGATGCTGAACCAGGTGTGGATCACGCATTTACGAATCGAGCTTATGAAAATCAAAACGCGTTGCCCAAAATCCGCGACGACCATTTTCCAGTACCTCGCTGATATAGGCCTTTTGAACCCAGCCTTCACCTATCTTGACGGGCTCGGCTGAGTAGGATCAGGATAATGGCAGCGTGTGCAGCGGTCAAATCGGCGCTGAGTCTGGTCCTGGAGGGGGCGAGCGAAGCCAGAACAGCCGGTGAGCTGATAGCTCCTTTCAACCCAGCCTTCGGCTATCTTGACGGGCTCGGCTGAGTAAAATTGGTTGCGACAAACGACTTTCCGTAAAGGATCACGAAGTGGAATGATTTCTCATCGAAAACCGACCTACTGCCTGGATTCAGTCCCCTGCTCCCAATCTCGATAATAGCCGATCCGGAAGCGCTAGAGCACTTCGGTCCGACACGCCGATGCGAGAATTGGGTGATGCCCGTAAAGCGCACAGGCGTGTCCTGAGGCAAATAGCCGGGAACACTTGGGTGCCGAGGTCTCATTCACCGCCCGCAATTGACCTCAACGCCAACGTGCTGAAGTTGGACAAACAAGCCGCAGGAAGGGGTGTGGCCTTCCTGCTGGCGGTGGCGACACCTCCGCAGATACGGCAGCTTGCTGCACACTTCGCCCAAAAACGCTCCGAAAAGGCGGGAAGAGTGCGGCGACGAAAATCAGCCAACTCGCACTGGTCGATGCAACCGCCTGCAGGAAGCAGCTTTCGAAACTCGCGTCGGTCGCGGCCGGCCATTTCGCCAACTGGCGGTGGTGACCCAGGACGGTTAACCCTGAGCGCGCTACGACGTCGGATGATCTGACGCCGAAGTTGTCGACCGACTCGCCCAACGACAAGGAATACCTGGAGGCGAAAAAGGCCTGGTGCGCAGTCCATCTGATGACACCCGCCGCGTGGATCCTAGCGCACTCGGCCGCTTCGGCGGGGACGAACTCAGCAGTTTCTGCGCTCACGCTGATCGGCGCTTCGTGCGATCAGGATAACGCCCCAATTGTTATGCGAATTTACGCTTCTGAATGCTTTGCGAAACGCGGGTCTTCCACCCCAAGACGAAGTTTCCATTCTTGTACTGAGCAATACAACACTGGTACGACCAGCATGGTCATGATTTCGATCATCATGCCGCCAAAGCTGGGGATGGCCATGGGCACCATGATGTCGGCACCGCGGCCGGTCGATGTCAGCACGGGAATCAGGGCGAGGATCGTTGTGGCGGTGGTCATCAAGCAGGGACGGACGCGGCGGAGACCCGCGGCGAGAGTCGCCTCGCGGGCTTCTGCAGACGTCGTAATCCGACGCCGATGGAAACTCTGATCCAGGTACGTTGTGATGACGACTCCGTCGTCGGTGGCAATTCCAAACAACGCCAGGAAGCCAACCCAAATCGCGACGCTCAAGTTAATCGGGTGAATCTGGAAGAGCGTTTGCATATTGGTGCCGAAGACGGCGAAATCGAGGAACCAAGGCTGACCATACAGCCACAGCATGATAAAGCCGCCCGACCAAGCGATCGCGATGCCACTGAATACGAGCGAAGACGTGATGACAGAACGAAACTGGAAATAGAGGATAATAAAGATGATGAATAACGCTAACGGTAACACCAGCATGAGCGTTTTTTGTGAGCGAATTTGATTTTCGTAATTCCCGGCGAAGGTGTAGCTCACACCGGGCGGCAACACGAACTCGCCGCTGTCGATCCTTTCCTGTAAGAAACGTTGACAATCTTCCACTACGTTGACTTCCGCCTCACCAGCCTTCATGTCGAACAGGACATACGCGGTCAGAAAGGTGTCTTCGCTCTTAACCACTTGTGGCCCGCGGACGTAGTTGATATCGGCGACCTGGGTCAGCGGGATGTGTGAACCGTCTTTGGTCGGCACCAGAATTTTTTTCATCGTGTCAATCTGGTTGCGCAATTCGCGCATATACCGTACGCGTACAGGAAACCGTTCACGACCCTCGACCGTTGTCGTGATGGCACGACCGCCCATCGCAACCTCCACAACGTCCTGAACGTCACGAATCGTCAAGCCGTAGCGGGCGATCTGTCTGCGCTTAAATTCGATCTCCAGGTAGGGCTTGCCTACCACGCGGTCGGCGATCACGGCAGATGCTTCGACGCTGGGGACTTGCTTGAGAATGGTCTCGATCTCCAAAGCGACTTTCTCGATCGTGTCGAGGTCGGGACCTTTCACTTTCACGCCCATGGGAGCCCGCATGCCGCTTTGCAACATCACAATCCGTGCCGCGATTGGCTGCAGCCGCGGCGCGGATGTCGTTCCTGGAAGTTGTGCCGCTTCGACAATCTCATGCCAGATGTCGTCCGGCTTCTCGATCCCCTTCCACTTCTTCCGCCCCGGATTCAGGCTGGGGTCAAGTGGCGGACGCCATTGCCGAAATGGCACCCCGCGCGAGTCTTCGATCAGCTTGCCGTCAGCGTCCCGCTCGAACTTGCCCTGTACGCGGTATGGCTGTCCGTCGTCCGCCGGCAACAGGTTGGCGTCCTTGTCTTGATACCAGTCCACTTCGGTCGCGTCATGCCGATACTTAACGCGATGTCCTTCTTTGTCCACGATGTATTCGGGGTAGTAGTTGATAACCGTTTCGATCATCGAGACGGGGGCAGGGTCGAGCGGGCTGCGCACGCGGCCGATCTTTCCCACGGCTAATTCCACTTCCGGAATCCCGTTGATGCGGCGGTCTTGCAGGGACAAAACGTCCATCGCCTCCCCAATGGACGCATGAGGCATCGTAGTGGGCATGTACAAATACGAACCTTCGTCCAATGGTGGCATGAACTCTTTGCCGAACCCCTCCCAGCTTGTAGCCAGCGTCCATGTCAGGCGTGTGCTGACCGGCTGGTGGGCGATGTCTGCGTGCCAGTCTCGCGATTGAAGACCGGCCAGGTCGTATTTGTACCGCTCCAGCCGGGACAGTTTGCCAAGTTCGTCTGCATCCAACGATTGCGCGCCAAACTCTTGTGGGATAGGGCCGAAAACAGCGGCAGGCCCTAGCCAGGCGGCGAGGCCGAGCAAGAGAATGATGGTTGGGACGAGCAAGAACAACAGTTTGTAATGAAGGCACCACCACAAGACGGGCTCATACAGGTATCGCTGGAAAACCTGAAAGAAAGCCAGCAGTCCGCCAATCAGAACGGCCACGAAGACCAGGTTTCTCAGCAGACCGTTCTCCGGCCCCAGCGGCAGCCAATCCTGGGTTAACAGAAGGCCAACGATCAGAACTGCTGCGCCGTTGGCGACCAGCATCCCACTGCGATGCATCCGCTGCTTCCAATGTTCAAGATGGCTGGGAAGCGATTCTTCGACCAGCTTGTAGATGCCTAGTGCCCCCAGAATAACGCCCGCCCACCAGGCAAACGCGAGGCCGATAACCAGGCCCGCAAGAATCAACCCGACATAAAACACTTGTCTGAGAACACGCGTGGGGACGCGCGACGTAAACAATGCGTGTGCCACCGGCGGGATGATTGTCAGGGCGACTATTACCGAGGCAGCCAGGGCGAACGTCTTTGTAAATGCCAACGGCTTGAATAGCTTTCCCTCGGCGCCAATCATCGTGAACACCGGCAGGAAGCTGACGATGGTCGTCGAAACGGCGGTGAGGACGGCGCTGCCAACTTCGCTGGAGGCGCGAAAAACGACTTCCAGCCGATCTTCGTCCGGATCTGCCTCGTCCAGATGTTTCAGGATGTTTTCGCAAAGGATGATGCCCATATCGACCATCGTGCCAATGGCAATGGCGATCCCCGACAGCGCCACAATATTTGCGTCCACCCCGAAGACGCGCATGGCGATGAAACACATCAGCACCGCCAGGGGCAGCAGGGCGCTGATTAAAAAAGAACTCCGCAGATGCATCACCATGACAAGGATCACAATGACGGTAACCAGTATCTCCTGGACGAGCGCGGTGTTCAGTGTGCCGAGAGTCTCGTAAATCAGTCCCGTTCGGTCGTAGAAAGGAACGACGGTCACCTGGCTGGTCATGATCCATTCCGGCCATTGGTCCTCGGGCGCGATCAACCAATTCGGGCGGCTTGGGCGAGGCGTTTCACGGATAAATTTCAGCCACGCCGCTTCGTTGAGTTCACGCTCGTGAAACCCCTTGAAACCTTGTTGCTGTGCGAATTGTTCTGCTTCATCATGCGTTGTTTTGCTGAAATCGATGTCGACGTTGAACGATCGCAAATGTTTCACCCACTGGTCATGGTTCAACTCGATACTCGCGAAAGCATCAAAGTTATTCGTCTCGGCGTAGGCGATCACCTGGTCGCGCGTCACCTTGCGATAATCGACAACCGCCTTGGTCGGCAGCCCGTCATCGAACTCGTCGATCTTTTTCTTGACGTTTTTGATGGCATCCAGAGGATTAAATCCGTAGCGGACAACCACTACGCCTCCGACAGCCTCCGCGCCCCCCTTATCCAGAGCACCGCGGCGCAGCGCCGGCCCCAGCGTCACCTTGGCCACGTCCTTGACATAAATGGGCACGTTGTCGTTGACCGCAACGACGCTGTACTCGATGTCTTCAATGTCTTTGATGAAGCCCAGACCGCGAATTAAATATTCCGCTTTATTGATCTCAATGCTACGCGCCCCAACATCGATATTTGACTTCTTCACCGCCATGAAGACGTTGTCAATGCTAACGCGCGCGGCCCGCATCGCATCCGGATCCACGTCGATCTGGTATTCCATGACAAAGCCGCCGACGGACGCAACTTCACTGATGCCTTCGGCTGACAGGAGGTAGTAACGAACGTACCAATCCTGAATCGTGCGAAGCTCGTCGAGGTCCCAACCGCCCACGGGGTTTCCATCCGGATCTCGACCTTCCAACGTGTACCAATAGATCTGGCCCAGTGGCGTTGAGTCCGGGCCCAAGGTTGGCGTCACGCCTTCCGGTAACGTGCCCGCAGGAAGGCTGTTCAGCTTTTCAAGAACACGCGTCCGCGACCAATAGAACTCCACGTCTTCTTTAAAGATGACGTAGATCGTCGAGAATCCGAAGAAAGAATAACTGCGAACGGTCTTTACACCTGGTACGCCCAGCAGCGATACCGTCAGCGGATACGTAATCTGGTCCTCGACATCCTGGGGCGATCGGCCCATCCACTCGGTAAAAACGATCTGCTGATTCTCGCCGATGTCCGGGATCGCGTCGGTCGGCACCGGACGAAATAGACTCGGCAGACCGGCCGTGTTGTCGCGCAGCCCCCCCAGCTCCCAGTCGAACGGCGCGACCATCAAGCCCCATGCCACCACGACGATCACGAGCAGGGAGACAACAAACTTGTTTTCAAGACAGAAGCGTATGACCTTGTCGAGCATTAAACGTTTGTGGGCTGGTGTCTGGTTGGACGGGACGAATCATTGAGAGATTTTCAGGAGATGTGCGTGCTGCATCGCCAAATCAGTGTTGCGAATGACCTTTGTGTGTGCCGTGCTCATGCAAACGTTGTTGCTGGGTTTCCGCCGGCTCGTCACGTTCGATCAGTTCGACTCGATCCGCGCACTTGAGCATCGTCGAGCCGTAATACGGATTGCGCGTCTGGTCGTTGTCCTGATACCAGGTGCCCCCTTTTCCCTCAAACGCCATCGGGCAATGCAGCTCATACACAGGAAGTCGCTGTCCAAAACCGAACGTCTTGGCAAGCACTCCGATTTCCTCAGACAACGGCTTAAACGTGATCCGTAGACTTTTGATGTCGTTGGCTGCCTCCATGCCGCCAAGTATCTTGGCCATGTTCGCTCGTTCTTTATTCCAGATGTGCCGGGCGTGTCCCGTCAACGATCCCGGGTCGATGGCCGCAAGCGCGGAATCAAGCTGTGGCAGCGCCTGTTGTGCCTTGCTAAGATCGTCGGCCGCCAGTGCCTGCTGGACCGGCAAATACGCCTGCCAAACTTTGGCAAGCTGGGCTTGAAACTCTGGTCGGACCGTGATGTGTTCGATTGCTCGTTCTGGCTGCTCAGCCACTCCCAGCTGCTCACGCATCCGCCGCATGTGGCCCTTCAACAGCAGAAAAACTCGATCCGCTTCCGCCAGCCGGGTGACGTCGCTTCCTTCTGCGGCGTCGTTTCCTAACAGCATACGGAACTCTTTCCACAACATGCGAGGATGTCCCGTCAATAGCGAGATATCCACGGCCTTCAATCTACGACCAAATCCTGCGAATCCCGCGGCCGCCCCACTCGCGTCGCCCTGGTTAATAGCTTGGGCGATCGTTTCATAGGCAGCTTCGAGTTCGCGGATTTGGGTGTAAAACTCAGATGGCAAAACCATCTTGTGTTCAGCGTGCTCGTCGCCTGTCGCTTTCTTGGCGGGGCCAGCAGGTCCGCCGTGGTCGTGGCCACCACCACCGCCACCTTGCGGTGTCATCATGCTTGGCTTGGCTTGGATTTGAATCTCGGCATCGATCTTGAAGTTGCCTTGCGTCACGATTAGTTCGCCCTCGTCGAGCCCATGACGCACAAGGAAATAGTCGCCAGCCCGCGGCCCCAGCACGATCTCGCGGCCCTCGAAAGTCGGCTGTCCCGGCGGCGCAAACTGCTCGCGGGCCTCGTTCATGGTGGCTTCGAGTCGAGCGAAAGTTTCTTTGGCTTGTTTCAGGGTACGAACGCGCTGGCCTGCTAATGCGTATTGGCCGAGTTGGTCGGCGTATTCATTCCATAGCTTTCTGGCGTAATCCGTGCCCGGCTGATCATAGGGTTGGTCGAGTAGGCGTGCGTAAGTGGCAAACGCCTCGCGTATCTTTTCGAGCTTGCCTTCGTCAACAACCGCTGAAAGGGTTTGAAACGCCGGTTCAGCGGCCGAATGCATACCTGGCAGTTCGACGTAGACGACAGCTCGCGTCCCGGTGACCAAAGCGGCGAGGTAAGGAATGACCAGCGGGGGTTGTTTCGCATCCGTTTCCGGGGTGACGTAACCCAGCGATTCGGCGCGCACGAGCGGCATACCGCAAATATCACAATTCCCCGGCCCATCTTTGACGATCTCCGGATGCATGGGGCTGATCCACTTGCCGGCCAGGCTGGGATCCATCACCCTGCCGCCGGCCGCGACATTGGGACGGACCGCGGCATGCACGAACATTTCCGGCTTCAGCTTGCCGAAAGGATTGGGTACGTTGACGCGTACCTTGACCGTGCGCGTTTTGTCGTTGAGCACGGGTTGAATAAACGCAATACGGCCGTGGAATTCTTCGCCGGGATAGGCTTCGGTCGTGATCGTGACGTCCTGCCCATAACGAATCCACGGCAGGTCGGATTCGTAGGCGTCCAGATGCACCCATACCTGGTTCAGGTCGGCGATGGTATAGATGCGGTCACCCAGCCGCACACGCTCGCCCTCCTGCTTGAGCTTCTCAATAACGACACCGGCTACGGGCGAATAGATCGTTAAATGGTCGGACGGCGTGTTACGCTGTTCAATTTCATTGATCTGGTCTTCCGTCAATCCCAACAGCCGTAATTTCTCGCGAGCGGATTGGACGAGATCAACATCGCCGGCGCCAAAGCGGCTTCGCCCGCCTGGTCGCTGCTTTGCGTACTTGAGCGCCTGGATCAATTCTTCCTGCGCCGCGTACAACTCCTCGCTGTAGATATAAACCATGTGGTCGCCTTTTTTGACTTCGATTCCCGTGAAGTCGACATACAACCGATCCAATCGGCCGGCGACCCAAGCCGTGATGTAACCGAGTTTGGTTTCGTCGTAGTCCACCTTTCCGACCATGGGGATCGTGTGTTGTATGTACCGTCGCTCTACAGGCGACGTTTCGATATTCATGAGCGCCTTTGCTTCGGGGCTGATGGTAAGTGTTCGCATACCGCCGGACGTTCTGGCTACCGGAATAAGGTCCATCGCGCAAATCGGGCACTTACCAGGACCCGACTGGCGTATCTGCGGATGCATCGAACAGGTCCACAGAGTGGGGCCTTCCGCCTGGGAAGATGCCGTTTTTACATCGACGCTGTCTACGACTGGAGTAGTTGCGCCACCGCCCCACAGAAACCAGCCAGCAAAGATGCCAAGCATGAAAACAAGCGAATACTTAGCGAAAACGAATTTCACGCGATGTTTGTCGTAATACCCGTCCAACCAGCCAGCTGAAGAATTCCGATGGGACTGGGTTATCTCGTCATTCATGGAATCCCCTCTTTGCCGTTATCTCGGCCAGACGCGACAGAAACAAGGTATTGCGACGATCTTCCATCGATTCTCGATTCTATGATTTCTGCGGCGGCAATCGTAGCCCATTGTCGCGAGCACGTACGGAACGCCATGCGCTCACGATCAACAGGTCGCTATCGCGGCGTCGATTGGGCGTGCGAAGCACGCGATCGCCCTCCTTCAAACCTGCCCGCACCGGGTAATACCTCGCTTCCTTTCCACTTTCGTTGCTTCCCTGGGCCATTGGTCCTACTTTGATGTTGACCGTTTCCATGTCGCCGGTCGGCATCAGGCGCCGGACACATTTGCGTCCGTCCTGATCGAATACTGCTTTCACCGGTACGGCAAGCGTCCTACGACCATGCATAGATTTCAGCCGTACCCGTCCGTCTCGGACGGGTACCAGCAGCAAGCCGTCTTTAGGACAGTCGCCGGAAGCGTCCTGGACAAATTGTGGATGTGTCGAACAAATAAATTTTCCCTCCATTCCAGTCGGCTCGGGTGTGCCGTTCGCCAGCACAGCGACTCGGACTGTTCCATTTACAGCCATATATCGTCTCAGTTTGCCATCCCGATTTGGCAAAGGAACACCGATTTGAATCGTCTGGTTTATTGAGTCAACGGTGGGGCTAATAACAGTAATCACCGCAGGCAACGTCGTCGACGGATTACCTTGTACAGCGACATTGATACGTCGTCCAATTGATATCCAAGGCAGTTCACGGACAGGAACTTCACAGAATAACCACAGCGGGTCTGGCTGCGCGATCCGGTACACGACGTCGCCTTTATTTACGTACTGCCCCGGATGTACCCGTGAGTCCAACAGCACACCATCCGACGGGCACTTGACAGACAACAGTCCGCTCACATCCCGTGTTCGCACCATTTCGTTGATTTGATTGGGGCGAATACCCAACAGCAACAGATTTCCGCGGGCGGTCGACAGTGGATTTTCTACAAAGCGCTTTTCGGCGGCGACTTGTCTTTGCCCGGTTGATTCGTAAGGTGTCAACGTCCGAAGCAACTCTCGCTGTCCCGCCAGCAGAGGACTGCTCTTGATACGAAACAACTCTACTCCCTCGGCGACTTGATCACCGGGGGAAAACGTAGAGTCTTCTGTGACGCGGCCCTCCAGTGGAGCTGTTACGCGAACAATCTGGCCATCGCCATAGTCGAGTTTTCCACTGATCTTGATTTCGCGATACAAACGGCGCGAGGTTATCGTCACGAGCTCGTCAGAGACAGCGTCGACGACCAGGCTCGGTTTCTCATGAGCGTTATTGAGCCGTGGCGACAAGAACGACTTTAGACTCGCAAGCAGTACCACTAGTAGCGAGTTACCGACGACCAGGATTGTCACATTTGCTACCAGCCGTAGCTGTCGTGACTGATTCGCCGACACATTACCGGACAGCAGAGGGGTAGCCAAAGATCGGTCTCGCTCTGTGCAGGGCACATTGTTTTGGGATTCGGAACAACTACGATTATTCATAGCAACGCGGTTCTTTTTCTTTTGCCTGTTTTGGTGGGCGCGAGCCAACCGTTGTTCGATAGCGTAAGCTCTAATTGCGGTGTGATAGCTCTTCTAACCGGAGGGTGACCTCAAGCATTTCGTGCCGAAGCTGTTCCAGTTGCCACTGCAAGTGATCCAAAGGGGTCGCCACATGCTCCGGATCCCGAGCGCGTGCCAACTCCAGTCGTGCGATTTCGGTGCGCAATCGCAGCGATTCCACTTGTGAGGCGTCTCCAGACGCTGGTAAACCCTGGCGTAACCGCTGTGCGTTTTTCAATCGCAATTCCGCTATCTTCAGGGCACCTTCAAGCTCGCGCAGATGTATGGCATGTGCATTGAAGTCGCCGGTCCGCGATAATTCTCCAAGTCGCGCCTCTGCAACAATTACGTTGCGTTGAAGTAATTCGACCGCGATAGGCGAGTAAATACCTGGCATTCGTTTGTTGGCGGCCGCGGCCCTCTCCAGTTCCAGCTTGGCAAGTTGGACGCGTGCCTCCGCAAGCTGCGTTTCGAGGTTCAGGGTCGAGTCGTTGGCGGACTGAATTTTTCCTTGCTGTTGCGGCTCCGCCGCTGCAGCGATCAACGTCATGAGGAACAAAAAGCAAGCCGCTAAACCGAGATTTTCCAGACGCCTATGACATATATTCATCTTGATTTCCCCTGATATTCTTAAGCACAATTTGGAAGTCGTGAGTGCTGCCGCGATGCCGTGGAGTTCGCAATCAGCGAGCATGACACGACGATGGCCAAATCACTGGTTTTCGCGAGCCGGCAGCATCACGTTAATCCCGTCAATCGATTTACGGGTAGGAAAGTGCCACTCATTCTTTGGGGCGCACCGGTCCTCCGTGGGTACGTCCACATCTAGCAGATTTATAATCCGTTCCACCTCGTCAATTTTCGCAACGAACGACTGGGCGAGTTGTTTGAGGTAGAAGGTTGAGACTCGACCACGGAGCATGAGTACGCATCTCTGTGGTTCGTATTCACACGAGATGCGTCTTAGCTCGAGATAACCGCTGGTCAACAAGCACTGTCTCGCGGTTTCCGAAACGTCGCGCGATTCGTCCTGCATGAGATGGCGCCCCCAGCCGTAGGCCTGGCTGTTTTCCGTTTAGATGCAGGTGACTGTATGTTTCTTCGCGTTAAGCAATGAATTTTGGGCAATAAATCGACATGTTTCAATCAGAAATTCTTTCTGGAAGTCCAGCACATGATAACACAGGCCCGTAGCGATCCGTTGGCTTAAACTTGCACGAGAGAGTCGCGCACATAATAGGCCAACTAGTCGAACGTCAACTGCGCTTGTCGAACCAGGTTACCAGCTGTTCAACTTCTGCGACGTCCCGTACTCCTATCACAGTGATGTGTCGCTTGCCGTGTTTCCAGCTTACCGCGATTCGGCTGTCCAACTCGACCAGGCTGCAACGCTTTCCGCCACATATCTGCGAACGTTCCGGTCGATCACCAAACCATTCGTCCAATTCATCGTCATCGTGTTCAAAAATAGCGATCGTGCTGCCGTCGCTGCGTCTGCACAGACATTTCACGCACGTGCAACATGGCATCTTTATTACGTGCATCGATTCCATCGAATATCCGTCGGGCAATCCGTCCGCAACGGCTGGCCGATAACCGACGAGCTGCATCGCTTGCTGAGGATCAACAGATTGGTTGCCATATTTTGCCAGCAGGAATTGCTGTGCCGCGGCGGGGTCCCCCTGGAATTCCTGAAGATAATGCCCAATTTCAGCTGTAAAATGGCCGTCATCGTGCTGGAACCGTGACTGGTAGGCGAACCAACCGATCCCGACCGCGACTAGAATCATCGCTGCCAACGCCAAGCGTCGCGACAGCGGTGATACCGTCTCTCTCCTATGGTCAACCGTTGGTGTCAGTGCCGGCCGATCTTCGAGTGATTTGCGGTCTAATTGTTGCTCAATTTCGCTCCAGATACGCTCCGGTACGGCCGGCGTGTCTATTGCCGTGGCCATCTCGGAGAGTTTTTCGTATCTGGCAATTGGCTGGGCGCACTCCGAGCAGCCGTCGAGATGCTCTGACACGCGCGTGCGTATGTCGGCAGCCACCTCGCCGTCGTAATATGCGGAAAGTAGCTCTTGGACTTCGGAGCAGTTCATGTCACGGCTCCCACCCGAGTTCGGCAAGATACTTCTGTAATTCGCTTCGCGCGCGATTCAGTCTTGATCCTACAGTTCCTTCAGGGATATCGAGTGCCTCTGCGATTTCGCGGTATGATAGTTCTTCGACTGAGCGCAGTACAAAGATTGACCTCAACTCAGGCTCAAGCTGCGATAGCGCATGATCCAAAAGTTCCTTGTGTTCGTGGCGTTGACCTGTGGGTGACTGATCGCTTTCCGGTTCACGCGAAAGCGTCTGGAACTTCCAACGATGTCTCTTTCGCAGGTGCTGCAGCGCTTCGTTCACAGCCAACCGATAGAGCCAGGTGTCAAACTTCGAGAGACCCGCAAACTGGTCGAGTTTGCGGAACACTTGGAGGAACACTTTCTGGGTCACATCAGCGGCATCCTGGATTCCAACCATTCGAACCATCAGCCGATACACCCGTTGGCGGCACCGTTCGTATAAACGCTGTTGCGCCTCTCGCTGGCCCGCACGACATCCCTCCAACACTTCGGCCAGATCCTCGTCTGCCTGAAGGGCAATGTCTGCCGTGTTTACATCTTTAGATGGCATCGTGCGCCCGTTTCTTCACGGAAATCCAAGCCTTGACAAATCTCGGAACCTTCCCGAATTCTCGAAANNCTTACTGCCGCAACAACCACTTCGGTCATTATTACATCCAATCCAGGCTACGAAAAGTCAAAGATTTGGCCGCCATCGTGAATCCGTAGATTAGCGCTCTCATAGTCCTTCAGCAGTCAGCTGAAGAAATGCCGCGGTGGCTGCATCTATAGGGTTAAGAACCAAAGTTTTCGGCCCCTTTCTATTCAATTTGCAGAGGAAGAACGATGAAATGCCAAAAAGTTGCTTTGGTCGGTTTTTGCCTGTTCTTAGTTTCTGCCTTTATGGCGACCGATGTGTCCCAAACCTTGGCCCAGCGTCGTCCGTCGGTCGCAGATCGTAAGCAGCACCCAGGAAAATACTCGACGTGGTGGCCCCGCCAGCGCGCCTCACGTAGCATGCGCCATGCACGCGATTATTCGCGCGACCTCTACTACTACTCGCGTGATGCAGCCACAATTAAGCCAGAAGTCGCAAAGTCTGAATCGGAACAGCTTGGTAAAAACATCGAAGCTGCGAAGAAGGAATTGGCGACGGTCCGCAAACAAGCAGGGTCAGATAAGGACACTCTAGACGCGCTACAAGTGATCGAGAAGCATTTGGCCAGCGCGGCGGAAACGCACAAGACATTGCATGCGGAATGTCGTAAAGAATCCGTGGATGTAGGTGTGTGCGCGAATTGCTGCAACCAGATTACAAAAGAACTGTAAAAGGCGATGGCCGAACATGACGCTCTGATACGCCGCCTTGAACTTAAGGAACAAGACGACGCAGAAAGAAAAGACGAATGATCGAAAAGTGATTTGCCCAATCAACACTCACACCCAGCCCGCCGCTTGGGACAGCGGTGGGCGTTCACACAGCGAGGATACTTATGAAGCGACTTCTATTTTCTTCGGTTGTAATCATCGGGACTGTATCCCTTGTTCTGAATGGTTGCGCACCCTCCGCAACGACTGAGCCGGCTACGTCCAAAACGACACCGGCGAAAGATGAGCACGCGGGTCATATGGATCATGGCGACCACGACCACGATGATCACGACCACCACGGGGACGAGGGCCAGTCGGACATGGAAAAGATGAAGGCGGAACTGGCCAAGCTGTCGCCGGAAGATGCCGCGGCGGTCGAAAGGCAACATTTTTGCCCGGTCAGCGGCGAGATGCTTGGCACGATGGGGGCTCCGCTACCGGTCGAAGTCAATGGCCAGCGCGTCTGGATTTGCTGTGTTGGATGCAAGGACCAACTGTTGGAAAACCCCGACGAGTACCTGGCCAAACTGCGAAAGGAATAGCCAAGGCAATGTCCGCCAATGCCTCCGCTCGACACGCGTTTCCATCGTCAAGCAAGTGGCAACGATATGGTCAGCCCATCGTTGTTGCTCACGACGGCGGCCGAGTTGATCATCCTGCTGGTCTTCGGAATATGTCTGTTTCCAAACGGCAATCTCGTGACAAAGGTACTCTGGACGCTGGGCTTGTGTGGGATCGGGATGGGTGTGATATCGGGATGGCTGGTAGGCCAGCTTGTTGTTCCTTTTGCAAATTCGGGTCGGGCCATCCTGGCAACAACACTAATTATGACCGGTGTGTTAGGCGTGGGTTGCAACGCGCTTTGCTTCGTTGTGGATCGTCATATCAACCATTTCGGTGCGCAGAATGCCCCAGCGCTATGGTTACTAAGTGGCCTGGTGCTGTCAGTGATTGGCGGAGTCGTGCTTGGTTCGTTTTTGTTTACATCACCCGGCCAGCGGTTTCTTAAGTCAATTGGCCTGTGAGGAAGGAAATGACCGATCTCGGTGACTTCGCAGAGCGCGTAGAAGAGCAGTTGCTTCGAACAAACCGCGAGCCACTCTGGGCGCCCGATGAGGCTGAGCACTATATGGCGCAAGTGAACGTGCGTCGTCAACTTTTTGAGGAAATTGCCAGGCGGCTGAACGATACGGTGATTCAGCCGCGGCTGGAAATACTCGCCGGGAATTTTTCCAATGCGAGCCTGTCAACGAACGAGCCAGTTGGCCGGTGTCACTGCTGGTTCGGCTACTGCGAGCGGTTTCCGGCCAGCACGAGAGTTGCCTTCTCGGTCGAACATGATATCCGCTTGGAGAAGCTGGCGGTCTGCTACGAAGCCTCCATGATCCCGCTGTTCATCCAGTTCAACCAGCACGACCGGTTCACCGTCAAGCTGGATGATGTGAAGGATTGTTTGGTCGGGGATTGGGTCGAGGAACGGTTATTGGAATTTCTGGACGCCTACCTGCAAATCGACCGGGGCAGCGAGGGTCTTGAGGACGAAGTCGTCACCGATCCTGTCTGCGGAATGCGTCTCGGCCGGTCTTCGGCCGCGGCCAGCGACGCCTACCAGGGGCATCCTTATTACTTCTGTTCAACGGATTGCCAACAGAAGTTTACCAGCCAGCCGACCGCGTATGTGAAAGTGAAAACGATCTGAACAAACAGGAAATCGAGATGCGGTGTTGGGCATCATCGACGGCGATCTATGTTTTTTTGATTTTTGGTCTGGCACCGACTGGATGCACGAATCCGTCAGCTTCCGAACGAGAGCAAGCAATCGCAATGCTCAAGAAAATGGAAGGCGAACTTCTTTACGAAAACGATCATTCTGACCAGCCCGTCGTCGGCGTGTCGCTGAGCGGCGACGAAGTAAACGATGCTGGACTGGAATGCCTGCAGCAATTGAGCAAGATTCGATCCCTAAAAATCCGTCACTGTAGAAACGTGACCAACGGCGGATTGCACCACTTGCGATCGGGAATGCATAACCTGGAAGAATTGACGCTCGCGTTCACGCAGGTCAATGACAATGGCCTGGCACACCTCAAGGGTCTCAAACGGCTTCACACACTCGATCTCACGTACTCTGAAATAACCGATGCAGGGCTCGAAAACCTGGATGAAATCGAGAGCCTGAGGCAGCTGACCCTTCGAGGAACTGCTGTCACTGATAATGGTCTAGCGCATCTGGCGGGGCTTTCAAACCTTGCAGTGTTGGACCTGAGCCATACACAGGTGACCGGAGCCGGGCTGATCCAACTCGCCAAACTTCAAAAGCTCAAAACTCTAAAACTTGGTCACACGCAGATCTCCGACCAGGCACTTTCGAATCTAAAAGAGCTGGCAACGCTCGAACATCTTTCGCTGTGGAAGACGCCCGTCACTGACGCGGGACTCGATCATATCAAGGCGCTGCCCAATCTTAAATCCATTTTTGTTATAGGTACGGCGGTCACCAGCGCCGGGCTCGACGATCTGCAGCACGAAAAACCGGAACTCAAGATAACCTGGTGATTGGATCGAAAGATGAATGATGCCGAAGGTATTGGTTCGGCTCGCAAGCCAGTAGGCGACGCTCCACCGACGGATATGCCGCTGAAGATTGGCGTGATGGGAGGCGCGAGCAGCGAAATCCTTGTGGAGCATCTCGAATTAGCGATGCAGCTTGGCCAGGCGATTGCCGATGCGGGATGCATTGTTGTCACGGGAGCCTGCCCCGGCTTGCCATTGGCCGCTGCACGGGGGGCTCACGGTCGAGGTGGAACGGTGGTGGGAATCTCACCGGCCCTTAGCCTCGACGAACATGCCTTTAAATACGAATCCCCCACGGTCGCGCACGACGTACTCATATTTACCGGCAGCGGTCTCATGGGTCGTGAGGTCGTCAACATACGCAGCAGCGACATTGTGGTCATCGTTGGGGGCAGCAGTGGCACGCTGGGCGAACTTGCTATCGCCTACGACGAAGGAAAGCTAATTGGTGTCCTGACCGGTACTGGCGGCATCAGCGACATGGTCAAGGATATCTTGGCCACGTGCGCCAAGAATACCGGAGCCCGCGTGGTCTACGACGACGATCCGCGTCGCCTCGTCGCGCAGTTGCTGAATGTCTATCGCACCGAGCATTTTCGCAGACCGTCGGTATTTTGCCGAGGACGCACCGACGCAACGTCGTCTCCGGTAGAAGGCAGCCAGCAAGACCCTGTCTGTGGCATGTGGGTTGCCCCACGAAAGGCGGCAGCGCGTCGCACGAGAGATGATAAGCGCTACGTGTTCTGCTCGCTCCAGTGCGCGGAACGTTTTGATGCTGATCCCAAACGATTTCTACCATAGTAGGTCACGCGGCATGTCTACGTTGCGTGATCCAAGAAGAGAAGATCTGCCATGAGCGGACCGACAAAAGTCACGCTGCCGTCAAAGAAAGTGAAAGACGCTGTTGCCAAGCAGGAGCGACCTTACGTGTCAGACGAACACGCAATGAAACTGGAATGACAATGGAATCTCCACTTTCGGAAGAACTGCTTAGGAAAATGGACGCCTATTGGCGGGCAGCCAACTATCTCTCCGTCGGACAAATTTATCTGTTCGACAACCCGCTGTTGAAAGAGCCGCTGCAGCTTAAACACATTAAACCGCGCCTGCTTGGTCACTGGGGCACAACATCTGGATTGAACTTCGTGTACGTCCATTTGAATCGCGTGATTAAGCAGCTCAATTTGGACATGATCTACGTAACCGGTCCAGGACATGGCGGGCCAGGGTTAGTCGCCAACACCTATCTCGAAGGGACCTACAGCGAACTGTATTCGGATGTTCCGCTGAACGAAGAGGGCCTGAAGCGGCTGTTCAAACAGTTCTCATTTCCTGGCGGCGTTCCCAGCCATGTTGCGCCGGAAACGCCTGGCTCGATTCACGAAGGCGGTGAGCTTGGCTATGCGTTATCGCACGCATTTGGGGCCGCGTTCGATAATCCAGATCTGATCGTTGCCTGTGTCGTGGGTGATGGTGAGGCGGAGACGGGGCCGCTGGCCACAAGCTGGCATTCCAACAAGTTTCTCAATCCTGCCCGCGACGGTGCCGTCCTGCCGTTTCTGCACCTGAATGGCTACAAGATCGCTGGGCCGACCGTTCTGGCCCGCATCAGTCGCGACGAGTTGGAACAGTTGTTTCGCGGTTACGGCTATGCACCGTACTTCGTCGAAGGGAATGAACCCGAAGCGATGCACCAACAAATGGCGGCTACGCTCGACAAGGTGGTGTCCGAGATTCGTGAGATTCAGCAGGATGCCCGCGCAAACGGCTTTCAGTCGCGGCCGCGCTGGCCGATGATCGTGCTGCGGACGCCGAAGGGTTGGACTTGTCCCGACGAGGTGGATGGCGAACAAGTCGAGGATTCCTGGCGATCGCACCAGGTACCAATGGGAGAGATGGCAGCGAACCCGTCGCATGTTGAGTTGCTTGAAGCGTGGATGCGGTCGTACAAGCCGGGAGAATTGTTCGATGAGAACGGCCGTCTGCGTTCGGAACTGGCGGACCTCGCTCCGCAGGGTGAGCGTCGCATGGGTGCCAACCGTCATGCCAACGGCGGGATGCTGTTGAGCGACCTGCGCATGCCCGATTTCCGGGCGTACGCGGTTGACGTGCCGCAGCCTGGCAGCGTAACGGCGGAAGCAACGCGCGTTCAGGGGCAGCTCATTCGCGACGTCATGAAAATGAACATGCAGAACTTCCGCATTTTCAGCCCTGACGAGACGGCATCGAATCGCTGGAACGCCGTCTTCGACGTGACCGACCGCTGTTCGACGGCCGACATTCTGCCGGGCGACGATCACGTATCACCCGGCGGGCGCGTGATGGAGGTGCTCAGCGAGCATCAGTGCCAGGGCTGGCTGGAAGGGTACCTGCTTACCGGCCGTCACGGATTTTTTTCGTGCTACGAAGCGTTCATTCACATCGTCGATTCGATGTTCAACCAGCACGCGAAGTGGTTGAAAGTCTGCCGATACATCCCCTGGCGGAGGCCGATCGCGAGCCTGAACTACTTGCTCACCTCGCACGTCTGGCGACAAGACCACAACGGCTTCAGTCATCAAGACCCTGGTTTTATTGACCACGTCGTCAATAAGAAGGCGGAGATCATTCGCGTCTACTTGCCGCCTGATGCGAACACGTTGCTGAGCGTCACCGATCACTGTCTGCGGAGCCGCAACTACGTGAATGTGATTGTGGCCGGCAAGCAGCCGACTCCTCAGTGGTTGGACATGGATGCCGCCGTCAAACATTGTGCCGCGGGCCTGGGCATCTGGGAGTGGGCCGGCAACGACCAGGGTGAAGAGCCGGAGGTCGTACTAGCCTGCTGTGGCGATGTCCCGACACTGGAAATTCTGGCGGCCGCGCGGTTGCTGCGTGATTACTTGCCTGACTTGAAAAGTCGCGTCATCAACATCGTGAACTTGATGAAGCTACAGCCACCTTCGGAACACCCACACGGGCTGAGCGATCGCGACTTCGACTTGCTCTTCACCACCGACAAGCCGATCATCTTCGCCTTTCACGGCTATCCGTGGCTTATCCATCGTTTGACGTATCGCCGCACGAATCACAAGAACCTGCACGTGCGAGGTTACAAGGAGGAAGGCACCACCACGACGCCGTTCGACATGGTGGTCCTGAATGAACTGGATCGTTTCCACCTGGTGGGCGATGTGATTGATCGCGTCCCTCAAATCGGCGCGGAGGCGGCGTACATCAAACAGGCGCTTCGCGACAAACTATTCGAACACAAGCGTTACATTGCCGAATACGGCGAAGATATGCCGGAAGTTCGCCAGTGGCAATGGACTGGCCGACAGCGGTCCTCGTAGCTACAGGATCATGACGTAAACCGACCATGCGCATCCTTACTCTCAACGCCGGTTCTAGCAGCCTCAAATTCAGCGTGATTGACGCCGACAACGAGCAGGCCGTTGTTAAGGGAAGCGCGGATTGGGCGAGTGCGCCGACACGGTACAAGTTCAGCGCCGTGGATATCGAGACAATTCGATTGGACACTGACTGGTCGGACATCACACAAGCAGTCTTCCGCGTGGCGTCGGACGTTCGACGAGCGACTCAAGGGGATATTGCGGCCGTTGCCCACCGCGTAGTTCATGGCGGGACTCAATTCACCAAGGCGGTGTTGATTACCAAGGAAGTTGAGGCGTCGTTGCACGATTTAGTACCGCTCGCCCCATTGCACAATCCTAGCGGTTTGAGGGGAATTGCCGCAGCGCGGCAGGCGTTTTCTGACCTTCCGCACGTCGCAGTATTCGACACCGCATTTCATACGACTCTCGCTCCTGAAGCGTACACCTATCCTGTGCCGTACGAGTGGACAGAGAAGTGGAGCGTGCGACGCTATGGATTCCATGGTCTGAGTCACGCGTATTGCGCGTCACGCGCGGCCGAGATCCTGAACCAACCGCTCACCGCTCTGCGCCTGATTGTCGCACACCTTGGGCATGGAGCATCACTTGCCGCAATCCGCGACGGAAAGTCTGTCGACACCACGATGGGCTTTACACCGTTGGAAGGGCTGATGATGGCGACGCGCAGCGGTTCGATCGACCCAGGACTCGTGCTGCACGTCGCGCGGGAATATCGGCAATCAGCCGATGAACTTGACCGCATCCTGAATCACGAGTCCGGTCTGCTCGGCGTGTCTGGCGTCTCGGCGGACATGCGAAAAGTAGAACAAGCGGCTGAATCCGGAAACGAGCGCGCGACCTTGGCGATCGCAATCTACGTCCATCGGCTTCGCCAAGCCATCGGGGCAATGGCCGCGACGCTCGGAGGCCTCGATGCCTTGGTCTTTGCCGGCGGCGTGGGCGAACACGCTGCCAGGATTCGCGAAGCCGCCTGCGCATCGCTTGTTTTCATCGGGGTGGAACTCGATCCGTCAATCAACGCTGCGGCGCACGCGGATGCGGTGATCTCGGCCGATCATGCGAGAGCTAAGGTGCTTGTCGTTCACACCAAAGAGGACATGGTGTTGTGCCACGAGGCGCTGAAGATTCTGGAGACCTAACGATGACGCCACAACTGGATGGACGATCAACGCTACAGTTTCTCGGTGCGGCCGGCACCGTGACCGGCTCAAAGTTCTTGATCCGCGCCGGTGGCCAACAGGTACTTGTGGACTGCGGCCTGTTTCAGGGGTTAAAGAAACTGCGATTGCGAAATTGGCGCGAACCGCCGTTTCGGCCGTCTGACATCGACGCTGTCGTGCTCACCCACGCTCATATTGATCACTCCGGGTATCTGCCTGTATTGGCACGGCGAGGCTTTCGTGGTCCAGTCTATTGCACGCCGGCAACACGGTCGCTACTGAACATCATGCTTCCCGACGCCGCCCATCTGCAGGAAGAAGAGGCGTCTTACGCGAATCGCAAGGGATTCTCAAAACATCAACCTGCCCAACCCCTTTTTACCGGCCGCGACGCCCAAAATGCCTTGAAACTGGTAAAGCCGCGGACTTATGGAGAAGCGTTTTCGGTGGCGGGCAACATGGAGGCTCGGTTTCGACGCGCCGGACACATTCTTGGTTCCGCTACGATCGAATTACGGATCGGGCGCAGTGACCCATTGACGCTCGTTTTCTCCGGTGACCTGGGACGTTGGGGCCGCCCGATGATTCGCGATCTGGAAATCGTGCCTGATGCCGACGTATTGCTGGTCGAGTCCACCTACGGCAACCGCTCGCATTCAAATGGGAATCCATCTGATCAGCTGGCGAGGATCGTGAACGAAGCAGTTGAGCGCGGTGGTGCATTGCTCGTGCCGGCGTTCGCAGTGGGAAGGACTCAGGAAATTGTCTGGCGTTTACGTGAGTTGGAGGAAGCCGGCCTGATCCCGCGATTGCCCGTTTATATCGACAGCCCAATGGCCACCGACGCTACAGAGATCTTTTGCCAGCATCCCGAAGACCATGACATTGACATGCAGCTGCTCATGGACGAGCGCCGCTGCCCGCTGTGTTGCAAGCCATACACTTTCACACGCAAACCGGAGGAATCCAAGGCATTGAACCGCGTGACAGGGCCAATGATCATTATTGCCGCGAGCGGCATGGCCACGGGTGGCCGAATCGTCCATCACTTCAAACAACGGCTGCCCGACAAGCGAACGACGGTATTACTGGTCGGTTTCCAGGCTGCTGGCACGCGTGGCCGTTTGCTGTTGGACGGAGCACAATTCCTGCGGATTCACGGCCGGAAAGTGCCAGTGCATGCACACATCGAGACCGTCGATGGCCTGTCGGCACATGCAGACCGGCATGAGATTCTACGATGGCTCAAAGGTTTCATCGAGCCACCCCGCAAAACGTACATCATCCATGGTGAGCCCGCCGCATCCGATACGCTACAGGAGATGATTGCGTTAGAATTGGGCTGGAATGCAGAAATACCCAAGGATTCGGAGATAATCTCTCTGCCGAAATAGCAACCTTCGCATGTGAAACAAGCGTAATGATGCAACACGATCGTTCGACGGAAATCTCACTGAGCGCTGGCGATCGCGGGGCGGCGCATCGCCGACAGGGGACTATCGTCCGTGTGCGGGGCAGCGTGATTGACGCGACATTTCCGCACGACATACCTGATTTGCACAACGAACTTCGTGCGGGCGATGACGATGAGACCGTGATCGAAGTCATCAATCACTTGGATGCCCAGACCGTTCGAGGAATCGCACTGACGCCCACTGAAGGTCTTGCACGAGGTGCTACTGTAATTGATCGAGGTGCTCCCTTGTGTGTTCCGGTTGGGACACATCTGCTGGGCCGTGCGTTCAATGTTTTCGGCGAAACGATCGACCGTGGCGAACAAATTGACGGCGGCCAGTGGCGCTCAATTCACCAGGCGCCGGTGTCGCTGACTCGTCAGGTCACCAAAATGGAGGCCTTTCGCACCGGCGTCAAAGTGATTGACGTCCTTGCGCCGTTGGAACGTGGTGGAAAGGCCGGCCTGTTTGGCGGCGCGGGCGTTGGCAAGACGGTTGTGATCATGGAGCTGATCCACAATACCGTTAGCAAGCACGAAGGGGTTAGTTTGTTTTGCGGAATCGGCGAGCGCTGCCGTGAGGGCGAGGAGCTGTACCGCGAGCTGGAGCAGACGGGAGAACTGAAAAATACGGTGCTTGTGTTCGGCCAGATGAATGACCCGCCTGGGGCTCGTTTTCGGGTCGGCCATGCGGCGCTCACGATGGCCGAATTCTTTCGCGATGACCAACACCAGGATGTACTGCTGTTGATCGACAACGTGTTTCGTTTCATTCAAGCGGGATCTGAAGTTTCAGGACTGATGGGACGATTGCCGTCGCGACTCGGATATCAACCGACGTTGGGTACGGAACTGGCCGAACTGGAAGAACGCATTTGTAGCACGACGTCGGGTGCGATCACGTCGGTCCAAGCTGTCTACGTACCGGCTGACGATTTCACCGACCCGGCGGCCGTTCACACATTCGGTCATCTGTCGGCCACTATCGTTTTATCAAGAAAGCGGGCCAGCGAAGGGCTTTATCCGGCCATCGACCCTCTTCAATCCCGGTCCAAGCTGTTGGTGCCGCACGTCGTTGGTCGCCGGCATTATGAGATTGCTCAGGAGATCCGCAAGACTCTGGCCCAGTACGAAGAGCTGAAGGACATTATTGCCATGCTGGGCCTGGAAGAACTGTCCCAGGAAGACCGTCGTATCGTGAATCGCGCCCGCCGGCTGGAGCGATTCTTGACGCAGCCGTTTTTTGTGACCGAGCAATTCACCGGCCATGAGGGCAAGTTTGTTGAGTTGGATGATGCGCTCGATGGTTGCCAGCGAATTCTAAATGACGAGTTCGCTGAGCAACCTGAGCGAGCGCTGTACATGATTGGCCGAATCGACGAAGCAAAGAAAGAACCAATTACGTCGACATGAACTTGAAAGTGCTACTGCCCAACGTAGTATTCCTGAACCGCGAAGTGACGAAAGTCATGGCGGAAGCGCAAAATGGCCATTTTTGTCTGCTGCCGCGACACGTGGATTTTGTAGCAGCTTTGGTACCGGGACTACTTTCCTTTGAGGATGAAGACGGCCATGAGCAATTCTTAGCCATTGACGAAGGTGTGTTGGTCAAATGCGGACCGGAAGTATTGGTGTCTACCCGTAGCGCGGCGTGTAACGGGGATTTGGGACAATTGCGACACGTTGTTAACGAGCAGTTTAAAGAGTTGGACGAGCGGGAGCGGCTGGCCCGTTCGGCTGCGGCCCGGCTTGAAGCGGGCCTCGTGCGACGTTTCATGGACTTTGATAAACGTCCCTAGCGATCGACGAAGATGGATCATTTCTCATACCAAGACGAATTGAGTGAACAGGTGGCCAAAAAAGAGCAGCGCAAGATGAAGGCCCGGCGCGATCAGGATCGCAGTATCTGGTACGGATTGGGCATGTTCGGGTTGGTGGGCTGGTCGATTGCTATCCCGACGTTAATCGGCATCGCCATCGGCATCTGGATCGACCGCAACTGGCAACACAAGTTCTCCTGTACGCTGATGTGCCTGTTCGTGGGTGTTGTCATCGGCTGCTCGATTGCGTGGTATTGGGTCAAGAGAGAAAGCCTGACCACATTAGATTCCGATATAGACGAGCAGACAGATGAGTCGGATGACAAAACGCAAGAGAGTCAGGAATGAACATTCCCTGGATCATTGCCGCGTTCGTGATTGGTGCCGTTCTAGGTGCATTTTATTTCGGCGGACTTTGGCTAACCGTGCGGCGAATTACACGTGCGCGACAACCTGCACTATTAATATTTACTAGCTTTCTTATGCGTACTGGCATTGTCTTGTTGGGTTTGTATCTTGTGATGGACGGTCGCTGGGAACGTCTCGTTGCCTGCCTGGTGGGATTCCTTATCGCTCGTTCATTGGTGATCCGTCGCCTGCGCGACGATCATCAGGAATCCAATCCGATAAGCATACCTGACAGCGCAAACGGAACAACGGCATGAGTATTAAGAATCTGAGTCCCGATGACGCGGTGCTGTGGCAATGGGAATTCGTGTCGTTGAACTACACGATTCTCTACACATGGCTCGTAATGGCGTTACTGGTGTTTCTTTCCTGTTTGGCCACACGCCGGCTGACCAGCGGTCCGCGCATGTCACGCTGGCAGAACTTCCTTGAGATTATCGTTGGCACGATCAACAACCAGATTCGCGATGTAAGCCAGCAGCCGCCTGAACGCTATCTGCCGTTCATTGGTACGCTTTTCTTATTTATCGTGATATCCAATCTTTTGGCTGTAGTGCCTGGCTTTCACGCGCCCACCGCGTCACTATCGACGACGGCAGCATTAGCCATCTGTGTGCTCGTGGCTGTGCCGGTTTACGGCATTGCCCAGCAGGGATTCCTTGGATACCTGAAGCTTTACGTGCAGCCCACGCCGCTGATGTTGCCGTTCAACGTGATCGGCGAATTGTCTCGCACACTTGCGCTTGCAGTACGTTTGTTTGGCAACATGATGAGCAGCGCGAAGATCGCGGCAATCCTGCTGGCCATTGCGCCGCTGTTTTTTCCGATACTTATGCATGCGCTGGGGCTACTGACCGGCCTGATCCAAGCCTACATTTTCGCCATCTTGGCGTTGGTTTATATTGCATCGGCGACTCAGGCACGCCAGCGCCGAGAGTCGAGCGTCGAGGGTCGAGAGCATCGCAAAGCTTAGGCATCTTCGCATTTCTCTCGACATTGGACCTTCAACTCTGGACTAAGAAAGGAGCATTCAATGGACAACGTTGGACTAATCGGCATGGCATCGGTCATCACGGCCGGCATCACAATCGCCATTGGGTCGATCGGACCTGCACTGGGCGAAGGACGAGCAGTGGCCCAAGCGCTGAACGCCATCGCCCAGCAGCCGGATGAGGCCAATCGCATTACCCGCACACTGTTTGTCGGGCTCGCGATGGTCGAATCGACGGCGATCTATTGCTTTGTCGTCTCAATGATCGTCCTGTTTGCCAATCCCGTGTGGGAATATATTCTGCCGGCTACCGGCGGGTAGACATCGACGCGTTAAGGAGCTGCAAGGTGATTGACTGGTTTACCGTCGTTGCACAGATCGTCAACTTTCTGATTTTGATTGCGCTGTTGAAGTATTTTCTATACGGCCGAATTATCAAGGCGATGGAGCAGCGCGAGAAGGCTATCAAGGCGCAGTGGGACGAAGCTCGACAGCAGCGCGATGATGCGGAAAACGAACTAAACGCTGCCCGTGAAATGAATCGGCAGCTCGACGAACACCGGGAACAACTGTTGGGTGAAGTGCGCGACGAGGTTGAGCAGCATCGGCGGCAGCTTACCGCAAAAGTACGCGGTGAGGTCGACGAGCTGCGCGAACGTTGGTCGGATTCCATTGAGGAAGAAACCGAATCTTTCTTGCGCGACCTGCGCCGGCGTGCCTCCGAAGAGGTATGCGCAATCGCCCGTCGAGCACTGGCCGACCTGGCGGGAGCCAACCTGGAAGGGCAAATCGTCGAGCATTTTCTTCAGAGGGTACAGCGCCTCGGAGATTCCGAGCGACAAGCAGTGATCAGTTCACTTCGCGAAGGCGATCGTGTGGCCGTCGTTCAAACGACCACCGAACTTACCGATGACTTACAACACGCCATCACGACCACCCTGAAGCAGCAGTTTATCGATGGTCTGGAAGTACACTTCGAGCAGACTGATGACCTATTATGCGGAATAGCTTTACAAACAAACGCACACAAGTTGGCTTGGGATTTGCGGGATTACCTCATCTCCTTGGAACAAGAAATACAGCAAACGCTGGAAGAAGAGGCAGCCGCCAAAAAATCGCGACACAAAGAGACGGCGGGCGTGGAGCGATAAGCAATGAACCATCGACCGGGACAACTACACGAAGTACTGGACCAGACATTTGGTCTGTTGGACCGTGTTGTTGCGTCGCACCAATCACAGCTTGTTCCCGAGGAGGTGGGGCGTGTCGTCTTCGTCGGCCACGGCACCGCCCGCGTGGAAGGACTCCCCGGCGTTCAGTCGCAGGAGTTGGTGCGTTTCCCCGGCGACCGGCTTGGCATGGCGTTCAATCTTGATCCGCAGGAAGTCGGCGTCATTCTGTTGGATAAAGGCGAAGGGTTACATGCCGGGGCGGAAGTACGGCGTACACAGCGCGTACTTGACGTGCCGGTGGGCGAGGCACTATTGGGCCGTGCTGTGGACGGGGTAGGCAGGCCCGTGGACGGTTTGGGTCCGATTCACGCGGCGCGCCGCCTGCCAGTCGAACGCCCTGCACCGGCGATCATGGACCGCGCTCCGGTCACCGTGCCGCTGCAAACCGGTCTCAAGGTTGTCGATTCCTTGATTCCAGTCGGCCTTGGCCAGCGCGAACTTATCCTTGGCGACCGACAAACGGGCAAGACGGCAATCGCCGTGGATACGATCATCAACCAACGCGACAAGGACGTGTTGTGCATTTATTGCGCCATCGGCCAACGCAGTTCGTCCGTTGCCCGTGTGATTGATGATCTCAACCAACACAGCGCTCGCGAATATTCCGTAGTTATTGTCACAACAGAAGATCATCCACCTGGCGAGCAATTCGTTGCGCCTTACGCAGCAATGAGTATCGCCGAACACTTCATGCAGCACGGTCGTGACGTGCTGGTGGTACTCGATGACCTGACAAAACACGCACGGGCATACCGCGAACTGTCGCTACTGCTCCGGCGACCGCCGGGCCGCGAAGCGTTTCCTGGTGACGTCTTTTACATCCATTCCCGGCTGCTGGAACGCAGTACGCATCTGCGCGAAGAACTTGGCGGCGGATCGGTCACGGCAATGCCGATCGTGGAAACGGAAGCACAAAACCTCTCGGCATACATACCGACCAACCTGATCTCGATAACGGACGGGCAGATCTATCTGTCACCCGACCTGTTCGATAAAGGCGTCTTGCCGGCCGTCGATGTGGGCAAGTCTGTATCGCGAGTTGGCGGAAAAACACAACTAGCGGCCTTTCGGGCCGTGGCCGGCGACCTGAGGCTGTCGTATACACAATTCGAAGAACTGGAAACCTTCGCTCGCTTTGGGACACGTCTCGACGAGCAAACCCGCCAAACACTCGAACGTGGCCGCCGCGTGCGAGAAATCCTCAAACAGCCCCAATACCAGCCGCTTTCCGTACCGGAACAGGTCGCCATCCTGGTTGCCGTGAACAATGGCGTATTTGATGACGCTTCGTTGTCGCAGGTGCCTGTTATTCAGCAGGCCATTTGTCGGGCAATGCTTGATCGCTTGCCGGATGAGTGCGAGAGGATCGAAGCAGGCGAGCAGATTTCGTCAGCTGATCGCGAAGCCATGGTACGTGTCGCCCGCGAGGCAAAGTGATGGAAACGATGGAATCGCTCAAACGCCGCGTCCACACCGCCGAGGACTTACACTCACTGGTGCGCACGATGAAAGCCTTGGCCGCAGTGAACATCCGGCAATTAGAGCATGCCGTCGAGTCGCTGGCCGATTATAAACGCACGATTGAGCTTGGCCTTCGTGTGGTTCTCAGACAGCAAGATCACGCGACATTTACGTCGCGGATGGCGCCACAGCTCACCTTGGGAACGATTGTCTTTGGCTCCGATCAAGGCATGTGCGGTCAACTGAATGATCAAATCGTGGCCAGGGCCCTGGACCACATCAGCAAGCTTGGGGTTCCTGTCGTAAACCGGGCCACCCTGGCTGTCGGCATCCGCGCTGGGACACGGCTTGAAGACGCTGGCGAACCACTGGAAACCGCGCTATCTGTTGCCAGTTCGCCCAGTGGAATTACACCACTTGTTCAGGACATTCTGCTGCACATCGATCGCTGGCATACACAGCAGCGGATCGATCGCATTGTCGTTTTTTATTGCGAACATACTTCACGCGCCGCCTATCACCCGCGCCAATTGGATTTGCTACCGATCGACCGTCGCTGGCTGGACACGCTGCAACAGCAGAAGTGGCCTACCAATATGCTGCCGACGTTCACAATGGACGCAGGCCGATTGTTTTCCGCATTGGTGCGGCAATATCTGTTCGTTTCCCTATATCGCGCATGTGCCGAATCGCTGGCCAGTGAAAACGCTAGCCGTTTGGCTGCCATGCGCGGCGCCGAGCGCAACATCGGCGAGCGCATTGGCGAACTGACTAGCCAATACAACCAAACCCGGCAAATGGCCATCACCGAAGAACTGCTTGACATCGTCGCCGGCTTTGAGGCCCTAAGCGACGAAGCATGAAATCCGGAGTAAATTCCCTGGCTAACACCGTCAAAAACGGTCGTATGGGCGATAACCTAGCCGGACTCAACCAGATCTTCTTTGTCGTGGCGGTTCATACCACTATTGCTGGTAGGATTGCGTTGCGGTCCCGGCACTTGCAGATGTCTGCAGCCGAAAGGTTTAGTAGGACTACTCATCCACGGTTACATTTTTGTGCCAGACCCACCCCTTCTTTTTCCGGCCATTCACTTCCACGACGGCTCCCAGCCAACCATCGTTTACCTTCGTGACTTTGAACTTCAGGCCGTCGGGTAGCATGTCGACGACATTAGAGCCGGTCATCAATTTCACGTTGTTACCGTTCACGACGACCGTTTCGCAAGGATGAATGCTAATTGGTTCGTAGGAAGAACGGCGGTAGCTGTTGGATGTCGGGCATGCGATATATGACTGACCCCGAAACAGACGACGGGATCTGAACATGCCAGTACTATAATCCAGACCGCTGGACTGATTGCAACGATCATTCTCAACTTCGACAGGGAATCCATAGTCGTCGGTCATTTGGCTAAAACTGGGTGCCGGGAGAATATGGAGGGCGACGATTACGATGCTCTGCATTAAAATTAGTAGTTTCATTTTGAGGCTCCTTGATGATCTCATCAGGGAATATCGATTTCCACGTGTAATCAGCGACAGCGCTTTAGGGGCAAGACTACGGTTTCGCACGGCGCCTTTTCGAGAAGATAACCCATTCAGGTACCGTCACGGTTTCTGCGGCAGTCTTCCCATTTAGATGCCACCGTGTTGGCGTTTCTTCGCAACAAACCGCTCTTCTAACTTGCGGTTCGTCGGACATACTCGTACGCCTGTCTTCGGATGATGCTGTGCGAATCAGCGCATTGGCCGCTGAAAATGGTCTTCTGCTAACCGAATGAAGACATTCAGGTGAAGAAAATCGTTTTCGGTCGCATCTAATCGGCAAAGCCCGGAAATGCAATGAACGATGAACGTATCATCGCCTATTTCTCCATGGAAATGCGCATCGATCTTGAGAGTCTCAACTGCGGTGTCGTATTACAACATACTCGCGCGTCCTGCCGACGCTGTCTTCTACTGGTAACGCGAGTTCTTGGATGGCTCTTCGGAGCGGTCGTGGCGGCTTTCTATAACATCAGCCTTCGTGCGGTCTGAAATATGCAGCGCAAAGACTTCGCCCACACGGCCTGGGGATTGTCTTTCTGGCCCCACGAAAATGGGACAGTGGCGCTGTTCCGCCGAAAGTGGTCAACAATGGTAATTGCGTGTGTGGTCTTTGCCGTTTTCGGGGTACCAGCGCTGGCGCAAGAGGCAAGTGTAGTTGCTACCACCAATTCAAATGCTGGGGAGGTGGATAACGGCGCCATCCTATTGTGGTGGCTGTTGAGTCTGGTCGGTTCGCTCACTGCGTTGGGATTTGCCTGCCGTTTTTACAAGTGGATGACTGGCCAGGATGAAGGCGACGATGAGATGGTGAAAATCGCCGGCCATGTCCGCGAAGGAGCCCGCGTCTATCTATTCCAACAATATAAAATCGTGGCCATTTTTTTTGCCGTTACCTGTGCTTCGCTAGTCGTCGTCGCATTTGGATTTGGAGCGCAGTCACGCTGGGTGGCGTTTGCGTTTTTGACCGGCGGATTCTTTTCGGGATTGGCCGGGTGGTTTGGCATGGCGACCGCCACGATGGCGAGTTCGAGGACGGCCCAGGGCGCCAAACACTCGCTCAACGAAGGGCTGCAAGTTGCTTTGCGCAGCGGCGCTGTCATGGGTCTAACAGTAGTGGGGCTGGGGCTGCTGGATATCTGTCTCTGGTTTGCCGTGTTGTACTGGGGCGTTGGGATGGGGCTGGTCGAACTGACCGTAACCATGCTCTGTTTCGGCATGGGGGCCAGTTGCCAGGCACTGTTTGCCCGCGTGGGCGGCGGCATTTTTACAAAGGCAGCCGATGTGGGTGCCGACCTCGTTGGCAAGGTCGAAGCGGGCATTCCCGAAGACGATCCGCGGAATCCCGCCACGATCGCCGACAACGTGGGCGACAACGTCGGCGATGTGGCAGGCATGGGAGCCGACCTCTACGAATCGTATTGTGGTTCGATTCTTGCCAGCGCCGCCTTGGGTGTAGCCGCGTTTAACAGTATTCCCGAAATGCAAACGATGACGTTGTTGCTACCCATGGTGTTGGCTGCCTGTGGGATCGCTTTGTCGATTTTCGGAATCTTTCAGGTTCGCACCAGGGAAGAGGATACGCAAAAGAATCTGTTGGCCGCTTTGGCAAAGGGGATCAACCTCAGCAGCATCGGAGTCGCGGTCGCTGCGCTGGTGCTCGTGTGGCTGATGCTCGTCCAGCCTTCAAAGGACCTTGCCGATCAGCTGAGCCAACGCGGACTACCGAGCGGTAATCATCTGTTCGGTGTCTTCGCATCGATTGTGACCGGCTTGACTGCGGGAGCGATAATCGGTGCGTGGACGGCATATGCGACCAGCGAACAGTCCGCTCCCACTCGACGGATTGCCGGCCAGTCAATTACCGGACCGGCGACCGTAATCATCGCTGGGCTTGCGGAGGGTTTCAATAGTGTCTGGGTTCCCATTGTGGTAATTGGCGTTGCGATTCTCTTGGCGTTTGGTTTTTGCACGGGATTCGAGTACCACAACCCAGCAACGTTCGCTTTCGGTTTGTACGGTGTCGCGATCGCTGCCGTAGGCATGCTCAGCACTCTGGGAATCACTTTGGCGACCGACGCGTACGGTCCGATTGCCGACAACGCCGGCGGCAACGCAGAAATGAGCCATCAAAAGCCGATCATCCGTGAGCGAACAGACGCCTTGGACAAACTCGGCAACACCACAGCAGCCACTGGCAAAGGTTTCGCTGTCGGCTCAGCGGCTCTTACCGCTCTGGCATTGCTCGCCGCCTATGTCGAAGAAGTTCGCATGGGCTTCGAGCGATGGGTGGAGAAGACGCCGGTCGTTTCAGTAGCGACTGATGTTCACGCCGCTCCTGTTCGCAAGATTAACGACAGTCTGTTAGGTGTTAATCAGTCGACGGAGGGTAGCAGTCACAACGCCGCCTATCTGGTTTTTCCGAGTACCACGAATACAGTCCATCCTGAAATCCAAAAGATCATCAATGCCGACAAAGGCAGCAGTGTCAGTATCGACTTGGCCAAACTAAAGGAAGATGGAAAAGTTGTGCCCGTTCGTTCGGCCACGATCCCCGATTTCGTGCGGTACTACGATGTCACACTGATGAATCCCAAGGTCTTGGTCGGCATGTTCATGGGAGTTTTATTGACCTTTGTCTTCTGTTCGCTGACGATGAAGGCGGTTGGCCGCGCGGCTGGTTCGATAGTCGCGGAAGTGCGCCGTCAGTTCCGTGAAAACCAAGGCATCATGGATGGATCGGTCGAGCCCGATTACAGGTCGTGCGTTCAGATAAGTACGGTTGCGGCGCAGCGCGAGATGATCGCTCCCGCGTTGCTTGGATTGCTGGTGCCAATTGCCGTGGGGCTGCTGCTCGGGGTTGCTGGCGTCATGGGCATGTTAGCCGGTGGGCTGACGAGCGGTTTCGCGGTTGCGATCATGATGGCGAATGCGGGTGGAGCATGGGACAACGCCAAAAAGTACATCGAAGGGGGTGCGTACGGTGGGAAGGGCACCGATGCTCACAAAGCCTCGATCGTTGGTGATACGGTGGGAGATCCATTTAAGGACACGAGCGGTCCCAGCCTGAACATTCTGATCAAACTGATGAGCATGGTCTCGGTGGTTTTTGCTGGCTTTGTTGTACGCTACAGCTTGCACGCACTGGGGCTTTTCTAACACTGTGATATTAGATATTTGGCAAATGTGCCGGATTTTAGATGGATGATGGAGGTTTTGATGCTGACACGCAGCGAGCTAAAGGATCTCTATCGACGCCGTGCGAAACGGTATGACTTCACCGCGAACCTTTATTACCTGGTAGGTTTTCGCGAATATAGCTACCGCAAGAAGGCGGTTGCGGCACTGCGTTTGCGGCCTGGCGATACAGTCGTTGAAATTGGCTGTGGCACGGGGTTGAACTTTGGGCTCCTGCAAACTGCAGTCGGACCGAGCGGAAGAATCATTGGCGTCGAAACGATCGCGACCACTGATGGCACTGCCTCGCCGACACCGACTTGACCCGACGGCTCAGGCCGTCATCATCACCGTCTGAAAACGGAACACTTATGTCCGACCCCAGCGAATGTCGCCCACCATTCGAAGTCGACCAATGCACAAAATGTATTCCGCCAAAGCAATAGCCAGGTAATCTTGGCGTCGCCGTGTTGGCAACGTCTGCAAACAGTACTGCAATGTCTGAACTGTAGTAGGTATCCTAGCAGACATGAGCACCGACCAAATCGGCGGCGTCCGTTCGAATCATTCGAGTGGTTCATCAGCGTTCGTTGAGGCGCCCTGTTCTTCCATTGGTTGCGCCATCGACAGATAATTCGATGCCGCGCACGAGTGGCAAACACAGCCTTCGTAATGCACGTATGGCAGCGGAGGTGGCGCGCAGTAATTGCAGTCGACACAGCACGCAGAGTAATTACGGTACGCCGGGGCACAGCCCGTGGCCAGAATCATCGCCAACGGTGCGAGCCAAAGAATCCACGCTTTCTTGGTGATCATGATCAGCTTCCTTTGTGAGCGGCGCAAAGCAAAGTTGTAGGCAGGTCTCCCTTTTGCATGTCACAGTCAATCAGCGCAATCCCACGGTTCTGGAGACCTTCGGTCGACGCGGTGGTGCGGTCGGGAGACCGCCCCACAACAATGGTTGGGAGACCGCCTCACAACAAAGGGTTGACGGCAAGAACTTCCTTTCATCTTTCAACCCTTGACTCTCAACTCTTATGGTGGGGGCAGACGTTGTGGATCGTTCGCCGGCGCAGGAATCACTTCAGCGTTTGGCCCATGGAAACCACCCACCACGCGCTCCAGTTCTGCCATCACTTGGCGCAGGGAGGCCTCCAGCCTTCGGTAGCTGATCTCGTAGCGCAACAACTGCCGCCAGTTGTCAATCAATTGCAAAAAGTCCACTTGCCCCGTATTGTACGCTCGGCTTGACACTTCCAACGTCTGTCGGGCCTTCGGCAAAATGTCTTCGCGAAACAGCGTCAGAAGTTCTTGTTGACTCTGCGCCTGTACGAAGAGGTCCATGACTTCTTCCAACGTCGCGTCGCGCAGCGAATCGTAGGTACGGGCTGTTGATACGGCCTTAGCCTCGGTTGAACGTACGGATGCATCCAGCCGTTTGCGGTAAATTGGCAGGTTGATGCCCGCGTTAATCAAAAAGGAATCGCGCCCGTTCGCCACGGGGCTGATTCCCGCGGTGGCGACGTCGATCCAGGTCGCTCCCAGTGTCACGTCTGGTTTGTAGTCCAGCTGGGCCAGTCCGACAGCCTGGCGGTCACGTTCAAGTGCCGCCAATTGGGCGTGGAGTTCCGGCCTTGCTGCTACCGCTTGACGCTGCAACCATTCAAGATCCTGCGGCAGTCGCTCTGGCGGCACATGGTCCAGGGCGCGTACTTTGGTCTGGGGCGCGATGTGTAACGTCCGAGCGAGTTTGGCTTGAGTGCTTTCCAGCCGCTGTCGCAATCGGATCAGTTCGTTTTCCACATTGGAGATTTCCAACTCGGCACGCAACAAGTCCTGTTGGCTGGTTCGTCCCGCCTTGTAACGTGAGTTGGCAACGTCGCGAATCTCTCTTAGGAGTTTTTGATCAGCTTCGGTGACCGAAATGGCCTGCTGGATGAAATAAAGCTCGTAGTAAGCGCGCTTGACTTTTGCGATCGTCGCCAGTTCAACGGCCGCGAGTTGGGCGCGAGCCACGTTGGTCTGCGATTCAGCAAGTTCGGCGCGGGCATTGAGCTTCCCGTGCCAGGGGAATTTCTGGTTAACGGCAAGCGCAAACTCTTGCTGTCCCGCCGCGGTCTGGACCTGTTCGGGAAAGAATGTCATTCCCAGCATCGGGTCCTGTAAGCTGCCGGCAATGGGCACCTGGTGGGCGAAAGCTTCCATCCGCTTGCGAGCGGCCTGGATGTCGGGGTTCTGCCGCAAGGCGAATTGAATGTATTCTTCGACTGGATGTGGACCTTCCAGATGGGAAGACACTGGATTGATCGCGGGTGTGACCGGGTCAGGCGCATGCCAGGCCCGATATACGGACTGGGAGACCTGAGCGTACTCTTGATCGCGCGCTTGGTGTGGGGCTCTGCAGCCAGCGACCAGTACGACGGTCGCTAGAAGAGATATCGGTATTCGTCGAATGGCCATCCGTGGCCCCCCAAGCGGCTGAACGCAACCTACACAGTGCCTGTATCATTATCGGCGCGAACCGTATGCCAGACACAAGCCCTGAGTATCGCGCGCGGACCAGTGTCCCCTTGCGCATTCGTAGTGTGCCGATTATACGAGTTAGGCAAACTACTGAATCGTCTCCCAACCCAGAGCCTGGACAACCCATCGCCATGACGATGTTCCAGTTGCCCAGGCTTCTCGCCCTCGCACCTCGGTTTCGTCAGCTAACGACGAGCTTGTCTGGCTTGCAGCGACGCCGCATACAGTTCGTCAATCTTCTGCAAATAGGTCCCTGGATCCGCCGCGATCTTCTTCGTGCATGGAGGACAGCAAACGTAAACGATCTGGCCTTCGACGATTGTCCATTTCGGCTGCTTGGGAAGCTCGTGCTCCATCACAGGGCAAATCCGTTGAGCCTTTGCAAAGTTCGTATGAATCGTCATCCAGTGCTGAGGGTCGACTTTACCCTGCAGGCATCCCTTGCAGCAGAGGTAGACGCTTTCCTCGCCGATCTTGACTTTGATCGGCGGGCCATGCGCCCCAAGCGTCTGACCAGAGACAGGGCAAATCTCCTGTACGGCGATGTGGATTTGGTCGCGCTGCGACAAGTCCTGTGCCGAAACCGTCAGACAGAAACCCGCGGCAAAAACTGCCAGTGCGATCGCAAGATTCTTCATTGCTCAACTCCTTTTGAGAAAGAACCCGTAACGTGAAACAATAATACGATTTGATTTTTCCTAGGCAGCGAGTGCTTCCGGCTGTGAGTCCGCTCGAACCTCTTCCACAGCCGACTCCTCCAACAGCTGATCACGAAGCCCGGCGCGCAGCTTAAACTCCATGTAGGCACAGTAGACGGTCGGGACGATAAACGTCGTGAACGGTTCGACAAGCATGCCGCCGAACACAGGCAATGCCATGGCCCGCGCGACGTCGGCACCTCGCCCCGTGGAGATTAATACCGGCACGAGTGCCGCCAAGGTCGTGATGGTCGTCATCACACAGGGCCGGATACGCTTCACGCCGGCCTCATAGATCGCACAACGCAGGTCTTCAACATTGTCGATCGCGCGGCGCTTCAATATCTGCTGAATGTAGGTGGCCATCACGACACCGTCATCGACTGCAATGCCAAATAGCGCGATGAAGCCAACCCAGATCGCCGTGTTCATGTCCACTCCCATAACCGCCACGGCGATCATGCCGCCGGCAAAGGCCACCGGAATACCGGAAAACACGACCAACGAAATGGGGAGATTCCGAAAACCCAGATAGATCAACAGCAGATTAATCAGCAGGACGGTCGGCACGATCCACATCAAACGGCGATTGGCCTCAATCTGATTCTGGAAGGAACCGACCGCTTGTAGTTCGAAGTTTCCGTCGGGAAATATCAGCTCGCCGCTTTGTCGTGCCGCACGTAGCGAATTCAACACTGCGTCAACCGTTTCCAAATCGCCAGCAGCACCGGACGGCGAAAAGGATACGTGCGCCACCAGGCGAGCGTCTTCGCTGTTGATCGCAC
>JABAOF010002120.1_pt1 | contig 38643 bp, 35 predicted proteins | sample 7062171 | NCBI WGS metagenome assembly JABAOF01 (sample SAMN14538628, study PRJNA623070) | marine sediment metagenome | biome: marine biome [ENVO:00000428]; feature: marine pelagic biome [ENVO:01000023]; material: deep marine sediment [ENVO:00002113] | place: India: Gulf of Khambhat ...
CGGAGCCGGCGTCATCAGCGATGTGATGGAGTAAACATATAGTCCTCGGCGGGAGGCACTGGGAGTTGCCTTGCTAAGGTCAGACCCTTCGGAGTTGAAATGAGAAACATAGTGAGTCTGGCGTGTACGGAATGTAGGAGACGAAATTATACGACAACGAAAAACAAGCGAACGACGCCGGATCGTCTGGAGTTCAAGAAGTACTGTCGATTCTGTCAGAAGCACACGCCTCACAAGGAAACGAAATGATCGGTCAGAAGGCCGGTGGTCGATAGTCACGGGCACCTTACGTGAGGGCCCAAATCACTCCCAAGATCCCAGGTTCCTCTGATTCCGGAAGAATTGTTAAAAAACCTCTGTCCACCGCTCCATTAATGGCGCATGAAAAACCAAAACATACAGGCCAGTAGCTCTAACGGATAGAGCGCCGGACTCCAAATCCGGATGTTGGGGGTTCGAATCCCTCCTGGCCTGCCACTCTGTTTCATAGAGATGACAAGATGAGTCGATTCGATGTAGTCATACAGTTTCTGAGAGAGGTCAAAATCGAGTTGAAAAAGGTCACCTGGCCCTCCAGAAAGGATACCATATACGCCACTATCATCGTTTTGATCTCGATCTTTATTTTCGGTTTTTTCTTGGGGATCGTCGATGTCGGATTATCTCGTCTGATTCGATTGGTCTTATAACCCTTCTCTAGCAATCTATTCTTGAATCCTTATAGAGAGCATCATGGCAAAGAAGTGGTATGTGATCCATACGTATTCAGGGTACGAAAACAAAGCAAAAGTGAGCCTTGAGGAACGCATCAAGAACCTTGGAAAATTGGATTTCTTTGACGAGATCCTGGTCCCGACGGAGACGGTCGTCGAACTCATAAAGGGCAAGCGGAGAACTTCCCAGAGGAAGATTTTTCCGGGATACATCCTCGCGAAGATGGAGTTGAACGACGAGACCTGGCACATCGTGAAGGGTACACCAAAAGTCACTGGCTTTGCCGGGCACAGCACGCAACCAACGCCAATTTCTGAGCACGAGGTTGAAGGAGTCATTGCCCAAATCAAGGAAGGCGTCTCGAAGCCGAAACCAAAAGTTTCATTTTCTGCAGGCGACACTGTCCGGGTGATCGACGGCCCATTCGTGAACTTCGTTGGAACGGTGGAAGAAGTCAGACCAGAAAAGAGAAAAGTGAAGGTTCTGGTCTCTATATTTGGGCGGGCCACTCCTGTCGAACTCGATTTCGTTCAAATTGAGAAAGGATAGTTTTTTGGCTCCCCTCTCCTGGGGTAAGCCTTAGGAGATCTCTGAACAGGGTCGCCTGGAAAACGAATCAAGATACTCTCAGTGACTATGAGGAGCAACCAGGTCGTGTTCGCGGTTCGTCGCCCACATAACAGACTCTGCCCACTGTGGAGAAGATACTTTCACGGAGAGCGTCACGGGTTCGTCACCGAACGTTTAGGCATACGATGCGATTGACCGCCGACAACAGGCAACTGCCTTAAATGGAGAGCTCTTCCGAGGGGGGGAGCAGTCCGGACACTTAGCAGGAGATTGGTTATGGCGAAGAAAGTCTTGGGTATGATCAAATTACAAATCCCGGCAGGACAAGCAAATCCGTCCCCCCCTGTTGGACCTGCCTTGGGGCAGCATGGCGTCAACATCATGGAGTTTTGTAAAGCTTTTAACGCAAAAACACAAGGGCAAGAGGGAACAATTATTCCTGCGGTGATTACAGTCTACGCTGACCGATCATTCACCTTCATTACCAAAACCCCCCCTGCTTCTATCCTTCTCAAAAAGGCAGCCCAAATCGCTAAAGGATCAAGCGAGCCCAATCGAGAGAAAGTGGGGAAGGTAACCAAGAGCCAGGTTGAAGAAATCGCAAAGATCAAGCTGCCAGACCTAAATGCAATCGATTTGGAGGGGGCGATTCGGACTGTTGAGGGAACAGCCAGGAGTATGGGGATTGAGATTGAGTGAAAAGCCATGGGAAAAAGAGGAAAGAACTATATTGAAGCGAGGAATAAGGTAGATCGGACGAAGAAGTACGAATTGGAGGAGGCACTTCGGCTGCTGACAGAGACGAGCCATACCCGATTCGATGAAACCGTCGATATTGCCATACGGCTCGGAGTTGATCCAAAAAAAGCAGATCAGATGGTTCGAGGCTCGGTGGTCTTGCCTCATGGAACAGGAAAGACCAGTCGTGTCCTCGTATTTGCCAAAGGGGAGAAAGCGAAAGAAGCCGAAGAGGCTGGAGCCGACTATGTGGGAGCTGAAGATCTAACCGAAAAAATCGAAGGCGGATGGTTCGATTTTGACAAGGCCGTTGCTACACCCGATATGATGGGGCAAGTGGGAAAGCTGGGAAAGATTCTCGGGCCCAGAGGACTCATGCCCAATCCGAAAGTCGGAACGGTCACCTTCGATGTCGCGAGAGCTGTCAAGGAAATCAAGGGGGGAAAGGTGGAGTTCCGGGTAGAAAAGGCTGGCATCGTCCACGCACCGCTTGGGAAGGTCTCGTTTGGAGTCGAAAAACTCACCGAAAACGCCCGATCGCTTTTAGAGGTCGTCATGCGGGCGAAACCTCCGACGAGTAAGGGGATATATCTGAGGGGAATTGCCTTATCAGCCACCATGGGTCCGGGGATCAAGGTCGACCCGGTTGAGGTGCGCAATCTGGTGAAATGAACTCGTGATGGGGAGGTGCCATCTTTGCTTAGGAAAGATAAAGAGCGAATTGTCTCAGAGCTACAAGGATCAATCGAAGGGACAAAGACAGCCATCCTGACGGACTATCGAGGGCTAAATGTGGCGGAGATAAATCTTCTCCGTAATCAGCTTCGAGATGCCTCTATCACGTACCGTGTCGTAAAGAACGCATTGATTAAATTGGCGTTCAAGGAAACCAACTTGGAACCTTTGATCGAATTGATCAATGGGCCGACAGGGCTGGCCATCTCATATGATGATCCCGTGTCCCCTGCAAAGATTCTAGAGGAATTCAGTAAGAATAAACCAAACTTAGAGATCAAAGGCGGTTTGGTTGAGGGAAGGCTCATCGACAGGGAGGGCGTTAAGCAACTTGCTGGGATTCCGAGTCGCGAAGTGCTGATGGGGCGTTTGATGTCGGTCCTCGGCGCCGGACCAGCTCAATTGGTCACTGTCTTATCTGCAAACTTACAGAGACTCCTACAGGTGCTTCACGCGATTGGTAGACAACAAGGATAGGAACCCCGTGCGGTTTTGCAGGATAAGGAGACCTCGGACTACCTCTTTGAAAATCATAATCTCACATAATCTGGGAAGGAGAAGGGCATGGCACAACTGAAAAAAGAAGATGTAAAGAGCTTCATAAAAAACATGACCGTCATTGAACTCGCTGAGTTTGTCAAGGAACTTGAAGAGGAGTTCGGGGTCAGTGCAATGGCACCCGTAGCTATGGGCCCCGCCGCAGCACCTGGAGGGGCTGAGGCAGCACCTCAAGAAGAGAAAAGTGAGTTTGAGGTCGTTCTGACGTCTTACGGGGATAAGAAGATTCAGGTGATTAAGGTGGTCAGAGAGCTGACAGGCCTCGGTCTGAAGGAGGCCAAAGATCTCGTGGAGGGAGTCCCAAAGACAGTCAAAGAAGGTATCCCTAAGGAAGAAATCGATGCAGTAAAGAAAAAGCTGGAAGAGGCCGGGGGGACAGTAGAAGTCAAATGATTCCTATCAGATCCCATTTGGCAAATAGAAAAAAAACCTTTTCCAAGTAAGATGAAAGGGGTTGATTTTTAATTATGTGGACAGGTAACAGTCAAAGGCTTCGAAAAGATTTTTCAAAGATCAAAGAAGTCGCAAGTATCTCCAACTTAATCGACATTCAGATCAAGTCTTACAATAGATTTTTGCAACAAGATCGACCGCCCGACGAAAGGGAAGATGTAGGGCTCCAAGGTGTCTTTAAAAATGTGTTCCCGATCACAGATTTCTACGATACCGCTTCCCTTGAGTTTGTCAGTTACCGTTTGGGAGAGCCGAAGTACGATGTTGATGAATGCGTTCTCAAAGGAGCCACCTTTGCGGCACCCATCAAAGTAACCCTCCGCCTTGTCCTTTACGACATCGACGATGAGACAGGAAGACGAGATATCAAGGCGATGAAGGAGCAGGAGGTGTACTTCGGTGAAATTCCTCTCATGACCGCCAACGGCACCTTCATCATCAACGGCACAGAGAGGGTTATCGTCAGCCAACTCCATCGTTCTCCCGGGGTGTTCTTCGATCACGATCATGGAAAGAGTGGGGGAAAGTTACTCTACTTCGCTCGGATAATTCCCTACCGAGGGTCGTGGATCGATTTCGAATTTGATAGCAAAGACATTCTCCACGTCCGAATCGACCGGAGAAGGAAGCTGCCTGTGACGGTACTTCTGAAGGCACTGGGTTACTCGACGCAAGAGTTGCTCGATTATTTCTACCAACGAGAAAAAGTCCGCATCAAAGACGGCAGGTTTGTCAAAGAGGTCCCTTTTGACCTTCTGGAAGGGCAAAGGTCTCACGCAGACATTGTTGATCCCAAAACCAAGCAGGTGATTGTAAAGAAACTACGAAAAATCAACAAGGCGATGATCAAACGGCTTGAAGCCGCAGGCATCAACACGCTGGTCGTGACTGAGTCGGATCTCTTGGACACCTATCTTGCCGAGGAACTCGTTGACCGAGAGACGGGTGAGGTTATTGCAGAGTGTAACGAAATGATCACGGAGGACCATCTCCGCGAGGTTAAGAACCGCAAGATCCCGGAATTCGACATACTTTTCATAGATAACATCACGGTGAGCTCCTCTCTGAGGGACACCCTGGCCATGGATAAGCTCTCGCTGACCCAGGAGGAAAAGGAAAGGCTGGCACAAACTGAACCGAGCAAACTCCCCCAGCAGAAGGAGACCGAGAAGGCCATTGTTGAAATCTATCGACGTCTGCGCCCTGGGGATCCTCCAACACTGGAGACGGCAACCAATCTATTCTATAACCTGTTTTTCAACCCGGAACGGTATGATCTCTCCCCTGTCGGACGGATGAAGCTCAGCTATAAGCTAAGGTTTAAAGACGTACCAGAGGATGAAACAGTTCTAAGACGCGAGGATATAGTGGAAGTCGTCCGTTACCTCATAAATCTAAAAGACGGCCGAGGCACGGTAGACGATATAGACCATCTGGGAAATCGAAGAGTACGGACTGTAGGTGAACTCTTGGAGAATCAGTATCATATTGGCCTTGTCCGAATAGAAAGGGCTATCCGTGAACGCATGAGCCTCCAGGAGATTGAAACGCTTATGCCTCACGATCTCATTAACTCAAAACCCTTGTCAGCCGTCATCAAGGAATTCTTCGGAAGCAGCCAGCTGTCCCAGTTCATGGATCAGACCAACCCCTTGTCCGAGATTACCCATAAGAGGAGGTTGAGCGCCCTAGGGCCTGGGGGGCTCACGAGGGAACGAGCCGGATTTGAGGTCCGCGATGTCCATCCGACACATTATGGCAGAATCTGCCCTATCGAGACACCAGAGGGACCGAATATTGGGCTAATTACCTCCCTCAGCACCCATGCTAGGATAAACGATTACGGTTTTATCGAAACTCCTTACCGAGAAGTCGTCAACGGCCGGGTCACCGACCGGATCAGGTATCTCTTCGCCCTGGATGAAGAGGATGCCATCATCGCTCAGGCGAACGCCCCCTTGGACGCGAGGGGACGCTTTGTGAATAACCTTGTCTCCGCGAGACAGGGAGGAGAATTTGTCATGGTGACGCCTGAGGAGGTTCAATACATGGACGTCTCTCCGAAACAGCTCGTCAGCGTGGCGACCTCTCTGATCCCTTTTCTGGAGCACGACGACGCCAATAGAGCGCTCATGGGATCTAACATGCAGCGTCAGGCAGTGCCCCTTCTAATAACCGACGCCCCTCTGGTGGGGACGGGAATGGAAAAGATCGTGGCCAAGGATTCAGGGGTGACCGTGGTGGCCAAAAGGGATGGAATCGTTGAAGAGGTGGACGCTTCAAGGATCGTTGTCCGCTGTGATCAGGTCCAGGATGACACTGATCCAGGCGTAGACAATTACAACCTGGTGAAATATCAACGGTCAAACCAAAACACGTGCATTAATCAAAAACCGATCGTCACCAAGGGAGACCGTGTCGAGACTGGACAGATTATCGCCGACGGTCCGGCCACTCACATGGGTGAGCTGGCTCTTGGCCGCAACGTCCTTGTCGCTTTTATGCCCTGGGGGGGTTACAATTTCGAAGACTCGATTCTCATTAGCGAAAAGATCCTGAAAGCCGACGCATACACGTCGATCCACATCGAGGAACTCGAGTGTACGGCCAGGGACACTAAACTCGGTAAAGAGGAGATTACCCGAGATATCCCTAACGTCGGCGAGGAAGCGCTAAAGGACCTGGACGAAAGCGGGATCATTCGGATAGGTGCCGAGGTAGCCCCCGGTGATATTCTAGTTGGTAAGGTTACACCCAAGGGAGAGACACAGCTTTCTCCAGAGGAAAAGCTTCTCAGGGCGATTTTTGGTGAAAAGGCCGGTGACGTTAGGGATACTTCCCTCCGAGCCCCTCATGGTATCGAAGGCATCGTGATCGACGCGAAGGTGTTCTCCCGCAAGGGGGTTGAAAAGGATGAGAGAAGCAAGGCCATAGAGGATCAGGAAAAAGCCCGGTTGTTGAAGAATCAATCTGATGAAATCCGGATTATCAATGAGAGCGCCAGAAGAAAGATGGAACGGCTCCTTGTTGGCAAGAAACTGGCAGATCGGCTGGTTGACCATAAATCCAAGGCCGTCCTTTTAGAGGCTGGCAAGAAGATCAACCTGGAGGCTCTTAACGCTGTCCCCACGACGAGGTTGATCGAAGTACCGGTCAGCAACGAGATGGTTGAGCTGAGGCTCAGAGACATTCTGGAAGGCGCCGAAGCTCAGATGGATCGTGTGAGGGAGAAATTTGAAGAAAAGATCGCCAAGCTTAGGCTGGGGGATGAACTCCCACCTGGCGTCATAAAGACTGTCAAGGTTTACGTGGCAATTAAGCGCCGGCTCTCCGTAGGCGACAAGATGTCGGGGAGACATGGTAACAAAGGGATCATCTCACGGATTCTTCCAGAAGAAGACATGCCTTACACAGAAGACGGCACTCCGGTTGAGGTTGTTCTGAATCCTCTCGGCGTTCCATCCCGGATGAATGTGGGACAGATCCTGGAAACCCACCTCGGATGGGCAGCCAGGGGGCTCGGAGCGCAGATCCAGAAATTCCTGGAGAAGGATTATAGTCCTAATTCATTGAGAAAACAAATAAAATCCATTTACAAATCTAAGGAGGTCGACAAATATATTAGCCAATGCAGTGATGAGCAGATCGTGGATCTTGCGAAGAAAATAAATCAGGGCGTCTATATGGCTGTTCCAGTCTTTGATGGCGCTTCGGAAGAGGAAATCAAACAAACCCTTGAAAAAGCCAATCTCCCAATCACGGGGCAGACAACCCTTTACGATGGCAGAACCGGGGAATCTTTCGACCAGAAGGTGACAATTGGATACATGTATCTCTTGAAACTCCATCATCTTGTAGACGAAAAGATTCATGCCAGATCGATTGGCCCCTATTCCCTGGTGACTCAGCAGCCCCTCGGCGGAAAGGCGCAGTTTGGTGGGCAGCGATTGGGAGAGATGGAGGTCTGGGCTCTCGAGGCTTATGGAGCAGCTCATTCTCTTCAGGAATTTCTCACTGTTAAATCCGACGATGTCGGAGGAAGAACCAGAGCTTACGAGGCAATCGTTCGCGGTGAACATATCCTTGAACCAGGGTTGCCAGAATCATTCAACGTCCTGGTCAAGGAACTTCAAAGTCTCGGCCTCGATGTGGAACTCCTCGAAGACAAAAGTGCGAAGGATCAACAATGAACCGATCCATAACAGCCAGTTTCCGCGACATCCTCGGGGGAACACGGTAACGATGAAAATAACCTGTACGCGGCCACTGCGAGTCGCTTGAGTGGATAAACACCAACATCTCCAAGACTTTGTGAGAGGGAGGATGCCTTGGAAGACTATCTCAACTTTCTCGAAAAGCCAAAAAGCCCTTTAAGCTTCAATGCAATAAGAATCTCCATCGCCTCTCCTGAGAAAATCGAGTCGTGGTCTCACGGGGAGGTCAAGAAACCGGAGACGATCAACTACCGGACATTCAAACCCGAGAAGGACGGGCTTTTTTGTGCCAAAATCTTCGGCCCCGTAAAAGACTATGAGTGTAACTGTGGGAAGTACAAGCGCATGAAACACCGAGGCATTGTCTGTGAAAAATGCGGTGTCGAGGTTATTCAGTCCAAAGTCCGCCGTGAACGGATGGGCCATATCCGGCTGGCAACCCCAGTGGCTCATATCTGGTTTCTGAAAAGCATTCCGAGCAAAATCGGGGTTCTCCTCGACATAACCCTCAGGGACTTGGAGCGGGTTCTATACTTTGAAGCTTATGTTGTCCTTGATCCGGGGAGCTCCCCCCTCAAGAAAGGTGAGCTCCTCGCAGAGGAGAAATGCCGGGAAGCCACCAAGAAGTTCCCAGATCTTGTCGTTGGACAGGGTGCAGAGGCAGTGAGAGAACTCTTGGCCTCAACTGAGGTGGAGGAGCTTTCGGGACAGCTCCGTCTAGAGATGCGAGAAACGACGTCTGACGCCAAGAAGAAAAAACTCGCGAAGCGACTCAGAATCATTGAGGCTTTTAGAGATTCTGGGAGCAAACCAGAATGGATGATCATGGAGGTCATCCCCGTGATTCCACCAGACCTGAGACCACTGGTTCCCCTGGATGGAGGACGGTTTGCCACGTCAGACCTCAATGATCTTTACCGAAGAGTGATTAATCGTAATAACCGCCTCAAGAGGCTCCTGGAACTGAATGCACCGGACATCATTATTCGAAACGAAAAGAGAATGCTTCAGGAGGCTGTCGACGCCTTGTTTGACAACGGAAAGCGGGGGCGCACGATTCTTGGCGCCAACAAAAAACCCCTAAAGTCTCTCAGTGATATGCTCCGGGGAAAACAGGGACGGTTTCGCCAGAACCTGCTCGGCAAGCGCGTCGACTACTCGGGACGTTCGGTTATCGTTGTGGGGCCAGAACTGAAACTCCATCAATGTGGCCTTCCCAAGAAAATGGCCTTGGAGCTTTTTAAACCATTTATCTACAACAAATTAGAAACGAAAGGTCTGGTATCGACCATCAAGAGTGCAAAAAAGATGGTGGAAAAGGAAAAGCCCGAGGTTTGGGACGTCCTGGATGAGGTCATCCGGGAACATCCGGTTCTCCTTAACCGGGCTCCCACTTTGCACCGGCTTGGAATACAGGCATTTGAACCTGTCCTGATCGAAGGGAAGGCGATCCAGCTTCATCCCCTTGTTTGCTCTGCCTTCAATGCCGATTTTGATGGGGATCAGATGGCTGTTCATATCCCAATTTCTGTGGAAGCTCAGGCCGAGGCTCGGGTTCTCATGATGTCAACCAACAACATCCTTTCTCCTGCCCATGGAAAGCCGATCATCGTACCAACACAAGATATCGTGTTGGGGATCTACTATATGACGAAGCAGCGGCCTGAATCGAGAGGGGAAGGGAAGGTGTTCTCGAACCCCGAAGAAGTTCGCATTGCTTACGACGGCGGTGTCGTTGACCTCCATGCGGGAATAAAGGTTCGCATGAACGGCGAAGTGGTTGACACGACGGTGGGCCGAATCATTCTGAGTGAAATTGTTCCAGAGGAGGTTCCATTCTCGATCATCAACAAGGTGATGAACAAGGGAGAATTGGGCAACCTCATTGACTACACCTACCGAGTGGCTGGAGAGAAAGAGACTGTCATTCTTTCCGATCGTGTTAAGAATCTGGGATACCAATACGCGACACAAGCCGGAATTTCAATGTGTATTGACAACATGTTAATCCCTCCTAACAAAGAGAGGTTTCTCGACGAAGCCAACAAGGAGGTTCAGGAAGTTAGAGAACAGTACACAGACGGTCTCATTACTGATGGTGAGCGCTACAACAAGGTGATCGACCTCTGGTCACAAGTGACGGAGAAAATCGCAGACGTAATGCTCAGAGAGTTAGGCACAGAGGAGGTAGCGACGAGAAAAGGCAAGAAGGTCCGTGTTTCGAGCATGAATCCGATTTTCATGATGGCCGATTCTGGAGCTCGAGGGAGTGCCCAGCAGATAAGGCAGCTGGCAGGGATGAGGGGTCTCATGGCAAAACCTTCAGGAGAGATCATCGAGACTCCAATTACCGCGAACTTCAGAGAGGGGTTGACCGTCTTGCAGTACTTTATCTCTACCCATGGTGCCAGGAAGGGATTGGCAGATACGGCACTGAAAACGGCCAATTCTGGTTATCTCACTCGACGCTTAGTGGATGTGGCCCAGGACGTGATTATCACCGAATATGATTGTGAAACCATGGATGGCATTAACGCATCGGCCCTGATCGAGGGCGGTGAAATCATAGAACCGTTGGCCGGCCGGATTCTTGGCCGTGTGGCACTGGAAGATACCAAAGACCCCTTCACGAACGAATTGTTGGTGAAAGGCAACGAGGAGATCGATGAGGAGGTGGCGACACGCATAGTCGATTCTGGTATCGACCGCGTTAAGATCCGCTCTGTTCTGACCTGCAAGTCGAGGCGTGGTGTTTGTGCCCTGTGCTACGGAAGAGATCTCGCCAGAGGTCGGCTGGTCAACGTGGGAGAAGCCATCGGTATCATCGCTGCCCAGTCTATTGGAGAACCGGGTACACAGCTGACCATGAGGACATTCCACATTGGTGGAACTGCTAGCCGCCGCGCCGAGCAGACCGCACTAGAGTCGAGGATGGTCGGGAAGGTTAAGTTCGAAAACTTGAAAACCGTACGAAATAGAGAGGGCGATCTCATCGTCATGAATCGAAATGGGGAGATCGCCATTCTGGATGAAGAAAACCGGGAGAGACGACGTTATTCGGTCATTTACGGGGCCAAGTTGAAAGTAAAGGACGGTCAAAAAATTAAAGACGGTCAGATGCTCGCCGAGTGGGATCCCTACTCAATTCCGATCCTGACCGAGGCTTCAGGGCGTGTGAAATTCGGGGATATTATCGAAGGCGTTACCATGCAGGAAAAGGTCGATGACTTCACGGGTCTCTCGCGCAAAGTGATAACGGAGCCAAAAGACCCCCATCTCCGCCCTCGGATTTCTATCAAGGACGACAAGGGCAGAACCCTTCACCTGCCTGATTCGAACGCAGCCGCTCGGTATCTCCTCACCGTAGGGTCCAACATCCTGGTCACTGAGGGAGATATGGTCGAGGCAGGAGACGTTCTCGTTAAGATTCCCAGGGAAACGACAAAAACGAAGGACATCACAGGAGGTCTACCTCGGGTTGCTGAGCTTTTCGAAGCCCGCAAACCTAAGGAGTTTGCCGTCATCAGTGAGATTGACGGAATGGTCTCCTTCGGCAAAGATATCAAGGGCAAACGGAAGGTTATCATTACGCCGGAGGTGGGAGAACCTCGGGAATACTCGTTTCCTCGAGACAAACACATCAGCGTTCATGAAGGAGATTTTGTAAAGGCCGGTGAACCTTTGATGGATGGGCCAGCCAACCCCCATGACATTCTTCGAGTTTTGGGAGACAAAGAATTGGCCAAATACCTGGTGGATGAGATCCAGGAAGTCTATAAACTCCAGGGGGTTAGGATCAATGACAAGCATATTGAGGTCATAGTCCGTCAGATGCTGAAACGAGTGCGGGTCAAGGAGGTAGGGGACACGAGCTTTCTGGTCGACGATCAAGTGGAAAAAACCGTCTTCGAGGAGGAGAATGCCAGAGTTCTCTCCGAGGGAGGAAAGCCGGCCATCGCAGAACCCTTGTTCTTGGGTATCACCAAAGCGTCACTGATCACCGACAGCTTCATATCTGCCGCCTCCTTTCAGGAGACCACTAAGGTTCTCACGCAGGCAGCTGTCGCCGGAAAGACTGACTACCTAAGAGGCCTCAAGGAAAACGTAATTATGGGACGTCTGATCCCTGCCGGCACTGGCCTCAATGAGTATGTGGATCTTAAGATTCACATCGAGGGATATGAGGAAGAAGAACCGCATGAGATGTATGGTGAGAGTGAAGAAGTTCAATTAGCAGAAACACGGAACCTGTAGGACCGGAAGAGGGCTGAATGCTGGGAACCCCGCCATTGCTCCACGGGATGGCGGGGTTTCTTTTACTTGGGTAAGGATTTTTTCACGACTTGTTGTATACTGAGAACCATGGTCCGTCGAGATCGGGATAAAACTCAAAAACTTGAACACATTGTGGCCGACAGCACGGCCAAGTTAATAGAATCTGAGGCCAAGTATCGTCGTCTCTTCGAAGGCTCAAAGGACGGAATCTATATCTCGACCGTGGAGGGAAAGTTCCTGGATGTGAATCAGTCCGCAGTCGAACTCTTTGGATACAAGAACAAAGAAGAACTCTTGAAAATCAACATCTCCCATGACCTCTATGTCAACCCTAAAGACCGGGAAAAGATGAAAAAAGAGATTCAGAAGGAGGGCTTTGTAAAAGAATTTGAACAGAAACTGAAAAAGAAAGATGGTAGGGAAATCTTCGTACTTATTACGTCCAGTCTCATCCGCGATTCTGAAGGCAAACCGATTGGTTATGAGGGAATCGTACGGAATATTACAGAACGAAAAAGGTTGGACGCTGAACTGAAGAAGACACAAGCATACCTTATTCAGGCCGCCAAAATGAGGGCTCTTGGGGATCTTGTGGCCGGGGTTGCCCATGAATTGAACAACCCCTTGATGGCCTCAGATGCGATCCTGCATGTCATTCATGACAGCCTCCATGAAGACTCCTCGAATAGGACCCGGGTGGAGCTCGTGCAAGAATGCAATCGGCGAATGGCAAGAATCATCAACCACTTGAGAGAGTTTTCTCGTCAGGCCAGAGCTAAACTTGAGCCTTTGGATATACATCTCCCCGTTGAGAATGCCCTCGTGCTCGTAGAGCAACAACTTCTTAATTCAAACATCACCACGACGAAAAGACTGACTCCGAATCTTCCGAAGATCCTCGGGGATTCCAATCAACTAGAACAGGTCTTCCTCAACCTGATCTCAAATGCCCGCGATGCCATGGAGACCCAAGAGCGGTGCAAGAGATTGACTATTCAAACAAATCTCCTGAAAACAAGGGACCAGCAAGAAGTTGAGGTTGTCATCAGTGATACCGGGACGGGTATTCCCAAGGAAATCTTAGAGAAAATCTATGAACCCTTCTTTACGACCAGGGACGTCAAGAAGGGGATGGGACTCGGTCTCTCCATATGCTATGGAATTATTGAGAACCATGGTGGGCGCATTGAAGTCGACAGCCGGGAAGCGCAGGGGACTGCCTTCAAGGTCTTTCTGCCTGTCCCTCGAGGAGGCAAAGATGTCGAAACGAATTCTCGTAGTGGACGATGATGAACTTGTTCTTGCGGCCTTAGTTGAACTGCTCTCGCCAAGAGGATACGACGTCACAACGGCCTCGAATGGACCTGGGGCTTTAGAGACCCTTAGAAGGGACGTATTCGATCTCTTGATCCTCGACATAGTCATGCCTCAAATGGACGGATATCAGCTCTGTCAGAAGATCCGAACCATGAAAGGGTACGCAACGATTCCCATCATTATGCTCACCGCGAAAAGCGGGGAAGAAGATCAAAAGAGAGGCCTGAAGTCAGGGGCCGACCTCTTTCTTCCGAAGCCCATCGCGCCCCAGCGACTCCTCGATCTAGTTGACGCGGCGTTTGACAAGGAGCCATCCGGCGGTAGAAATTAAGAGTCAGACATAATAAATCGGAAGCCACCAGTCATGAGCGAGAATAATCCCAGGATAGGGCTGAAAAGGTCAAGTCCCATTCATTCTGACTTCTGTCTCCTGAATTTGGACGCCTGATTTTTTATTCCAACTTCTGACTCCTGTCTTCTGACTTCTGTCTTTTGTCTTTTGAGTCTCAGTGTGAATGGACAGGCTGCCGGAGGATCACATCTTGACAGGTCCTTCGGAGTTGTTTAATATGAAATACTTAAGAACAATACAGAGTTGTGTCCAGGTGGCTCCAAGGAGGGCCTAAGAGGGAAGACGGTGAGAATCCGTCGCGGACCCGCCGCTGTGATCCCGTCCCTCGGTGACGTTGCGAGGGAAAGCGAGAAAGCCTACCACTAATAAGGTTTTGAAGCCACTGTTCCGCACCATGTGGAATGGGAAGGCGATCGAAGGAATCGGGAAAGCCAGAAGACCTGCCTGGACATGGTTCACCGTTGTCTTCGAGGGGTGAGACAGCGAAGAGTCTCATACACCGCGGATCCGGTCGCCCTTTGGGGACCGGCTTTTTTATTTAGGTATAGTTCATGGTCAACTTAATCTCACGGGGGGGGCCCATCATGTATCCCCTCCTCGTATGTTCAGTTGTGTCATTGGCCATCGTCATTGAACGAGCTATCTTCTGGCTGCGAATGAGCCGTATCAGTGACAGGCCTCTGGTGTTCAAAATACTCGAACTCGCCGAGCAAGGTGCGTACGATGTGGCATACCAGGCTGGGAAAAAGTCGAGGGATTACATCGTCAGAATGCTGATCAACGGGATCGCCCATCGCAACTATTCCTTGCCGAGGGCCCTTGAAATGGGAGCGGATGAAGCCGTGAAAAGAATGAGACGGTATCTCAATATACTTGATACAATTATCACTGTAGCCCCACTACTCGGTATCTTTGGAACTGTCCTAGGGATCATCAACTCATTCGATATTCTGGGGCTCGCTGAGATTGCCCAACCTCAAGTCGTCACAAGAGGAATTGCACAGGCACTGATCACCACGGCTACAGGCTTGGCCGTGGCCATTGTTACCTTGATTCCATACAACTACTTCCTTTCTCGGATCGAGAATTTCTCAAAGGAGATGGAGAAATTCGCGAGCAGCCTAGAAATCACCTTTGAAAAGGGCCTGAATCGAGGAGTGAGTTCTAGTCCCGAGGAGAAAGCCTAGGATGAGACTCAGCGATAAGCCTCAGAAACGAGCCCGAATCGAAATCATTCCCCTCATCGACTGCATGTTCCTCCTTCTGGTTTTCTTCATCTATTCCATGCTCTCCATGACTGTTCATCGCGGAATCCAGGTGAATCTGCCTTCCTCAGAAACAGGGCGAATCGACAGGCAGGATTATCTTTCTATAAGTATCACCGGAGATGAGAAGATATTTCTCAACAAAAGAGAAATCCCTCTCCCAAATCTCTTGGATCAATTAAAGAGAGAAAAGGAGGACCATCCTGAACACCTGGTCTTCATCAATGCCGATCAAAGCGTTCGGTATCAGATGATCATCGAGGTGCTTGACAGGGTTAGGGCCGCCGGATTGACCAGAGTGTCTCTGGCGACACGAGAAAAAGCTAATGAACCGTGACATCATTCTTGGCGTCATCATCTCCTTGTTGTTCCATGGCACTATTCTGTGGGTGAGCTCCCCTATTCGACCAGACTCCACCGACCCCGGGTCTCTCCGTAGACCACTCGATCTCTCAATAATCAAGACGACCTATCGAGAGGATAGCCGCCGGAGGGCCCCGAGCCCGACGACCTCTCCCAACCTCCGTCCCGTACTCGCAGAGATGAAGCAAATGACCGCAGGACCTGTCCTCAAGGAACGGTTTGAACGGTCACCTCTGGCGGCAAAGGCTGATAAACTAATCGAAAAGAAGTCATTTCCCGAGGCTATTCCTTCACCGAGGCCGATACGGAATACCAAAGCGATTCTCGAAGAAACGAACTTCACCACCCAGTCTCCTGAAAACCATAAGGTTCCTGTGGTCAAGCCCAGTCAGTCGCTAACGTCAGTTAGTCAAATTCCGTCACCAATTGTGAGGCCAGTCGTTCAAAAAAACAAGCCTCCACCTGTCGGGAAGTACCTCATCGAACCAGCAGAGGCTTTCCACCTAGAGAAGAAAAACTCCGAAACTCCTCGACAGGCAAGTACTGATCGTGGAGCGCCTCGGATCATACAAGCCGTCCCTGACTATGCAGTCAACCCAAAACCCCGATACCCGAGGATGGCAGTTTCGAGAAGTCAAGAGGGAACGGTCATTCTATGGGTAGAGGTTCTGCCCGACGGCTCTGTTGGAGAGGTTGAAATTTTCAAATCATCTGGCCATACAATCCTCGATAGGTCAGCGCTAAGAGCCGTTCGAAAGTGGCAATTCAAACCCGGAACCAAAATGGGCAGGCCGATAGCCATGAAGGTCAAGGTGCCCGTAGTGTTTCGGCTAGAAAGGAAAAGCAGTGGCTAGGATTCTTTCTTCCATAGGGCGACGTCCCGTCAGGTTAGCAAGCCTGTACTGGGTTTTGGGACTTTCCCTGACGGTGCCGACTCCTCTCCAGGCAGAGGAACGCACTTTTCGGGACGCCATCGGAAGGGAAGTGACCGTCTCCTATCCCCCCAAGAGGATTGTGTCTCTTGCACCAGACATTACGGAGACCCTATTCGCTTTGGGCCTCGATAGAGAGATCGTCGGCGTCACCCGATTCAGCAATTTTCCCCCACCAGCCACGCAAAAGCCTAAGGTCGGTTCTTATGTGGCTATAAACTTCGAAGCCATTATCGATCTCAGACCTGATCTGATCCTCGCCACGGGCGCTGGCAACTCAAGACTCCAGGTTGAAAAACTCTCCCGCATGGGTTTTTCCGTATTTGTTGTTTATCCAAAAGATTTTGACGATATCCTGGAAACCATTCACCTCGTTGGAGGCGTCGTTGGACGAGGAAACGAGGCGGAACATATTGTCAGAAAAATGAGGAATCGAATCGAACGAGTTCATCAGCGCGTGCAGGGACGAGAAAGGCCATCCGTATTTCTCCAGATCGGCCGGGACCCTATCTTCACCGTGTCGAAGGGCAGCTTTGCCAACGACCTGATCTCTATGGCTGGGGGTGAAAACATAGCAAAAAACGAGAAGATACCCTATCCCAGCTACAGCCTGGAGGAAGTCATTCTCAAATCGCCTGAAGTGATCATTATCACTTCCATGTACACCGAAACAGACCACTCCCAATGGCGTCAAGACTGGACCAAATGGAGTGTTCTTCCTGCTGTAAAGAATCAAAGGCTCTATATTGTGGATTCGGATCTGATCGACCGCCCTTCTCCGAGAATCATCGAGGGCCTCGAACAGATGGCACGTATGATCCATCCAGAAGCTTTTGAGAAATGAGAGTCACCTGGGGATGGTTGAGTGCTCTCGTTGATCATCGTGCTGACCTATCTTATTGCAGGTTGTATTTACCACTGAGGCATAGAGGCTACGGAGTCTTCCCCTTTCTGCCTATCGGAAGAATAGGTTTGGCAAAAATACCCGATTCCTGCTGGAAATTCAGGACTCTTGCCCGATAGGGAAGATACGTTTCGGCTGCCTCCACCTCCCCGGCACACGATTCCGGGAGGGGGGACTCAGGGCTCTTCGTGGCCCTTTGGTGAATACATACTCTGGCCAAAAATCTAAATCTTGCTCTTCCAAAGGGCATATGCCGTCGCCATGCCAGAGATGGCATGGATGTGATAGAAATGATCGCTACGTTCAGACGATTTATCGTTGTCAGTTTAGTGCTTCTCCTTGTCCTCGTGGCAATCATGTTGATTTGTCTCTCTTTTGGAACAGTCCCTATCGGGGTTGCCGACGTATCAAGGGTTCTCCTTTGGGGTCTTGGAGCTAGCGACGCAGATCCAGGACCGATTTCAGCGACGATTATCCTATCCATCCGACTTCCCAGAATCCTCTTGGCAGCACTTGTCGGGGCTGCCCTTTCGCTTGCAGGCTCGATATTTCAGGCCCTTTTGAGAAATCCCTTGGCCGATCCGTACATTCTCGGCGTCTCAAGTGGTTCAGCAGTTGGGGCGGTTTTCGCTATGCTTCTAGGGCTCTCTGCAACGTCCTTTGGGCTTCCCCTCGCCTCTTTTCTGGGGGCCATCGGGACAGTGATTATTGTTTTCAACGTCGGAAGAATGGGGAGAAGAGTTCACACAAACACCCTTCTTTTGGCCGGTGTCATCATCAACGCCTTTTTTGGTGCCGTCCTCATGTTCTTGATTTCTATTTCCAGGACTGAGGCACTCCATAGCATTATCTTCTGGTTGATGGGGGATTTCAGTTTCGCCGATTATCGGGCTCTGGCATTGGTCTTTCCCTATATCCTCGCAGGGATTTTCCTAGCCGGTTTGCTCGGCCGGCGGCTAAATCTGGTCGTGGCGGGAGAGGACGAAGCCCTCCAACTCGGAGTTGACGTAGAACGGGTTAAGAAATACGCATATGCGCTGGCCTCCCTCGTCACCGCAGCCGCAGTTTCCGTATGCGGGCTCATCGGTTTCGTGGGTCTTATGATTCCCCATATGATTCGACTCGTCCTCGGGTCTGACCATAGACTTCTGCTTCCAGCAGCGTGCCTCTGGGGGGCTGCGTTTCTGGTAATTTCCGACACCCTCGCTCGTTCGATCTTGGCTCCAATCGAACTGCCCGTCGGCGTTATCACGGCAGCCTTCGGCGCACCCTTCTTTATCTATTTGTTGAAGACACGGAGTATGTGAGTTTGAAGAGGAGAAGTCAGAATTCAGGAGTCAGAAGTCAGAATGAAAGGGACTTGACCTTTTCAACGTCATCCTGGGAGTATTCTGACTTGGGACTTGTGGAGCCTGAACTCTTATCCTTGAGAACTTTTGTATGATCAAGACTAAAGACCTGTCATTCCGTTACAACGATGGTTGGATTCTGCAAGATCTCGCCTTTAGCGTCGAGAAAGGCGACTTCCTTGGGATTGTGGGCCCCAACGGGACTGGAAAGACGACCCTTTTGAAACTCCTCTACCGATTGGTTCTTCCCCAAAAAGGCCAGGTTCTTATCGGCGGGAAAGACCTCACACTGATGACTCGAAAGGAGATATCGAGAAAAATAGCCGTCGTCTCTCAGGAGACACAGATCAATTTTCCTTTCGTTGCGCTCGAGATCGTATTGATGGGAAGATCTCCTCACTTGAAAGGTCTTCAGTTTGAGAGAAAGAGGGATTTCGACATTGCCACAAATGCTATGGAGTTGACGGATACGCTGGAGGTGGCCCACCGGCCTTTCAATGAACTGAGTGGTGGTGAAAAACAGAGGATCTTTATTGCTCGTGCCGTCGCCCAGGAGACAGACCTCATACTCTTGGATGAGCCGACAGCCAATCTGGACATTCGCCACCAGGTTCAGTTCTACAATCTCATGACCACCCTTAATACCGAGAAAAGCATAACCATCGTGACTGTAAGCCATGAGATCAATCTGGCCTCAGAGTTTTGCAAGAATATCCTTCTTCTGAATGAGGGGAGCGTCTTTGCTCTGGGAAAACCAGGCGATGTGATAACGAAGAAAAATATCGAGGCAGTCTATCAGACACCTGTCCTCGTCGATCAAAATCCGGAAACCAAAGCCCCAAGGGTGACCCTTCTCAGGGGGAAAAACACTCCCTAGGTTCACATCCCAAAACTATTTTACGACAACCACACCAAAACTGATCACACCTAATGAGATGTCAGAATCTGACAGCCGAAGCACGAGGGAAGCATCCCCGTAGAGGGATCAAATCGGGATCCGAAATATCAAAACTCAAATTCTCCAATCCTCTAAATATCCTCAGGTTTACAAAGAGCCCCTCGGCCCTCGTCACAGTATGGAGGGGCCAGCAGTCCAAAGACGAAAGACCGGAAATTGGACCTGCCAAATGCTGAAGGATACTGGTTCTCAATCCACCTTGATGCTTAGCTCGTCAGATATCGAATAGCCGATCTTACCTGCAATTCAAACATCCTAAGTCAGAATTGAGTCTAACCCGATAATTCCATCGACGATGTGCACCGTCGGGAGGAATGGATTCTACTTGACTTCTATTGATTCCTATCTTTCAATCGAAAAGCAGAGACCGGGCTGGCTTTCTCACATACCCCGTATCCTCTCTCATGCTGAGTGCTCATCTTTCTGGCCTTGAATCCTGTCTCAAGGACTCAAATCTCTCTAACTTTATGGAGCGATGCACAGATTCCTCAGGCCAAACAATCGTTAGCCCGCCGAATGGATCGGCAACTCTATCATGAAAGGAGGAATCCGATGAAGCTCAGTACCCTACTGGCCATAAATGCTGTCTTAGCGGCGGCCTTCGGAATTGCATTTGTGATAGTGCCCAACCAAATTGTGTCCCTATACGGCCCGGAGCCGAACGCGCCATTAAAATACACCGAACAACTCTTTGGAGCCGCCCTCATCGCGTTTGCCGTTTTATCGTGGTCGGCCAGAAAAGCCACGGACTCAGAGGCCCGGAGAGCAATTGTCCTCGCCATCTTCATCGGTGATTGCATTAGCTTCATCGTGGCTCTCATTGGTCAGCTTGGCAATGTCGTCAACGCCCTTGGATGGTCAACGGTTGTAATCTATCTAATGCTTGCGTTGGCCTTCGGGTATTTTCAATTTGCCAAGCCAGCTTCTTGAAAACCTCCATGCGCCGCTGAGTCGGATGAGATATCACGCAGTCGATTCAATTGAATAATAGGTCAGGTATCGCCCTCGATCTTGAGCGGACCCTATGTCGACAGGAGGTAAGCTGATGGGAGCGCGAATCCTTCCAGGCACCGACGGGTAATCACCCCTATCTCGGAAGGATAGCCACAGCGAGGCTTAAATAAAGGAGCAGCGTGAATACATCCATGAGGCTGCTGATAAAGGGGCCAGACATCAGGGCGGGATCCAAGCCAATCCTCTTAAGAATGATCGGTAGAATGGCACCAGCAGAGATGGCAAGCAAGACACATCCCACCATGGCCAGCCCAACAGTCAGGCTTAGAGGGATGACAAGATTCGGTTCTGGGCTGGTGAGAATCGCACGAACAGCCGTGAGGACACCCATGGCAAGACCCACGAGAAGGGCGATCCGAATCTCCTTGGATAGAATCCTGAAAATGTCTTTCATCTCTAGTTCACCTGTAGCAAGACCGCGAATGATGACGGTCGTCGTCTGAGTCCCTGCATTTCCCCCTGTCCCCGAAAGAACTGGGATGAAAAAGACCAAAGCGATGACTGCCGTCAGCTTATCCTGAAATCTCTGCATCACCGCCCCTGCCACAAATCCTGTCAGAACGAGAATAAAAAGCCAGAGGATCCGCTCTCGTGCAATTTTGAATATCCCTGTATTGAGGTAGTCGAGAGGTTTCCCGGCGGCCGCCATGTGATAAATATCTTCTGTGGCTTCTTCCTCCACCACATCCAAAATGTCGTCCACGGTAACGATCCCGACCAGACGTTCGTCGTTGTCGATGACCGGAATGGCCAAGAAATCGTAATGGGATATTCTGTCTGCCACCTCCTTTACGTTTTCGCCAATGGAGACACTAATCACCTCCTCCTCCATGATGTTTTCTATCTTCTGGTTCGGCCGAGCGAGGAGAATATCTTTCAGGGTAACAAAGCCCTTGAGCCGTCGATCCTGGTCAACAACGTAAACATAGTAGACGGTCTCTTTGTTTGGAGCCTGCATTCTCAAACGATTCAGAGCTTCTTCTGCCATCATGCCTTTCTCGACAGATGCATACTCTGTGGTCATAATAGCCCCAGCAGTTCCCTCCTCATATGCGAGGAGACGCCTGATATCGTCCCTCTCCGCCTGGGCCAGGAGAGGCATTAAGCGGTCCGCCATCTCTGGCTCTACCTGCTTGATAAGGTCGACCCGATCATCCGAAGACATTTCCTCGATGAAAGGCAGAATTGCCTTTGGTTCTGCCTCCTCTAGGCACGCCTTCTGAACTGGCAGCTCGAGTTGCTCAAATATCTCGATAGACGTTTTGTTCCCGATCATGGCAAGAATGTCTAGAATTTCATTAGGTTCCAAACCCGAGACGAGTTCGGCTCCATCGGCTGGGTGAAGGTCTGTAAAGAACTCCCGAATCGTCTCGTGATCTCTGGTCGCCATCAATTCCCGGATTTCTGGGATGAAAAGAGCACCCTGCATGGTTCCTCCTCTGATCGTAACACGATCGATAGGGATCCAAAAACTGCTCCAATAGTTCGAATATGTGAGATTTCGACGGGATGAAAGGATTTCAGAAAGGCAGGAAAAAGAAGGGGGCCTTCTCGAGAGGTTTTTCCGAATCAATCCCCCCTTTCTTCCTGCAATCCTTGGCTACTGTCACTGTCGTCCATCTTTCCTCCAATCGACTTAGTACCTATCACAATCCACCAAAGAAAACAATCAGAAAACCATTCTTGGGGGTTCCCCAATAATTTAGACGTCAACCAGCAAGGATGTGAGCACCTTCCCGAACCGTGGGGGATTCTCTTATCCTTGAGCGACGTCAGAGGAAGCGGTGGGGTATCTATCGAAGGTGAGCAGGAAGGGGAAGGCCCCGCCTTTAGAGCAGGGAAGGGGCAGGCTTTCCCCACCTGCGAGCCGCGATAAGGTCACCGCGTGATCGTGGGAGCGAAGGGATAGGAGAATCCACTCTGTAAATCCGAGTTTTTCAACAAAATCAAAATTATACCGGAACGCTACCTCAAAACGGGGGAACTCCTGGAGAACCCCTCTCAACCTCTTTCTATTTCGCCATCAAGAAAAAGAGTTTTCCTTTCTGCTTCATGTTTCCAGCGGAAATCTCAGCCACCTCACCCTCACCCCAGAACAAATCCACTCGGGCAGGGCCGCGAATAGCCCCACCTGTATCCTGATTGACAACAAAACGAGAAAACTGACTCCATTCGGTTATCTCTCCCTTGTCATCAATTACGGGCTTTTCCGTGATAATAAAAGCAAGGGCACCCTTCGGAAAAAGCCTCGAATCCGTGGCAATGGACCGACCAGTCGTCAGGGGGATATTGATGTTTCCAAGGGGACCTTTCTCAACAACGCGGAAAAACGTGTAACTTGGGTCGTGGAAGAGAGTCTCATCCATTTTGTCGGGATTATCCTGAAGATAGGAGCGAATTCGCTGCATGGACATCTCCTTCCTGCTCACTTCCCCCCGTTCTATCAGCAGTTTCCCGATGCTTCGGTAAGATCTCCCATTGGACGCTGCGTAATTGACACGCAGGTAATTGCCATTTTGCAATTTGACAATCCCTGACCCCTGAATTTGCAGAAAATATCTGTCGATCCTGTCGGCCAGCCAGGCGATTTCATATCCTCTCCCTTCCAGCACACCGCCACCGTTGATTTCCTCTCGGCTGTAATAGGGGACGAGTTTCTGTCCCTCTTGTCTTCCCATGATCCTCTTGTTCCTAAATTCTGGACTGAACTCACTTAGCCATACATCAACCATGTCATCCGGTCTTCGGTACAGAGGAAAAGGATAGCCCTCCTGACGAATCAGACTACCTTTCACGACAGGCTCATAGTATCCAGTAAAAAGAACCTGTCGCCGCCATCCATGACCAACCGACTGATAGACATGGAAATGCCGTGCCACAAGACGCTCAAATTCCTCATGAGTCCGAGCCTCATCCAGAAGGGCCAAGAAACTCTCCAAAGAGGATGCGACATGAGAGACCGTATAGGTATCTGGTCCGAAGATAACCTGGTGCTTCTCAGGCCGGGACCTGAAGTATCCAATACTTCCTTGAATAGCCTCCTTGAGTGACAACTTGTCGAGGTCATCAAAAAATCGAGGAAATCGAGTCTCTTTTAGCCGGACAAGGGCATCTTTCGGTTCACGGACTTCCCGGAAAAAGAGGCTTTCACATCCCGATACAAGAACACCCACAACCAGGAAAAGGCTGGCAAACCTTACGAACCTGACCATCTTCCCCTCACAGTACCCGCCAAAATCCAGGAAAGGTTTGATCTTCTTCGACATGCCGTCTGTCCAAAGACTACCGTGAGTATATCACAATGTCCTACCCTAAGACAGCGATCCACAGGGGGAGTTCTCTTTTACGGTCGGGGTAAAAGAGCAGGAGGTTAACCATCTGTCAGAACCGAGCGAATGTGTCGGCGCCGGCAATTGTCAGTAATCATAAGAACCAACAGGCACGGGACTCCCCCATGGGCTCACATTTCTGTGGTGATCCTCTGAAGCCCACTATATCCTTTGTTAATTGTTCTCATCAGGCCCACATTTGACAAAATCCGTTATTTGAGTTAGAAAAGCACTGTCGGTTTTCGGGGTTTTCTTTCTAAGTCTCTGTCTTACCCTCTTCAGAGGCACGAGAGGAGAGAGATTTGAGTTCAGAAGGTTTGGGAAATTCGACGGGAGAGAGGAGACGATACCGCCGGCTGAAGATCAGGTTACCCGTCTCCTTCACAATGTCAGAGTCAAAATCCAAAGGGACGAGCCACAAAGCACCATCATCCAGAGGCCACAGTATCAGCGGCGAGACCTATGATATCGCTATGGAGGGTCTCACTATCGATACGATGCTCTCAGCCGAAGATATGGCTTATTTGATGCCCTTTATGGCGACGTCTCAGAAGGGTCCGAAGATCGACGTAACCGTCGAGTTTAAGGGCAACACAGTTTCAATGGCTGGCACCGTTATCTGGTACAATATCTTCTTCCCCGGAACTCCACCTCCTAACTTCAAGGCCGGGGTTTATTTCATTGAGCCAGATAGCAATCAATCCAAACAGCAATGGAACGATTTCATCGAGAATCTCCGAGCATAAACCGAAAGCTCAATAGCACAGCTCATAATCTGCAAGTACCGACCATCTAGTGCTCACCGTTATCCCGTCGTCCAACCTGCCAGGATTAGCCCATAGCTGCTCATTTTGCCCGTGGAAGCACACGGAGCGAGGGTAGCCATTGCACCGAAATCATGAAGTGCCCTCAGAACGCGTTCAACCGGTCCTCTGACCTCCTGGAAATCTGAGGTCGAACATTGTCTATGATGCTCTGGCCACGGCAGATTGCTGAGCCCTCCGTGCGTGCTCCATGTAACAGGACCGGTATTACTCTACCAAGACGACCGGCCAGAAGACAAAAGAAAGGGAAAGGGTAAGCATTCTGTGTTGTCAGCTTTTGCGGGATGTCTTGGTCATGAACGTTGTAATCTGCTGTTTCAGTCTTTCACTGCCACAGTGGGGACATTTGATTTTTCCATTCTCGTACTCACTCAGCGTCAGGACCATGGTGAAAAGCTTCTTGCATTTTTTGCAGAGGTAATCGTAGTTCGGCATGGCGTTCCCTCCTCTATCGCCCCCCTTCAGGCCGAGCCCTCCAGCTGGCTTGCAAAGTCCACGAAGGGGTCCTCGCCTCCACCCTCTTTGAAAAACGTTTTCTTCATGTAATGAACGGCCCCGGAATAATATTCGAATCGCCTTGCCAGTTCGAGAAACAAATATGCCGGCCGATATAGAATGATATCTCTGTCAAAAACCGCCTGATAAGCCCGTTCACCTTCTTGCAGATAGATCCCAAGAATTGACTTTCTTTGGACATACTCTCTGAAGACTCCTGACATGAAGAGAATGTAATCTCCGGTATGTTTGTAGATTTCCCGCTCCTTTTGGAGGTCTGAACCGATCTCTTCTGTTAATCGAGCCTCCAGAAGCAGTTCTACTGCAGTTTCTAGCCTCTTGCCCTGCACATCTCTGATCTTGTAAAGATTGTCGGTGCGGGCAAACTCGGCCAAAAGATCCGAGATATAGCGCGCCACTGTTGGTTCCTTGATCCTGAGATCTTGAAAACTCCTGCGCATGAGCCAGTGAAAGAAGCGATTCAGTCGAGGAACAGGAGATCGCATGACTTCCACTCCCTGCCTTTCTTGACTCACAGATATTTTAGCGGCAAAGAACCTGTCCTGTCAATTTTCCATGAATTCGAGAAGAATTCGCAAATTCCCTTTCCCATTGCACCTCGTCGGAGTGCTATGTTATGGTTTACGGAATAGCTTCAAAGGAGTCCATAACTCCTTTGGAGGATCTGGATGGCAGCGACTGCGGTGACGTTACTGGTTCATCGGGACCCCTCAGAGCTAGGGGGCATGAGAAAGGAGTGGACGGCTCTACTCGGACGGAGTGCCATCAACACCGTCTTTCAAACTTGGGAGTGGAACCATTTATGGTGGAAACATTTCGGCCACGCCGATCGGCTCTTACTCCTTACCGTTAGAGATTCCGGGAATGAAGTCCTCGGAATAGCGCCTTTTTTTTGTGATCTAGACGAAGGCAATCGAAAACGCCTCCAGTTCATTGGGAGCACGGACCTCTCCGATTATCTCGACTTCATCGTCTGCCGGGAAGAGGAACCCCCGTTCTATTCGGCATTGGTCGAATTCCTGGGCGCTCATCCAGAACTGTGGGATAAGGTTGACCTCCACTGTCTCCCAGAGAATTCACCGACTCTCAAAGGATTCAGAGACCGATGCAGCCGCAAGGGGTTCCGAGAGAACTTGACTGTGGAAGATGTCTGCCCACAGACGGCGCTCCCGTCGAGTTGGGAGGAGTTTCTTGCAGGGATGACCCAAAAAGAACGTCATGAAATCCGACGTAAAATCAACAAGATTCATAGGGAGGCAGAAGAATACAGGTATGTTACCGCCGACTCTGCGTCGTTCTCTAAAAGCATCGACGCCTTTTTGGAACTCCATCGAAAAAGTGACACAAGCAAAATGGCATTTATGGACCAGAAAAAAACGCGGTTTTTCAGGGAGATGGCCTGGACCTTCCTGCAAGCGGGATGGCTAGAGCTCTCTTTTCTGGAGGCCAATCACAGCAAGCTAGCGAGTCTCTTAAACTTCAGGTATGGAGGGACCGTATACGTCTACAATTCCGGGTATGACCCTCAGTTTGGCCACTGGAGTCCTGGGTGGGTTTTGATCAGCCACTCCATACAGGATGCTATTGAGAGGGGTTTACGGAATTACGACTTCCTAAGAGGAAACGAATCCTACAAATATCGATTTAGAGCGAAGGATTCAGAGATCTACAGATACACGATCCACAGGCAATAGGAGAAAGTTCATTGAAACGGATTGCTATGATTAGTGCCCACACATGCCCCTTGGCTGCCCTTGGCGGAAAGGAGACCGGGGGCATGAATGTCTATGTCAGAGAGGTAGCCCGGCAGCTCGGAAGTCAAGGGATCAGTGTCGATGTGTTCACGCGGTCTCAAAATCCCAAGGTGGACAGGGTGGTCCCTTTAGGCCCTCAAGCCAGGGTGATTCACATTCCAGCTGGACCTGAGGCCCCCTATGACAAAAACCATACCTGGGTTCACCTGCCTCAGTTTTGTCGGGGAATCGCCGATTTTGTCCACACAGAAAGGACGGGTTACGATATAGTTCACAGTCACTACTGGCTATCTGGATGGGCCGGACTGAAACTTATGCGAGACCTTGGAGTCCCACTTGCCCATATGTTTCACACCCTCGGCATGATGAAAAATATGGTGGCGAGAAGCGAGGGGGACAGGGAGACAGATCTGCGAGTTTTCATCGAGCGGAAACTAATGACCCTTTGTGATCTCATTGTGGCGTCTAGCGCTGCGGATAAAGCCCACATGGTGTGGTATTATGGAGCAGACCCAGAAAAGATTGAGATCATTCCCTGTGGCGTCGATCTGGGCCTTTTCAACACCCTCCCAAGAGATACCACACGGGACTACCCCACCATGCCTTCGCGCCGGGTCATTCTCTTCGTCGGGAGAATTCAACCTATCAAAGGCTTGGACTCCCTTCTTAGGGCTCTGGCTATTCTGATCGAGAAATCTAGGATTCATCTCGATGATTTTTGTCTTCTCATCATCGGGGGGGACCTGGACAACGGTGGGGATTCTGCCAACGGGGAGATGAGGAAGCTGAGAGGCCTGACCTCACAGCTGGGTCTCACCGCCATGGTCAAGTTTCTCGGAGCTCAACCGCAACACGTTCTTCCCCGCTTTTATTCCACTGCGGAGATCTGCGTATTGCCTTCTCTTTATGAGTCCTTTGGTATGGTCGCACTGGAGTCTATGGCCTGCGGGACCCCTGTGATTGCATCAAAAGTGGGAGGTTTGAACGACATCATCAAAGACGGGGAGACAGGGTATCTGGTTACCGAAGGAAACCCAACGGCCCTTGCGGAAAAGATAGATTTGCTTCTCCAGGATGATTCTCTCAGAGCCCTCATGGGCAGAAAGGGCGTTCGACACTCCTCAAAGTATTCTTGGGAGAACATCACCCATCGAGTTATTGACCTGTATGGCCGCCTCCTGTCCCGGACTGCCCGCGAGGACGCTGCACTGGATCTCTCCCTGCCCCTTGTTTCAGGAAAAACAATTCGGTCATGCCCGGGATCATCATCGTGAGAGTGAGCCGGTAAACCATCTAGCCTTCGTTCTTGTCCTTTATCCGTTTCCTCTCTATTCTAGATCCTAAGCGTCGGTGCCGGTGTCCGAGGGCCTCTCGCTCCATGGGGCTTAGGAATTCCAATCTTTCAAAGGCTTCTCCAACCCATCGTATAGCTTCCCTATAGTCTTTCACCTGGTGTTCATAAAATTTCGCAAGCTCTTTGTAGGGGAAAAGCTCACGACCTCTGTCAAGGGAAATCATTTCCAACCAGATTGAGGCCGCCTCGTCCATGTGTTTCTCTCTCTTCATGGCCAGGGAAAGGGATTTGAGGATTTCCCATTCCTGAGAGTCTCTACAGAACCTCAAGGCCTCATGGAAACGTTCGATGGCTTCTCCCCTCCTCCCGACTCGGTCGAGAAGTTTTCCGAGTGAGTATGATTCAAACCACTCACTTCTTGACGCCGTCTGGGGACGATGAACCAGCTCATGAATCCTTGCTGCTAAAGTCACCAGCGAGAGAACGTCCAAGCGATTATGATAGAAAAGGCGATGAATCTCATTGCCGTTCCCACTGCTGAGATAATCGAAATAGATGGTAGGAATCATCTCGCTCGGAACATCGTCATCTCGATAGATGCCCAAGACGCCTGACTCCAAAGTGGCAAGCCGACAGTCGTCATAGGCTCCCTTCCAAATTCTTCGAGAGGGAAACAGTAAGTCATAATTCGGCAGGCCACTCAAGGGGCATTCCATACGTGAGATGATAAACCGGGTCTCGAGCAGGGGAATGTCGAATCTTTTGCCGTTAAAGGTAGCAAGAAAACGAGACCTCCTGGCCACCTCAGCAAGCGCCCAGAGCATTGCCCTCTCCTCTGAGAAATCCCTCAGGAAAAACTGTCGGGTGACGAACCGGCTTTGCTCGAAATAACCCACACCGACCATAAATGCATATGTTCCCGTTCCACCGGCTAAACCAGTCGTCTCCACATCGAGAAACAAGGTTTGAGAGAAATCAAGGTCTCTCAGGTTCTCATCCCTTGAGAGCAATGAAACTGGATAAACAGGAATCTCCATCACACGATCGAGAAGCATCTCTCCATGACGATATCCCGAGCCATAGACCTGTTGCCTCATGAACACCGTTCCATAAGGCGTCACCACCTCCTCACCGTCGACCAACTCGGTAATGGGAATTACCTCCTTTTCGGTCCTTTTGAGTCTCCGAGGATCGACGAGTCTTTCGAGTCTTCTCTTTAGATCTGAAATCGTCTCTTCGCGAGGCCTGCTTGCTTTAGCAGAGGTCAAATGCAACCTTTCCAACCGGTCTTTGAGGTCCATGACCACCCTGAGAATATGCTATCTACAAGTTCGATATGGGATTGCGATTTCAGGTCTGCAAGTCATTCTTCCCCTATTTTCTCAGTTGATATTCCGATTCCCACACACCCTACTCATCCCACCAGATACCGCATACCAGAAAACCTGACCCTTACGGTGAAACTCGGCTGTCCTTTTTCTGCACGACCGAACCTTTCAAGATCCGCTTCAACAACGCAATGGCCACCTTCTTCGAGTTCATGCCCACCTCTTTCGTTGGACCAACGCAGGACGGACACCCATGTTGGCATGGACATTTCGAGATAAGACCCAGCGTATCGTGGAGCAAACTCTCGTTGTCATCGAAAATTTGGGGGCTAAACCCCACGCCTCCCGGATAGCTCTCGTAGAGAAAGATAGTGGGTTCAAATTTCTTGATCTCCTCTGGAGAGAGTCGATCTTCTCCGTCTCCAGATCGGTACAGGCCCTTCCCCTCTCGCGACAGCCGCACAAACCAACGAGCTCCTCGATCTCCAACGCTTCGCTGAATGTCTTGAAGATCACACATCAAGTGTAGGCAGGCAACAGCGTGCAGGGCATAAGAGATTCCAAGAATGCCGTCAATAATCTCCCACCGGGGCAGCGAGAGGCCCTCCAGAGAGGTTTTTTGAAAAACGAACCAGCAGGCAGTGGTATGCATCTCCTGATCGGGGAGGGTCACCTTCCCGTATCCCAAATTTTCGAGAGTGCGAAACCGAATCTTCTTGAAACCGGCGACCTTATTCGTGACCTTTATCTCGCCGTGTTCAATGGTATAGGAATGCTGCTCCCTCTTTTCGAAGGTCTCAAGAATGGTGATATCCGTGTACGTTAGTGCCTCTGTATAGTGTTCTCCGTGGAACTTTTTTACATAGGCCTTCCGATGGTCGTAGTCGAGTTTTTCCACCTGATAGAGTTCGGACTCACACATGTAGACTGCCTCTGGATACAGGGTGGTATGAGCTCCGACGAAATCCACCTCGGCGATTACGCGATTGGCGGGCTGTCCTTTTTCTTTTGTGGTATCAATAACGAGAAAATTCTCCTCAGAAATACTCCTGAGGCTTATTTCGTCCGCAGGATAAGCATCTTGGGTCCAGTGCCATCGTTCTCCAGACTTGTGAAGCACCCCCTTGTCACGTAAGAATTCCAGTATCTGTTTCAGATCCTCCCCACCGAATTCCTCGCCCTCTTGAAATGGAAGCTCAAAAGCAGCACATTTGATATGGCTTACGAGTATCAGAAGGTTGTCAGGATTAATGAGGCCGTGCTCGGGAGTTCCTCCGAAAAAATAGTCCGGATTCTCAATAATGAATTGGTCCAACGGAGAACTCCTGGCAATCAGGACAGCCAGAGATCTTCCCGACCGCCGCCCGGCTCTTCCGGCCTGCTGCCATGTGCTTGCGATTGTACCGGGATAGCCAGCAATAATGCATGCGTTCAGCCACCCAATGTCGACACCCAGTTCCAGCGCATTGGTAGAAACTACACCAAGGACGCTCCCCTGGCGAAGTCCCTTTTCTATCTCCCTCCTCATGTTGGGAAGGTAGCCTCCCCTATATCCCCTGATCCTCTGTCCGAGATTGCTATCCTTGGCAAATCGGTCCTTCAGATATTTCGTCAGGACCTCCACATTCAGCCTGCTGGTTGCAAAAATGATAGTCTGAATTTTTTCCTTGAGAAGAGGAAGAGAGAGTCTTTCTGCGATCTTTAAATGGTTTCCTCGAATTCCAAGTTCTTTGTTAATAATGGGGGGATTGAAAAAGATAAAGGTTTTCTCTGCCGAGGGTGCCCCATTGTCTGCAATCAGCGTCATCGGCCTTTCGACCAGCTTTTCGGCCAAATCCTTCGGATTGGCAATGGTCGCACTGCTACAGATGAACTGGGGCTTAGCGCCATAGAAGGAAGAGATTCGATGAATCCGCCGAATCACGTTGGCCATGTGGGATCCCAGTACCCCCCGGTAGAAATGGAGTTCGTCGATAACCACATATTTCAAATTCTGAAAGAATCCGGCCCATTTTGTATGATGGGGAAGTATGCCCGTGTGGAGCATATCCGGATTGGTTATTACGATGTCTCCCTGCGATCTGATCGTACGACGCGCCTCATCAGGGGTATCCCCGTCATAGGTATGAGCTTTCAGCGGCCAGGAAAGCTCTCCAAGGAGTGCATGAATTTCAACCATCTGGTCCTGGGATAAGGCCTTTGTTGGAAAGAGGTAGAGGAACCTAGACCCGGGATTGTTCACCTTGTCATTGAGGACAGGGAGGTTGTAGCACAGTGTTTTTCCTGAAGCGGTTGGCGTTACAACTACCACATCCTTGCCAGCATGGACGGTCTCAACGGCTTCTCGCTGATGAGAATAGAGTCTCGAAATGCCTCTTTTTTTTAGAACCGAAACGAGATCATTGTGGATAAAGGGCGGAAAATCTACCCATTGTCCTTTACGGCCAGGAAGATTCTCAGTCCTCATGATGCACGGTGAGATGTCCGGGGATCGCCGCCATCGTTCGAGAACCAGATCGATTGCTATGCTCTCATCGATTGGCTTTCTGTCCTGAATCATTGTTTTGTCGTTTTGTCTTCCCGATATATAACTGCCGTTGCCTCATTGCCTTTCTTGTTAAATTGCAGTTCATCCATCAGAAAGTCTACAATAAAAAGCCCCCGCTTCTCTGGGATAGATTCCTGTTCCTGCCGTATCCTTTCCAAGTAGTTCTGTCCGTCAAACCCATCACCCTCATCTTTTACAGAAACGACGAACTTCTCAGCATCAAAAATCATTTTGACTTTTATCTGTTTCTTTTCGTCCTTCCGGCTACCGTGGACGAAGGCATTACTTAGCAACTCCTCCAGGCAAATTGCAACATTTTCCAGGCGTGTTTCATCTTCGATACCTCGCCACTGACACTCCTTAACCGCAAAGAGAATGGCAGAGGGGAACAGCTTGGGTTGGCTAGGGAAAGCCATTTCTGTCCGACTATGCACCCACTCCATAAGGGCATATGTCCCAAGGGCTAGCTCCCTCAACCGCTTCCCCTTTCGAATCAGCTCCTTAACCTGAGATATCTTGAAGGGCTTGGAAATGAAATTAAAGGCTCCTCTGGTAAGGGCGAAGGTCGTGTTCTCCACGTTCCCGAATGCTGAGATCACAGCAATCGGAATGTGGGGATTGATTCGTTTTGCGTTGACAATCAGCTCCAAACCGTTCATTTTGGGCATGGAGAGATCTGTGATGATCAGATCAACTTTCTCCTTCTTGATTCTGTCTAAGGCCTCGGCACCGTTCTCAGCAGCCATAACTTGATACCCGAGGCCCCCAACCATTTCGGAGAGAGTCTCACGGACATCTGCTTCATCATCGACGACCAGGATTCTAAAATCCTCTTTCATAGAACCCTCCCCCCTACGTCGAGGTCTCTAAAAGGCCTGCCCATCGACTCGGTGAGAGACCTCTCCCATTGGTCCCATCTAATATCCCGTAAAAATAGAGCTTTTTGCGATAGTAACAGAAAGTCAGTTGGAGAGCAAGTCTCGGCCTAATTCTCGGGCTGTATTTGGGGTCGGTCTTGAAACTCTATGAACTTGTTTTTTATATTTAAGGGACTGAGGTCGGGAGGCCGGAGGTGGTCAAAAAAGACACGCTCATGAAAATCGGAGAGGTCGCCAAGAAGACCGGCGTCTCCATGCGGACGATTCGCTATTATGAAGAACTGAAAATGATTGCTCCTACCAGTAGGAGCAAAGGTGGCTTTCGCCTTTACGACAGAGAGGCCACAGACAGGGTTCATCTCATTTTGTCTCTTCAAACTCTGGACCTGAGTCTCAAAGAAATCAAGACCCTCCTGTCCTTAAGAGACAAGAAAAAAACCAGGGGTGAGGTTGCAAAGATCCTTCTCTCCAAGCTGACAACCCAATTTGTCGAAGCTGAGAGAAAGAAAGCGATTTACCAGGCTATTGTTCAAGATTTCGATGAAGGAATCAGGATCTTGATGGATTGTCAAGAATGCAAAAGCAAAACCAATATGCCTCATTGTGGAAAGCATAAGATTTTCCGGTCCGCCGATCTGCTACCTCGCATTATTCGCTCTCTTTTCTAACCCCCCCATTTTCCGGATTCTCGATTGACCTCTTCCGGGAAAAGAAATTGGTTTTCATCCCTCTGAAACCGGATTCTCCCCAACCGTACTTTTTCTTCAACCTCCCGACCCAGTCCCTGACTCGCTCATTGCCGATTGACAAGAGCCCAAGTCCTGCAATTATCAAAAGAATCCCCTGTAATATAGGAAGAAAAAGCCCAACAATTCCTAAAAGGATCAGGCAGATGCCCCCGACAGTGGTCAAGATCTTCTTTAAGAGCCCCAGCTCATTTCTCGGCAACCTTAGCGTCTCCCTTTTCCATTATGTTTTCTGTCGGAAAGATAACAGGATCTCTTTTCGCTCGCAAGGCCAGCGGCCTATTATGAGTTGGAGTTCCCCAAAGATCCGGAGTCAACCCGTATGGATGTGAACGCTTTCTCAATCCATCGGGGATGCTCCTGTCCCTGACGGCTATGAACAGAACAATCCCCGCGGCGGCGGAAAAAGGCTCACCCGGTGAGCGCGGGAGCGAAGGGATAGGAGAATTCACCCTGTGAATCCAGGTTTTCAACAGAATACGAATTGTGGGAGAACGGGACAGAGAAAACGGAGTAGATCCACCGTATCATCAACCCTTGATCACACCGAGTGGGCGAAGCTTCACCACCCTCTCACTTATCCCCGCCCCATGAACCACTCGGACCACATCGTTTACATCTTTGTAGGCTTCTGAAATCTCTTCGACAATCGTGCTCCGGCCGGCTCCTCTCACATAGATGCCCCTGTCCTCTAATTCTCGTGTTATGGCTCGCCCCCTCGCCACCTTCTTGGCTTGGTGCCGGCTCATAAGACGGCCCGCCCCATGGCACGTACTTCCATACGTCTCCTCGTAAGCCATCTCTGTCCCCACCAGAACATAAGAGTATCTCCCCATATCACCAGGGATGAGAACGGGTTGTCCTATCCCCCGGTAGTCCTCAGGTATTTCTGAGTGGCCGGGAGGAAAGGCCCGGGTGGCCCCTTTCCTGTGAACGCAAAGTTCCCGGGGTTTGCCATCGATGAGGTGGCTTTCGATCTTAGCCATGTTATGACAGACGTCATACACCAGATCCAGCCGACAGCCCTTGTCGAGCATCCGTTCGAACGTCTCTCTCACCCAGTGGGTAATCATCTGACGATTTGTAAAGGCAAAGTTTGCTGCCCCGGCCATAGCGGCGAGATAGCTTCGACCTTCCGGAGACGCGATGGGAGCACAGCAGAGCTGTCTGTCCGGAAGTTCGATATCGTAATCCCTCGCCGCCCGGAGCATCACCCGGATGTGATCATCGCACACCTGGTGGCCGAGACCTCGTGATCCTGTGTGAACGATAACAGTCACCTGGTCGTTCTCGAGACCGAGAGCTCGTGCCTTATCAGGAGAGAAGACCTCCTCAACGTATCCGACTTCGACGAAATGGTTCCCCGATCCAAGGGTCCCGAGCTGAGGCCGTCCACGGTCCATAGCCTTCCTCGAGATTTTGTCTGGATCTGCACCCGCGATGCAGCCCCTTTCCTCGATATATTTCAAATCCCGTGACGTTCCAAAACCCCGTTCAACGGCCCACCGTGCCCCCTGGGTTAGGACAGCCTTTTCCTCTGAATTGCTCAGTTTAAGATCCTTGCGGCTCGAACCAACCCCTGATGGGATGTTAACAAAGAGGCTGTCAACAAGTTCCCTGATCCTTCCTTCAATATCCTTGCGCGTCAAACCTGAGCGCATGAGCCGAACGCCTCAGTTAATGTCATAGCCAACGCCCCCTGGAGAGACAACGCCTGTCTTTGTGTCAAAGGCAGCCACACCCCCGATAGGAAAGCCGTATCCCCAATGGATGTCTGGCATCGCCATGGAGGGTCCCACAATTCCAGGAAGCCAGGCGACGTTTCTCACCTGATTTAGACTCTGATCTTTCCTTATGGAGTCCATCATCTTATCGTCAGCGTAGACGACTCCATGGGTCCGCATTTTCCCCTCCCGGGGGATGCGCCACCTGAAATCATCCATTTTTTGAATCTTTACGTCACCCATCGTAGGGACCTCCTTTTACCATCAACACCCTTCCTGTAAGCCGGCTTCATCCGACTATTAGACACATCTCCATCTCTCACAGCACACACAGGGACTTGGCGCTCTTGAGGTGAGGACGTGAGAGAAGGGTTCACTCTGATTTTCCCTTCAAAAAAGTCAGAAAAACTATTCACAGTCTGATACGTGCGCCATGCTCACGATCCTGCCATGGCGGGAGAGCTGACGAGAGACCCCATGACAGGCATCACAAGTCCAGGATCACCCGTGCCCGCCAGGTGCCTCCTTGTTTCGTGACTTCGAGTTGATGAAAGGTCACAGCCTTCACTTCTGTTCGAATAAGGTGTTTTTCTTCTTTGAAGAATTCTCCCCATGCCTTGGCCAGAAACTGTCCCGCCCCGAGATGTCCTACCTTAAAACTACCGAAGAGAAGACCCTCCACATCATGGAGGTAGAGAAGCTCGGTCAACCAATCCACCATCAGAGTCCCAAGCTCATCATAGGTGAGGTCAACCTCTCGTTCTACTTTGTCTTTAACTTCCGATGGATCCGTAATCACGGAGAAAAGTGCCTGGCCAGCGTTCTCAAAGAGATCAGTCAGGTTTTGGCCGTATACCTCCATCGCAAGATCGCCCGTATGATCGAGAAACTTAAACCGCTTCATCCATCTGACCTCTTCCTGACCCACCTGCTACCCAGTTGAATTCATAGTCTTGAGCCGAACGATGAGCTGCCCTTTGTCCAATTGATCACGGCCATCGATAGATTCTTCAATCAACACGGACACTGTCAGGAAGTGTGACAGACCGTTCTCAAGAATCTCCTTGCCGTCCGTCCGGTCCCGTTGCGCCCGGCTGTACGAGAGGCAGGTATAATGAGCACCTAACAGCTGCGATACAATCATCGGAGTAAACACCACGCGAAGATTCAATATATGTGTCCTGAATTCCTTCCCATTTCTTCATGATGACCCCTCTTCTGAATTTGACCCCTATCCTGCGCTTCACATTAAATGGTATTACAAAAAATGCCAAAATGCTATGAGCACCCGTACCGCTCATCCTAGTCTCCTTGTGGACATCGCCTTCTTGCTATGCTAATTAAAAGATGGACACGCCGAGCGAGATGCCGCTCGGCTGAAGCCTGTTTCAAGGTTTACGGCGAGGAGTCTCCGGCTTCTAGCCTCAACGTAGGCAGGGTCCCTTTTCCAATCTAAAGCTTAAGAGAAGCATGTGTGCTCTCTAGTGAGTGGCCGCTAATCTGTTGCCAATGGAAAACATCCGCTTCGCTCCCTGGTCGGAGTTTTGACCCGTGCAGGGGGCTGGTTTTATTCGAATTTCCAAACGCTCCGCCTGCGACGGACCAGACAATGGGACACACAGTGGCGCATAGCCATCAATTCGTCTCTTCGGGAACACTCCCCTCGCCGAGACGGGTACCCCAAAACTCCTTCGTGTTGGCTCCAAGAATGTTTCTCAGTGACAGCCAATTATAACACAGAGAGTGAGTTCATACGGAAAGGAGCACGAAATGTGGAAGGATGAGAGAGAGCGGGTTTTGAGAATCATCGAAGTTCTCAAGGAGAAATACCCCAACGCCAGAACGGCCCTTCGTTTCAGTAACTCCCTCGAGCTCCTCGTGGCAACTGTTCTTTCCGCCCAGTGCACCGACAAAAGGGTCAACAAGGTGACTGAAAACCTATTCCAAAAATACCGATCTGCCAGGGATTATGGCGAGGCCGAATTGAGTCAGCTTGAAGAGGACGTGCGCCCGACAGGTTTCTTCAGAAACAAGGCCAAGGCCATCAAAAACCTCTCCACCGAAATAGTCAACCGATTCAACGGTGTGGTTCCAGACCGGCTTGAGGATCTCGTCTCCCTTCCGGGGATTGGAAGAAAAACGGCAAATCTTATCCTCGGTGAAGCCTTTGGCATTCCGGGAATCGTTGTCGATACGCACGTCAAAAGGGTGTCCAATCTAATCGGCCTGACCCGACAAACCGATCCTGAAAAGATTGAGTTTGATCTGATGGACATCGTACCGAAATCGGATTGGACTCTCTTTTCGAACCTTCTTATTCTCCATGGCAGAGCCATCTGTGTGGCCCGAAAGCCGAAACACGATCAGTGTGACATTGTGGACTTCTGCGATGAAGGGACTCGGTGGAAACAGGGGCGGCAGTGAGCACCTCGTGGGAAGTCATATCTCCCCTTTAGCCAGAATCCAAAACCATCCTTTCCACGCTTTCCCTGCGAGAAGCCCCTTCCACTCATTGAGTTAAACCTCTGGTTCTTGCTGAGGCCGTTGCCCGCTCGAATTTCCAAACGCTCTGCCTGCGGCGGATCAAACAACTGGGCACGAAGTGGCCCTTAGCGTTCAATTTGACCCTTCTGGGGACGTTCCCTTTGCCGCGCCGGGACCCCAGAGATTTCGCGATGGCCGCTCAAGGATGTTGTTTCAGTCCGAACAACCCGTCTCAGGAGTCGCCCCATCCTTGGGTTTTCGATTGAACAGAAAGCTGAATCTCTGTCGCACCGTAGGGAGGTTTAGAAGCTAGGCGGTGGAATTCGGCTTAGGTGACACCTGGCAGCACCCGGACAAAACATGATAAGAATCATTACGTCCTGTCAAAACAAATCTGGTGATAACGACGCCTAGGAGGAAAATGACAAAATGATCAAGTTTAACGGTATTAACCACTTGGCAATGGCAACGGGGGATATGGACAAAACGATCCGATTCTGGAGAGAT